>Ga0209571_1000281_pt1 | contig 79093 bp, 50 predicted proteins | sample EBPBio102011_DNA_FD_185866 | JGI IMG/M metagenome (GOLD analysis project Ga0209571, IMG submission 185866) | Wastewater treatment Type I Accumulibacter community from EBPR Bioreactor in Madison, WI, USA - Reactor 1_1/10/2011_ DNA (SPAdes)... | ecosystem: Engineered > Bioreactor > EBPR >... | reverse complement strand
CCGGTGATAAGCCGGAGGAAGGTGTGGATGACGTCAAGTCCTCATGGCCCTTACGGGTTGGGCTACACACGTGCTACAATGGTGGTGACAATGGGTTAATCCCAAAAAGCCATCTCAGTTCGGATTGTCGTCTGCAACTCGGCGGCATGAAGTCGGAATCGCTAGTAATCGCGTAACAGCATGACGCGGTGAATACGTTCCCGGGCCTTGTACACACCGCCCGTCACACCATGGGAATTGGATCCACCCGAAGGCGGTGCGCCAACCAGCAATGGAGGCAGCCGACCACGGTGGGTTCAGTGACTGGGGTGAAGTCGTAACAAGGTAGCCGTAGGGGAACCTGCGGCTGGATCACCTCCTTTCTAAGGATGTTTCCACCATGGTGCTTTTGCTTACGCAAAACACCGTACAGGAAACACTTAGCATGAAGTTCAGTCAGAACTTCACATATGCGGCCAGGCCGTCCTCATATCTCTTCAGAACAGCGGAATGCACGGCATTCCTTGCGGGGCCTTAGCTCAGCTGGGAGAGCGCCTGATTTGCATTCAGGAGGTCATCGGTTCGATCCCGATAGGCTCCACCAATCGCCTTTGCGAAGCAAAAGCGAAGACATTCGCCTCCGGCGAATGGCGGCGGGCGGAGTAGCGGCAGGGTTTTGCGCAGCAAAAGCCCGAGAGCGGATGATCGCATCGAGCAGACCAGATCTTCACAGACCGGGTCGGTAGCTCAGGTGGTTAGAGCGCACGCCTGATAAGCGTGAGGTCGGAGGTTCGAGTCCTCCTCGACCCACCATATCCCGCGGGATGTGGTGAGAAGCGGATCATATCAGCAAGCATTATGCGTAATGTTTGCTCGTCTGATCCCAGACGTTGCCGGACCTGAAGAGGTCCCGGCTTTGACATCGTTGATAGAGAAACATCAGTATCGCGGTTCCCCCGAGTATGGCGGAACCTGAGGCTACGAGCCTCGAAGCGATATTGTTCAAGTCTAGTACACTAACCGTGACGGTCCTCGGATCGTCACAGGGAAAGTATACAGCTTTTGACACCGGAAAGAGCCTTGCTCTTTCTGGATCAAATCAAGCGCGAAAAGGGCGTTTGGTGGATGCCTAGGCAGCAAGAGGCGATGAAGGACGTGATACCCTGCGTTAAGCCATGGGGAGCCGGGAATAGGCTTTGATCCATGGATCTCCGAATGGGGGAACCCACCTGACATTCTGTTATTGTTAGCTTCGCTATCAATAATGGGGTGAGCCAGGTACTTTAATCCTGAATACATAGGGGTTTTAGAGCGAACCCGGGGAACTGAAACATCTAAGTACCCGGAGGAAAGGAAATCAACAGAGACTCCGTTAGTAGTGGCGAGCGAACGCGGACCAGCCGAGCCTGGAAGAGTGACTGGAACTGTCTGGAAAGGCAGGCCATAGCGGGTGACAGCCCCGTACAGGAAGCTCCACGGGACATATTAAGTAGGGCGGGACACGTGAAATCCTGTCTGAAGATCGGGGGACCACCCCCGAAGGCTAAGTACTCCTTGCTGACCGATAGCGAACCAGTACCGTGAGGGAAAGGTGAAAAGCACCCCGACGAGGGGAGTGAAACAGTACCTGAAACCGGACGCCTACAAGCAGTCGGAGGGGCCTTGAGCCCTGACGGCGTACCTTTTGTATAATGGGTCAACGACTTGGTCTTACGAGCGAGCTTAAGCCGATAGGTGTAGGCGCAGCGAAAGCGAGTCTTAAAAGGGCGCATGAGTTCGTGGGATCAGACCCGAAACCAGGTGATCTAGCCATGAGCAGGATGAAGGTTGGGTAACACCAACTGGAGGTCCGAACCAACACCCGTTGAAAAGGGTCTGGATGACTTGTGGCTAGGGGTGAAAGGCTAATCAAACCTGGAGATAGCTGGTTCTCCGCGAAAGCTATTTAGGTAGCGCCTCGGACGAATACCATCGGGGGTAGAGCACTGCATGGATGATGGGGGCCCACAGCCTTACTGAGTCTAAGCAAACTCCGAATACCGATGAGTACTATCCGGGAGACACACGGCGGGTGCTAACGTCCGTCGTGAAGAGGGAAACAACCCTGACCTGCAGCTAAGGCCCCTAATTCGTGGCTAAGTGGGAAAGCATGTGGGACGGCCAAAACAACCAGGAGGTTGGCTTAGAAGCAGCCATCCTTTAAAGATAGCGTAACAGCTCACTGGTCTAGATAAGCTGTCCTGCGGCGAAGATGTAACGGGGCTCAAGCCACGAGCCGAAGCTCAGGATGCACAGCGATGTGCGTGGTAGCGGAGCGTTCTGTGATATAGCTCAATGCCTCTTGTCTTCCTCTCGGGGAAGCATGGAGGCACGGAGCTTTCTGTGAAGCCGGGCTGTAAGGCATCCGGTGGAGAGATCAGAAGCGAGAATGTTGACATGAGTAGCGACAAACAGGGTGAGAGACCCTGTCGCCGAAAGTCCAAGGGTTCCTGCTTAAAGCTAATCTGAGCAGGGTAAGCCGGCCCCTAAGGCGAGGCCGAAAGGCGTAGTCGATGGGAACCACGTTAATATTCGTGGGCCAGGAGGATGTGACGGATCGCAGGTGTAGTTCGGTCTTATCGGATTGACCGGGCTGCTGAGCGGTTCCTGGAAATAGCCCTCCATCAGACCGTACCCCAAACCGACACAGGTGGACTGGTAGAGAATACCAAGGCGCTTGAGAGAACCACATCAAAGGAACTCGGCAAAATGCTCCCGTAAGTTCGCGAGAAGGGAGCCCCTCTTGTGCGCAAGCATGGGAGGGGGGCACAAACCAGGGGGTGGCGACTGTTTACTTAAAACACAGGGCTGTGCGAAGCCGTAAGGCGACGTATACAGTCTGACGCCTGCCCGGTGCTGGAAGGTTAAAAGGAGGGGTGCAAGCTCTGAATTGAAGCCCCAGTAAACGGCGGCCGTAACTATAACGGTCCTAAGGTAGCGAAATTCCTTGTCGGGTAAGTTCCGACCTGCACGAATGGCGTAACGATCTCCCCGCTGTCTCTGATGTGGACTCAGCGAAATTGAACTGTGTGTCAAGATGCACACTTCCCGCGGTTAGACGGAAAGACCCCATGAACCTTTACTCCAGCTTTGCACTGGCATCAGGATTGTGATGTGCAGGATAGGTGGTAGGCATCGAAGCAGAGACGCCAGTTTCTGTGGAGCCTCCCTTGAGATACCACCCTTCGCACTCTTGATGTCTAACCGCGGCCCGTCATCCGGGTCCGGGACCATGCATGGTGGGGAGTTTGACTGGGGCGGTCGCCTCCCAAATCGTAACGGAGGCGCGCGAAGGTTGGCTCAGAGCGGTCGGAAATCGCTCGTTGAGTGCAATGGCAGAAGCCAGCCTGACTGCAAGACTGACAAGTCGAGCAGAGACGAAAGTCGGCCATAGTGATCCGGTGGTCCCAAGTGGGAGGGCCATCGCTCAACGGATAAAAGGTACGCTGGGGATAACAGGCTGATGATGCCCAAGAGTCCATATCGACGGCATCGTTTGGCACCTCGATGTCGGCTCATCTCATCCTGGGGCTGGAGCAGGTCCCAAGGGTACGGCTGTTCGCCGTTTAAAGAGGTACGTGAGCTGGGTTTAGAACGTCGTGAGACAGTTCGGTCCCTATCTGCCGTGGGTGTAGGAGACTTGAGAAGAGTTGCCCCTAGTACGAGAGGACCGGGGTGAACGGACCACTGGTGGACCAGTTATCGTGCCAACGGTAGTGCTGGGTAGCTATGTTCGGACAGGATAACCGCTGAAGGCATCTAAGCGGGAAGCCCCCTTCAAAACAAGGTCTCCCTTGAGAGCCGTGGAAGACCACCACGTCGATAGGCCGGAGGTGTAAGTGCAGCAATGCATTCAGCTGACCGGTACTAATTGCTCGATAGGCTTGATTTGATCCAGTAACAGCAAGGTTGAAACATTCAACCTGCCTGGACAGTCAGAAGCAACACGCTGACAATCAAAACACGATTGCAGCTTAGACTTGGAACAACACTGATGTAAGGGGATAAAACCCCCTGTCTCTGCTTCGGTTTGGTGGTCATAGCGACGGCTAAACACCCGATCCCATCCCGAACTCGGCCGTTAAGGGCCGTCACGCCAATGGTACTGCGTCTCAAGACGTGGGAGAGTAGGTCACCGCCAAACCTAACCAGAGACAGCCTCTCAATACGATGAAATAAAACCCCCGATCGCCAATCGCCCTCGGGATACGGACGCGGGGTGGAGCAGCCCGGTAGCTCGTCAGGCTCATAACCTGAAGGCCGCAGGTTCAAATCCTGCCCCCGCAACCAGTTTTATACAATAACCTCAACAGGTTACGAGCCGCCCTCAAGGGCGGCTTTTTGCGTTCCCAACCGCGGGTCAACAATAGGTCAACAAACGGACGAATTCCGCGTGCGAAAACAGTGGGATAGTAGGCGGGCAGGATCAAGAGCGCGCGAAAACCGCAGAGGGGCGCGCTCGACAGGTGTTGACTCCAAGAGTTTCGAATTGCAGCCTAGCTCCCATGTCGATCAGATTTGCTGGCGCCTGCGTAGGTGAGTTTCTTACGGAGAGCTCAATGTTGCGCGGTGGTTGACAAGTTGCGGTGGGCACTGAAACTCACAACTCGGGTGCGTTCTGAATTATGCCAAAATTTATAGTGCTTACTGACGAAAATCATGACAAAGGGCTGCATTCTGGCCCCTTTGGCTTGGATGGTCTTGTTGATCGTTCATCGATGCGACGAACTAGTTTAGTTCCCCCGTCCCCGAATGTGGCGCTCGAGGATTTGACGCGGGCAGATATCAACGACCTTCGGAGAGATCCGTCAGTCCGAGCGATTGCTCACTCCATGCCCACTCGTTTGGTTGCGCCGGTCAGCAGTGGCTTGGCCACAAGTACCTCTGGGACTGCTTGGGGTGTGTTGGCCGTTGGGGCTGAGCAGTCAGGGTTTGATGGAGCTGGTGTCTGCGTTGCGGTGTTGGACACCGGAATTGACCCAAGTCATGAAGCATTCAATGGGGTTTCCCTGAGGCTAAAGAATTTCGCCGATGGTCCTGATCAAGCCGTTGATGGTAACGGGCATGGAACACATTGTGCAGGGACTATTTTTGGACGCAATATCGATGGTCAACGCATTGGTGTGGCTCCGGGAATCACTGATGTGTTGATTGGAAAAGTACTCAGCGATATCGGAAGTGGAAATTCCCATATGCTTTTCGAAGGCCTGCAATGGGCCCAGTCTAATGGTGCGCGGGTCATCTCAATGTCACTCGGCTTTGATTTTCCGGGAATGGTGGATCAGTTAGTGAAAGATGGATGGCCAGCAAAGCTTGCGGGGGCGGCCGCTTTGGAAGCATACCGAGGCAACCTCCGGGTCTTTGATGCAATCATGGACATGTTTCGTGCATTAGCAGAATTCGACGGTGGAACTGTCGTTGTCGCTGCTTCGGGTAACGAGTCGGAGCGTCAAATCCATCCTAGTTACGAGGTGAGTGCATCGTTGCCGGCCGCAGCCCTAGGTGTGGTTTCTGTGGGCGCCGTAGGGCAGAGTGCCGGTGGGCTGACTATAGCGGATTTTTCAAATACCAATCCGACGCTATCAGCTCCCGGCGTCTCTATCGTCTCTGCTAAGTCTGGCGGTGGAACTCACATTCTGAGCGGTACTTCTATGGCATGTCCTCATGCTGCTGGCGTCGCTGCGCTGTGGTGGCAAGCTTTGGGGCACCGCTCAGTCCCGCTGACAAGCAGCGGCGTTATAGCTCGATTGCGTGCCAGTGCGGACCCTTTGATCTTCGCGCCTGGTACCGATGTTGCGGCCCGGGGAGACGGTTTGGTAATGGCTCCTTCCAAAGCGCATTCTTAGGGGCAATCCTCTTTATCCTCTTTGCATTCTCATTTCAGGGGGCCAATGAAATGCGAAACATTACTCCCAAACTGTAGAAGTAAACTGAGAGCAATAGCGTCCGATTCAAGTATCGGTTCCAGTCAATAGCGGATTATGTTCTCCTGAAAACTATTGGCAAACCAAGCCCCTGAATACCCACTCGAGAAGTTCATCAAATCATAGAGGCGACATGTAAGAAGGTAGCTCAACGACGAACCTGTCGCCGACACGAGCGCGAATCTCGTCAACTGAACTAACTTCAGCCTTAACCTTGACTATTCTGCCAGACCGAAAACTGCGTACGACCTCGAGGAAGTCAAATGCTTCCACATGTTCTGCGATGTTAGTCGGATCGCCAGACTTCACTAGATTATTTAGGTGGTTGGGTGAGTAGGAGATAAGTGCTGTGATCATGCTCGAGCGCTCCAGATGGGCAGCCCCATGCCCTGTTTTTCTTTTGGTAGGCCAAGATCGTAACATGCGTTATATAGGAGCTCCTTAAGCCGTTTCCATCTTGCTTCTCCAACGCAGTTGCTCACAATGATATCATTTGACGCGATCAAGGCCAAAATCGAAGACACAACTGGAGCGGCGTAAGACGTTCCAGCAAGATCCATGACTTGGTCGTCACCGACTGGCAGCACGACACCGACGCTCGGCGCGACAACATCAAGACCCTTGCCAAATGATGTGTTGATGTCATGAAAGAAGTGGTGACCTGCTGCTCGCTTGGAGATAAGGCCAAATTTTCGTGCCTGGCTCTCGATAAACCCTGTAAAGCTGCCCGGTGGAGCCATTGAGCAAACGCCAATTCCCCCAACGCCAATTACTTCGTCGTAAACCGCAGGAGCAACTATTCCTTCAGCGCCTACGTTTCCCGCCGCAGCAACGCAAATGACGCCGAGACTCTTGGCAAATCTGACGGCATTGAGAAGGCCGATGCTGTCAGTGCCCCTATTTAGGCCGCCAGATATGTTAATCACCTTGCAGCCCTTTTGTTCAGCAAGGAAATAAATCGCATCAATCACTGACTCGGTTGCCCATTTTCCAGAGTCCTTCCCGTCGGGAGTGCTATAGCCCACATCGTACATAATAATGTTTACGTTAGAGCATATCCCGGAGACGAAATCAGAACGTTTTTTGCCAATTACTCGAGAAACACGTGAACCATGGCTCTCTCGTGGCAGATCCGTATCGGTTCGATCGGAAACCATCTCCAGGCCGTCAAATTCTTTAAAACTAGAAAATCCAATATCAATCACACCAACGCTAAATCCATTCGCATCATGATCTGTTTCGACTCCGCAGGGAGATCGCCATTTTAGCAGATCTTCGAACTCGAATTTCCGGCATTCATAAATTTCACCATCTCTTGGTCCACCAACTAATGTACGCCAATTCATCGCATACGGTGTTGCGACAATCAATGTGGCGAAATCTGCATTGGGAATATGAACTGAAAGATCGTCGCGACAGCTGATAGAAACAGGATCAAGAGATGCATGCTTGTAGTGTACTTCAACGGCAACTGGAATCAGGCGACGGGTCTTGGAACAACAAAACCTTACAATCATATCAGCCAATTTTGGTGTCTCTTGCTTGTCGTCGTCTTCAAAAACAAACACTCGCTACGCCTCGCAAGTAAGGAAAGGTGGAGTTTTGTCAGTCAGGGGACTTGGACGGTCACAGGCGCCTCTAAGCTTGGAGGTGTTTAGATCAGCACATTTGTTCTTGAGCAGCTTCGCCATCTCTGTGCCCATATAAGACCATGAGGTCGTAACATGTTGACGAGAGTATAGCATTGTTCGACGCGCCAGCATAGTAGCGTTTATCGTATTTGGATCATATGGTTGCGCGGCACTTCCGCCAGTTACGGTGCCTCCCTTACCAGATACCCCGCCACGAAGTTCACTGCCCCCTGCGCTGACCTGCCCCCCGGTCATCCCTCGATCATAACGAGAGTCCTTGGGGGTTGTGATCCTATCCCTGATCCGAGCCCCAACGTTGGACCGCCCGAAGGCAGAGTTTTTTGGCTTCGCTCAGGGTGACGGGCTGGTGCCGCCCCCCGATTTCGTTAGCATGATCGAGCGGGACTTTGTTCCCGATCGCGCCGTGTGGCCGTTCTTCGTTGTAGTATCTGCGCCAAGCCTCCAACTTTTCGACTGCATCCGCAAGGGTCAGGAACCAGTGCTGGTTCAGGCATTTGGCGCGGAACCGGCCATTGAAAGCCTCGATGAAGGCATTGTCGGTCGGTTTGCCCGGGCGTGAGAAGTCAAGAACGACGCCCCGCTGATAGGCCCATAGGTCCATGTCGCGCGACACGAACTCGCTGCCCTGATCTACGCGGATCGTCTTGGGATAGCCTGTTTGCCGACAAACCCGGTCAAGCGTTGCAACGACATCCTCACCACGATAGCTGAACTTGGCATCCAGAACTGGCACATAGCGCGAGAAGGTATCGACCACCGTCAGCACCCGCAGTTTCTTCCCCGTCGCCAGTTGGTCATGCACGAAGTCCATCGCCCAGACATCATTCGGGCCAACCGCTTCTGCGCGATCATCGCGCAGCTTCGCCTTCACGCACCGTTTCGGCGTCTTGTGTCTGAGCTGCATGCCCAACTCCTTGTAGATGCGATAAACTTTCTTGACGTTGATGCCCCAGCCCTCTCGATCGAGAAGAACATGGACGCGCCTGTATCTATAGCGCACGCGCGTTTCGCAGATCTCCTTGATCCGGTTGGCAACAGCAGCCTGATCGGTGCGGCGGGATTTGTAGTGAAACGTCGAGCAGTCGAACTTCAGGGCCCCACAAGCCGATCGGATCGATACTGCCCATTCGCTGCACATCCCGCGAACTAGTTCCCGCATCCGGTCAGGCTTCAGAGCTTTCGGCGGATCACGTCCTGCAACATCTCGCGGTCCAGCGTCAGGTCAGCCACGATTTTCTTCAGTCGACTGTTCTCGTCTTCGAGTTGCTTCAGCCGCTTCATCTCAGTGGGCAGCAGCCCTGCATAGTTCTTCTTCCAGTTGAAATAGGTCGCCGGGCTGATCCCGGCCTTCCGGCAGATCTCCGCAACCGGCGTGCCTTCCGTAAGCGGTGCATGACCCCCGTGGTTTCGGCTTGATGTGACTTCGTGCATGCCGTCCTGCAACTGAGTTTGCGGGAGGCGGGCCGTGGAACACCAAAACGAGCACCGGATGGAGGCACGCGGTCCGAAGGGAGTGTCTCGGATCGAGGTCCTTGATGGTCCGACCGGGCGTCGGCGTTGGCCGGATGACCTCAAGGCTCGGATTGTGGCGGAGAGTTTACAGCCTGGCGCGCGGGTCTGCGATGTTGCGGCGAAGTATGGGTTGATTGCCCGGCACCTTTCGGGATGGCGCGGTCAGGCGCGTAAAGGGGAACTGGTCATACCGGGCGATATGTCCCCGGCATTCGTGCCACTGGTGATCGAGCCATTGGCCGATGTCGTTGCGGCTGCGGCGCCGGTCGACACGGGCGTGGTCAGGGTCGATATCTGTGGGGCCGTTTTGCATGTGGCGCCGGATTGCAGTCCTGAGCGCGCGGCGGCCTTGGTGGCGGCGCTGAGGAAGGTGTTGTGATCTTTCCGGATCAGGCCGTCAGGATCGTGATCGCGACCAAGCCGGTAGACTTTCGCAAGGGGCATGACGGGCTGGCAGCCATGGCGCATGGTGAGTTGGGCTTTGCACCCAAGGCGGGTGTGATGGTGGTGTTCAGGTCCAAACGTGGCGACCGGATCAAGGTTCTGCTTTGGGACGGCAGCGGGATCGTGATGATCTATAAGCGCCTGGAACAGGGTGGCTTTGCCTGGCCCAAGGTGGGCGACGGAGTCATGCGGCTGTCGCGGGTGCAGTTTGAGGCGCTGTTTGCGGGCCTTGACTGGCGCCGCATCCATGCGCCCAGACCGACCCCGCCCACCGCGACAGAATGACTCGGATCGCCTTGTAAACATTGGAAATCGTGGGGGCGTGCGGTATGAAACGCCATGTCTGCTCCCGCCGATCTCCCCTTTGACCTGGATGCCCTTCCGCCTGCCGTGCGCGCGGCGTTTGCGGCCATGCAGGCCAAGGTCGCAGGGCTGGAGGCGCAGACCGAACGTCAGGATTACCTCATCGCCGGGCTGCGCCATGCGCTTTATGGCAAGCGGTCCGAGCAGTTGGGCCCCGACGAGCGCCAGCTGGCCTTTGAGGATCTGGAAACGGCCGTCGCGGAAGCCGAGGCTGCCCGGCATGCGCTGGCTGAGCGCAATGCCGATGGCAAAGCCAGACGCCCGGCGGCCAGGCGCAACCTTGGCCATCTGCCCGACAATCTGCCGCGCATCGAGCAGGTGATCGAACCCGTGCAGAAGACCTGTCCCTGCGGCTGCACCGATATGGTGAAGATTGGCGAAGACCGCGCCGAACGGCTCGACATTGTTCCCGCCCGCTTCCAGGTGATCGTCACGGTCCGCCCTCGCTATGCCTGCCGTCGCTGCGATGCAGGCGTCCTACAGGCGGATACGCCGAACTGGCTGATCGAGGGCGGCTTGCCGACAGAAGGCACGCTCGCCCATGTCGCCGTCTCCAAATATGCCGACCATTTGCCGCTCTACCGCCAGTGCCAGATCTATGGCCGGGGCGGCATGGACCTGAACCGATCCACCTTGGCAAACTGGTGTGGCGTGGCAGCTTACCATCTGGGCCCGGACGTCGACCGGATGCTGATCCACCTCAAACGGTCCGGCCGCCTGTTCATGGACGAGACCCGGGCACCGGTGCTCGATCCCAAGGCGGGCAAGACCAAAACCGGCTACCTCTGGGCGGTGACCCGTGATGATCGCGGTTGGGGTGGCGGCGATCCGCCCGCCGTTGTCTTCACCTATGCGCCCGGGCGGCATGGCCAGCATGCGATGGACATCCTGACAGGCTTCGAGGGCATTCTCCAGGTCGATGGATATACCGGCTATGACGCCTTGGCAGAACCCAGACGCGTGGGTGGAGCGCCGCTGACCTTGGCCTATTGCTGGGCGCATGCCCGGCGCAAACTGCATGACATCTATCAAAAGGACGGCTCCGAGATCGCAGCCGAAGGCCTGCGCCGCATCGCCCAAATCTACAAGATTGAGGCCAGCGTCCGGGGCCGGTCCCCCGAAGAACGCCTCGCCGCCCGCCAGGCGCAATCGGCTCCGCTGATTGCCGACTTCCGCCTTTGGCTGACCCATCAGCGCAGCCGCATCTCTGCCAAATCCCGCCTTGGCGAGAAGCTCGGCTATATCCACCGCCACTGGGATGGCCTGCAAATCTTCCTGACCGATGGCCGCGTCGAGATGGACACCAACCCGGTCGAAAACACAATCAGGCCCATCACCCTCAATCGAAAAAATGCACTGTTCGCCGGCCATGACGAGGGCGGCCGAACCTGGGCGCGCATGGCGTCGCTGATCGAAACCTGCAAGATGAATGCCGTCGACGCTTACGCCTACCTGCGCCAAACACTGACCGCAATCGCCAACAGCCACCCCGCGTCGCGCATCGACGAACGTAAGCGGCGGCTGGACCGCACCTTCCAGGCTTTGACCTGATCGTCGCATTGGATGTTCGTGATGATCAGGAGGGAGTTTCTCCATGGAGACTGCATTGGAGGTTCTCCCGGTTGGCGGCCGAGGCCGTCGGAACCGGAAGTGGCCAGATGAAGTGAAAGCGCGGGTCGTGGCGGAAACGCTGAAGCCTGGGGCATCTGTGAACGAGGTGGCGCGACGGCACGGGGTGCCTGCAAACCATGTATCATCGTGGCGAACGCTGGCGCGGAAAGGGCGGTTGGTTCTGCCCGCGCCGGAAGACCCCGTAGAGTTCGCGATGTTGATGCTGGGCCCGGGCGAGGAGCCGCCCCCTGTCGTTGTGCGGCCTGTGGCGGAGAGGGCCGAAATCGTCGTCGGTGCCGTGACCATCCGCCTGGAAGCCGGGGCCTCGGCAGATCGGATAGCATCGGTGGCCCGCGCGCTGACGGCTGGCGCATGATCTTTCCGTCAAACCGGGTTCGGATCATGGTCGCAACGAAAGCGATCGACTTCCGGAAAGGGCATGATGGGCTGGCGGCGCTGGTGTCGTCGGTGCTGCGCAAGGATCCGTTCACCGGCACGGTCTTTGTCTTCCGCTCGCGCCGTGCGGACCGTCTCAAGCTTTTGTATTGGGACGGCACTGGTCTGGTGATGGCCTACAAGCGACTGGAGGGGGGAGGCTTCACCTGGCCTGCCATCAAAGATGGGCTGATCGCGCTGAACCATGCCCAGTTCGAGGCGCTGTTTGCCGGGCTGGACTGGCGCAAGGTTAAGGCGTTGGAGGCACGCCCGCCGGCTGCGGCAGAGTGAACCAACGGGTTGGTTTTGCGTGTTTTTGCTGGGGTTTGGTGATAACTTCGGGCCATGCAGGCCGTTCCCGCTCTTGATCTGTCCACCATCCCGACTGCGCAACGCGCGGCGGTGCAGGCGTTGATGGAAACGGTGGCGGCGCTGACGGAAATCACCCGGCGGCAAGAGCACCTGATCGCTGAGCTGAACCATGCCCTGCATGGCAAACGGTCGGAAAAGCTGTCCGAGGACGAGCGGCAGCTGACCTTCGAGGACTTGTCCATCGCGCTTGCCGAGGTCGAGGCCGAGAAAGAAACCCGTTCCTCCAAAGGGGGCGAAGGGGCAACCAGGCCCGCGCCAAAGCGCACCATCGGCAACCTGCCGGCTGCATTGCCGCGTATCGAGGAAATCATCGAGCCTGACAGCCTGATCTGCCCCTGCGGTTGCGGTGTCATGCACAAGATCGGTGAAGATCGCTCGGAGCGCCTGGACATCGTGCCGGCCCAGTTGCGGGTCATTGTTACGGTGCGGCCGAAATATGCCTGCCGGACCTGCACCGATGGGGTGACGCAGGCCCCGGCGCCCAGCCATCTGGTCATGGGCGGCCTGCCGACCGAGGCGACGCTCGCCCATGTGCTGGTCAGCAAATATGCCGATCACCTGCCATTATACCGGCAAAGCCAAATCCTGGCGCGGGCGGGCCTTGATCTGCACCGCGCGGTGCTGGCCGACTGGGTCGGCAAGGCCGCGTTCCATCTGAAACCGGTGGTGGACCGGCTGGCCGGGCATCTGAAACGATCTGGCAAGCTGTTCATGGACGAAACCACTGCCCCGGTGCTGGACCCAGGGCGGGGGATCACAAAGACCGGGTATCTCTGGGCGCTCGCCCGCGATGACCGGCCGTGGGGCGGCGAGGATCCGCCCGGCGTGGTCTACTTCTATGCTCCCGGTCGTGCGGGCGAGAATGCCGAAACCTTCCTCACCGGCTTCGACGGCATCCTGCAAGTCGATGGCTACACCGGCTACAACCGCCTGACCAAACCCTCGCGCAAGGGCGGCCGCCCCATTCGAGTGGCCCATTGCTGGGCGCATGCCAGGCGCAAGCTGAAGGAGGTCTTCGACCGCGATGGCTCAGAGATTGCCGCCGAGGGCCTGCGTCAGATCGCCGAAATCTATGCCGTCGAGGCCGACATCCGCGGCATCTCGCCCGGCCAGCGCCTGTCCGCCCGTCAGGCGCGCACTGTGCCGCTGGTGGCAGCCTTCGGCGAATGGCTTCAGGCACAGCGTCGGAAAATCTCCGCAAAATCCCGGCTGGGCGAAAAGCTGACCTACATCCATAACCAATGGGACGGCTTGCAGACCTTCCTGACCGACGGCCGCGTCGAGATCGACTCCAACAGGGTTGAAAACCTGATCCGCCCCATCGCCCTCAATCGCAAGAATGCACTCTTCGCCGGTCACGACGAAGGTGGTGTCGCATGGGGCCGCATCGCGTCCCTCATCGAGACCTGCAAAATCAACGGCGTCGAGCCCTTCGCCTATCTCAAGGCCACCCTGACGGCCATCGCCAACGGCCATCCGCAAAGCCGCATCGACGATCTGCTGCCCTGGAGCTTCAAGCCGTCAAGCTGACAAGGCCGTGGTCCACAGCGAACGCTTACCGAACTCATGGCGGGTCAGAACAACTATTCGCTTCAGTTCGCCAAGGCGCTGCTGGCCGCCACGCCAGACACGGCGCTTGCTGTTCCTCGTCGGAAGCCGCCTAAACGAGATGGCCAGGTATCGACCGAGCAGATGGCGAAGATGGAGCGGGAACTTGCAAGCCTGCAGTCGCAGGTGAAGTCCTTCGAGGAAACCTACGGCCTCGACACGCTGCACCTGACGGTGGCGCGCGGCTACATCCGAAAGCTGCTTGGCAATCCCAAAGTCGTGTCCTGGTTGGGGCAGCACCGCGGGGAATATCTCGGCGAGTTCCGTGCGCTCACGGAATCTGAAGGCGAAAGCACCGATCGAACGATCGGCTGAGGGTGATGGGGACCCGGACCCGACAAGCGCGGGGACCACAGGAGACGCCGCACGGTGGGGCGGATCGAGTGTGGTGATGGGGAGGGCGGCGAACCCGTCGGGGCCCATCGAGCCGACCCAGATGGTCGGCGACGTGCTGGCATGCCTGCCGGCGCGTGGATGGTTAACTGGGGAGGCTGCGAAACCAGCGCGGCCTCCCGTATTTCCCGCAGCTATAGGCGCAATGTTTGTGAGCCGCCAACATGAGTAAGATCCAATTTGTGAGATCATGAACTCGGGTCATTGCGCGGAGATTACCTGCTGCGTTGAAGGTTGGGCAAGGAACGCCGGTGGATCAAAGTTTTCGCGCAGCAGGGTAACCGCCATCGCTGCGCACACCTTCTGCAGATTAGCGTCGCCGTGTATTCACTGTTTCGCCTTCCAGACCTGCTCAGGTAAGTTCCTCCGTCACGTCTTCGACGAGCAGACGTCTAAGTCGATCAAGCATGTCCTTACCGTTCGCCACATCAATGCTTGCCGTTTCGAGAATAGTGTCGTGGCCAGTGATACGGTTCCGAGCGAGAACGAGTTCCTCGCTACCCAGACCCGAATGATGAGGATAAAGGAGGGTTAGACGTGGTGCGCCATAGAGCTGCGCATATGCCATCATCTGATAGACATCGCCCTGTGAAACGCCTTGCTTCGGATCATCGATCCGGGAGGATATCCGCTTCCATTTTGTGTCGATCACGTGGACGACGGCACCAGCACGTCGGATCAAAATATCCGGCTTGGTCTGGAAAAGACCGCGCTCCGTCATTTCAGCGGACAAGCAGAATAGACGCCCGCCCTGCAGAGAGACAGTCATGTCCGTCCCAGCCAACGCGCGCGAAATCAGGCGTCCAACATACTCCTCGAACAATGTGTTCATCTCGAAGAGCAGTGCGGTGCCACGGCCAGCACCGCCTGTTGTTGTCTGATACCGTCCCTCCAAAAAAAGCCGCGCCATACTCAGAAGCTCCTGCCAGCGGCGATTGGTTCTGTCGATAACCACGTCATCCCATCGCAACGCTGAGGGATCGATGTCTGCGATGTCTGCGTAGACGAAAGCCAGTTCGCGAAGGCGCTGCTGATTTGCGGTACTCCGTGAGGTACGAGAGAGAGACAAAACTGCAGCCTTCATGATCCGATTTAGCGCCATGTCCTCGGAAAGAAGGTCAAATCGGCATGCGAGGCGAGACGCATTTACAGCATGGCGGGTAAACTGCCGTACGACGTCCAGCGTGCCCCGCAGGGCTGGTAAGTCGTCCGCATGCTCGATGTAGCGGCGTGGCATGCCTTTCCGGACGGCTTCGGTAAGCTTGTCGCAAAAGATGCGGATCAAGATCTCGAGCAGAGTCTCCCGCTGCCAGGCCAGGTCGGTTACCGATCCGAGATCCAGTTTCAGATTCAGGGCAACGGCAAGCATGTGAATTAGTCGTTTTCGGATTGCCGCATTCTGGTTCTCGACTGTGTCGTCGGGCGCGACTTCGATCTTGGGCAGGATCTCCAGGCTGCAATTTTCGGCCGCCAGGATACCGACGACGCCCCGCGCCCGCAGGGCATGCCGGCCATGCTCCAACACGCCGTTCCCACCTCTTCCTGAGAACGGCGAGCGTTGCGCCAAGGTCGCTAGCCGATCCGCCAAATGTGCAGGGATCTGGTCCTTGCTATCTCCATAGGTGAGCTTGTCCCATTCACGGACAGTGAACGGCTTCATGAGGCCTCGAACTCCGAAAAGTCAAACTCCGGCTTTACGCTCCAGCGCAACTTGTCGCCGTTCAGATCATCCTCAGACATACCTTTGGGCGCCTGCAGGCTGATGGCTTCAAGGAAGTGCTTCCTGGTCGCTGCCGGCCCGTCGCCCAACACCGCGGCCACCTTGGACCAATCCTCATAGAAGTACTCCGCCAGGAGCGGGATAACCTTATGCCGCATGACATCCTCGACGTCTGACCGGCTGTCGCACCTCGTGAAATATGCGTGGCCGATCTGATGCTCCCGGTCGAACAGATACTCGATACGTTCATTGACCGTGGAAAGGAGCCTCCGAAGATTGATGCCGCCAACATTCTCTGAAAGCACCTTCGGGTCAGGCATCAGTTCCTGGAACGTGAAACGACGGCGCAATGCTGTGTCGAGCAGGGCAATTGAGCGATCCGCCGTATTCATCGTCCCTATGATGTGCAGATTGGAAGGCACGCCGAACGGCTTTTTCGAGTATGGAAGCTGAACGCGCACTTCGTTCGGCTCCCCCAGACGCTTGTCCTGCTCCAGCAGGGTGATCAGCTCGCCGAAGACCTTGGAAATGTTGGCGCGGTTGATTTCGTCGATGATCAGAACGTATTGGTTGGAGGGTCTCCCAGAACCGTTGCCAGCCCGATTTTCAGCACCCACGTTATGAGACGGCATCCCGCCAGCACGCTTGGGCCTTGCACTTGCCGGTGTCTTGGGAACAAGCCACCCCTGCGCCGGGCTGCTTGCCCAGCTGGGCATATTGTGGCTTTCCCATCCCCCAGTCGGTTCAATGGCAGCCATCTTCCCCGCCTTCACCAGAGCGTCACGGTACTGGTTCAGCGCGAACCCATGCGGATATCTCTTAGCCAACTGCTTCGCGACGTCTTGTGCCAGATGCCTGAACGTACCGGCGCGAACCGGTGGCATTTTTCCGATTGTGAATAGTTCGCCTTCTGGTTCCTCGTCCAAATCCAACTTATTCAGATCAACCAACGGCTCTAGATAGCCGCCATCATCTGAAAAGGCCTGCTCATCGGAAGAGCCTGAGCCGTCGAGGAAGGGAAGCTCGGTGCCCTCGTGCCCCGCAGACGTCGTAGACTGCGCCTTTTTTCCGAAGGCAATTGCTTCCAATGTATCCCAGTCGATTTTGTCGGGCGCCAACTGATACATTGGCTGAAACGCACTAAACGTCTGAGGGTAGAACGACGACCTATCTGCCCCTCTCTCGTCGCCCCAAATCCAATCAACTTTTCGGGTATGCTGCCGATCACCTGCATGCGGATGAAATTCATAGTCACCAGCGATGCGTCCCAAGGCGACAATACGATTCTTCCCCACAGTGAGCAGAACATAACTGCCGACGTCGACTGCGCCTCTGAAATACCAAGTACCGCTTATGTCTGCCGATCGGCCGTCAGTTCCTGGATTGCTTTCCAACCAGAGTTGCTTGATCGCTTGGAAGTCCTCGAATTCTGGCGCTGACCAATCAATGCCCGCGCCAAAACCCCATGATATTTGATGCTGCCTCATTGCTGACGCGAGTTGATCCCGCCAGTCAGAGCCGATGAGGCTGAGTTTGAAGAGACCTTGGCTCCGGTCCAGATGTCGAGCGTGATCGTCATCCCCTTGGTCTAGACGTGCGCGTTCACTGATACGTTTGAAAATTCCGTCGTGAGGCTTCAAAACAAAGCCCCCTCCGGGTCGGATTTCTTCAGGCGTGTTCGTTTCACCTTCTCCGGTACTCGGCCGAAGGCCTTCAACAAACTCTTCGTAAGAAAACGACTGATGGAATGTCGTAAATTCGATCCTGCCATCATTCACAAGACGTCGATACTCGGCCATCAGAACGTCTCGGTTGTTCTCGAGTTCTGCGGCAACGTCATTCCCCAAACAGAGCCGCACCGCCTCCCAAGCCGTCGCATAGGTCTTCCCGGTTCCGGGCGGGCCGTAGAGGATCAGGTTGGTAGCCGAGAACGCTTTGGTAGAGGTTGCTTCTGTCACGGTATTTGGCTCCGCTTTTGATCCAAGCTGGTAGGTAAATGTGGTCGAGCTACTGGGATTGGGTTCGGTAGACGTTGGGGCTGGGACTTTGGCCAATTGCTGGAACTTGTCTCCGCCGAGCACCTGGCAAATGTTCGGAAATGCGTCTCTGAGCCCCATGGCTTGAGCGAGATCGCCAGCGCGTATTGCCACACTGGATGCCCCGCGCTCGCGAGCCGGCTCGATGAAATAGTTAAGCGCACAGACCCGGATACGATCCGCATCCCGTAAAAGGTGCTCGGCTTTATCGGGCGGAGTGGCAGGTTTGTCGTCCCGATCCACGACAATGAAGCCAGCATTGTGCATGCGTGCGGCCGCGTCGGCTTTCTGTCCCCAACCACCATTCAGATCGGTCTTTTTCAGGATGTAGCCAACGAGCGGCTTGGTTGGGAAGACACGGTTCTGACGCTCACGGGTCGAACGCACCCAATAGTCGCGAGGTTCTCCAAACGCGTTGAAAATGTCGCCATTTTCACCACTGACACGGTAGCTGTCGTAGGCATCCATGGCCGCTTCAATGGCTGCGCGCGAGAAGGTAACCTCTGTCTCGCCCGCATTTCCTTCCGCGGGAATGCCTAGAGCGAGGGCGAGTTCTGGATCAAGTTCATAGCGAACCAATTTCTGCGCGCCGAAACGAAGATAGTTTACTTGCCCACCGGACAGCGCTTTGCAGCGCGCCGCGAGACCGTCAATTAACATGGCACGTGCGACTTCAAGCCACTCTTCGGTGTGAACAGCGTCCGCCGCGAGGTTGCTCGCCCCCTTGGGCTTGATCTTGAAGACTGACCGGCCAGTCCCACCGTCTCGGACAGGACGATAGGCAGTGCCATCAGCATCAAAGAAGACGAGGCGGCGGTCCTGTGTCAGTTGACTCATCCTACACTCCTCAAAGAACACAGCGTATTCACGAGCCGCATCTGCCCGACCGTATCGCATTTAGCTTCGCGCAGCCTCGGAGCCCCGAAAACGAGAGCCAAACCTTTTGCCCGCGACACCGCCACATTGATGCGGTTGAGCGAGAACAGGAAGTCCATGCCGCGCGAAGTCTCCTCAGCAGAGGATGCCGTCATCGAGACAAGACAGACTGGCGCTTCCTGCCCCTGAAATTTGTCCACCGTGCCTACCCGGATCGCCTCGGGCAAGGCCTCGCGTAGCGCGTTAACCTGAGCATTGTAGGGCGCAACGACGATGATATCAGACTGACGAATGGGGCGCGTCACGCCGTCCTTCTCAGTCCAAGCGCCCGCCAGCAGTTCCTCGACGGCAGCTCGGATAGCCTCGACTTCTTCCAATGCGACCTGTGCGTTCCCTTCATGCGCCACCGGGACCCAATAGGCGCCGGCTTCCGGGAACCGTGTGCCGGTCACCGCCTGACGGGCAGTATCGGGGTGGCTTTCCAGCCGTCCTTCATAGACCTGATCCGAAATGAAGCGATTGACCTCCGGATGCATGCGCCGTGTCACGCCCAGGAAGATCCCGCGATCCGGCGGAATGGTGGCGTGATCGCCCAACATCCATTCCAGGCAGGACAGGTTCGCAGGCGCCGGATGTGCGCCCTGGATCACCTGCGGCAACTGGCGCGGGTCGCCCACCAGCACGATGTTGCGCGCGGCCCGGCCCATGGCGGCCAGGTTGGCCAGCCCCACCTGGCCTGCCTCGTCCACGAACAGCCAGTCGAAGGCTTGAGTGTTCTCTTCGCGGGCGAAGAAGAAGGCTGTTCCACCCACCACCTGACCACCTGACGCTGCTTCCGCGTTGTCGTTGGTGCGGCGGATCGGGCAGTCCTGAGGATAGCCATCTTCATCGCCCGACACCTTGTGGATGAGCTCCAGGTCTATCGGAAGGTCCACGTCTTCCAGCGCCTTCAGACATCCCATCAAAACGTTGCGGATGGCTTCATGGGAATTGGAGGCCACGCCCACCCGTTTTCCCGCTCGGACAAGCGACAGAATTGCACGCGCTGTTACATGGGTCTTGCCGGTCCCTGGCGGCCCCTGAATGGGCATCACCGTTTCATCCATTCGCCCGACTGCCGCGATGGTGCCTGCGACCACGTCACCCCGAGGCAGAATGGGGCCCGCGCCCGTCAGCCTCGGGGCCGACCGCGAGAGAAGATCATCGACGGCGCGGTAGCTCCGAGGACCACACTGGTCATCGATCACGTCGCGCAGGGCGGACGCGATCACGTCGGCATTGATCGGTTTGTCGGGATGAAGTGTCAGGCGGTCCGCCAAAAGATCAGCCCGTGCCGCACCAATCTTCAGTGTAATCGTTCGTCCCGTCCGATCGAACGCCTCGATACTCACCGATGTGAAGCCCTCGAGCGTCGGAATGCTGGCCATCTTGCCGCCGCGCAATTTGCTTTCCTGCGCCGGAAAGCGGTAGCTGCGCTGCACTGACCGCTTGATCGGCTCGGCGGGCCCTGTCGCGACGAGTCCCCCTAAAGCGTCGAGATCATCGATCAGATCCTCATCATCCTTGCCTAGGCTGTCAAAGATCGCCCACCAGGCCGGTTTGGCCTCGCGCTTGTGAAACATCCCGAGGTCAAACAGCATCGACTGCCTGTCCTCTGAGAGGCCTGACGCCGCAAGCTGTGATCGCAAGGCCTGGGCCTCGATATCCTCTTCACTTTCCTTCGCATCCGCAGGTTCAATGAGCTGCGGCCAAGGACCTTCGGGGCGGATTTCAACCAGCCAGTCGCGGAGGCGTTCTGTAGAGACACAGTCGATGCGATTGTAGTCCTCGATCTCGTCGAGGATCTGCTGCTCACCGGTTTCTCGCCAATGCTCATACGCCACAACCGAACCGCCGGCCGTCTTGACCTCGCCCTTGCGTTCAAGCCCATAGAAGGATTCCAGCGACTTGATCGAATAGTTGGGCTCGGAGCAGATCAGGCTACCGCGCACAGCAGCATAGAGATCCACGAAGCGGCGCTCCCGAAGCAGCCGGTCCAGGAACGCCTCACCGATCCCATATTTCGCGGTCATACGGCGCAGAGCCGTGATTTCGTAAGGAGCGTAGTGATAGATCCGCGCCTGCGGGAAACTTGCGAGCCGGTCCCGGAAGAAGTCGAGCAGTTCCGACAGGGCCCGCGCCTCTGCTTTGTGGTCATGCGCCCAGAAGGCACGAAAGCCTCCATCGAACCAGACGCCATGCAAATATTCGAGCCCGCCCTCGTAGTGGGGATCGCCCTCGATGTCGTAAAAGAGGTCACCAGGCTGCGGTGCCGGCAGCAGATCAAATCCCTTCCCGAATTGGGGCGGACGCAACTCATAGTGGGGTGCCCCCAGCTTCCGGGCATTTTGGAGCCGAGCCTGCGTGCGCAGTTTTTCCAGGGTCTCATTCGCCATGCCGCGAATTGAACCGGCATGCGTCGCCAGCCCCGCCATCGTGGAGATCCCGGCGGCCTCCAGCTTCTTGACCTGCCCCTTGGCGATGTCCGCCACGTTGAAAAGACTGTCCTCGGCATCCCAGACAGTGCTGCAGTGATCCGCCCACCGACAGAGAGCGCAATCGGAACAAGGTACAGGCCGCGTCGTCGCAGGCTCAGCCGCAAAGGCCTCAAGTCGCGCACGAGCGGCGCGCGCGTAATGGGCATAGTCCGCCAGCCGCAGAGTCGCCCTCTGGCCTGTCCCCAACTCGACATGGGCAAACTCGGGCGCCACGCCTTGGATCTCGGTCAGAAGGTCGGAATAGAGCACCAGTTGCAGCACATGTTTCGGGTGAGGCTGGCGCTTGAGCTTGGTATCGGCCACCTCATAACTGAACGGACCCAGAGCCGAGGGGCGCTCGACCCGTTCCAGGAAGTCTGACCATCCGCCCCAGTTGCCCGCGAGAAACGCGCCCTGGAACACCACCTCGGCCCCTGTGGCAAGTGCGGCGCGGGTTTCATCTGCGTTGGCAGCCAGATCACCCCGATCGATCTCGATCACATGCCGCCCGGATGCCTTCAGCTTCGCCAAATGCGAGGCCTCATGTGCATCGCCCCGCTTCTGCAGCAGCGCAGCGTCTTCGGTGTCTTGACCAGGTTCAGGCCCTTCGCCGCGCATGCGCAAAAGATCAAGCCGGGTTGCGTGGGCGCAGCCCATGAACCGCATCAGGTCTGTCGCCGAGAAAAGGATATTGCCGCCTAATGCCCGCATGGTTCCTACAATCAAAATTGAGCGCAACCCTAAGCGGAATCGTACCCAAGTGGCAGCTTGTTCAATAACCCGGATGGGTGTCAACAATTGTCACGCACAACATTGCGCGGCAACGGAATACGTCGAAGCATTACCCGGATTTCTTCGTGATGCTAGGTGCTTAGAGATCACGCCTCTAACTTGCACGTACGATCCGCAGGCTTTTCGGCGCGATCAGCGAAGGGGCCTTGCCTTTGGCGCCCATCCGAAGTGAGAACCCGCGCTCGATCATCGCCGCCGCCTCGTCCAGCGTCTTCACATAGGTCGCATGTTCGGCATGGTGCTTGTGCTTGCCATGCGCTGGGTCGGCAAGTTGATAGCCTTTGGTGGTGACCGCCGGTTCCTCCACCACGCCACTCCTGGAGGAGATCCGTTCAATCCTGATGACACGTCCGCTCATGTTGCTGTTCCTTCTGCCAAGTTGGTGCGCCCCGCCGAGCCCAAGGAGCTCGTGCTGAAATCACCTGCTTAGGGAATCACTCGACAGGGCGCAGGAACCTTCCTAGCCTGCGAGGGTGTCAAACTCTGACAGGCTCGCTCGGAGCGCTGATGTCTTTCGCCAAAGCCCAGGATCTGATCCGTCTTGCTCAGCTGGCAGCGGCGCGGCGGTATGGCATCAGCCTTGAAGACATTTGCGATGAGTTCAACGTGTCTCACCGAACAGCACAGCGCATGACCGATGCGCTAGAAGAGACGTTCGGCAACGTCACTGCGGAAGACGGAGAGGACAGAAAACGTCGCTGGCGCCTCTCCGATCCGCACCTCGATCGGCTTCAATTGCGCCAAGAGACCGGAATCGAGGCGCTGGAGATCGCGGCACGCGGCGCCGAGGCCGACGGGCGTCTTCGGCACGCACAGGCTCTCACCGATCTTCGCGACGGGCTCCTCGCCAGGCTGTCTTCCCGCAGCGCAGCCCGCATCGAAGCCGATGCCGAAGCGGTACTGACGGCAATGGGCCAGGTGACACGCCCCGGTCCACGCGTCAGCGTTTCCCCTGACATTCTCGACGCGATCATCGAGGCGTTGCGCGGCCCCTTCCGGCTGCGCGTTCTTTACAATGCAGACGCGACGTCGCGCATCCTCGAACCTCATGGTGTGCTGCTGGGGCATCGCACCTATCTTGCAGCCCGTGATCCTGCCAAGGCCGATGAGGTTCGGAACTTCCGGATCGATCTCATCCGCGAGGCAACAACGCTCGACGAGAGCTTTGCGCTGAAGGAAGGGTTCACCATTGCGGACTATGCCGCGCAGTCCTTCGGCGTCTGGCAAGACCCGGAACAATATGGCGAAGTCATATGGCATTTCGCGCCGGAGGCGGCCGATCGAGCGGTGGGTTTTCGATTTCACCCGGATCAGATCCTCGAGCCACAAAATGATGGCAGCCTGATCGTTCGCTTCCATGCGGCCGGATGGCTCGAAATGACCTGGCATCTATATCAATGGGGCGACAAGGTCGAGGTGATCGCACCCGAGGGGTTACGCAGGATGGTGGAGGGTTATCGCCGATCCGATTTTGGGGCGATGCCGTGATGGCGATTTTCAAAGGAGATTCTTGATGGACGGCAGTTTGAAATTCAGCGCGCTCAAGGAGAAACAGCGCGCCATTCGGGCCGGCTTCCCAGAAACGATGGGCTTGCGCGTCCACCGCGCCATCAGCTGGGTTGGCAGATCCGAAGCCTGTGATGCGGACGACGACGCACGCTTCCTGTTTCTCTGGATTGCCTTCAATGCGGCCTATGCCGATGAGCGCGAGTTTCAGTCGATTGCACCGGGTGAACGCGCGGCCTTTCTGGATTTCTTCGGAAAACTTGTCGCGCTGGACAAAGAGAAGAAGGTCTACAAGGCCCTGTGGCAAAAGTTCACCGGTCCTGTCCGCCTGCTCATGGACAACCGTTACGTGTTCCATCCATTTTGGCAGCACCACAATGGGATCGACGGCTATGAAGACTGGGAGGCGCGTTTCAACGCCTCCGTCCGATCCTTCACTCAGGCATTCCAGGCCGGGGATACCGCGCGCGTCCTCAGCTTTGTTTTTGACCGCCTCTACGTCCTTCGCAACCAACTCATCCATGGCGGTGCGACCTGGAATAGCGGCGTGAACAGAGCGCAAGTTCGCGATGGCGCGACCATTCTGGCGTTTCTGCTCCCTATCTTTGTCGACCTGATGATGGACAACCCTGAACAGGATTGGGGGAAGCCATTTTATCCTGTCGTCGACTAGGATTTTGAGGTCGCCATCATTGTTGCGCCAAGCGATCCAATTTCTATTTCTTGCCCTAACTGTGACAAAGAGCTTTCCAATCATCACCACCGTATCTGCTTCAAGGTCCCTCGAAGGCACGCGACCCTTGTGCTTCAAGCCGGAAGAAGATCGACGACATCTCAGACTGGAAGACCATCTCGGACCGATCGCCCCCAATGCATGAACCTTCAGACAAGCTTCTCGAGCGGTGCATTTCGGTCGACATCGAGGTGGATCCCAAGAGCGCTCGGATCTTTGCCTTTGCGGCGGTTCAGCGGGGTGAAACGCCTCTGATCCTGTCCCGAAAAGGCGATTTGGAAGGCGCTCTTGATCGGCTGGAGACGGCGGCTGCCAACACCGATCATCTGATCGGACACAACATTCTGCGCCACGATCTGCCCCACCTCGCCGCAGCGCGGCCGCGCCTGGCGAAGCTCTTCAGCGCGCCGATCGATACGCTATGGCTCAATCCGCTGGCCTTTCCGCGCAACCCATACCACCACCTCGTCAAGCACTACCATGATGGCCGCCTCCAGGCGGGACATGTGAACAATCCAGAACTCGACGCGCGGTTGGTGTTTCAGGTCCTGGAAAACCAGATCAACGCATTCCGCGATCTCCATAGGGCTGAACCCGATGCGCTGACCGCCTATCATTTTCTGGCCACGCGGCAGGAAGCCTCGGCCGGGTTTGATGCCGTGTTCAGACTTATCCGCTCCGCCCCGGTTCCCTCGGCGCGAGTGGCAGAAGATGCAATCCGGCGCCTCCTGTCAAACCGGGCATGTAGCCGGCGTATCGAGCAGACGCTGGGGCGATTGGCAAGTTCGCAGCTCGGCTGGCCGATGGCCTATGCCCTCTCGTGGATTTCGGTGGCTGGCGGCGAGTCCGTCATGCCGCCCTGGGTGCGCATGCAGTTCCGCGAGGCCGCGCTCATCGTGCGGCATTTGCGTGATACAGCCTGTGAGAGCCCGGACTGTGCCTGGTGCCGCGAGAAGAATGATCCAAAGCGTGCGCTCTTGCGCTGGTTCGGTTTCGAGGCGTTCCGGCCTCAGCCAGTAGATGACATGGGTCGACCGTTACAGGAACGGATCGTTGACGAGGCGATGCACGGAAAAAGCATCCTCGGCATCCTGCCGACCGGGACGGGAAAATCGGTCTGCTATCAGATCCCGGCTCTTTCCAAGTTCGACAAGACCGGGGCGCTGACAGTCGTTATCTCGCCCTTAGTGGCGCTGATGGCCGATCAGGTGCAAGGGATGGCCAGAGCGGGGATTTCCTCTGCCGTCACAGTGAACGGGATGCTCTCGCTACCCGAACGGCAAGACGCGCTCGACAAAGTGCGCATGGGCGAAGCTGCAATGCTGCTGATATCGCCCGAGCAATTGCGCAGTGTCTCGGTCCGCTCGGTCCTGGAGCAGCGCGAGGTCGGTCTTTGGGTGCTGGATGAAGCCCACTGTATTTCGAAATGGGGCCACGACTTTCGACCCGACTACCGCTATGTCGGACGCTTCATCAAGGAATTCTCGGGCGACGAGCCCTCGGCGCCCATCCTATGCTTGACCGCCACCGCCAAACCTGAAGTCGTCCGCGATATCCGGGAGCATTTCCTGTCGCGACTTAAAGCCGACCTTTTGCTCCTGGACGGCGGTGCGGTCCGTACCAACCTGACCTTCGAGGTACGCCCGACCCAACGTGGAACCAAGCTTGCTGATATCCTCGATGTGATCGAGGCGAAGCTGCCGCGCGAAGGGGCCTCTGGCGCTGTGGTCTATTGCGCGACGCGCAGCACGACGGAGCGGGTCGCCGAGTTCCTCAAGCAGCAGGGTCTCGCGGCCGAGCACTTCCATGCGGGACTGAAGCCGGACGAGAAACGGGACATTCAGGAGCGGTTCCGTATCGGAGAGCTCCGGGTGATCGCCGCCACCAATGCCTTTGGCATGGGGATCGACAAGCCCGACATCCGGCTTGTCGTCCATGGTGACATTCCCGGCTCTCTTGAAAACTATCTGCAGGAGGCCGGACGCGCCGGCCGCGATCGGGAGCACGCCAACTGCGTCCTCCTTTTCGCCGGTGATGATGTTGAGCGCCAGTTCTCGCTCTCCGCCCGTTCGAGGCTCGCGCGCCACGAGATTGGCGCGATCCTGAAAGCGCTGCGCAGGCTCGACGGCAGGACCTCCAAGCACGGTGAAGTTGTCGCAACCTCTGGCGAGATCGTGCGCGCCGAGAAGGATCTGGAGTTCGAGCGCGACAGCGCAACCGACGACACCCGGGTCAAGACAGCCGTATCGTGGCTCGAAGAAGCAAAGCTGCTGACCCGCGAAGAAAATCGCGTACAGGTCTTTCCCTCTTCACTGCGTGTCCAGAGGCTCGAGGAAGCTGAGACAATTCTCGCCGCAGCCGACATCACCGGCACACGGCGACAGCAGCTTCTGGATATCGTCCGTCACCTGATGAACGCACCACCGGACCAGGGTATCTCAACCGACGAGTTGACCGGCGTCAGCGGCTTGACCGGCGGCGGTCTGAACAAGGCACTGTCTGATCTCGAAGCCCTCGGCATCGCGCGCAATGATGTTGTTGTGACTGTCTTCATTCACGTCGGTGTTGAAGGACAGTCATCGCAGCGCCTGGGTCAAGCATCCCGGCTTGAGGAGGCTCTGATCGCACTGATGCGCGAGGCGGCCCCCGATATCGAAGGGGATGAGGCGTCACCATTGCATCTCGCCGAAACCTGTCAGGCGCTGCGTGACCGTGACCATGCATCCGCACGCCCGGACATCGTCGAGAAGCTCCTGCGCGGGATTGCGGGAGACGGGCGTGATCAGGATGGCGGGCGCGGCAACATCCGGCTGCGCAAAGCCTCGCGCAACACCCTCATGGTCGCCTTGCAACGCTCGTGGCCGGTGCTGGAGCAGACTGCAGCGATCCGCCGGCAAGCCGCGGAACTCCTGCTCGCCCACTTGGTCGGCAAACTGACCAAAGGGACGCGCGGCAAGGATCTCCAGGTCGAAACCACAATGGGCGATCTGCTCGCCTCGCTCAGTGGGGACGCCTTCCTTCGTGGCGCCGTGCAGGACATGAACAAGCTCATGGAGCGTGCCCTCTTGTGGCTGCACGAGCAAGAGGTGGTGACGCTCGGCAAGGGGCTGACCGTATTCCGACCCGCGATGACCGTGCATCTGCGCCCCGGCAGCGGTGGCTTTACCCAAAAGGACTTCACACCGCTCGATGAGCACTATGGCGAGCAAACGATCCAGACCCATGTGATGGCCGCTTATGCCGAAGCGGGTCTCGCGGCGATGGATCGGGCGCTGCGGCTCTCTGAAGACTACTTCGTGCTTGAACGCGATGCCTTCCTGCGACGCTGGATGCCGGGGCGCGGCACCGAAATCCGCCGCCAGACGACCGGGACATCCTGGAAGGCAATCGTCGAGGCGCTCGACAATCCGGTCCAGCAAAAGATCGTCGCGGACGATCGGGAACAGACCAACGTGCTGGTGCTCGCCGGCCCCGGATCGGGCAAGACGCGGGTCTTGGTCCATCGCATCGCCTATCTCGTCCGGGTTCGGCGCGAAGATCCGCGCGGGATTCTGGTCCTTGCCTACAACCGGCATGCAGCCGCCGAAATCCGCGCGCGCCTTCGGCACCTGATCGGCGACGATGCCAGTCGCATCACAGTCTCCACATGTCACGCGCTGGCCATGCGTCTCGTCGGTGCCAGCTTTGTCGGCGCTTCGGACGATGCCCATGATTTCGACGGCATCGTGTTGGAGGCTGTGCGACAACTGAATGGCGAAGGTCTGACCAAGTCAGAGGCCGAAGCGCAGCGCGAGGCGCTGATCCAGGGCTATCGCTGGATCCTGGTTGATGAGTACCAGGACATCGGACCCGAGGAATACGCTCTGATCGCCGCAGTTGCGGGCCGTTCCCTCGATGATCCCGATCTGCGCCTGAGCCTCTTCGCTGTGGGCGACGATGACCAGAACATTTATGCTTTCGCCGGCGCCTCGATCCGTTTCATCCGCCAATTCGAGACGGATTACAAAGCCAAGCCGGAATTCCTCACCGACAACTATCGCTCGACGCGACATATCATCGATGCCGCCAACAGCGTGATTGCCCCTGCCGCTGAGCGGATGAAGACCGGACATGACATCACCATAGACCAGAAGCGCGAGAAGGATCCGCCGGGCGGCGCAATGGCAGCGTTCGACCCGGTCGCCGCCGGGCGCGTGGAGCTTCTGGATTGTCCGCCGGGAGACGTCGCTCAAGCCGTCGCAGCGGTGGATGAGCTTGTCCGCCTCTCGCGCCGTGATCCCGAATGGAGTTGGTCGCGCGCGGCCGTGATTTCGCGCGACTGGCGCCGTTTGGGGCCTGTGCGCGCCTATGCCGAGGCGCAAGGCATTCCGGTGGAAATGGCCAATGAGAGCCTCCCGAACATCTGGCGTCTACGCGAAATGCAGAGCTTCGTGGCCGAGCTACGAAGAGAGCCTGCGCGACTTCTCGGCATCGCGAAGCTTCTCGAACTCCTGAACGGACAGACGCGGAACCGATGGACGGATCTGATCGCCGAAGGCATTGCGGCGCTCGCGCGCGAGATCGCTGACAAGGCGATGCCGGTTCCGGACCTCGTCGAGTGGTTTGCCGAATGGTCGAGGGATACGCGCGGCGAGCAACGAGGCTTATTGCTGCTAACGGCCCACCGAGCCAAAGGACTGGAATTCGACCACGTTGTAATCCTGGACGGCGGCTGGGAGCAGCCCTCTCGTGGAGAGGATGAAGATGCGCCCCGTCGTCTCTTCTATGTCGCCATGACGCGCGCGCGGCGCAGTCTGGCGGTCATGGCAACAGGCGCGCACCCGTTCCTCAAGCCCCAACACGATGCAGTGCTTGAGCGAAATGTCGTGCCTGATCTGGCCGGACTCGTAGGGCGCCCACCCCATTATGTGACACCGGATCTGAAACTGGCGGACCTCTCTTGGGCGGGACGGCTCAACGACGGCCATCCCGCACTCGCCGCCATTGAGGCAGCCCGCGTCGGGGATCCGGTGACGCTGGTCGCTGACGGGACAGCCTGGACCATCCGCAACGCGAAGGGGCAGACACTCGGCCGCATGTCACGTGCCTACGCAGCGCCTGAGGGCATGGATTTTCTCCGCGGCGAGATCGGCGCAATCGTTCGCTGGCGCAAGAGCGACAACAAGGAAGAATTTCGCAGCAGCATCCGGCGAGATGAATGGGAAGCGGTCCTGCCCGACCTGGTCTTCGGCTGAATCACCTCTACTCGGCAGAAACAAACGCGCGTCGCACTACGAGGCGTGACGCTAGTCCGCAATGCTATGGATCTGGACCCCCTCTCCACAAACCTCGCGCGCAATATCGACCACATGCTGATGGTGCGTGAGGTAGATCGCCTGCCCACGCCGCCCAACCCGCTCCATCACGCGGCAGGCTGAGCGCGTGCGTTGCTCGTCAAAGGTCTCGAAAATATCGTCGCAGAAGAAAGGAAGCGACGCCCCCTGGTCGGCGAGTTGCTCGTAGGCCGCCGCGCGCAAGGCAAGATACAACTGGAATCGGGTGCCTTTGGACATGTCCTGCGCCTGTTTCGCCATGCCGCTCGCATCCAGCGCCAAAAGGGTTTCCGAAGCTCCGTCGATCTGCGTTTGCAGTTTGGAATAGGCGCCGTTCGTCAACTCCGCGAAAGCCGCCTCGGTTGCCAGCATCATCGCGCTGCGATGCGCATCGCGATACCGGCGGATCGCCGCTTCAGCGAGGCGGTGGCCCAGACTGAGTTCCAGATGCCGGAGTGCCACTTCCTGCATTTCGAGTTCCAGCGTTGTCTTTCTCTCGACCAGGAGCGCAACATCCGCATCCCCGCCGATGGCACGCAGCGCTTGTTCGGCCGAGGTTCGCGCCTCGATCGCGCCCTTGTAAAGCTTCTCAATGCCATCGAGGTCAGCACTGATCTCGTCGAGCTCGGCGTGCAATCCGGTTTGGCTCGCCCCTGCCAATGCGGCTCGTGCGTCCTCCAGGCTCTCAAGGTCAAGGAGCGACGTCAGAGTGCGCTCAAGGTCCGAACGTCTGGCCCTGTCCGAGATGACTTCGGCAGCAGTGCTGACGGCCTGACGTAGAGCGCCCAGTGAACTGGTATCGACACCATCGGCAAACACCCGCGCCAGCTCAGCAACGGCAAGGTCAATGTCGTCCAGAACCTTTTGAGCGTCAGCCACTGAGACTTCACGCGCCTTGATCCGCTCGTTCAGGTCGCGCGCCTTTTCTTCAGCGCCAATCGCCTGCGCCGACATGGCCTTTAGAGCGTCGTAGTCAGCCAAGGGCGATCCTGTCGTAACGGTGCCGGCTCGCTCGACCAGTTTCTGCACTTTCTCGGAAAACTGGGTCTGGTCGTCTTCCATGGCCGAGACCTGACGCTCCAACGCCACGCGTTCCTTGTCGTGTTCACGCAGGTCCTGGAGTGGTTGCAGTGAGGTCTCGAGCAAGCCGGCATCCAAACCCTTCGGCAAGGCCGCGGCCACCCGGTCCACCCAATCACGGCGCGCGTTCGATGCGTCCTCTTCAAAGACCGCAAGCTTGTCGGTGCGCTTCGTCCGGTCCCGTGTCAGCTCGTCAACACGCGCTTTGGCGCTGCGCAGGCTTTCCTGATGGGCGCGCTGCGTGGCGAGATTGGTTTTCGCGACGGCGACCAATTCGTCAAACTCTGGCACATCTCGGCGTATGTGTTCCGAGAGCACTTGGATCAGGCGGTCCGCCTTTTTGAAGGTCTGCTGGTGCTCGTCCTGAAGCCGGCGTAGTTCGGCATCGGCACGTGACGCCAATTCAAGCTTGCGCAACCAGCTCACGAAGGTCTCCGGAGCAAGTGTGGTTCCGATACCGGCTTCGGTCGCCGCCCCCGTCAGACGCTCCAATATTGCTTTGCGCGCTTTTTCCAGTGCAGAAACCTGTTGCTCTACCGAGCCCGCCTTGGCTTTCGCCACCGCGAGATCCCGTTCTTGCTGGCGCAGTGTTCCAAGATCGGCGGCCTGTGAAAGTCGGAGATCCATTGCATTGTCGACACGCACCATGGCGCCTTCGAAGGCGTCAGCGCTTTGGTTGGTCATGCTGGCTCTGTGGGCCTTCCAGAAGTCGTCGCGACCCGCGCGGATGCCGCGGGTCTCGTCATCGTCCACAAGCCCATCCATTGCCTTGATCTGTGCGATCCGAGCGCCGCGTTCCGCGATTTCGGCCCGAACATTCTCCAGCTCCTGGACCGCGGTCTCATACCGCTGGGCGGAGTCCTGCGCATCGCCGAGCAGCGTTTCGGCCTCTTCCAGGGTCAGGGGGCAGGTTGGCAGAGCGTCAAAGCTTTGTCCTTTGATGGTGAGCGCGTCCAGCGCGGCGCGCCGGTTACGGCGCGCGGTCTTCAGAGCTTCGGAGGCCGCCGCGTGGCGCCCGGAAAGCGCGTCGACGTCAAAGCGCTCGAGGACTTCCGCGAAGTCGACAGAAGCAGATTCCTCGGCGCCAAGACCGCGCAGCTGCTCCTTGGCAGCGTCGATCCTTTCATCGATCGCAGCCACCTCCTCCAACTCGCGCTTGGCCGAGTGTTCAGCATCCCGCAACCGCTCTCGGGCCTTCTCGATCTCCGACAATACGGCCGAAGACAGCACCAGAGCCTCCGGATCAATACCGGCGGCAGCCCCAAGATCTCCGGCTGCCAGGCGCATGTCCGCGAGAGCCTGCGCAAGCGCCTTGCGGCGCCGATCCAGGTCCAGCTCCGCCGTCGTGTAGCGGCTTCTCAGGGCGTCCAGATCCTCCAGCTCCTGCTTCAGTGCGAGATGTTCCGGATGGTGTTCAATGCCGGAAAGATCCGAGCGCAACCCTTCGATCTCACCGCCGAGTTTCGTGATATCGCTCTGAGCCGTCGCTTGGTCGGTGAGCATCCGCACCAGATCTTCGGGGTCGACATCCAATTGCGCCGGCCAGGCGCTGAAATCTGCCAGCTTGTCATCGAGCACACCGATCTCGCCAAGAACAGGCAAGGCTTTGATCCCGGCATCCAACCGTGCCTTCGTTGCAAACAACTCCTTGCGACGTTTGGAAACCTGGGCTTCCTCCAGCAGGGCATCGTCAGCCGCCTTCTTGAGACTGCGATACTGCGACGCGGAAACATCGATGTCCCGGATCTGCTTCTCCACCTCGGCATGTTCTTTTTTCAGGGCCGAGAGACGCGTTGAACTCGCCCGCTTACGGTAGAGCCCGTCAGCTTCGTGCCGGACGCAGTCGAGTACATCGGAAAGCTCGCTGATCCCGGCCGCCGCAGAAAACAGCAGGCGTCCAATATCGCCCTTGGCCCGGGTGATCTCTTCGCCACCCTTTTCGATGGTCAGATCGTCCAGACAAAGGAGGTTGCGGTAGTCCTCCTCGGACAGGCCGCCGAGATGCGCGTGCAGCGCGCTGTTGGGCAATTCCTGGCCATGGGTATCGCGCAGTGACGGATCGCGGGTCGGAAGCCGCGTGAAGGCCGTTTCAGTGCCGTCGATATCCAGCAGCCCCGAAACCCGAAGGTTCTTGCGCTGATGCAGGAAATCGTAGGGTTCGCGATGGGGGAACCCATAGAGAAGCCGGAGATAGCCTTCCATCGTCGTGGTCTTGCCAGCTTCATTCGGCCCGTAGATCACATGAAAGTCCGGAGTGCCGACATCTCGCCGGGGCCCGAAATCAAACTGCTTGCCGGTAAACCCGCCGAAGAAATCCAGACTGAGCTGACGCAAGCGTATCATTCCGAAGCTCCCTTCATCAGGGCAAAGAGGTGCTCCGACCCAGCTCCGGCTAACTCCTTGGTGAGGGCGGAAAGCGCCGCGGCATCGGACATGAGCTGCGCGCGCCGGGCTGGCGGAAGTTGCGACAACACTTCGTCGACTTCGGCCTGCGCCTGCGCCGCAAACCCCTCTTCCGCCGCGATCTGCGCCATCAGGCGCCCCAACTCCTGAGTGGCGCTGGTATCAGCCGCCGCATTGGGTGCCTCGAGCGTAAAGCTGAGTTTCTCGATCCACAGCCGACCGGTCTCTTCGGCGATCTGCGAGACGGTTTCGGCCCAGATGTCACGGTCGCGCAAGACTTGCCAATGGCGCGCGGTGCGCCCCGAAAGTGTCAGGCGCAAAATGGCAGTGTCATCGGCGCGCATGTCCTGGATTGGCCCATGCAGGCCACTTCGGATCCTTTGGCGGATCTGGTCGTCGGCCTCCGCGCCAGAAACATCGATGCTGTGACCGAGGAACGAAATCACGGAGGTGGGCACCTCTTCGATGCCAATCGTCCCGTTCTCAATCGTCAGGAGCGTGGCCGACTTGGGACCCGCCTCGCCAATGTCGCGCCCCTGCGGGATCCCGGGCATGACGACCCAAGGCGCCTCATTGTGCACCTGCCGTTTGTGAACATGGCCCAGCGCCCAGTAGTCAAAGCCCAAGGCTGCCAGCTCGGCCACGGAACAGGGCGCGTAATTGTCGTGCCCCGCAGCTCCGACCAGGGACGTGTGAAGCATCGCAATGTTGACGGCGCCGGAAACCGGGCCACCAAACTTGCCGAGCAGACTGTCGGGGGCGTGTTTGCCGTTGAAGCTGACGCCGTGGATCCAGATGTCGGCGCCTTCCAACTGCACCTTGCCGCCCCGCCCATCGAACACATGGACATTGTCGGGGAGCGCGACTTCGCCGGTGATCGGGTTTTCGGCGTCGTGATTGCCTTTGATGTAGAACACCGGAATCCCGGCAGCCCGCAGTCTTTCAATCTGCCCCACCAGAAAGGCCGCAGTTTTCGCGCTGCGCTGTGCGCCGTCGTACAGGTCGCCGGCGATAAGAAGGGCTGCAACGCTCTCGGCGAGCGCCGTATCGATGATCCGGATAAAAGCGGACCGCGTCGCGGACTGGATGTTTGCGCGCAAGGCCTCGTCGCGAAGCGCCAAGGACGTCAACGGCGAATCGAGATGAACGTCGGCCGTGTGCAAGATCTTGATCAAACATAATCTCCCATAAACCAGCCGAAACGACTGCCCGAGTTCTCGGCTCGGTGTTCACCTTCCGCAATTCATTCGGGCAACGCAGCACGAATCGACCGCCAGCCCTCAAACTCTGTCTACGCGTCATGGGTGTCAATTTATGGCATGGATGGTGCGACTGCCGGTGATGACCTGCCACTGGTCCATCATCCAGCTACGACCGGAGTCCGGTTGTTACAAGGCGCAGTCTGTGTCCGGACAGCCCCATCGAGCTCATCAAGTAGAATCAGGGCCTCTACGATTGCTTGCCCTGCGGCGGCGAGTTTCGTGGCAACCATCATGTCTTGACATAAGGTCGGCTCTGTCCGCGCAGGTGCATGGTTTCGCGAGCAATTCCGATTGATCCCCAAGCATCAACGCGTCTACGGTCGAAGAAAGCCCAGAAATTGGGCGCGCATAATTTCCATGCGCATCGACCGATGACGGGAGAGCGTGGTGAGCAACGACAGGTCGGAACTTCGTTGGGGGGTCGAGCAGAGGCTCGAGTTCATCGAGTTCCGCCTCTTTTGGGAGGGGCATGTGAACCGCAGCGATGTGATGGCGCAGTTCGGGCTGTCGGTGAACCAGGCATCCTCCGACCTGAGCCGCTACATCGCCCTCGCCCCTCACAACATGGACTACGACCGGAGCCTGCGGACCTATGTGCGCCAGCCGGGCTTCAAATCGGTGTTCGATAAGCTGGATGCAGGTCGATACTTGGCCCAGCTGCGGTCAGTCGCAGACGGCATCCTCGATCAGGATGATTGCTGGATCGCGGGACTGCCCGCCTACGGTTCCGCGCCCGCCCCAGCGCGCGGCGTCGATCCCGCAACCCTTCGGTCCGTGGTCGATGCGATCCGCCAGCCCGAAGCAATCGAGGTGCAGTACCAGTCCCTCTCCAACCCGGAGCCCCGCTGGCGCTGGATCGCGCCACATGCCATCGCCTTCGATGGCTTCCGCTGGCACGCCCGCGCGTTCTGCTTCGGCGACGAGGTGTTCAAGGACTTCATGCTGTCGCGGATCCTCGACATCCGCGGCTCGCGCGGTTCAGACGTTCCGCCCGAGAGCGATCAGGACTGGCACACCTTTGCCGCGCTGGAAATCGGCCCTCACCCTGCCTTGTCCGATACGCAAGCCAAGGTGATCGCGCTCGACTATGGCATGCGCGACGGCAAGGCTGAGATCAAGGTTCGTCGGGCGTTGCTCTACTATGCGCTTCGGCGACTTGGGCTCGATACCGATCCCGCCGCCCGGAAGCCTCATGACCAGCAGATCGTGCTTTTGAACCGTGACGTGATCCTCGGCCGCCAGGGTCAGGCAGAGGAGCAGTAGGATTTTCCATGAAAGCTTTTGAATTCGACCACAATCTCATCGACTCCTATGCGCGCTTCTCGCGGTCGTTCAGCACCATCCGGGCACCGGACATCGCCGCCGAAGTCACGCGCCAATATGACGACGGCCGCTTCTGGCCCGACGCTCTTCTTTCGCTCAACCCAAGGTTCCTGTCGGGCCCCACGGTGGATGACCTTGTCACATCGGGGGATCTCGACGAGGCAACGGCCCGGATTTTCAGGATCGGCGCCACACCCATCCGGTTTCACCGGCACCAGGCACAGTCCATCGCCAAGGCACGGGCGGGGCAAAGCTTCGTCGTGACGACGGGCACAGGCTCAGGAAAATCCCTGTGCTTCTTTGTCCCTGTGGTCGATGCCATCGTTCGTTCGCGCAAGGCACGACAGCCACGCAAGACGCGCGCCATCATCGTCTACCCAATGAACGCCCTGGCAAACAGCCAAATCAAGGAAATCGAGAAATTCATTTCCCAGTCCGGGTTACCGGACGAGCTGAAGCCGGTGGTGCGGCGCTACACGGGTCAGGAGAGCCAGGAAGAGCGTCAGCGGATCGCCGACAATCCGCCCGATATCTTGCTCACGAACTTCATGATGGCCGAGCTGCTCCTGACCCGGCAGGACGCCCTTGATACCAGAGTTATCGACAACGCCAGCGGGCTCGAGTTCATCGTACTCGACGAATTGCATACCTATCGCGGGCGCCAAGGCGCCGATGTGGCGATCCTCGTGCGCCGCCTTCGGAACCGATGCGCACCGACGAAAGCTCCGATCTGCATCGGCACGTCGGCCACCATGGCAAGCGAGGGATCAGAGGCCGGTCGCGCGAAGGCAGTGGCCGATGTCGCGTCGCGCCTGTTCGGAGCGTCTATCGGCCCTGATGCCGTCATCGACGAGTCCCTTCAGCGCGCGACGGATGATCGCCTTAAGCTGAAAGATGTACGGTCGCAGCTCGCGACAGCGCTTGGCAGCAACCTGCCTGAAACACTGACGGATGAGGTACTGCGGCGCCATCCCCTCGCTGTCTGGGCCGAGCTGGCGATCGGCCTTGATGACGGCCAGGAACTGAAGCGCAAAAAGCCTGTGCCCTTCGATGATGCTGTTGAACAACTTTCGCAGGACAGCGGCCTCGACAAGGAGGCATGCCGGAGAGGTTTCGAGCAATTCCTGACCCGCGTCAGCCTGCCAGAAACCGAGCGCGGCGGCGAAGGGTCCGGCGCCTTCCTCGCATTCAAGCTGCACCGCTTCATTTCCGGTGCTGGTGAAATCTTCACGAAGCTGACCGATCGACCGAGGCCAGTCCTGTTCGAAGGCCAATTGGAAGACCCCGATGCCCCAGGCCATCGCCTCTATCCAACGAGGTTCTGTAGGGAATGCGGCCATGAAGTGCATGTTGTCACAAAGTCCGAGGATGCCGAAGGGCTTCGCTTCCTGCCAAGAAACATCGATGACACCCCAATTGCAGACCAAGACGGCGATATCGCCGGCTATCTGACGCCCGTTGGCGGAGATGACCCGGATTACGCCTTCACCGGCGACGTGGAGACCTACCCGGAAGACTGGCGCGAAGAGCGCAACGGCATCGAACGCCTGCGCGCCAACCGGAAGGGCCGACTGCCCGAGCAGGTCACGGTGCGACCCGATGGACGCTACGGCCCGGACGGCGTCAGTTTTTGGTTCATTCCGGGCAAGTTCGGGTTCTGCCCCTGCTGCCTGGATCAACCCCATCCGAGTATGCGGGAGCGCAGCAAGCTTGCGGGCCTTTCGGGTGAAGGCCGAAGCTCGGCAACTACGCAACTCGTGTCGACTGCCCTTGAATGGATGAACGGCGATGCCAGCGGCGTTCCCGCTGAGAAGCGAAAGCTGCTCGGTTTCACGGACAACCGCCAGGACGCCGCCCTTCAGGCCGGACATTTCAACGACTACCTGTTTGTCAGCTTGCTGCGCGGCGCCATCCTGCGTGCTGTCATCGACGCTGGCTCGGACGGCATTGCAGAGGATGAGTTCGGCCTGCGAGTGGTGAAAGCACTCGGCTTCACAGCATCGAACAAGGAAGCCCGCATCCATTGGATGCTGGACCCCGAAGCTGGCGCCGTGGTGCGCGAGGACGCCCAGCGTTCACTTGCCAAGGTGCTTGCCCACCGCGTCTGGACGGACCTGCGGAGGGGATGGCGCTATACGAATCCCAGCCTGTCGGTCCTGAAGCTGGTCGACGTCGAATTCATCGGGCTCGACGATATCGCACAAGATCGGGAAGCCCTGATGGCGGTGCATCCTGCTCTCGGGGACCTGGACACGCAATTGTGCAAGAAGCTTCTCAAGGAGATACTTGGCGCCTTGCTGGAAGGTCTGGCCGTCAGCACCGAGGCCCTTGATCTGACCGTTCTCGACACGGTCGGACAAAAATCGCGGAACCTGCTTCGGGCCCCCTGGGCAATCGATCAGAAGGAAACGCCCCGAAGTAGGTCGACCCTTTTCCTGCAGGCGCCCGGAAAGGATCGCGTCGGGCTGCGAGAAGAGCAGACCATCATCCGCGCCGGGCACAACTCCCGGATCGGCCGGTCGATCAATCGCAGGAGCATGATCGGAACGAAGCTGAACAAGGACGAATACCTGGTAGTGATGACCGGGCTTCTGGAACTGATGGCACGCGAAGGTCTGGTCTCGCTTGTCGAGATCGAGGCTGATCTGCTCGGGTGGCGGTTGTCGCCTTCGGCCGTTCGTCTTGTCCCTGGAGAGGCTGTCCGCACCGGACAGGCGCAGGGGAACCGCTATTTCCACGATCTCTACAATGCCATTGCAACCGACCTGAAAAGGGGCCGCAGCACATATTGGGGTCTGGAAGGTCGCGAGCATACCGCTCAGGTTTCGCAAAGACAGCGCGAGTGGCGGGAGTGGCGGTTCCGCTTCGAGGACGACGACCGGGCCAAACTCAAGGAGAACGTAGCCGAGATCAAGGCGTCCGGGGAGTCCGATCAGTTCCTGCCGGCGCTCTTCTGCTCGCCAACGATGGAACTTGGCGTCGATATTTCCGCGCTGAATGCCGTTTATCTGCGCAATGTGCCGCCGACGCCCGCCAACTATGCGCAACGCGCAGGTCGGGCCGGTCGATCCGGACAGGCGGCGATCATCGTGACCTATTGCGCCGCGCAATCCCCGCACGATCAGTATTTCTTCGAGCGCCGCAACGACATGGTCGCCGGGGTTGTCCGGCCGCCTGCGCTCGACATCACCAATGAAGAACTGGTCCGCTCGCACCTGCACGCCGTTTGGCTGGCAGAGGCCAAGCTGGCGCTGTCGCCCGATATCCCCGAGATCCTTGACCTGAAGGAGGCGAAATACCCGCTGAAACAGGAAGTGGTCGAGGTCATCAACCGGCCAAGCCTCGTGACGGCTGCGCGCGCACCGATGAAGCGGGTGCTGGATCAGATACTTGCCTCAATGGGCGGCAAGAAACCGGCCTGGATGGGCGACGAGGATGATTTCATCCTCGAGGTCGCGATGGGCGCGCCGCAAGAATTCGACCGTGCGTTTGATCGCTGGCGCGAGCTCTACAATTCTGCCCGGACCCAGCTGATGGAAGCAAATAGCCGGTCCGAAATCACGGGCCTCTCCGGTGCGGACCGGCGCAAGATCAAGGCCGCCCAAATGCAGGCAAGCGACCAGATTGCCATCCTCGAACAGGGGAAGGCCACCAATGGATCTGATTTCTATTCCTACAGATACCTTGCGACCGAAGGTTTCTTGCCGGGATACAACTTCCCGCGGTTGCCGCTCTACGCCTTCGTCCCAGGTGAGGGCAAAGCAGGTTCCTTCCTGCAACGCGCAAGGTTCCTCGCAATTTCCGAGTTCGGGCCACGCAGCCTGATCTATCATGAGGGCCGGGCCTACCGGGTGATGAAGGCCAAGCTGCCGCCCGAGGTCCGCACAGGGGATGGCTCGGAACTGGCCACAAAGGACATCTTCATCTGCTCCAACTGCGGCGCCTGCCACGAAGGTGAAGTCGAACGATGCCACGCCTGCAACTCGCCGATGGCAGGCGAAGTTCCTGTGCAGCGGACGCTGAGGATCGACAACGTCGAGGCGGCCCCGGCCGACCGGATCACCGCGAACGACGAGGAACGCGTTCGCCAGGGCTTCGATATCCAGACCGTGTTCTCCTGGCCCCGAAAGGATGGGCGGCTTCAGGTGACGGAGGCTGACTTCCGTTGCGGCGAAACATCCATTTTTGCTCTTCAATATGCCAACAGCGCCGAGATCAGCCGCATCAACAAGGGCCTGAAACGGCGCAAGAACCAGACCGTCTTCGGCTTCAACATCGACCCGCGCAGCGGCTACTGGGCAAAGTCGGAAGACGAGGAACCGGATGTCGATGTGCCGCCCGATGTCGTGCGACCGGTGCGCATCGTCCCGATCGTACGAGATCGCAAGAACGCGCTTCTGCTCCGCTTCCTCGATCCGGACACCTACGCCCCGGAAACCATCGCGACGGTACAACATGCGCTCTTGCGCGGGATCGCGGTCACCTATCAGCTTGAAGAGGGCGAGGTCCTTGGCGAGCCGTTGCCCGCCCGGGACAATCGGCGCTCGATCCTCGCCTATGAGGCGACTGAGGGTGGTGCCGGTGTCCTGAACCGCCTCGTTGAAGACGCCTACGCCTTGGGCAAGGTCGCGAGGGAAGCTCTTTCCCTCATGCACTTCGACAAGGTCGATGACGCCATCGCGGCGGGGGATGCGTCGCTTCTGGTCGACCGGGAGAATGGGGCCTGCGTTAGGGGCTGCTATCGCTGCCTGTTGTCCTATTTCAACCAACCAGACCACGAGCTGATCGACCGCGCCAGCGCCGAGGCAAAACAGATGCTGATCGATCTCGCGCGGGGTAAGATTGTGCTGGCGGCCGGATCATCGCGACCTGAAGGCGGCGTCGATGGTTGGGATATAGCCTTCAAGACTGCGGGCATCCCAGCCGCGGATGGCGCTTCCGTCAGATTTGCTGACCAGGAGATGCGTTTTGCTTGGCGCACCCATTTTGTTGCCGCCTGCACTGGCGCCCTGACCGCGGCCGCACGAGAGATCGCTGACACAAAGGGCTGGACCCTTTTCGAATTGCCAGAGACTTGCGCGGACGGCGTGCCCGACGCGTTGATTTCGATGTTCAAGGATTGACCTGATGACTGTGAATTTTGCTCCCGGAGATCTGGTGCGCGCCCGTGGGCGGGAATGGGTGGCATTGCCGTCCCCGCGCGAGGGCCTTCTGGCACTACGTCCTCTGTCCGGCTGCGAGAATGACACGGTCATCCTTGACCCTTCGCTTGAAACCCAGCCGGTTGCTGCGGCACGTTTCGACTTGCCCGCCGACGCCCTGCCGACTGTCCAGGCGAAGGCTGCGCTCCTGGCAGACGCGATGCGGCTCACCCTTCGACGGGGGGCCGGACCTTTCCGTTCAGCCGCGCAACTGGCATTCGAGCCCAGAACCTATCAACTCGTCCCCTTGCTGATGGCGCTTCGCCTGCAGGTGCCCCGCCTCCTGATCGCCGATGATGTCGGGATCGGGAAGACGATCGAGGCGGGCCTGATCCTTCGTGAACTGATGGACCGCGGCGAAGTCGATGGTTTCTCGGTGCTTTGTCCGCCGCACCTCGTCGAGCAGTGGGTCGGGGAATTGAAGCATCGGTTCGGGATCGAAGCGGTCGCCGTGACATCAGGCAGTGCCGCGCGGCTGGAACGCGGACTTCCGCTGGCCCAGACGCTGTTCGATGCCTATCCCTATACCGTTGTCAGCCTTGACTACATCAAGGCCGAAAAGCGCCGTGAAGGATTCGCGCGTGCGTGCCCCGATTTCGTGATCGTGGACGAAGCCCATGCCTCGGTCGGCACGCACAAGGGCAAGCAGCAACGGTTTGAGCTGCTCGCAGGCCTTGCCCGCGATCCGGAGCGCGGGATGATCTTTCTTACGGCGACGCCCCATTCGGGCGACGAAGATGCGTTCGGGCGCCTTCTTTCACTGATAGACCCGTCCTTCGGCTCGATGAACTTTGGTGACCCCCGCTACAGGGAAAGTTTGGCGCGACATTTCGTGCAGCGTAGTCGGATCGACATTCTCGCCGGTGATTGGGGCGAGAACCGCGCTTTTCCCAAAAGGGAGGAGATGGAAGGTGGCTTGCCTTACCGGTTATCCCAAGCGCATCTCGCTTTCCAAGACGCTGTGCTTGATTACTGCTTCGGTGTGGTCTCGCGTGCAGGCTCCGGACTTCGGGAGCGGCGTCTGGCCTTCTGGGGTACTCTCGCCTTGATGCGCTGTGTCGGCTCGTCCCCGGCAGCCGCCCTCAGCGCGCTACGCAACCGGATGTCGAACGAAAGCGATCGGCTCGAGCCGCAGATCTACGATGAGGATTCCGACGACGAAGATGCGGTGGATATTGAACCCGGGACCGGCTTTGACACGGATCCGGCCCTGCAGGCCTTGGTCGCGCAGGCCGAAGAGTTGATCCACAAACCCGATCAGAAGCTTGCGGCCCTCATCGATGCACTCACGCCGCTGATCAAGAAGGGCGCGAATCCCGTCGTGTTCTGCCGCTTCCTGGCCACGGCCGAGCACGTTCGGGATGGCCTGCGGAAGACGTTTCCCAAGCTGGTCGTCGAAGCGGTGACGGGCGTTCTGACGCCCGACGAGCGCCGTGACCGTGTGGCCGAAATGGCCTCAGCCGACGACGAGAAGGACGTCCAGCGCATCCTGGTGGCCACAGACTGCTTGTCCGAGGGGATCAACCTCCAGCAGTTGTTCGACACCGTCATTCACTATGATCTGTCCTGGAACCCCACCCGGCATCAGCAGCGCGAGGGGCGGGTTGATCGCTTCGGCCAGCCAGCCGAACTCGTCCGATCGATCATGATGTTCTCACCGGACAGCGCCATCGACGGGGCCGTCCTGGATGTCGTCCTGCGCAAGGCGGAAGAAATCCGCAAGGCGACTGGGATCACTGTTCCTTTGCCGGACGAGCGTGGGCCGGTCACCGACGCCCTGATGGCGGCCGTCATGCTGCGGCAGGGAAGATCCAAGCAGCTGGCCTTCGATTTGCGCGTTGAAGACGGCACACGGGCGATGGAGGCGCGCTGGCGTGACGCCTCCGAGAACGAAAAGAAATCCCGCGCGCGCTTCGCCCAGAATGCGATGAAGCCGCAAGAAGTTGCTCCGGAATGGGAAAAGGTCCGCACCCTGCTTGGATCGCCAGAGGATGCCAAGGTCTTCATCGAGCGAGCGATGTCGCGTTTCGGCGTGCCGCTGGAGCCGCGCAAGACGCTTCTGATCGCCCATGTCCATGCGCTGGAGGCGGGCCTGAAAGAGCGTCTGGCCCAACGCAACCTGACCGGCTCGGTTCGTCTTGCCATGACTGAACCCGCGCCATCGGGGACTGCGCTGCTCACCAGGACACATCCCCTGACCGCAACCCTTGCAGAGGCGCTGGTCGAAGCCTCGCTCGATCCGGAGGCATTGTCCGGTCTCGGGATCGGCCGGGTTGGCGCTTGGCCGACCTCTGTGGTCCAGCAGATGACCCGGCTCGCACTCCTTCGGATCCGGTTCAAGCTGACCGTCCATGCACGGAAGGAGCGCCTGCTCCTCGCCGAGGAGGCCGCCCTTGTCGCGATAAAGGGTGGCCGGATCGTCGCAGCCGGCGAAGCGGCCCGCGAACTTCTGAACACCCCAGCGGACGCCGACCTCGCGCCATCGGCCCGCGACCGTTTCATCGCCAAGGCGAAGGAGGACCTGCCCAGCCTGCTCAACGGTCCCTTGGCCGAATTCGTCAGATCGCGCGCCGAAGAGCTCATGCAGGATCATGCCCGCCTGCGCGCCGCTGCAGGGTCAGCCTCGCGCGTCACGGTCGAGGCTGTTCTCCCGCCAGACGTGATCGGTCTCTTCGTTCTGATGCCGAGCGAGGTCTGATCATGGCGCGCAAACCCATCGTCGACATGTCCGCCTGGCCGTCGCTCAGCCTCGAAGGCAATCTGATCGCGCCTGCCATGGTCGCCAGCGTAGACCGCCGAGAGGCGTCCGAGCAGACCGAGGCCGACTATCACATCCGCAAGGGTCTGACGATCCGCGAGGAAATCTCGACCGCCTTCCGGGTCGGGCAGTCGCATTTCGACACCTTCGCTAAAGTCGCAAACCCCTCGGCCGATGCGACGCGGCGCTTCATCAAGGCCTTCCTGCAGGAAACCTTCGGCTTCGACGACCTCGCACCGGCCGACGGCGCCCTGTCCTTCATCGCGGGCGGCAGGGTGCCGATCGTGGTCGTGCCCCCGTCAGACGAAAAGCTCGACCGGCGTAGCGCGACCCTGTCGACTGACCGCACACGCTCTCCTGCCTTCGCGCTTCAGGACCACCTGAACGAACATGACGAAACCCTCTGGGGCCTTGTCACCAACGGCACCCTGATCCGCCTGATGCGCGACAACGCATCGCTGACCCGCCCGGCCTATATCGAGGCCGACCTCTCCCAGATCTTCACCAACGAGGACGCAGCGTCCTTCGCCGTCCTGTGGCTCCTGATCCACCGCACCCGCTTTGGCGTCGCGGGCAGCCCAGCCACCGATTGCGCGCTGGAACGCTGGCGCGACGCCGGGTCCAAGGAAGGCGAAGTCGCCCGCGACCGGCTGGCCGTCCAGGTCCAGATCGCGCTCAAGGTTCTCGGCTCCGGCTTCCTCGAGGCCAACCCCGACCTGCGCGACAAGCTGAAATCGGGCGAGACCAACCTGACCGAGTGGTTCAACGAACTCCTCCGCCTCGTCTACCGCCTGATCTTCCTGATGGTGGCCGAAGATCGCAACCTCCTGCACCCCGAAAAGGCCAAGTCCGACGCCCGCAAGCTCTACGCCGAAGGCTACAGCCTTGGCCAGCTCCGCGCCCAATGCTACCGCGCCGCCTCGTGGGACAAGCATCACGACCGCTACGAAGGCATCAAGATCGTCTTCCACGCGCTGGCCAATGGCCAGGATGCGCTGGCGCTCCCCGCCCTTGGCGGCCTTTTCTCGGGCGACAAGCTGCCCCACCTCGAAACCGCCCGCCTGCGCAACCGCGCCTTCATGGAGGCGCTCTACCGCCTCTCCTGGCTCGCCGACAAAACCGGCATGGTCCCGGTCAACTGGCGCGCGATGGAGACCGAGGAACTGGGCTCCGTCTACGAGTCCCTCCTCGAACTGCAGCCCCAGCTGGGCGATGACGGCAAGACGCTGGTCTTCGCCTCCGAAGCGGCCGAGCAGAAGGGCAACCAACGCAAGACCACCGGCTCCTACTACACGCCCGACAGCCTTGTTCAGGCGCTGCTCGATACCGCGCTCGACCCGGTGCTCGACAAGACCGAGGCCGAGGCAGACGATCCCGCCAAGTCCCTGCTGAAACTTTCGGTCATCGACCCCGCCTGCGGCTCGGGCCACTTCCTGCTGGCCGCCGCCCGCCGCATCGCCACGCGCCTTGCCCGCATCCGCGCCGATGGCACGCCATCGCTCGCCGATTTCCGCCATGCCCTGCGCGATGTCGCGCGGTCCTGTCTGCACGGGGTGGACCGCAACCCGATGGCGGTGGAGCTGACCAAGGTCGCGCTCTGGATCGAGACGGTGGACCCCGGCCTTCCGCTCGGCTTCTTCGATGCGCAGATCCGCTGCGGCGATGCGCTGCTCGGCGTGTTCGACCTGAAGGTGCTGCAGGACGGTATCCCCGATGCCGCCTATAAGCCGCTGACGGGCGACGACAAGGAAACGGCGAAATACTACGCCCGGGCCAACAAGGATGCGAAGGCTGGCCAGGGGCGGCTCGACTTCACCGGTGGTCGCTCGCGCCTGCCCGCGATCCGCCCGATTGCGACCGAGTACACCGGCTTCCGTGCACTCAGCGAAGACTCGCTGGATGACATCATCACCAAGGATCGCCGGTTCCGCGCCTTGCGAGACAGTGAGGCGTTCCACAAAGTCGAGATGGCCTGCGATCTTTACGTTGCGGCATTCCTTTCGCCGAAGACCGGTGGGGCTCCGACATCTAGCGGGTCCAGGACAATCCCGACGACGTCCGACGTCTGGCAGGCGCTGGATGATGGAGAAGTTTGGGGTCCTCTCATCAGGACGTCTCAGGCCGCCGGCCGCGCCCGCGCCTTTCACTGGCCGCTGGAGTTCCCCGATGTGGTGCAGCGGGGCGGGTTCGATGTGGTGCTAGGTAACCCACCATGGGAGCGGATCAAGCTGCAGGAGCAGGAGTTCTTTGCCGCTCTGTCGCCCGAAATCGCCAATGCGCCGAACAAGACCACGCGCGACCGGCTGATCAAGGCGCTGGAGAAAGCCGAGCTAGGCACCGCGGATCGCGCACTTTTTGATGCCTTCACCATGGCCAAGCGCGAGGCCGAGGCAACGAGCGAGTTCGTGCGTGTGCCGGGCGACGATGGCGGGCGCTTTGTCCTGACCGGGCGAGGCGACGTGAACACCTATGCGCTGTTTGCTGAGCTTGTCTCTCAGTTGGTAGCCGATAGTGGTCGTGCTGGTGTTGTTATACCATCAGCCCTTGCCACGGACTCAACTACTTCTCAGTTCTTCGCGAAACTAATGTCCGAGAAGCAAATTGTCGAGCTTCACGACTTTCAAACGGGCAGAGGCTTCTTTGATGCCATTGGTCACGCTCGTTTCAAGTTCTCACTTATAACACTTTGCGCACAGGGACGCGGACCGGAGAAAATCAAAATGAGTTTCTTCTCCAGAACCTTTGAAGAATACTCTGATCCGCGCCGCATAGTCTTCCTGTCATCGGAAAGAACTATTGCTCTCAACCCGAACACCAGAACGTTACCAATATTCCGAACTGCAGTCGATGCTGAATTGACGAGTAGAATGTATACATCTTCTCCCATTTTCGTCAGCGACAATGCCGGCTCTACTGGAAATCCATGGGCAGTCAGCTTTATGTCTATGTTCCACATGTCGAGCGATAGTGATAGATTCAAGACAACACTCCAACTGTCGGATATGAATTTCAAAAGAAACGGAAACGTTTGGGAAGGCGGCAAACAAAAAGATGAACGTTTTTTACCGCTTCTTGAAGCAAAGCTGTGCAATATCTGGGATCATAGAGCTTCAAGCTATGCGATCGACGTTGACGCAAGGGGATATCGAGTTCTGCCAGAGACAGATATTCAGCTATACCAAAACCAAGAATACGAAATTGAGCCCTATTATTGGGTATCAGAAGCTGAAGTAAAGAGTCGCCTGTCGACTAAGAGCTATCAACGTGGATGGGTAATTGGAGTGCGGGATGTTACGTCCGCAACAAACGAACGAACTGCCATAACATCTGTAATACCGGCTATTGGAGTTGGGAATAGTCTACCTATTGTTTTGGTTCAGGGCGATGAATACTTTAAAGCAGGCGGATTGATAGCGAACATGTCCGCATTGACGTTTGACTACGTCGCACGCCAAAAGGTGGGCGGCACTCACCTAAACATATTCATTCTAAAGCAACTTCCGGTCTTTCCACCCGACTTCTACACCGAACCCCGCCTCGCCTTCATCACCCCGAAGGTGCTGGAACTCACCTACACCTCGCACAGCCTCGCCCCCTTCGCCCGCGATCTGGGCCATGACGGCCCGCCCTTCGCCTGGGACGAGGACCGCCGCGCCCTCCTGCGCGCCGATCTCGACGCCTTCTACGCCCGCGCCTACGGCCTGACCCGCGACGAACTGCGCTACGTCCTCGACCCCGCCGACGTGAAGGGCGAGGGCTACCCCTCGGAAACCTTCCGCGTCCTGAAGGAAAAGGAAATCCGCCAACACGGCGAATACCGCACCCGCCGTCTCGTCCTCGCTGCCTGGGACCGGATGGAAGCCGATGGAACGTTCGCCGGTCTCGGCCTTGGCGCGGATCAGTCCTCGGCCCCAGCGCCAATCGTCCAAAGACCCGTTCTTGCCAATCTGGCCGACGGCGCCTGGGCTCGGTCTGCCCATCAACCGCATGACGCAGGGGCTGCCCTGACTGCGATCCTGAAGGCCATCAACGGGCCAACGCGAAAGGAAACCATTCGTTTCGCTGCGGCGCTGGTCCTGGAGCCGCAGCTTCTGACGGCGCTGCTACCCATGTCCAAGGTGCAGGAGTGGCGAAGGCTCGTAGGGCAAGAAGCGGAACCACGGACAGGCAATGTGGTCGGCTTCGCGGCGCGCACCAACCAGGGTTGGGGCACTTCCGTATCAAGCCACCGTGGCAATGGCCGCCTGATCGAAGACCTGTCGGCTGGGACATGGGCGCCGGGGCCGGGCCTCGACGTATTCGAGACCGCCGGCTGGCCAGACGGGCGAGCAAGCTTCGCACTGGAGGCGCTGCGATCTCTCGATCTCGCTTCGACCGTTTCCTCGATGCCGGATGAGGTCCGGGACTGGATTGCCAATGTCACAGCAGCATGAGTTGTTCGCCTCTCCGAAACTCAGCCTGACTGCCCCGGCAGGTGTGAAAGAGCCACGCCTCTGGGTGCGTCGCTTGGCAATCTGGGATGCACCGGGCGGCCAGAAGATTCGTGACGTCCCGCTTCGGCCAGGCCTCAACATCGTCTGGTCACCTGATGGCTTCGACGATGACAGCGCCAGCGGCACACGCGCCATTGGTCACGGGGCGGGCAAATCGCTATTCTGCCGTCTCCTGCGCTACTGTCTCGGAGAACAGCGCTTTGCCGACGAGGCCCAGCGTGAACGAATAGCGACCGGATTCCCCAACGGCATCGTCGGCGCCGAGGTTATGCTCGATGGTATGTGCTGGGCAGTTGTCCGGCCATTGGGGATCCGGCGTCGCCACGTCGCCATAGCAAGTGGCAACCTCGATGAAATCGCCGCAGGCGATGGCGCAACGACAAGCATCGACCCACTCATCGAAGCCATCGAGCAGGCCATCGTCACGCCCTCTGTCGCGAGCTTGGCACGTCTTCAGCCCGGACAGAAGGCGTGGCCGATCGCGCTTGCTTGGCTGACGCGCGACCAGGAGTGCCGCTTTGACGATGTTCTGGCTTGGCGCTCTCCCGCCTCAGGTTCCGATGCGCCGATACCGGCGAGCGGTCGCGAAACCGGGCCGCGGCGCGAGGCGCTTCGCGCGTTCCTCATGGCAATCACAGAAGAGGAGCAGGAGGCTCGGCGCAATGAGGAAACGCTCCGCGTTGAAGTCGGAAATGCGGAGCGCGAAATATCCCACATTTCTTGGGATCTCAGTCGGCGTCAGACACGGTTGATCAACCAACTTGGCCTTGTTGAACAGCCCCTGCCGGAAATGCCTTTACTCCTAGAAGTGTTTCGGAAGGCGAGCGACGAACGGCTTGCCGCTGCGGCGCAGCTTCCCAGCGGCAACACAGCTGACCTAGCTGCCATCAGGAAGGCATTACAGGAGGCTAACGGCGAGTTGAGCCGCGCTGACGAAGAACGGGTTCGTCTGGATGCGCAGTTGCCCGTCGAGAAACAGGTTCTTACCTTGCTTTCCAGCGAAATCCCCGGTCTTTCGACGGCTGCGGCAAACGCGGCAAGTCAGGTATGCCCGATTTGTGAGGTGCCGATCGACAGAGTCTTGGCGGAGGGATGCGGGCTGTCCCACAAGCTACACAGCGAGGCGGAATGCCGAGCCCGGCTTGAGACGAAGCGCCAAGAAGTCGGCGAACAACAGAAGAAGATCGGCGCTCTGGAAGCGCGATTGAAGGCTCTCCAACCAGTCATCGCCTTGGCTCAGCAGAAAGTTAAGCAGGCGGAGGAACGCGCACAAGCCATCGAGGACGTCCGTGATGCGCGCACGTCCGCATGGCAAGCGGCGGCCCGCCTCAAGGAAGGCGTTGAGCGATTTGGCGAACTCTCAGCCGAGCGAGATGAACTGCGAAAGCGATTGCGGGGTTTTGAGGACAAGCTGGTCAAAGAGCGCGAAAGGCTCGCCGCCTTCCGTGATAAGCAGGGTCTGACTTTCGGCAGGATTACGCAGAAATTCACGGCCATCATTCGACGACTGGTCAATGATAACGCGAAGGGAACGGTTACTCTGAGCGGCAATGGACTCGAAATCGTCGTAGATGTCGATGGAGATCGCCGCACAGCCGCCATAGAGTCCCTGAAAGTGTTAACTTTTGATCTTGCCTGTCTTTGCCTGAGCATAGAGGGCGCAACACGCCTTCCTGCGTTCCTCGTTCACGATAGTCCCCGCGAGGCCGATCTCGGCCTCAGCATCTACGATGAGTTGTTCCGCCTGATGCGTGAGTTGGAGACAATGACCGACGCCGCAGCCTTTCAGTACATCGTGACGACTACGACACGTCCTCCTGATGATATCCGTTGTGATCCTTGGCTGAGTCTAACCCTGAAAGGTGCGCCAGGTTCGGAACGTCTGATGGCACGCGATTTGTAGGCCGCCGATGGTTGAAGCACCCCAATCCTTCATCGTTCGAGAAGAATGCGAGAAAGCCGCCTCACATAACGGCTTTCGTCGTGTTCAGGGCGAGGAAGCCGGATGGCGGGCCTTCGCGTCAACGACAGCTCATGGCTCCATCTATCTGGCTGCTGAAAGTGGTAATGGGCCTTGGTTTCTCGCCACCGACCATCCCGGCGTCGTCGCGGAACTGGATTTGCCAGCCGCCGCCGTACCTGGCCCCGGCACGCGACGCTACGCCTTCAATTCGCTGGGCGAACTTTATGCGGCCCTGAACCGCGTCTATGCTTTGGCGATAAGCCTTCCTGACGCGCCTCTGCGAGAATTCGAACGGCGCGTGGCTGACCTGCCTCGGGCCACCGAGGTCCAGCGTCTGGTTGTGCAGCGGATCGGACAGAACATCTTTCGCGATCGCTTGATGGACTACTGGCAGGGGCGTTGCCCTCTGACGGGGATCTCCGATCCCGCGCTGCTGCGTGCATCCCACATTATCCCTTGGGCAAATTGCGAAAGCGATGCCGAGCGGCTCGACGTATATAATGGTGTATTGCTTTCGGCGCTTTGGGATGCGGCCTTCGATAGCGGCCTCGTCACATTCGATGGTGAGGGGCTGCCAGTGTTTTCGCCAAAGATGAGCGATTCCGCACGTGCAGAATTGCGCTGGCATGGCCCCCTTCGCCTCACCGACCGCCACCGCGTTTGCCTTACCCGCCACAGGTCCATGATCTTTGTGAGTAATGCTTCATAACGTTGATGCGGGACAACACAGGTTTAGGTGCCCGCACCCACATGTGGATGGTAGTTCGTATCTAACTTGCAGCAAAAGCCGACCCCACCGCACTTATCCGAATTGCTACACACTAGGAATTCATTTGGCGGCATGCATCGACTTCTCGTGCAGTGCAAGTTCTCACTTCATCTGACATCTATGAATTGCGCATGTAATTTTCCCGATCTTGTAAGGGTTGCAGGGAGCAACCAGACCGGATGACACCCGAATCTGCATCCAAAACTCAATACGAGCGCCCCCTATGCCTGCCACGACTGTCACGCGCGAAGACCTTTACCGTCTTGTCTGGGAAACCCCGATCACCCACCTCGCTGCCGGATACGGGATCTCGGGGACCGGCCTGAAGAAGATCTGCGACCGGCTCGATGTGCCCGTCCCGCCGCGGGGCTATTGGGCCAGGAAGGAGGCGGGGCAGCCTGTGGTGCAGTTCAGGCTGCTGAAGCCGAAGGCTGACACGCCGCTATCGGCTGTCATCCACCCGACACCGCCAAAGGAGAAACCCGCCCCCGTGCCAGTGCCGGCGGACAATCCGCGCGCCGGTGTAAAGGACGGCACGCTGGCCGTGCCGGAACGGCTGAACAAACCCCACCCCGTCATCGCGGCCTGGATCGATGCCCGCAAAGGTGAGCGGGAGACCTCGCGACACCGGGCCTGGGGCAGTGGCCGCGCGACTGTTCCGGATTTCTCGGGCGAGGATCACCGGCGCCACCGGATCCTGAATGCCCTGTTCCGGGCGCTCGAGCCAGGCAACCATCCCGTCACCGAAGCGCAACATGGCGGCCTCGAGGTCAAGCTCGGTGGCAAGCCGGTGTCGTTCCGGCTGCGCGAAAAGCTGAAGCAGGTGCAACGCCCGCTGACCGATGACGAAAAGCGCTGGGGTTTCCATGCGAAGAAGGGCTATCGCACGGAAACCGTCGGCAGCGGTTTCCTGATCTTCGAGATCCAGTCCCGGCTACCGGGCCAGCTGAAATCCAGTTGGCTCGAAACCGATACAAGGCGGATGGAAGAGATGGTCGGCGAGATCCTCGCCACAATGCAGGCGGCGGCACCGCTGCTGGAGGCCGAGCGCCTGGCGGAAGAGGAACGCGAGGCCTGCCGGCGCGAGGATGAGGCCCGGCGCCGGGAGGCGGAACGGCAGCGCAAGATCGCGGACAATCGCCTGCGCCGGTTCGGCCAGCTGGCCGATCAGCGGGACAATATCGGCCGGATGCGCGCGTTCCTCGCCGAGGTGAAGACCCTTCCACATGATCCCGACGCCCGGATCGAGGGGCGCAGCCTGGCCGACTGGATTGCCTGGCTGGAGGCCCGGATCGAGGCCGGCGACCCGCTGCGCGCCGGTTCGGTGGCAATTTTCAAGGACCTTGCCGCCGTCACGGAATGGTGGCGGGATACATGACTATCGGCGACCCGGAATCGGCCGTCAGGCCCCCCCTTGGGGCTTCCCCCTGAGCGTCCGCCCCGGACCATCGGCTGTGACCGCACCCCGGCCTCGACGGCCGGCATGCGTCGTGCCGGACCGGCCGGGCCTCAGTCACCCTTCATCGGCCGATCGCGCAGGGCCTCTGTCGGCAGGCCCATTCGTTCGAGCCGGGCGATGAGGTCTTCCCGCTTTTGGCGCCCGGCATCGGCCTTAGCCTCTACGGCGGGCTGGACTTCCAGCATGATGCTGATGGCCCTGAGGAGCGCTGGCACATCGCCCTTCAGCCCCTTGCGGCAGAGCGCCAGGTAGGCGGCCTCGATCCCGGCGAGGGAGACGGGCTTGCCGTCCGGTGTCCGGGCTGTCACTGGCTCGGACAGGATCGCGGCGGCATCCTTCAGATGGTCCGCGCGGGTTTTCGGGCGACCCTTCGGGTTGCCCGACCGGCCCTTCTGCCAGCGGCTCGCCTCAGGCGGCTTGCCATAGCCGATATCGTAGTCGTCAGGCATCGCCACCTCCATCGTCGATGACCTTCACCCCCATGCGGCGGAAACCCTCCAGAATGCGCCGCTTGATTTCCTTTGGCTCCAGGGGCCGGTCTTCGGCATTGCCGCCGGCCTCGGCCAGGATCCGGCGCTGCATATCCAGCGCGCGGCGGTCACCGGCCAGCGCCAGCTCGCGCAGCCGGCGGATCAGTGCCTCGCGGATTGGCATCTGCTCGTCACGGCCCTGCAGCTTGACCTTGCGGTCCAGAACCCGGGTAAGATGGGTCCAGAGGTCGTCCTGCTTGCGGGGCCGCCCGCGCGGGTTGCCGGACTTGCCTTTGGTGAAGCGATGCTGCGCCGGCGGGCTGGCATAGCCCGCCGGGTGATCGGCCGGATCCCTCATTCGGCGGCCTCCGGCGCGGCGGCTGCGGCTTCTGTGGTGCGGGCCTCGGCGACAGCGTCGAACAGCTCGCCCGTGGCCACCAGCACCGGCGCCACGCCGGTCAGCGCCGCGTAGCGCCGGCAGATCACGTCGCAGTAGATCGGGTCGAGTTCGACCAGCCGGGCCACGCGGCCGGTACGCTCGGCCGCGATCAGCGTGGTGCCCGAGCCGCCGAACCCGTCGAGCACGATCTCGCCGCGCCGGGTGACATCCTTGATCGCATCGGCGACCAGTGCCACCGGCTTCACCGTCGGATGCAGCACCAGGTCCTTCTGGTTGGTGCCGAAGCTGTTCACGCCCGGGTAGTCCCAGACATTGGTGCGGTAGCGGCCGGTCTCGCCGAGGCCGAAGGTGTTGGTGTGCGGCGCGGTGCCGACCTTCCAGACATAGATCAGCTCATGCCGGGAACGGTAGAAGGTGCCCATGCCGCCATTGGTCTTGGCCCAGACGACGAGGTTCTTCAGCTCGCTGTAGACCTTGCGGCCTGCCACCTGCAGTTCGGCCATGTGGCGCCAGTCCATGCAGGTGAAGTGGATCGCCCCGTCGAGGCTGACCGCCGCCATGGCGCCGAGCGAGGCCTCGAGAAAGGCGGTGAAGGCCGCGGCATCCATTTCGCCCGAGGCCATGGCGAACTCGCGGTGCTTGACCGTGCCCGAGCCGCAGACATGGCCGTCGATCTTCACATTGTAGGGCGGGTCGGTGAAGACCGCCCGGGCCCGATCGCTGCCCATCAGCGCGGCATAGGTCGCCGGATCGCGCGCATCGCCGCAGATCAGCCGGTGCGGCCCAAGGCACCAGACATCGCCGGGGCGCGTCACTGCCGGCCCGGGCTCATGCGCTGGAACCTCATCTGCCGGGTCCGCGGCGTCTTCGCCCGCGCTGTCGTCGAGCAGCAGATCGAGCTCGGCGGTCTCGAAGCCGGTGATTTCCAGCTCGAAGTCGAGATCCATTTCGGCAAGGGCCTGGAATTCGATTTTCAGAATCTCGCGGTCCCAGCCGGCGAGTTCCGCCAGGCGGTTGTCTGCGATGACATAGGCGCGCCGCTCGGCCGGGGTGAGATGGCCCAGCGCGATGGTCGGCACCTCGGCCAGCCCAAGTTGCTTGGCCGCCGCCACACGGCCATGGCCGGCGACGATGCCACCGTCCGCGTCAACCAGCACCGGATTGGTAAAGCCGAACTGGCGGATCGACGCCGCGATCTGTGCGATCTGCTTCTCACTATGGGTGCGGGCGTTGCCCGCGTAGGGAATGAGATCACCGGTCTTGCGATAGGTGATCTTCAGCCGGGTACTTTCCGGCAGGGTCCGGGGAAGCGCCCCGGTCGTGATATTCGCCATGAGAGGGCCTTTCGGATTTGCGCTGCCGGCTCGCCGTAACGGGGACCAGTGCCCAAAAGGGGTGAACCGGTCAGCGCTGTTGCAGGGAGAGGCCGGACCACTCAGGTCCCCTGCGAAGGGCCGGTTCCCCGGCACAAGATCGGCAGGCCCCCCACCGATCACTTCGCGTCGTTTGCCGCCGATAGTGATGCCGGGCCGCGCGCAGAACGCCGACCCGGCGTCTCAGGCCCGCGCCTTGGCCGACCTGCGATCCGCCTGCTCGACGGCAGTTTCCAGCAAAGCCGTCAGCACCATTGCGTGTCGCGCCTCGATCTGGACAGCGCGGTGATCGAGACCGGCACAATGGAAGAAGCGCGCCATGGACTGGGCATAGGTCTTGAGCTCGGACAGGGTCAGGCCGTCATAGGCAATCGCCGGAATATCGTCGAGATCGAGCTGGTTTGCCGCCGCGACCAGGCCATGCCCGGCGATGATGGCGCCATCCCTGTCCAGAAGCACCGGGGTGCAGACCCCGATCGCGATGAGCCCTTCGACAAGACGCGCCACGTGCTTCGGTTTACAGCGCTTCGGCGCCAGTAGCTTGCTGGTCAGCCCGCGCGGATTGACGCGGAAGAGCTTGTCGCGCAGCTCCCGCGCGACCAGAGAGGTTTCGAGATCGAGACGTCCTTCAGCCATGGATATTCCTTTCCATCATCTGGCAATCGCGCCGGCGGCGCGACAGATCAGGCTACAGGCCCAAGGGCCCTGCAGCGGTTCAGCTGATGTATGGGAGGCCAGACCAACACCGGTCCTGGTGCGAAGGGCCGGGTTCCCGGCGCATGAGAGGATGACCTCCGATCCGTCTCGCTTCGCTGTCGTATCGCGGGTTTTCAAGCCCGGCGGATCTCATCTGGACATGCCATCCGGACGTGGCAAGCCCTTTTTGACGCGATGTATAAATGGCTTATAGGGAATCTGCAGTCCGGGCCGGATTTCGGGGATCCGGAGGCCAGGAAATCTGGTTATGGCGACCACAACCGGCCCCGTGATTCGTCAGGCCGCGCCAGAGTCCTGCGCGTCGAGCAGCGCGCCGACCGGCACCCCCAGCGCCACCGCCAGCTTGTCGACCACGGTGATCGTCGGATTGCGCGCGCCGCGCTCCAGATCGCTGATATAGGTCCGGTGCAGCCCCGCCTGATGCGCGAACTCCTCCTGCGACCAGCCTTTCGACTGGCGCAGCCGGCGCATGTTGAGGCTCAGGCGGGCGCGGATCTCCATGCCGCCCAAAGGCAAGTCATGTCGTCGATCCGTCTACAGACGATCCGTGACATTCGCGCTTGACCCCAGCCCGCACGCAAGCACTGGTCATGTCACTGATCGACGACATGCGGAGGCGGGAAGTGTCAGGTACAGATACGCGGGACCATCACGGTGAGGGGCTTGCTGGGACAAAGGGGATCACGCCGGTCGAACGGCTGGCCGATTACATCGAGGCGATCGGGCTGGTCCCGGCCAAGGACACCGAGGCCTATCGCTATGCCTCGCTGCCGCTTTGCGTGATCGATGCCGTCTTCTCGATCGGCGTCAAATACGAAACCACCGAAGCCACGGTCGATCGGGTCTGCGACCGGCTTGGCTGGCCGAAGCTGGCCTCGTCGCGCGCCGGACGCGGTGCGGGTCCGCAGGGTCTCACCGACCTGCTGGGCGCGCACGCGGGCCTGACAGCGGAAGAGGTTGCCGAACAGATCTACGGCAACCGGCAGCGGACCTCGACCAAGTCCGGCATCCTGAAGGCGGAAGCGGTGCGGCTCTTCGCCCAAGCGCTGCGGACTGCCGGGATCGACAGCTTTGCCGACATCACCCCGGATCGCATGGAGCTGGCCGAGGCCCTGGTGCTCGGCCTGCCCGGTCAAGGCAGCGGCATCGCCTTCGACTATTTCCGCATGCTCGCCGGCGATGACAGCTTCATCAAGCCCGACCGCATGGTGCTGCGCTTCGTGGCCACAGCACTCGATCTGCCGGCAGAACCCAATCCGCGCCTGTCCTCCGTCCTGGTGAGACTGGCGGCCCGGGAACTGGCCCGCCGCGGCCACGACTGGACGCCCCGCACGCTCGACTATGCGATCTGGGTCCGGCAGCGCGGAGCCGAAGGGTAACGCCGGAAGAAAAGAGGGCGGCCCGCGACCGGAACGACTGGACTTCCACGCCCCGGCAAGCGGTCCTGACCCCGGTCGGGCGTGGAGGCGACTTGAGGTGCACGAGATCGATGTCCAGGAACTCTTCGCGCGGTTGACCAGCCAGTTCGAGGACGCCGCCGCCCTCGCCGCCGAAGGGCAGCGTCCAGGGCTCCCCCGAGAGGTGGCCATCAGGTTGCTGCAGGACATCGTGCACATCATCGACGGCTCTGCGCGCGGCCTGGCCGAGATCGACCTGCGGTTGAAGGCGTGACGCCGCGTATGTCCGGACTGAAGACGCCGGCACCGTCGGCCCTTAGTCGTCATTCGCTGAGCCTAGCTGCCGTAAGGCAGCATTCGCAGAACCGGTCGTTCGCCCAAGTCGCAGCAATCCTCACCTCGGCAACGCCGACATTCTTTGCGGGACATTGCGGGGCATCCGGTTCTGCACAAGTGGGCGGTCAAACCCGTAGGGCCCGGTCGCAGGGGATGGCCTCCCCCTGAAATCGGAGCAGCCGCAAATCCGTCCGGACTTCAGGGCGTGAGGACGCGTAGTCCTGCGCGCCGACCAACGGAAGGGCCGCGATCCTTCTCACGCCGAAAAAAATCGATCGGTTGGCCGAGACAGCGATGGCTCTTGGATGGATTGTCCTTGGCGATCGACAATGCCTCAGTTCCAATAGAATAGAGATCCGCGGCATGCGGTAATCTTCGCCGGTTGGGAGGGGGCATGTATCTCAAAAATCTAGGATTAAATAACTTCCGCTCGTTCGGTCAGTCAGAGATTCCGCTCTGCAAGGATCTGACGATACTCGTCGGAGAAAACAACGGCGGCAAAAGCAATGCCATCGATGCCATACGGCTCCTGACCGCGCCGCTCGGCGGTCGACGCGAGCTCTACTGCGAAGCTACCGACATTCGCTTTGGAAGCGTTGACCGAAAGTTTGAACTGACAGCGACGTTCATCGATCTGAATCCCGCGCAGCAAGGCCGGATGATCTCGGCCGCCACAGATGCTGCGATTTCCGGCTGCATCTTCGGGATCAAATATGATGAGACTACGCGTCGTTTCCCGGTTCGGCCGGTCTTGTGGGGTGGGCACCAGCAGGGCAATCCGGAGCCGGGCTGCCACGAGATGATCCGGCATGTCTATTTGCCGCCGTTGCGTGACGCCAGGAGAGCGCTGGCGTCGGGCAATCCGACGCGCATCTACGCGCTGTTGAATCATTTTCTTGAAGGAGGCGATCCGGACGCATTAGCCAAGGCACTTCGACGCGGCGTGGAAGCGGAGATCCTTGGCAAAGTCGGTGGCGCCGTGGAGGTGGGGCTGAGCGCGCTGACAGCGGGAGTTCGCCGCCAGGCCGCATCTCTCGGTTTTGCGAATGACGAAAAGCTCATCGATATCGCGCGCGACCTCCGCTTCAAACTTTCCGATCACGGCATCGAACCGGAAGACCTCCGCTATTCGGGGCACGGCTACGCGAACCTTCTCTACATGGCGACCATCGCGGTCGAGCTCGAGAAGGTCAATGACGCTGACCTGACACTCTTCCTCGTGGAGGAGCCGGAAGCACATCTTCATCCGCAGCTTCAGTCTGCGGTGCTCAGCTTCCTCGATGAACAGGCAGAGAAGTCTCGCAAGCCCCGCGTCGACAATCAGGGACCAGCGGGCGAGCTGCAGGTGATCGTCGCAACCCATTCGCCAAACCTGTCTGCATGGGTGGAAAGCAAGAAGCTCGTCTTTTTTCGCTCCTTTCTCCCCGTCGCTACGGCGGCTATCGCAGAAGGCAAGACGCACGCGCTCGACGACGTTCCCGCCGAGATCGTGCCTGAAATCGAGCCTAACCTTGGAATGCCGGCGGTAAGTCCGAGGCGGGAGACGCGCTGCATCCCGCTCGCAGCGCTGGCGCTCGATCCAGTCGAGCGTCGCAAGATCGATCGTTATCTCGACGTGACCAAATCGGCCTTCCTGTTCGGGGGGCGCGTGCTTCTGGTGGAAGGCATTGCAGAAGCGCTTCTGCTTCCCATCATGGCGAAGAAGATCGTGCTGAAGGATGACGCGGACAAGCTTCGCTTGTTTCGCTCTGCGGTCTTCGTGCCGATCGACGGCGTAGATTTTCAGCCATACGCCAAGCTGCTTCTTTCGCCATTCAACGACGTCCGGATCGCCGACCGGCTCATCGTTCTGACTGATGGCGACGGTGGCGAAGTCGCAGAAGGAGCGATGGCCCCCGGCGCCGGACGCAAGCGCGACCTAGAGGCGATGGTCGCGGGGCTTGGCGCCGGCGATCTCTTTGAGGTCGTCCTCAACGACTATTCGCTGGAGACAGAATTAGTCCGCGCGGGCAATGCGGCACTACTCAAGGAAGTCTACGTCAAGCTTCACCCGCGATCGGTCGATAAATGGGATGCGGCGGTCGCGTTGACTGGGGCTGCCCAGGCGGTGGCGATTCAGAAGCTCTTCGAGACCACGCGCAAGGGCGATTTTGCCCAGCTTCTCGCTGAAGAAATCAACAACGGCAAGGCGTTCACTGTGCCTGCCTATCTGAAGGCGGCGATCGAGGCGCTCGTGAAATGATCGCTGTGCCGTTCAAGCCGACCGATGAACAGCGGCGCGTGATCGATCATTCGGGCTCTGCGTTCATCGCGGCGTGCCCGGGCGCAGGCAAGACCCGTGTCATGGTCGAACGTGCGCGCACACTTCTCAGCGGACAGCAGACCGGTCGCGGCATCGCCTTTCTGTCCTTCACGATCGCGGCCGTCTCAGAGTTGGAGGATCGACTACGACGAGAGGGAATTGTCGAGACGCCAGCATTTCCGCACTTCATCGGGACGTTCGACGCATTCCTCTGGCAATTTCTCATCGCGCCGTTCGGCATCGACGGCTGCGGTGCGAAGCCAAGACTCATTCCGGACAAAGACGACCGCACCATCCAGCCGTTCGCCGGCGCGCAGGCCTTGCCGTTAGAGTGCTTCGACCGAGAGACCGGGGATGCAATTCCCGCCATGATCCAGCGTCAAGGATTTCGTGGAAGGATCAATGCGCATGAAACGGCGGCACGAAACGCGCGTGCGCGGTTCCTTGAACGCGGTGAGCTCGATTTCATCGATGCGCGCACCGTGGCGCTCGCCCGGTTACGCGATTCGGCGACCGGGGCCGCTCTTGGCCCAGCCCTTGCGGCGCGCTTCTTGGAGTTGATCGTCGACGAGGCGCAGGACTGTAATCCGGTCGACCTGGAGATCATTGCTTGGCTCCGGGCAGCGGGTGTTCCCGTGAAGGTGATCTGCGATCCGAACCAGGCGATCTACGGATTTCGTGGCGGCGTCAAGCGCGAGCTTGGGCAGTTCGCGGAGACCTTCAGCGCGGACGAGCGCTTGCCCATGAGCGGAAACTTCAGGTCCAGCGGGCACATCACGAAAGGAGTGATCGCGTTGCGCGCGCCGGGCATGCGAGCCGTAGTGGATGAGGCATTGGGAGAACATCGCGACGAACCGACCGCAGTTCAGATTCTGTCCTATTCAGGACGAGGCGTACCAGCCACGATCGGGGCAAAGTTTCAGGAACTCGTGAAGGCGATGGGGCTTGAGGCGCGGGATTGCCCCGTGGTTTCGGCGACGCGCCGTACCGGCGCAAACGCGCTCGGACATCCACAGGATACCGGGGTGCGCGACCTAAGTTACCGGCTCGCAGTCGCCGTGAGCGACTTTCATTTCTCGTTCGAACTTGGCGGTCGAAAGGAGGCGCTGATCGCGATTCACCGGATTATGCTCGAATTGGGTGGCCAGATGGGCAGCAAGACCTACCATCAGCATCTCGCGGACGCGGACCTCAGCCCGGATGCGTGGCGTCCAGGAGTACTAGCGCTGGCACAGGCGCTCAGATTCAGCCCGGAAAGGTTCGCGACTGTCGCGTCTTGGCACGACGAGGCCCGTCGTCTGCTCGCGCCGCTGCTTCCGGCCGGTGGTCGATCGATCAATCAGCGGCTTCCTCGCAATGGTGATCTCGACAAGGCGTTGTCGGTTGCACCCGCATCGGGCCACGCTGCTCGAACAATCCACAGCGTGAAGGGTATGGAGTTTCCCGCCATCTGCGTAGTGATGTCGACGAGCACCGCCAAGGGCATCGTTGATTTCCTGACGGGAGATGGTGCAGCCGATAATGAGGAAGCGCGCAAGATCTATGTCGGCGCGTCGCGGGCGCAGCGACTCTTGGCGATTGCTCTTCCAAGGACCCAGGCCCCGCGGCTCAGGGATTTGATGGCGGGAATGGGTGGCGCGGTCGATCTGGTCGCGGTCTAGCCTAGGGGTTATTCAGCTGCCGATGCAGTTGGGGGCGACCGTTCGTCGGCCATGAAGGCATCGACCTCTGCACGGATGTCCTGACGCGATCTCTGCTTGGGCAACGGCGGCAGGAACGGCGCGTCTGGATCGGCGAGACTATTGGCTTCGACATTGAGATCGGCCAGAGTGCCAGCTCCATCATGGCGACGGTTGAAGACGGCGATCGGGTGCTTGAGGAAGTGCTGATCGAACATCGCGGTCATTCCGGATGACGACAGCTTCGCAAGTTCGCTCCTGACCTCTTTTCCGATTTTCCAGCCGATCACGTAGCGCTTGGTCCGGTCGCGTGCGGCTGTGAGGGCAGCGATCGCCGCGTCAGTGAAGCCGCCACTGGTCCAGAACTCGAAATGCACTGTCGAGCTATTAAAGCGATCCTCTGCCTTGGTGGCGCTGTAGATGCCGGGTACTTTCTCCGTCAGCCATGCCTCGATCTCGTGCGCATCGATCAGGTGATCTGGCTGATAGCCCTTGCACTCGTAGATCCAGACTTCGCCGGCAACGACCCGGCGAACATCGAGTTCGGCCTTGAAGGTGTCGAAGCGGATCAGGTGATTGATATCGATCGAACCGCCGAAGCGGGCCTGCACTACATGACCGACCACAAGCTCGAAGAGTGAACCACGCAGGTTGCGATCAGCGCCATCAATGCTGCTGAGTTTGTCGAATAGCTCGCCGATGACTTCCGGTTTCGCGACCGCGACTGCGGCCGCCTTGCTCAAAGTTTCTAGCAGAGTGGCGAGGCCAACGGCAACATCCCGACCGAACATGTTCTTCGGTGTCGACAACATAAGGCCGTGAGAGCGACCCAGGTTGAAGGCCGCTTGGGTGTAGCCGTCGGCCACAAGCACCGGCATGAAGGGTGGAAGGTTCTTCAGATTGGCCGACAGGCTGAACTTTCGGATGAAGGCGGCGATGGCGTACTCGTCGACCGCCGAGCCTGCGATGACGTCACCCACTAAGAAACCGGGCTTTGGCGGTCCATCCTTCTGACGACGGACCATCGGAACCACGTAGGACGGGCCGCAAAGGTCCCAATTGAACGTGCCAAACGTCGGCAGACGATCGGTGTCTCCACGCATCTCGATCTTATCGTAGCTCGCGACACCGAGGCGGCGAGCCCAATCGCGCAGCGCCAGAAGCAACATCTTCTCCACGATAAGTCTAGCGCGGAGGCGCTGGAAGTTCGGGCGACCAAGATATCCGTCCGCGCGAAGGGCGACGACGGTCCCGACGCCCTGCATCTCTCCGCGTTCGATGAGGTGAACAGCTTCGAGGCGTTGCAGCACCGTGTCACTTGAGACCTGGCCCTTCTGCCGGATGGGCGAGCCGCTTATGATCCTAAACTGGTTAAGCGGCACGACGCCGTCACGCGCTTGCAACGCAGCGAGCGCCGGTCCGTAGGCCGGGCTGGCCACGCGGATGTCGCGTGACAGAGCTGTCCAGTATTGCTCGGCGCCTTCGTGTTTGGCGTGATAAAGGAAACGGGCGTTGCGCGGAAATACAAGTCCCTTAAGACGGCGCACATTGGGCCCTGCGCGGCTGATGCGTTGGCGCGCGACTTCGGGTGAGCATCCTTGCGAAATCAGCTTGCGCGCAAGCTCCGATGACAGCGCGGGCCCATCGGCAAGCAGGATTGATTCGACAGAACTCATGGGCAGCACCTCGGTGTCACACTCCGCTATTTATAATGATACTTCTGTCTCGCGTCACCATTTTCGTGCCCGCCGAGGCGCAAGAAATTTATGAATTTAATCATATGGTTATGTTCCGCTTTGACCGCCGTCCCGAGCGCGCGCCGTCACGGTCGTCTGTCACATGGCCTTCATGGGGCCCAGCGCAGCAGCCATGAGCCTACCTGAGGCGACCCGCGAAGTAGCAATAAATCATGTGTCATGAGGTCGCGGCGCTCCATCCTCGGTTCCGCTGATATGAGGGCCATATGGAACAGGAGGCGCGGAAAGTACTGCGGGTTATCCTACTGCGCACGATCCCGGGCGTCGGTCTGATCACGGAGTTAGCTATCGTCGCGACTGCGGGAGACATTGACCAATCCGGGAACGGCTGGGAGTTCTCTGAGCGGCTGAAGCTGACACCGCCCATCGTGAGGAGTCCGGCAGAGCGGTCGCTGCGCCTTGCATGAAACGCCGGTATTTCAGGATTGTTGCGGTTGCCATGCCGCCCTACCTCCAGACAGCTTTCCACCATTTCTTCCGGGGTTGGGCCACTTCCTGCTGGACTTCGTTCGGCCGCGCAAGCGGTAGTCGTGTTGTGCCGACGCGCTGAGACCGCTCGCCACCACCGCCCGGACTTCCGGGCTTTGCCTGGTAGAAGGGCCGGAATGGATCCGGCCCGAACCAGGAGGCCAGCCATGGCAAAGAAACCCACCACCACTTCCGACACCCCCGAAACCACCAGCACACCGCCCGCAGCGCCACCTTCAGCCAGCCCGGAGAGCAAGAAGGCGCGTCTGATCGGCATGCTGCGCCAGCCGGGGGGTACCACGATTGCCGCGATCAGCGCGGCACTCGGCTGGCAGGCCCACACGACCCGCGCGGCGATCACCGGGCTGCGCAAGGCGGATCATGCGGTCGAGACGGCAAAGCCTGCGGATGGCAGCATCGGGCTGATCTACCGCGTCGCCTCCAAACCCGACGAACAGGCTGATGGCGTGACCCGTGCAGAGGCCGCGCAATGAACGCGGGAATGAGCGTGATCGTTTCGCCGGTTACCGCGAAGGACCTGCCCGCAACCCTGGCCTCGCTTGAGATCGCCGACCGTGCCGACCTGCTCGATCTCTGGGGCAACCTGATCGGATCACCGGCCCCGAAGAACCTCTCGGCTCCCTTCCTGCGCCGGGCGCTGGCGTTTGAGCTGCAATGCCGGGTTTGCGGCGGTCCTAAGACCCGCGTGCTCGAGGGTCTCGGTCGCATCGCAGCGGGCAGCGCGTCGCATGCATCGGTCGGTACCCGGCTGCGCCCTGGTGCCAAGCTGGTGCGGGAATGGCAGGGTCGCACCTGGACCATCGAGGTGATCGAGGGCGGGTTCCTGATGGGGGGAGAGCGCTATGCTTCGCTCTCTGCTATCGCTCGGAAGATCACCGGGGCCCGCTGGTCAGGGCCCCGGTTCTTCGGGTTGACCGAGGAGGTCCGGGTGGGCGATGGGCAGGCCGCATCCTCGCGTCGTGGAAAGGCGGCCTGAGATGGCGCGCCGGATCCGCTGTGCGATCTATACGCGCAAATCCTCCGAGGAGGGGCTCGATCAGGATTTCAACTCGCTCGACGCCCAGGCCGAGGCCTGTGCCGCCTATGTCACCAGCCAGAAGGCGGAGGGCTGGGTTCTGGTCCCGACCCGTTACGATGACGGCGGCCTGTCCGGGGGGACCCTTGAGCGGCCTGCGCTGCAGCGCCTTCTCGCGGATATCGAGGCGGGCCTCGTCGACCAGATCGTAGTCTACAAGATCGACCGGCTGACCCGGTCGCTCTCCGACTTCGCGAAGATCGTCGACCGGCTGGATGCGGCCGGCGCCTCCTTCGTCTCGGTCACCCAGTCCTTCAACACCGCCACCAGCATGGGACGGCTGACGCTGAACATGCTCTTGTCCTTCGCCCAGTTCGAGCGCGAGGTGACGGCCGAACGCATCCGCGACAAGATCGCGGCCTCGAAGAAGAAGGGGCTCTGGATGGGCGGGACAGTGCCGTTCGGCTACCAGCCCGACGGCCGCAGCCTGAAGATCGACGAGGCCGAGGCGCCGATCATACGCCATATCCACGACCTCTATCTCCAGCACGGCTCGGTCCGGGCGGCCGCGGAGGAAGCGGAAGACCTTGGCTATCGGACACGGGTCCGGCCGTCGGGCGCGGGCACCCGCACCGGCGGAACGCCCTTCAGTCGCGGCCATGTCTACCAGATCTTGACCAACCCGCTATATGCTGGCCGGATCCGGCACCGCGACAAGGTTTATCCGGGCCAGCATCCGGCGATCCTCGATCCGGTCGCCTGGGACGCCCTCCAGGAACGCCTTGCCACCGAGGCGGCCCGAAGCAGGGGACGATCGAATGCGGCAGAACGCTCGCCCCTCGTCGACAAACTCTTCGACGAGACCGGGGATCGACTGACCCCGAGCCATTCGCAGAAGAACGGCAAGCGCCTGCGCTATTACATCTCGCGCAGGCTGGTCACCGACCGGCGTGAGAGGCATCCCGATGCCTGGAGACTGCCGGCTCGCGATCTCGAGACCGGCATTGCTCGGATCCTGCGGGGCCACCTGATGAAGCCCACGGTGCTCGCCGATCTGATCCGCGATCTGTCGGCCGCCGAGATTCCCGGACTACAAGAGAAGGTGCGGTATCTCGCGAAGGACTGCGACCTCGAGGGCAGTGCCGATCTCTGGGCACCGCTGCTGCGCCGCGCGGACCTCCAGCAAGGCAGCATTCTCCTGCGGCTCGACCGCAAGGTTCTGGCGGAACGGCTCGGCATCCTGCCGGACCGGATCGACAGCGCCGCCCGGCGGATCACCGCCTCCTTCCAGGTGCAGCGCCGGGGCGTCGAGGCTCGCATCATTCTTGGCGCTGCCGTCCCGCAAGTCGATCCGGTGCTGGCGAAGAACATCCTGATTGCACAGCGCTGGTATGCCGCCATCAAAGCCGGCGCCTCCTTCGGCGATCTCGCCGCCAGGGAAAAGACCACCACCAGCCGCATCCAGCAGATGATCGGCCTCGCTTTCCTTGCACCGGATGTTCTCGATCAGGTCGCTGCAGGCAATCAGCCGGTTGCCTTCACCTCGGAATGGGTCAAGCGGCACCAGTTGCCGGCTGGCTGGGATCAGCAGCGGCAGATCGTCGGCGGGCTTTGATCCCGGGAAGAGACGGCCGGAAACCGAGGCAGCCCATTCCAATCCCGGTTTGCATCACCAGCAGGTTCGGAGACTTGAATCTTCTACGAGGATGAACACCTTAGCGACGGTTCCGTGATCGCAACCCCAGCCCTTCGGACAGCCGCGTCAGCTTCGAACTGGCCCAAAGTCAAGTCCAGCGCCTGACGGCCCACCCGAAAACCGTATCGCGCCAAATGCCAAACAGAGACTCGCGCCACTATGGGCGGCTATTTCGTCTGCAATTTCAGGTCTCTAGGCGTCGATGCGGCCCGCAAGCCACGGAAATCACGCCACAATGCGAGAGGCATAAACTCGTTCAATATCAATGACTTATGTTGTGGCGGAGCACTCTGGATTCGAACCAGAGATATGTTCCTCTTCCTAACCCTCTGAAAACACGGCAGAATTTCGGCCGGAAAAGTCGCAGAGACTATTGAAATTCCTCACTTTTCCGTCCTCCTAACAGGCTGCATGGCCATGCGATCAACTCTCGGATCTCACCTGCCACAAACCGCGGGGATGTTTGCCATTACCGCCGATGCGCTTGAAGCCCAAGCTCGACCCACATCCAGCCGAAATCATATTCCGCGATCGCACCCTCGCCATGCCCGGCGCTATGGTTTTCCAGCATCTTCAACCAGTCGATCACCTTCTCGCGCCCCGCCGTCGTGCGCACAGCCTGGCGCGGTGACTTGCCACCCAGTGCCGGGATCGGGGCGTCGAGCGTTTCGCGGTAGTGTTTGTCCAGGTGATCCCGCATCAGCTGGCGCGCGATCTCTGGCGGGATTTCGTCGGCTTCTTCGTGCAGCCCGTCACGCCGTTGGTCGGCCCGCATCTGATCGACTGTCCGGATCGTGGTCAAAGGTGATCTCAGCAGATCTCCGACGGCCGCGCTGATCAAGGCCTCGACCTTGGCCGCGCGCTCGGCCGAGTTGACGGTAACGAGCAGCGTCTTGCCCTTCAGTTCCAGCGAGCCCAGGACGGTGGCGCCGTCCATCTGCGTATCAAGCATGATGTCGCCGCCCGCCTTGCCCCCGCGCCCCTTCCGCGATGCCAGCCAGTTCCAGAACTTCGGCCCCTCGGACAGGAAGCCCTTCACTCGGTCCAACCGTTCGGCCACAGCCTTCTGCGTCACGCCGCTGGCAAGCGGGTACCGCAAATCGTGGAACAGCACGTCGTCACCGTCCGAATTGGTGAACTGCGGCTGCGCCGGGGTCAGGGCACGGTCGATTTCGATGAAGAGCCAGGCGGCGGTGAAGATGGGCGCGCAGCCCATCAGCTGATCGCGGCTAAGCCGCAGCGCATCTCGCTTCTTCAGCTTCAGGGCATCGCGCAGCCCGGCAAACAGGAAATCCACCGCCTCGGTCCGGAAGGGCAACAGCGCCCCGGAGATGACATGGTGATCGCGCTCGGGCACCACACGCACGGCGATCCGGTCCCATTGCTTCAACGTGCGCGTGGCGGATTTCTCTCTCACCGTGACCGGTGCCGCATCCGTCAACAGATCGCGCAGCACCATCGACGCCCCTGGCTGGACATCGCTGACCTCGTAAAGACTGACCGGAGTATCCCGCAGGGCGGCGAAATACTCCCGGTTCAAGGCCGTTTCCTTCCAGCCGCGCCGCTTCAGATAGAGATCGACGATGTTGCCGTCTTCATAGTGCTGGCCAAGGAAGTCCTCGAACCCGCAGCCCCAGAGCACACCAGACCACTGCTCACCAAGCAGGTCGGCGAGGTCGTCATGGTCGATCTCGAACTCCTCCAGCGCTGGCATCAGATGCTCGGCGACCACATCCTGCAGCCGTTCCCGCCAGTCGCCTTCCCGGCCGATGAAGGCCAGAAGGTCGGAAATGTCATTGCGTTCGGCCATGTTCTCTCCTCGCTTGCCCCTCTCAACCTCCCGCCGCAGAACCCTGACTCGGACTAGAGTCCGGCAGCCTGTCATCACTCCTACAGGCGATGACGCCGGAGGGCCGCACGATAATCGAGGGAGGTCGCCTCCTCGGCCGCCACCGTATCCCCGGCACACTCGTGACACCATTCGATCGGCACCCTGAGGCGCGTCAGCTTGCAAACAGCAGGAAGTCAAGTCCAGCGCCTGACGGCCCACCCGAAAACCGTATCGCGCCGAATGCCAAACAGAGACTCGCGCCATTCCGGGCGGCTATTTCGCCTGCAATTTCAAGTCTCTAGGTGCCAGCAGACCTCGCAAGCCGCGGAAAACACGCCACAACACGTGAGGCATAAAATCGTTTAATATCAATGTGTTATGTGGTGGCGGGGCACTCTGGATTCGAACCAGAGATATGTTCCTGTTCCCCCCGGAGAACATGGCACAAGTTCCGGCCGCACATTTGGATATGCTGTTGAAAGTATTTGTATATTTTACACTCTGCCGCTCGGAAAACCATCAGCTTTGACTGGCCTTCCAGAGCGGTGACCGTTTGTCTTGCCTATTCAGCGCACGCACTTTATTAGAACAAATAAAGAACATATGGTGTGATTCTGTGTGCCATGTTCCGAATGAATGTGCCTTCCATGATCCAGGCTCAACGGTTGAGTTGCCCTGCGCCGCAGGCTGGCGCAACCCTGTCCGAGGTTTTTCCCGAACCGGGAGCCGAGGCGGCCGCGGCCGGGTTCGTCCTGGCACAGCTTGGTCCCGGGACGGCGCCCGTCCTTTGGATTCAGGATCGGCTGGTGCAGCGAGAAACGGGGCGGCCCTTTCTGCCAGGTCTTGGGCTGCAAAGATCGCTGATGCTGATGCAGCTTTCCCGGCCGGTCGATATGATGGTCGCGGTCGAGGAAGGCTTGCGCTGCAAGGCACTGGCTGCGGTCATTGTAGAAATCCGGGGCAATCCAACCGCGGTAAGCTTTACGGCGATGAAGCGGCTTGCCTTGCGGACCGAGGCGTCAGGCGTGGCCTGCTGGCTAATCCGGCAGGCGGCGACCGCCGATCTGAGCGCGGCACGCGATCGCTGGCGAATTGCCACGCTGCCCTCGGCCCCCAATTCCGACGATCCGCACGCGCCCGGCGATCCGCGCTGGCGGGTCGAGCTGATCCGGTCACGCGACAGGCGGCCGGGAGCATGGGTGGCGCGCCATGAACGCGGGACGAAGAATCGTGTCGATCTGGTTGCCGCTTTTCCCGATGGAGCGCTGGCAGAGGATGCAGGAGCGGTCGGGCAACGCGTTGCCCGATGACCTGCCGCAGGCGCTATCGGTCGAAGGCACGCATGGCCCGGTCATTCATGCCGTTAACCGGATGGCGCAGATGGCCGGGGTAACAACCGGCGCGCGCGTGGCCGACATGCGCGCGCTCTGCCCTGAGTTACGGGTGGACCATGCAGATTGCGATGGCGACCGGGCCGCGCTGGAACGCCTCGCACTCTGGGCGCGGCGCTGGTGCCCATGGACAGTGGCCGAGGGCGGGACAGACGGGGACTGCGGACTGATCCTCGACACTACCGGATCGGACCATCTGTGGGGCGGCGAGGCGGAGATGCTGGCGCAGATGGAGGCCGATCTTTCGATGCTGGGGCTTTCCTCCCGGCTGGCCCTGGCGCCCACCTGGGGGGCGGCCTGGGCGCTGGCGCGGTTCGGGCCGGTCCGGGCAATCTGTAGCGATACGGCTTGCCTGCCCGTGGCCGCGCTGCGGCTGGACGGGGAAACTGTGCTGCTGTTGAACAGACTGGGATTGCGCACCGTCGGCCAGTTGGCCGATCTGCCACGCCTGTCGCTGGCGCGCCGGTTTGCTCGGGCCGCCCCGACACGGACCCCCCTGACCCGGCTGGACCAGATGAGCGGTCACTTGCCAGAGCCCGTGTCCCCGCCCGAAGCTCCGCCCGTCTTTCGCGCCGACGCCCGGCTGGCTGAACCGATCTTTGACCCGACCCACCACCTACCGGATCTCTGCGCAGCGCTGTGTGATCAATTGGCCCGGACCCATCAGGGCGCGCGCCGGCTGCGCCTGACCGTCTATCGCACGGATGGCGAGGTCAGCCGGATCGAGGCTGCCTGCGCCCTGCCCAGCCGCGACCCGGCCCATCTGGCCTTTCTGTTTCGTGACAGGCTTGAGAAGATCGACCCTGGTTTCGGCTTTGACCTCATCTCAGTTGAAGCGCCGGTGACCGAGGCGCTTGGCACGCAGCAGGCCGATCTTGCAGGCCGCACCGATGCCGGGCTGGAGCTTTCGCAACTGGTCGATCGCCTGACAGCGCGTTTTGGCCGCAACGTCCTGATACAGCTTCAACCCGCCGCCAGCCATATTCCCGAACGGGCCGAGGCGCGTGTGGCCCCGCTGACCGAGGCCCCGGTTATCAGGCCGGTGCAGGCCGAACGCCCGCAGCGTCTGCTGGATCATCCCGAGGAGGTCCATGTCCTCTATGCCGTACCGGAAGGCCCGCCTGCGCAATTCCAATGGCGGCGGCGCAGTTATCGCGTGGCCCGCTATCAGGGGCCCGAGCGCATCGCGCCGGAATGGTGGCATGACAAGCCCGGCACCCGCCTGCGCGATTACTTCAAGATCGAGGATGAGGCAGGCCACCGCTTCTGGCTGTACAGGGAAGGATTACAGGGCGATGGCCGGGGCGGCATCCCTCGCTGGTTCCTGCATGGGGTTTTCGACTGATGCCCGACAGTGATAACCGCCGTATCCGCAAGACACTGACCGGGGATTTCCCGCCCAATCCGCGGGCCGATTATGTGGAACTGGGTGTAACTACGCCCTTTTCCTTTCTTCGGGGCGCTTCAGAGGCAAGCGATCTGGTGGCGACAGCCCATTCCCTTGGGTATGACGCGCTTGGCGTGGCGGACCTGAACACCATGGCCGGGGTCGTCCGCCTCCATGCCGAGGCGGCGAAAGCCAGCCTGCGCCCTGTGATCGGTTGCCGCCTCCGGCTGGTGACGGGCGAGGAGTTTCTGGCCTATCCCCGCGATCGGGCCGGTTATGGCCGGCTATGCAGCCTGCTGACCAAGGGCAAGCGGCATGATACCAGCGACCACTGGCAGGCCAAGGGGGCATGCGACATCACCCTTGCCGATCTGGCCGCCCATGCCGATGGCGTGCAACTGATCGTCCTGCCCGACGACAGCCTGACTGCACGCCTGCCCGAGTTGACGCGCCGTCTGCCGACCCTGCGCCATATCGCGGCCAGCTACCTGTATCATGGCGACGACCGGGCCCGGATCAACCGGCTTGACCGGCTGGCCCGTGCGCATGGCCTGTCGATCCTTGCGACCAATGATGTGCATTACCACGCCGCCGAGCGCCGCCCCTTGCAGGACGTGATGACCTGCATCCGTGAGAAGACCACAATCCACAAGGCGGGCTTCCTGCTGGAGCCCAATGCCGAGCGCCACCTGAAATCGCCTGCCGAGATGGTCCTGCTTTTCGCCGATTGGCCCCATGCCATCCGCGCCACGCGCGAGGTGGCCGATGCCTGCGCCTTCAGCCTGACCGAACTGGCCTATCACTATCCGATGGAAACGGTGCCGCCCGGGGAAACCCCGCAAAGCCAGTTGGAAAAACTGACCTGGGAAGGTGCCGCCGCGCGCTATCCGCAAGGCCTGTCAGGCAAGGTGCACGGCCTTCTGGTCAAGGAGCTGGAGATCATCGGGCTGAAGAAAATTCCTCAATATTTCCTGACAATCCACGAGATCGTCCTCTGGGCGCGGGCGCAGGGCATCCTCTGCCAGGGGCGGGGTTCCGCCGCCAATTCTGCGGTCTGCTTCGTGCTGGGCATCACTTCGGTCGATCCTGCGGAACAGGAACTGCTCTTCGAGCGCTTCATCAGCCTGGACCGCGACGAGCCACCCGACATCGACGTCGATTTCGAGCATGAGCGGCGCGAGGAGGTGATCCAGCACATCTATGCCAAATACGGTCGCCACCGCGCCGGCCTTTGCGCCACCGTCATCCATTATCGCCCCCGCAGTGCGATCCGCGAGGTGGGCAAGGCCATGGGCCTCTCCGAAGATGTGACCTCGGCGCTGGCGAAAACCGTCTGGGGCAGCTGGGGCACCTCGATGGGCGAGGCGAACAGCCGTGAGGCCGGGGTGGATCTGACAGATCCGCTGATGGCGCGCACGATCAAACTGGCCGAGCAGATGATCGGCATGCCACGCCATCTGGGCCAGCATGTCGGTGGGTTCATCCTGACCGAAGGCGCGCTGCATGACACCGTGCCCATCGGCAATGCCGCCATGCCCGACCGCAGCTTCATCGAATGGGACAAGGACGACATCGACGAACTGGGCATCCTCAAGGTTGACATTCTGGCCTTGGGAATGCTGACCTGCATCCGCAAGTGCTTTGACATCCTGCGCCGCCAATATGGCGTGACGCATGATCTCGCCTCGATCCCGCAGGACGACAAGGACACCTACGACATGCTGTGCAAAGGCGACAGCATCGGCGTCTTTCAGGTGGAAAGCCGGGCGCAGATGAACATGCTGCCACGCCTGAAACCCCGGAAGTTCTATGATCTGGTGGTCGAGGTCGCCATCGTCCGCCCCGGCCCGATCCAGGGCGACATGGTGCATCCCTATCTGCGTCGCCGCAGCGGGATCGAGCCCGAGGATTACCCCTCGCCTGCAGCACCGCATGACCCGGACGAATTGCGCGCCATCCTCGGCCGCACCTATGGCGTGCCGATCTTTCAGGAGCAAGCCATGAAGATCGCCATGGTCGCCGCCCGCTTTTCCTCAGCCGAGGCCAACCAGTTGCGCCGGGCCATGGCCACCTTCCGGTCGCGCGGCACAATCGGTCGGCTTGAGAATCTGATGGTTGGCCGGATGATCGAACGCGGCTATGATCCCGATTTCGCCAAACGCTGTTTCGACCAGATCAAGGGCTTTGGCGATTATGGCTTTCCCGAAAGTCATGCGGTCAGCTTTGCCCTGCTGGTCTATGTTTCATCCTGGCTGAAATGTCATTACCCGGCCGCCTTTGCCTGCGCGCTGCTGAACAGTCAGCCCATGGGATTCTATGCCCCGGCCCAGATCGTGCGGGATGCCCGCGAGCATGGCGTTGACTTGCGCGAGGTAGACGTGAATTTCAGCGAATGGGACAACACGCTGGAACCCTCGGGCAACAGTTTTGCCCTGCGGTTGGGCCTGCGGCAGATAGAGGGCATGTCGCCCGTAGCGGCAGGGCGCTTGATACGCGCCCGCGATGAACCCTTCACCCGCCTGTCCGATCTCGCCACACGCGCCGGCCTGAACGGCCGGACGATCCACGCGCTGGCCGCCGCCGATGCTTTCCGCTCCATGGGGCTGGATCGCCGCGCCGCCCTGTGGGAGGCAAAAGCCCTGCGTGATGCCCCCGACCTGCCGCTGTTCCGGTCGGGTCAGGACGAGGGGGACGAGCCTGCGGCCCATCTGCCGCAGATGCCGCTGTGCGAACAGGTGGTGGCTGATTACCAGACGCTGCGCCTGTCACTGAAGGCGCATCCGATGGCCTTCCTGCGCGCCAGCATGGCACGGCAGGGGTTTGCCCGCGCCACCGACTTGGAGGGCGTTCCCAACAACCGTCGCGTCAGGCTTGCCGGGCTGGTTCTGGTGCGCCAACGGCCGGGCAGCGCCAAGGGCGTTTGCTTCATCACGCTTGAGGATGAAACGGGTGTGGCCAATCTTGTCGTCTGGCCCAAGGTGATGACCGCCTTCCGCAAGGTGATCATGACCGCCCGTCTGATGCAGGTGGCGGGACGCCTGCAACGCGACACGGCCTCCGGCGTGACCCATATTGTCGTCGAAAGCCTGCAGGACCGCAGCGATGTTCTTCTGCGCCTGTCAGATCGAAGCCTTGCACCACCGCTCTCGCGCGCAGACGAGGTAAGGCACCCGATACCTGCGCCCACGCTCGGACATCCCCGAAATATGCGCATCATCCCGGGGTCGCGGGATTTTCACTGATAGAAGTGCATAGCGGAAATGTGCTTCCGCATGAACCAAATGGCACAAGCTTTCGGTCACACTCAGTCGCAGAAATTCGCTGCGCGCTACGAATTCATCCCACGCGTCAGATTCCAAACGTCAGAAAGTCAAGTCCAGCGCCGGAAACGCCACCCGAAAACCGTATCGCGCCGAATGCCAAACAGAGACTCGTGGCATTTGGGCCGCTATTTCGCCTGTGATTTCAAGTCTCAAGGGGGACGATGCGGCCTGCAAGCCACGGAAATCACGCGTCGATGCGCCCTACATAAAGCAGCTTGAAATCAATGCGTTATATTGTGGCGGAGTGGAAGGGATTCGAACCCTCGAGACGGTTCCCCGCCTGCACCCTTAGCAGGGGTGTGCCTTCGACCACTCGGCCACCACTCCGCCGACCCGTTTAATGATGGGGGCGGGGAGGGGCAAGAGGGAAAGCGGTGGTTTGTTGCTTTCGGTCTCAGGTTATGAGGCATTTCAGGCCCAGATCCGCTTCGATCCGCGACCGCCGGCTTTCACCGGGGCAGTGGTCGCAGGGCATTAAGTGGCATGAGTATCTGCAAGACGAAGGGGAAACGCAGAAAACGTCGGAATAATTATTTAAAACAATCGCTTATAAAGAGCGTTCCCGCATGAACTATGGCTTGCAGCGGCGCGATCAAATGGCCTGCAAGGGCCGTTTCCGCTAACATATGGTGCTGGTGGAAGCGGCGCAGGGCACCTCCGGCGGTCAACCGACGCAAGTCTATGCCTGCGATCCGTTTCCGACCAACCTTACCCATTAAACAGGAAATGCAGCACGTCGCCGTCTTTGACCTCATAGGTCTTGCCTTCGACGCGGAACTTGCCGGCTTCTTTGGCGCCTGCTTCGCCGTTGCCGGCGACGTAATCGTCATAGCCCACGGTTTCGGCGCGGATGAAGCCCTTTTCGAAATCGCCATGGATGACACCCGCCGCCTGCGGCGCCAGCGTGCCCTTGGTGATGGTCCAGGCGCGGGCCTCTTTCGGGCCGACGGTGAAATAGGTCTGCAAACCCAAGAGCTTGTAGCCCGCGCGGATCAGACGATCCAGCCCGGCCTCGTGCAGGCCCATTTCCTCAAGGAACATCGCGGCCTCTTCATCGGCCAGTTGCGAGATTTCCTCTTCGATCCGGGCCGAGATGACGACCGAAGCCGCCCCCTGACGCGCGGCCATTTCGGCGACGCGGGCCGATTGGCTGTTGCCCTCGGCGGCGCAGGATTCTTCGACGTTGCAGACGTAGAGAACCGGCTTGGACGTCAGCAGTTGCAGCATCCGCCATTGCTTCTGGTCATCGGCCGAGACGGCAACGGTGCGGGCTGGCTTGCCCGCCTCAAGCGCCGCCAGCGCCGCGCGCAGCAGCCGGTCCTGATCGAGCGTGTCCTGATCGCCGCCACGCAGCTTTTTCGCAAGGCTGGTCAGCCGCCGCTCGACCGATTCCAGATCGGCCAGCATCAGTTCGGTTTCAATGGTTTCGGCATCGGCGACCGGGTCGATCCGGCCTTCGACATGGGTGATGTCGCCATCTTCAAAACAGCGCAGCACATGGGCGATAGCGTCGCATTCGCGGATATTGGCAAGGAACTGGTTGCCCAACCCCTCGCCCTTCGAGGCGCCGCGCACAAGACCGGCGATATCGACAAAGGTCATCCGCGTCGGAATGATCTGCTTTGAGCCTGCAATCGCCGCCAGTTTGTCAAGCCGCGCATCGGGCACGGCCACCTCGCCCACATTCGGCTCGATCGTGCAGAAGGGGAAATTGGCGGCCTGCGCGGCGGCAGTCCGGGTCAAGGCATTGAAAAGCGTGGATTTTCCGACATTCGGAAGCCCAACGATACCCATCTTGAAGCCCATTTTGCCCTCCTGGCGCGCAACGCTTGGGGCATAGGGCGGCGCGCGGGCGCGGTCAAGGCTGGACAGGGCCTGCACGCATTGGGGCAGAGTCTCAAAATCGGCGCAAATGGTCGCTGGCGGCGGATCGTGCAAAGGCCATCCGGTTCTATCTGAACGGGTGCAAGGTGCCTGTTTTCGGACAGGAGAATTGGGAAGCCGGTGTCATTCCGGCGCTGCCCCCGCAACGGTGACGGGAGAGATGCGGCAAGGACCACTGGGGGCGCCCCCGGGAAGGTGCCGCGTCAGGCGCGCAAGCGCACTCCCCCAGCCCGGAAACCAGCCCGGCACAAGGCGTCGCACCGCGACGGGGGCAACCCCGCCGCATATCTCAATCCGCCGGCGCGGGGAGGCGCGGGCAAGTCAGGGGGCATCATGCTCAACCCAGCCGAAATCCGTGCGCAATTTGCCGCGCGCCGTCCGAACCAGTCACTGTCGCGCGATCTTTACTGCGACGACGGGGTGTATCAGGCCGACCTCTCGCAGGTCTTTTACCGCGAGTGGCTGTTCGCCCTTCCGGCGGCGGCGCTGGACAAGACCGGCGCCTATCAGACGATGCAGATCGGCGCCTATCCGGTGGTGGTGATCCGTGGTGCCGATGGCCGCATCCGGGCCTTTCACAATGTCTGCCGCCACCGCGGGCAGCGGCTGTGTTCCAAGGCGACGGGGGCCACGCCCAAGCTGGTCTGCCCCTATCACCAATGGACCTATGATCTTGACGGCAAGCTGCTGTTCGCCCGCGACATGGGGCCGGATTTCGACCCGGCCGCGCATGGGCTGAAGAAGGTGCATTGCGTCGATCTGGGCGGGATGGTTTTTGTCTGCCTGGCCGATGTGCCGCCGCCGATTGCCGATCTGGCAGGCAAGCTGACCAGCCACCTTGCCCCTTCGGGCCTGACCGATGCCAAGGTCGCCTTTTCCTCGACCATCGTCGAGAAAGGCAACTGGAAGCTGGTGATCGAGAACAACCGCGAATGCTATCACTGCGGCGGCTCTCACCCGTCGCTGTGCCGGACCTTCTCGGACAATCCCAAGATCGGCGCGATGGACGGGCCGCATTCCGCCAGCCCCGAAATCCTTGCCCATTGGGAGCGGTGCGAAGCGGCGGGCCTGCCGTCGCGCTTTACCCACCACCCCGAGTTTCAATGGCGCCTCGCGCGGATACCGCTGCTGAACAATGCCGAAAGCTATACGATGACGACCAAGGCCGCCGTGGCCCGGCGCATGGGCAAGATGCCGTTCAACGATGCGGGCAGCCTCTTGTTCTACCACTACCCCAACACCTGGAACCATTTCCTGGGCGATCACGCCATCACCTTCCGCGTGCTGCCGATCAGCGCCACCGAAACCGAAGTGACGACGACCTGGCTGGTTAACAAGGACGCGGTGGAGGGGGTGGACTACGACCTCAAGACCCTGACCGAGGTCTGGATGGCCACCAATGACGAAGACCGCATCGTGGTCGAGGAGAACCAGAAGGGCATCCTGTCGCCTGCCTATGAACCCGGCCCCTATTCCACCATTCAGGAAGAGGGCGTGATCCAGTTCGTGGACTGGTATTGCAACCTGATGACGCGGCGGCTGGACCCGCCTTCTGCGCTGGCGGCGGAGTGAACCATGGGCAAGACCCGTCAGAACTGGACCGCCGCGCCCTGGAGCGATGCCGAGCCGCTGGAATGCGCGATGATCGTGCCCGAAAGCGCCGATACCGCCAGCTTTACTTTCCGCGCGCCTTCGGGCGCGTGGTTCGACTATCAGCCGGGGCAGTTCATTACGCTTGATCTGCCGGTTCCGGGCGGCAATGTGCAGCGCACCTATACGATTTCCTCCTCGCCCTCGCGGCCCTTGTCGATCTCGATCACAGTCAAGGCGCAACCGGGGTCGATCGGCACGCGCTGGATGCTGGACCATCTGAAACCCGGAATGCAGCTTCGCGCCTATGGGCCCAGCGGCATTTTCAGTTCGCACCGGCATCCGGCAAAGAAATACCTCTTCATCTCGGCCGGTTCCGGCATCACGCCGATGATGTCGATGACGACCTGGGCCTGGGATTCCGGGCAGATGCCCGACATCGTATTCGTCCATGCCGCGCGCCGCCCGTCCGAGATCATCTTCCGCGAGCGGCTGGAGCAATTCGCCAACCGCGTGCCCGGCCTGCAACTGCGCCTGACGGTGGAAGAGGCCGATCCGTTCCGCGCATGGCCCGGCTACAAGGGGCGTCTCAGCCAGATCATGCTGGGCCTGATGGCGCCGGATTATCTGGAGCGTGAGGTGTTCTGCTGCGGCCCCGAACCCTTCATGCAGGCCGTGCGCGAAATGCTGGCCTCGCTTGGCTATGACATGGGCCGCTATCATCAGGAAAGCTTCGGCGCCCCGGTGGCGACCGAGGCGGATGCGCCGGTTCTGGACGATGTGTCGCCGACGGCGGGGGTAGAGGCCGAGATCACCTTTGCCACCAGTGGCGTGACGGCGGCCTGTGCGCAGACCGATACCGTTCTGGCGGTAGCGAAACGGTCGGGGCTGAACATCCCTTCGGGCTGCACCTTTGGCCTTTGCGGCACCTGCAAGGTGAAGAAAACGGCGGGCGAGGTTCACATGGTCCACAATGGCGGCATCAGTGATGAGGATGTGGCCGACGGCTTCATCCTTGCCTGCTGCTCGCATCCCCTGGGCCGGGTGGAGCTGGCGGTTTAGCGCAGCGCCTGCACCGCCGCCGCCAGCCGGTCTGCCAGCGCAGGCAGATCGGCGGGCGTCAGGCCCCCGGCCTCGATCCGCGCCAGCGGCTCGGCCATCCGGGCGCGGTGGCGCCCATAGCGCGGGTCATAATGCTGCGCCATCAGCCCTTCGGCCAGCGCGGCAAAGCCACCGCTGGCCGCCAGCACCTGCCATTCGGCGATACGGTCGGCGGAATGCAGCGGGCGCAACTGGTCGATCAGCGCGGTCAGGCGGGGAATGTCCCCGGTCAGGTCGCCATAGGCGCGGGTCAGGTAATCCGCCCGCGCCGCCAGTGGCGCCGAAAGCGCGATGCGCGGCGCGGCCAGCATGGCCTTCCATAGGTTGGGCGGCAGGCGCAGGTTGCCGACCTTGGCGCTTTCCGCCTCGACCACCACCGGCCTTGCCGGGTCCAGTGCGGCCATCGCCATGGCCAGCCGCC
>Ga0209571_1000279_pt1 | contig 79564 bp, 58 predicted proteins | sample EBPBio102011_DNA_FD_185866 | JGI IMG/M metagenome (GOLD analysis project Ga0209571, IMG submission 185866) | Wastewater treatment Type I Accumulibacter community from EBPR Bioreactor in Madison, WI, USA - Reactor 1_1/10/2011_ DNA (SPAdes)... | ecosystem: Engineered > Bioreactor > EBPR >... | reverse complement strand
CCGCTGAAAGGCGCAATGCGCCGTGAAACGGTGGAAGGATCACGCCCGGTCACGCGCCCTGCGACAGGTCCGCGTGCAGCAGGCGGTGGAACAGGTGCTCGCCGGCTTCTCGCCGGATCGACAGGCGGCCGGTGTCGTAGGCGCGCGAATGCAGGCCGCGCTGCACCGACTTGCAGATCGCCATGTCCTCGTCCTGGACGATGTTGCCCACCGCCACGCTGGCGGCATTGCGCTCGCGCGCGGCCTCGGAGACGTCCTCGAACCAGAAATCGAAGATCACTTCGGTGCGGTCCACCCCGAGCGGCAGCACGAGGTTGGTATCCATCATGCCTTCGTACCAGTTGAACATGAAGTTCGGATGGAACCAGTAGTAGTTGGCGCGTTCGCCGCCACGCACCGCCGTGAACTCGTCGATGTCGCCCTTCACCATCGGCGCCGACTGCAGGCAATGCCGCGGCCCGTTCTCGATCGTGTACTGCTTGAAGTCCAGCACGCTGTTGAGCCCCTTGTGCAGGTGCGGGACGTGGTAGCCGCCGTCTAGGTAGTTGTCGACGAACACCTTCCAGTTGCATTCGAACAGGTAGTGCTGGCGCGCGAACCAGTGCAGGCGGTCGAGGCGCAATGCGCGCACGTCGTCGATCACCTGGGCGCCGAGGCTTTCCTCGAGGCCCGGGCCGCCGCGCTCGATCCGCACGAACACCCAGTTCTCCCAGACCGCGGTGTCGACCGGCACCAGTCCGTGCGCGCCGCGGTCGAAGTGGCACTCGTCGACGAAGCTCGGCGTGCCCTTGAGTGCACCCTCGAGCGTGTAGGTCCAGCCGTGGTAGGGACAGCGCAGGTTCTTCGCGCAGCCCTGCGCCTGCGTCATCACCGCGGCGGCGTGGTGCCGGCAGACATTGAAGAAGCCGCGGAGTTCGCCGTCGTCGCCGCGCACCAGCAGGATCGGCTCGCCCGCAATCTCGCAGGTGACGTAGTCGCCGGGCTGGCGCAGCTGGTCCAGTCGCCCGGCGAACTGCCAGGTACGTGCGAACACGGTGCGCCGCTCGAGTTCGGCGATGCGCGGATCGGTGTACCACGCCGCCGGCGGCGTGCTGGCCTCCGCCAGCGGCAGCGAGGCATCGTAGCGACCGACGAGGTCGGCGAGCGGGGTCGGCATGCAGCCTCTCCTGGCGATGGCGGCGGACCGGCGATGGCCGGCACCACCGGATCGTAGCGCAACGTCGCTGCGGGTTCGCGCGGACCGGCGCCCGGCTGCGCTATGCTGCGCGCCGTCCCCGCATCGAACCCGCATCACCCGTCCGATGGCGTCCGTCCTGTTCCGGCTGCTGCTGTGCCTGGCCCTGCTGGTCGACGGCACCCTGCCCGCGTTCGCGATGGCGCGGCTGGCGCAGGCCGATGCGGAGATGGCGTCGATGCCGGCGATGCCGCCCGGCCACGACTGCGACCATGCCGGCGCGGCCGATGCCGTCACGGCGCCGCCCGCCTCACCGGCCGATGCCGCGCAGGCGCACGACGATTGCCTGCGCACCTGCCTCGAATCCTGCCTGCAGCACGTGCCGGCGCTGGCGCGCATGGCGCTGCCGCCGATGGCTCCGTTGCAGGCGCCGAAACCGGCATCGACGCCGGATCCAGCGGCGCCGTCGCAGGCGCGTGACCTGCTGCTGCGACCGCCCATCGCCTGAGCCCGGCGCGCCCGCGCCCGTCCCGCGCCTGCACGCCGCGTGCAGGCCGACGTCCTTTGCGCGGCCGATGCCGTCAACGGCATCCGTCGCGGACATGGAGTTGCCATGGCCCGTCCTCCCTTCGTTCCCGTTCCCGGCGGCACGCCCGCCTCGCCTGCACGCCGCCGCTTCGTGCAGGGCCTGTGCCTTGGCGGCGCCACGCTCGCGGCCGGCACCCTGCGCCTGCCCGCGCTGGCGCGAGACGACGCGTTCGCGCGTCCCGGCGGCGTGCTGTCCGGCACCGACTTCCGGCTCGACATCGGCACCGCCACCGTCGACTTCACGGGTCGCGCGCGGCCGGCGATCACCGTCAACAACGCGCTGCCCGCGCCGCTGCTGCGCTGGCGCGAGGGCGACACCGTCACCCTGCGCGTCGCCAACCACCTGCCGCGCGGGGTGCAGACCTCGATCCACTGGCACGGCATCCTGCTGCCATCGAACATGGACGGCGTGCCGGGCATGAGCTTCGACGGGATCCTGCCCGGCGAGTCCTACCTCTATCGCTTCACGCTGAAGCAATCCGGCACCTACTGGTACCACAGCCACTCGCTGCACCAGGAACAGGCCGGACTGTACGGCGCGATCGTGATCGATCCGATCACGCCACCGCCCTACCACTGGGACCGCGAACACGTGGTGCTGTTGTCGGACTGGGCCGACCTCGATCCGGATGCGCTGTTCCTGCGCCTGAAGAAGGCACCGCATTACGACAACTGGTACAAGCCCACGATCGGGGATTTCGTCCGCGACGTGCGCCGCGACGGCTGGGCGGCCACGCGCGCCGACCGCAAGGCCTGGGGCGACATGCGCATGACCCCGACCGACCTGTCCGACGTCAACGCGCACACCTATACCTACCTGATGAATGGCACCACGCCCGCCGGCAACTGGAGCGGCGGCTTCCAGCCCGGCGAAAAGGTGCTGCTGCGCTTCATCAACGCCTCGGCGATGACCCACTTCGACGTGCGCATCCCCGGGCTGAAGATGACCGTGGTCGCCGCCGACGGGCAGTCCGTCCACCCGGTGAGCGTCGACGAGTTCCGCATGGGCGCCGCCGAGACCTACGACGTGATCGTCGAACCGTCGGGCCAGGACGCGTACACGATCTTCGCGCAGGACCTGGGCCGCACCGGGTACGCACGCGGCACGCTGGCCGCGCGCGCGGGCCTCGAGGCGCCGGTGCCCGCGGTCGATCCTCGCCCGCGGTTGACCATGGCCGACATGGGCCACGGCGGGCACGGCGCGCAAGGCAAGGCGATGGAAGGCGGCTGCGGCGCGAAGATGGGCATGGAGGGCGGCTGCGGTGCGGCGATGCAGGCGTCGCCCGCGCAACCCGCGCATGCCGGCCATGGCGATTCCGACGGCATGCAGTCGCATCCGGCCAGCGAGACGCGCAACCCGCTGGTCGACATGCAGACGATGATGCCCGCACCGAAACTGGACGACCCCGGCATCGGCCTGCGCGACAACGGCCGGCGCGTCCTCACCTACGGCGACCTGCGCAGCGTGTTCGAGGATCCCGACGGACGCGACCCCGGCCGCACCATCGAGCTGCACCTCACCGGGCACATGGAGAAGTTTTCCTGGTCCTTCGACGGCATTCCCTTTGCAAGCGCTGAGCCGCTACGCCTGAACTACGGCGAGCGGATGCGCATCGTGCTGGTCAACGACACGATGATGCAGCACCCGATCCACCTGCACGGGCTGTGGAGCGACCTCGAGGACGCCGACGGCAACTTCATGGTGCGCAAGCACACCGTCGACATGCCACCGGGCACCAGGCGCAGCTACCGCGTGCGCGCCGACGCGCTCGGCCGCTGGGCCTACCACTGCCACCTGCTGTACCACATGGACGCGGGGATGATGCGCGAAGTGCGCGTGGAGGAAGGCGCATGACCATGCCTTCGCGCCTGTTGCCAGGCGCACTGCTCCTGTCGTTCGCATGCGCGATGCCGGCATGGGCCCAGCACTCGCACACCGGCCATGCCGCGAAGCCGGAGACGGTTCCGGCCTGTTCGCCGCAACACGCGGCGATGGGACACTGCACGCCGGCGCCGGTGACGCCCGCGCCTGCCCGCGGCTGCACGCCCGAACACGCCGCGATGGGCCATTGCACGCCCGGTGCACCGCTGCTGCCGCGCGAACCGATCCCGCCGGTCACCGAGGCCGATCGCGCCGCGGCGTTCCCGGTACTGTCGCACGCGGGCATGGATCACGGGCCGGCGGCGTACTGGCGGGTGAAGTTCAACCGCTTCGAAGCGTGGGACGGCGGCGAGGCCAGCGGACAGGCCTGGGAAGGCAGCGCCTCGTTCGGGGGCGACGTGCAGCGCGTCTGGCTGCGCAGCAGCGGCGAGCGCGAAGCCGGGCGTACCACCTCGTCGAACGTCGAGTTGCGCTACGCGCGTGCCGTCACCCGCTGGTGGGACGTCGTGGCCGGCGTGCGCCAGGACGTCCGTCCGGCCGACGCGCGCACGCGCGCCATGGTCGGCGTGCAGGGCATCGCGCCCTATCTGTTCGAAGTCTCGGCGGTGGCCTACGTCGGCGATGACGGTGACCTCGTGGCGACGCTGGAGGCCGATTACGACCTGCGCTTCAGCAACCGGCTCATCCTGCAGCCGATGCTGGAGGTGGCGTTGAACGCGAAGGACGATCCCGTGCGCGGCACCGGCAGCGGCTTGTCGAAGGCGGAAGCGGGACTGCGCCTGCGCTACGAGGTCACGCGACGCTTCGCACCGTATGTCGGCATCGCGCACGAACGCAGTTTCGGACGCACCGCCAGGTACCACGCAGCGGAAGGCGAGGCATCGCGCGAGACGCGTGTCGTCGCCGGCGTGCGGTTCTGGTTCTGAGCCGGGCGCGGCGGAAAAACCCGATGCCGCTCAGGTGCCCGGCGACGCCCGCGACGGCAGCGACCAGTCGATCGGCGACTGCCCACGCCGCACCAGGTACTCGTTCGCCGCGGAAAAGTGCCCGCTGCCGAGGAAGCCGCGATGCGCGGACAGCGGCGAGGGATGCGTGGTGCGCAGCACGCGATGCCGGCGCGCATCGACGATGCCGCCTTTCTTCTGCGCGTAGCTGCCCCACAGCAGGAACACCAAGCCCTCGCGCTCGCGGTTGAGCACCTCGACCACGTGGTCGGTGAACCCCTCCCAGCCCTGGCCCTGGTGCGCGCCGGGGCGGCCGTCCTCCACAGTCAGCACCGCATTGAGCAACAGCACGCCCTGCTTCGCCCACGGGGTCAGGTCGCCGTGGCCCGGCGGCGCCAGGCCGAGGTCGCGCTGGAGTTCCTTGTACATGTTCTGCAGCGACGGCGGCACCGGCACGCCCGGCTTCACCGAGAAGCACAGGCCATGCGCCTGGCCGGGGCCGTGGTACGGGTCCTGGCCCAGGATCACCACCTTCACCGCATCGAACGGCGTGGCATCGAACGCGGCGAAGATCTCCGGGCCGGGCGGATAGACGCGGGCACCGGCCTGCTTGCGCCCACGCAGGAACGAGGACAGCGCGCGCATGTCGTCACGTTCGAACCAGTCGCCGACGCGCGCCTTCCACGATGGTTCCAGCTTGACGCGGTCCTCGCTCATTCCGGCGCGCTCATTCCGGCGCACGCGCCTCGGGCAGTCGCGACAGGCGCAGCTGGAACAGCGCCTTGGTCGCCAGCAGGCGCTCCTCGATCGGCTTGAGCACCAGGTCGTTGGCGCCCTCGCGCAGCAGCGCCGCCTGGTTGTCGCGGTTGTCGTCGCCGGTCATCACCAGCACCGGCAACCGGCGCTTGCCGTAGCCGAAGTCCTGGCGCACGCGGCGCAGCACGTCGCGGCCGTCCAGTTCGCCCTTCAGGTACAGGTCGGTCAGCACCAGGTCGGCGCCGGGCGCGCCATCGGTGTCGACGTAGGCCTCGAGGTAGGCCAGCGCATCCTCGGCGCTGGTGACGTGGGTGACGCGCATCTGCTGCGCTTCGAGCATGCGGCGCACGGCGATCGCCACGGTGCGGCTGTCCTCGATGTACAGCACGTGCGCATCGGGGATCGGCTGCGGTTGCACGTATCCACGGATGAACGCGGCCAACGCGCTGTGGCCCAATCCCTTGTCGAAATAGTCGGTGACGTCCTCGGTGAAGCGCCGGTCCTCCAGGTGCGACTGCACGTCGCCGGAGATCACGATCACCGGCACGTAGCGCTGGCCGCCGGCCTCGCGCACCAGGCGCGCCACCTGCAGGCCATCGCCGTCGGGCAGCACCAGCGCGGTGGTGACCAGGTCGGCGGGCTCGCCCGCGAGCAGCGCGCGCGCCTCGGCCACGCTGCCGCCGTCGGCGACGCGCACGCCCGGCAGCTCCTTCTCCAGCACCGCATGGATCAGCTTGCGCACCAGCTTCGAGCCGTCCACCACCAGCACGCGCGGGGTGTCGCTCTCGAGGTGGCGCAGGTCGTTGCTGCTCATCCCTGTGCGCCCCGGTCAGGTCTCGGTGGGGCGCGTCTGGCGCAGGAAGTGCCCGGTCACGAGGCCGGCGCCGAACCAGCCCAGCAGCGTCGCGCCGCCCAGCACCAGCAGCGCCCAGCGCAGGTCGATCCCGGCCAGCGCGAACTGGCTGCCGTAACTCGAAGCGAGCGCCGCCAGCGGCTCTTGCAAGGCGATGCCGACCGCGGCCAGCAGCGCGGTCGCCAGCGCGCCCGCGGCCAGCCCGTACCAGGCACCGAGGTACAGGAACGGGCGGCGGATGAAGCCGTCGGTGGCGCCGAGCAACTGCAGCACGCCGATTTCCTCGCGCCGCGACTGGATGTCGAGGCGCACCGTGTTGCCGACCACCAGCAGCGCGCCGAGCCCGAGCAGGGCCGCGAGCACCCACGCCACGCGGCCGCCGAAGCGCAACCAGGTGTCGAGGCGCTGGCGCCATTGCGCGTCGTGCTGCACGAGTTGCGCCTCGGGCAACTGCGCCAGCGACGACGCCACCCTCAGTTCGTCGCCGGCTGGCGACACCACCAGCACGTGCGGCAGCGGGTTGTCGCCGCCGATGGCGTCGATGATGTCGCCCAGCCCCGCCTCGGCGCGCAGCGACTCGATGCCCTGCGCAGGCGTGCGGTGTTCGACGCTGGCGATGTTGCCGCGCGCGCGCAGCTCGTCGGCCAACGCGGCGGCACGCGCGGCGTCGACGTCCTGCTTGAGGAACACGCTGATCTCGCGCGCGCGCTCGACGTTGCCCGCCAATCGCTCGAGGTTGCCGAGCACCAGCCACAGGCCCAGCGGCAAGGCCAGCGCCAGCGCCATCACCGCGATCGTGAGCAGCGCCGCCCATGGCTTGCGGAACACGCGCCCGAGCGCGGAGACCACGCTGTACAGATGATGGTCCACCCAGGTGGCCACGCCACCGCCGCGTGACGCGGGCCTGGCCGCGACGTTGCCGCGCTCACTCATCGGCAAGGTCCTCGGGCGAGATGTCGTCCGCCAGGCGGCCATGGTCGAGCACCAGCACGCGCTTCTTCATGCGCTTGACCAGGCCGAGGTCGTGGCTGGCGACCAGCACGCTGGTGCCGCGCTCTGGCAGCGAGGCGAACAGCGCCATGATCTCGGCCGAGAGGGTGGGATCGAGGTTGCCGGTGGGTTCGTCGGCCACCAGCAACATCGGCTCGCCGATGATCGCGCGGGCGATGCCCACGCGCTGCTGCTCGCCCGCCGACAGCTGCGTGGGCAACGCGCGCTCGCGATCGCCCAGGCCGAGCCGCTCGAGCACGCTGCGCACGCGCTTGCCGATCTCGCCGCGACGCTGGCCGCGCAGGATCAGCGGCAGGGCCACGTTGTCGAACACGCTGCGGTCGGTGAGCAGGCGATGGTCCTGGAACACCACGCCGACCTCGCGCCGGTGCAGCGCGACGCGCCGGCCCCGCACCTTGAGCAGGTTGCGATCGCCGAACAGCACCGCGCCGCGGCTGGGGCGCTCGGCCAGGTGGATCAGGCGCAGCAGCGTGCTCTTGCCGGCGCCGGAATGCCCGGTGATGAACAGCATCTCGCCGGCGTCGACGTCGAAACTGACGTCGGACAGCGCGACGCGCCCGCCCGGATACTGCTTGCTGACACTGTCGAAGCGCAGGACACCCATGCGCGGATTATGCCGGAGCAGGCGCCGCCGCGCGGTGACGCGCGGCGGGAATCCCGCCGAGCCCGCTCAGTGCTGGCTGTGCGGCGCGCGCGTGACCAGCTTGCGCAGGCGCGCACCGATCCGCGACAGCAGCGACGGTTCGGCAGATGCCGCCGCCGATGCCGGCGCCGGCTTGTGCGCGGCGGGCTTGCCTTCGCGCGCGGGCGACTGCCCGTTGCGTTCGGCGGCCACTTCCGGCCCGCCCTCGACGCGCTGGCCACGACGACGCCGACGGCGCTTGCGCGGCGGCCGCGATTCGTCCGGCATCGCGGCCGCGACCGCGCCTGCGGCGTCGATCACCGGCGGCGGCGCCGAGGGCGCCGCGGCCTGCACGGGCTCGGCCTGCGTGGCGCCCGCGGCCGGTGCCGGGCGCGGCTTGCCTTCGCTGCGGCGGCGCGGGCGTTCGCCGTCGCCCGCGCGCGGACCACGACTGCTGCCGCTGCCCGGACGCCCGCCACGGCCACCGCCGCGCTTGGCATCCTCGGCCGCGCGCGCCTCGCGCACCTCGCGGTAGATCTCGCCGATGCTGTCGCCCTCGTCGTCGCCCTCGGCCTTGGGCAGGGGGGCGCGCTCCGGACGCGGCAGCGCGACCAGCATCTCCGGCGTGACATGTTCGCCCGGAATCTTCTGGTCGATGTAAGCCTCGATGTCGGGCAACGACATGCCGTAGCGCTCGCAGGCGAAGCTGATCGCGTCGCCCTCGGCGCCCAGGCGCGCGGTGCGGCCGATGCGATGCACGTAGTCCTCGGCATCGAACGGCAGGTCGAAGTTGTAGACGTGCGACACGCCGTCGATGTGCAGGCCGCGCGCGGCGACGTCGGTGGCGACCAGGATCTCGAGCTGGCCGGCCTGGAACTTCTTCAGCAGCGACTCGCGCTTCTTCTGCGGCACGTCGCCCGACAACACGCCGACGCGATAGCCGGCACGTTCCAGCGCACGCGCCACGCGCTCCACGAACGCCTTGGTGTTGACGAACACCATGGTGCGCGCGCCTTCGCTGCGCGACAGCAGGCCGATCAGCAGCGGCAGCTTTTCCTCGTCGGAGGGGTAGTACAGCTTCTGGCGCACGCGCGCGGCGGTGATCGTCTCGGTCTCGACGACGATCTTCTCCGGCTCGTTCATGTGCTCGTAGGCCAGTTCCAGCACGCGATGGCTCAGCGTCGCCGAGAACAGCAGCGTCTGGCGCTCGGTGCGGATCGGCATGCGCCGCAGCAGGAAGCGGATGTCCTTGATGAAGCCGAGGTCGAACATGCGGTCGGCTTCGTCCAGCACGCATACCTCGCAGGCGTGCAGCGACACCACCTTGTGCTGCTTGACGTAGTCGATCAGGCGACCCGGCGTGGCGATGATCACGTCGGCGCCGGCCTGCAGCAGCGCGCGCTGCTTGTCGTAGTCGACGCCGCCGTACACCAGCGCGAACTTCAGGCCCAGCTCCGGCGCGAGCTTCATCGCGTCCTTGTGGATCTGGATCGCCAGTTCGCGCGTGGGCGCCAGGATCAGCGCGCGCGGGTCTTCGGGCTTGCGCTCGGCCAGCGCCGGCTTCGACAGCAGGCGGTTGATGACGGTGACCAGGAAGGCCAGGGTCTTGCCGGTGCCGGTCTGCGCCTGCCCGGCGACGTCGCGCCCGGCGAGGGTGATCGGCAGGGTCAGCGCCTGGATCGGCGTGCAGCGGGTGAATCCGGCGGCCTCGAGCCCGGCCAGCAGCGCCGGGTGCAGTTCGAAGCTGGAGAAGGTGATGTCGGTAAGGGGTTTGTCGCTCATGGACGAATATGGTCTGTACAGGATCAGGCGCTTGCGTGGGTGGCGCCCGCATCGCAGACTGCCGGGGTCGGGGCATGCGCCAATGGCGCGGTTCCCGGGACGGTCGCGGACCAGGGCGCATGGGGTCGCCGGGGCTCCCTGACGGGATGGACCCTTGAATCGGTCCGCGAATCGCCCAAGTTTAGCATTCCATCCGGTCCGGCCCCTGGTCGGGCATCGACACAGTCCCAGGAGCCTTTCCGTGAGCGAACACGTCATCCATGCCACCGACGCCGACTTCGACGCTGCCGTGCTGCAGTCGTCCGAGCCGGTGCTGGTCGATTTCTGGGCGCCCTGGTGCGGCCCGTGCAAGATGATCGCCCCGGCCCTGGACGAGCTGGCCGGCGACTACGCCGGCAAGGTCAAGATCGCCAAGGTCAACGTCGACGAAAACCGCGCCACGGCGCTGAAGTACCACGTCCGCTCGATCCCGATGCTGCTGCTGTTCAAGGACGGCCAGGTGCAGGCCACCCAGATCGGCGCGGTCGGCAAGGCCCAACTGGCGCAGCTGATCGACAAGGCGCTCTGACCCCCGGGCCGCCGGGGCGCTGCGGAAGCCGCCCCCTCCCGGCCGCCCCGACCCGCCCGCCGCGCGGGTCGCGGGCGGGACCCCACATGAACGCCCACGGGCCCGGCGCTTGCCAGTGGTCCGCGGGCGGTGTTAGTTTTGCGCGACACCGGCGTGGAACTCTGGCGCCGCACCCCGTCTGGAATCCCTTCCCCGACACTCTCCCTGCCCGTCACCGGGCGCTCGCAGCAAGCGAGGAATTCGCACTTGTCCGACAACACCCCCGAGTCCGGCGACACCGCCGTGAAGCGCGTGCGCAAGGTCGCCACGCGTACCAAGGCCGCCAAGGCCGTCCCCGACACCGATACGCCGGCCGCGCCCGCCGCGCCGCCCCCCGAACCCGCACCTGCGCCGATGCCGCCCGCGCCACAGTCCGCCGGCGACAGCCACGCCGACGCCCCGCGCAACGCGCCGGCCGGCGACGGCGGCGAGGGCCAGCCGCGCCAGGGCGATGGCGGCCACCGCAACCCGCAGAACGGCCAGAACAACGCGCAGAACCAGCAGGGCGGCAACAACCGCCGCGACCGCTTCCGCAACCGCCGCGACCGCCAGCGCGACCGCTTCCGCGACGGCGGCCTGCCGCAGGACGACGGCGGCAACGGAGGCAATGGCGGCAACAACGACCAGGCCCACCGCCTGCCGCCGCCGAACATCCCCGAGGGCTTCCCGCAGTATTCGCTGGGCGACCTCAAGCGCATGCCGGCGCACAAGCTGCTCGACATCGCCGAACAGCTCAACATCCACGAAGGCGTGGCCCGCGCGCGCAAGCAGGACGTGATCTTCGCCGTGCTCAAGGTGCTCACCCGCACCAGCGACGGCGTGCAGGCCGACGGCGTGCTGGAAATCCTGCCCGACGGCTTCGGCTTCCTGCGCGGCGCGGAGGCGAGCTACCTCGCCGGCCCGGACGACACCTACATCTCGCCCAGCCAGATCCGCCGCTTCAACCTGCGCACCGGCGACCACATCTCCGGCCGCATCCGCTGGCCGAAGGACGGCGAGCGCTACTTCGCGCTGAACGTCGTCGACACCATCAACGGCGAACCGATCGAGGCCAGCAAGGGCAAGGTGCTGTTCGAGAACCTGACCCCGCTGTTCCCGCGCAAGCGCTTCAAGCTCGAGCGCGGCGACGGCTCCAGCGAGGACATCACCGGCCGCATCCTCGATCTGATGGCGCCGCAGGGCAAGGGCCAGCGTTCGCTGATCGTCTCGCCGCCCAAGGCGGGCAAGACGATGATGATGCAGCAGATCGCCACCGCGATCACCACCAACCACCCGGAAGTGCACCTGATCGTGCTGCTCGTCGACGAGCGCCCGGAGGAAGTGACCGAAATGCAGCGCACCGTGCGCGGCGAAGTGGTGTCGTCGACCTTCGACGAACCCGCCGCGCGCCACGTGCAGGTCGCCGAGATGGTGATCGAGCGCGCCAAGCGCCTGGTCGAGCACAAGAAGGACGTGGTGATCCTGCTCGACTCGATCACCCGCCTCGCCCGCGCCTACAACAACGTCGTGCCCAGCTCCGGCAAGGTGCTGACCGGCGGCGTCGACGCCAACGCCCTGCATCGCCCGAAGCGCTTCTTCGGCGCCGCGCGCAACGTCGAGGAAGGCGGCTCGCTGACCATCATCGCCACCGCCCTGGTCGACACCGGCAGCGCGATGGACAAGGTGATCTACGAAGAGTTCAAGGGCACCGGCAACTCCGAAGTGCACCTCGACCGCCGCATCACCGAAAAGCGCGTCTACCCGGCGATCGGCGTCAACCTCTCCGGCACCCGCCGCGAGGACCTGCTGATCGAACCGGAGCTGCTGCAGAAGATCTGGATCCTGCGCAAGCTGCTGCACCCGATGGACGAGATCGCAGCGATGGAATTCCTGCTGGACAAGATGAAGACCACCAAGTCCAACGACGAGTTCTTCGCTTCGATGCGGCGCTGAGCCGCGACCGCGACGGGACTGAATGCAGGAAGGCGCCGGGCAACCGGCGCCTTCTCTTCTTCAGCGTCTTCTTCAACGCCCTTTCATCGTCTGCACCGCCGCTTGCCTGCGTCACCGCACCGCGCTGCCGGCGACGCCGACATCAGCCCTGTTGCAGCGGCGTCAGCAGTTTCAGTCCCTTGCCGACTTCGTAGATGCCGCCGTCGGCCAGTGCATCGGGTCGGCCTTCGTCGCCGGCATCGTCCGCCTGCCAGGGATGGCGCTGGTACGGTCCGGGAATGTAGGCCTGCCATGCGCCGTACCTGGGCTCATCGCCGCGGAACGCAAAATCGACTGGCACCCGAATCACCCAGTGATCCTGCCCCGCCGATTCGCCGCTGGTCGGAACACGGAAGGTCCACGTGCGCGCGGCAGCCACCGCCGGCCTGGCCAACAGGTCACGCATCCTGCGCATCTCGTTATCGCTACCGACGACGCGCAGGTTCACCTGTTCCACGGCGACGTCGGCAACGGTGCCTTCGCGACCGATGCGCACCACGAGGTAGACGGTGCCCTTTACCCCGACCTGCAACGCGCGGTCGGGATATGTCGGAGGCCGCATCGCGATCGCCGTTACCACGTCTGTTGGAGGCGCCTCGTCTCCGATCGCCTTGCGTTCCCTGTCGCTCAACGCGTCACGTCCGAAGTAGCCATTGCTGATGCCGACCCGGAACGCTCCGTCGTCGAGCTTCTCGGCAACGAGACGCAGGCTCATGCGCGCCCTGACCGCGCGCGGCTGGCCGTCGACGAGGATCGGTTCGAACTTCCATACCGGCGCCGAGCGTTCGACGATGTTCGCGACGAACTCGGGCAGCTTGTCGCGCTGGTCGATCTCCCATCCCGTCACGCTGCCGTCGGCCGCGATCAGCACCATGCCGGTCACCAGCATGCTCATCTCGGCCTGTTCACGCACGGCACGCGGTCCGGCGGCCTGGGCCGCGCCGGCCAGCAGCACCAGCACCACCCACATCAGCCTCCGAGCACGCATGTCGACCTCTCCCTGGAACGCCGGCGGCGAGCATAGCCCACGCGCCTCCCGCCGTGGCGTGGCGGGAGGCGTACGCAGCGCATCGGTCAACCGTCCGCGCCAGCGCTCGGCCTGACCACCCTGACCCGGGACCTCGCGAACTGGAGATCGCCCCCCGCGATCGCGACCCCGCCTTCCTCGGGTGCGTGGCCCGCGGCCTCCTCCGACCAGGGCGGGGCGCGCCGCACGCCCCGCACGAGGAACCGCCACTGCCCGTAGTCCGGCGCCTGCGCACGCTCCGTCATGGTGAAATCCACGGGAACACGCACCGCGAGGGGCTTGCCTGCATAGGGCCCCTCCTTCGGCATCGAGAATCGCCATTGGCGCGCGGCCGCAGCGGCATGGGCAATGAACTCCAGCTGGTGCTGGACCACGTCTTCCGGACGGGCGGGGAGCGTGGTCAGGTCGACCTGTTCGGCGAAGACATCGTCGACGCGTCCTTGGGCATCCAGCAGGACCAGCATGTACACGACGCCGCTGCCTCCGATCCTGGCCATGGCCGTGGGGTAGGTCGGCAGGCGCCGGCGTTCGATCGCCACGCGCTGCGAAGCCGGCAACGCTTCATCCACGTGCACGCCATCCAGCCACAGCCGGTGCAGGCCATCGCCCGCCGGCGAAGCCCGCACCATCACCGTGAAGCGCAGCACCGCCTCCGGCGGCAGTTCAGCCCCGGCGGCAACGTCGATGCGCCAGTCGGCGATCTGGCGCGCCAGGAAGGCCTGCACCTCGGGTGGCACCTGGTCGACCTGGTCGATGGCGTACGAGCCCACGCCCCGCGCCGCGTCCACCCGGAGGCTGCCACGCAACACCATGGTCGCGTCCACCGGCAGGGCGTCGCCGGCCGTGGCCTGGCCATCCGCCGCGCCGCCGGCCGGCGGCGCATCCCACGCACCCGCCAGGCACGGGAGCGACATCGCGAGGATCAGCGCCAGCAGTGCGGATACGCGTTCCTTCGGATCCATCACGCCTCCCGCCGCGGCCACTCCGGGTCGCACGGCACCATCATGCCACTGTCCTGCGCCGCGACGCTCAACCCCGGTCGCGCAGGAACCGCGCCATCGACACGCCGGCGGGCATCGGCACGTACTCGTGGGCGACGTCGACGAAGCCGCGCATCACCGCGATCTCGCGCGGGGTGCGGTTGAGCGCATCGCGCAGTTCGGGGTCGGCGCCGGCGCGCAGCAGGCGCTGGGTGACGCGCAGCAGGCCGTGCAGCGCGGCCAGGTGCAGCGGGCCGAAGCCGCGCGGGTCCTGCGCGCCCAGCGATACGCCTTCGTCGAGCAGGTACTCCATCACCGCCAGCAGCACGTCCTCGTCGCAGGCGGTGCCCGGTTCGGCACGCGCGCCGATCAGCAGCAGCAGCGGGGTGACGCCGCCGGCCGCCGCGGCATCGACTTCGGCGCCGGCCAGCAGCAAGGTGTCGAACAGCGCCAGCAGGCGGGTGCGGTCGCGCGCGGTAAAGCCGTACAGCGCGGCACAGTGCAGCGGGGTGAGGCCCTGCGCATCGGTGGCGTGGACGTTGGCGCCCGCGGTCATCAGGCGCGCGCACAGGTCGGGCAGGCCGAGCGCGGCGGCCAGCATCAACACGGTGACTTCGCCCGGCAGCCGCTGTTCAAGCGTGGCGCCGGCGTCGAGCAAGCGATCGACGATCTCGCCCTGGCGCATGCTGACCGCCGCCGACAGCGGGGTGGCGCCAGTGCGCGCGGCGAGTTGCGGATCGGCCCCGCGCTGGAGCAGCAGGTTGACCACGTCGCCGTGGCCGCCGCCGCAGGCGCGCAGCAGGCCGCTGCAGCCTTGCGCGTCGACGGCGTCGACCGGCAGGCCGAGGTCGATCAGGCGACGCACCGCGCCGGCATCGCCGGCGGTCGCGGCAGCCGGCAGGTCGGCCGGCTGCAGCATGCGCCGCGGCAGGGCCCAGCCGCGCCAGTCGAGCCAGTCGGCGAGGTCGCGGCGGCCGCTGGCGAGGGCCACGCCCAGCGGCGTCTGCCCGTCCTGCGCGCGCATGTCGGTGGCCGCGCCGTGGCGGACGAGGGTCTTGAGCACGTCCTCGCGCGCGAGCGCGGCGGCGAGGTGCAGCGCGGTCATGCCGCGTGCATCGCGCGCATCGGCGTCGACGCCGATGCCGAGCAGGCGCTCGATCAGGCGGTCCCAGCCCAGGTGCACGGCCAGCGACAGCGCCGGGTCGCCGGCGGGCGATGGCGCGAAAGGATCGACGCCCTGCGCCAGCAGGTCGAGCGCAGCCTGTTCCAGCGCGCGCCCGGCCTGGTCGCCGGCGACGCCGGCGGCGAGGAAGCGCGCCAGTCCGCCGGCACCGGCGGGCGAGGCCCCGTGGCGCAACAGGGCCTGCAGCGCGGGCAGCGCCGCCGGACCGCGACCGAGCAGGCGGAACGCCGCGGTGTCGCCGCGCTCGTCGCGCACTTCCAGGTCGGCGCCCTGCGCGGCGAGCCAGTCGATGCGTTCGACCGACGGCAACGCGCCCTCCTCGTCCAGCAGGCCTGCGAGTTCGGCCGGCGACACCAGCGCCGCGACGCGTTCGAGTCCGTCGAGCCGGCCCTCGGACAGGCCCTCGCGCAGCAGGGTGAGCGGCGCGCGGTCCTCCACCGGCGCATCGCCCCCGGGCGACTGCACGCTGGCCGGGAGGGCGTAGGCCGGATCGAGCAGGGCCACCAGGCGCCAGCGCCCGGCTTCGGCCGCGAGCTCCACCGCGCGACGGCCATCGCGCGCAGGCTGCCGCGCATCGACGCCGAGTTCCAGCAGCCGCGCCACCAGCGCCGACGACGGCGTTTCGGCGATGCAGGCCAGCAGCAGCGCGTTGCGGCCTTCGGCATCGACCGCGGCGCGATCGGCGCCCGCCGACAGCAGCGCCTCGAACGTGGCCGTGCGCCCGCCGCGCGCCGCTTCCAGCAACGGCGTGGATTCGGCGGCGTCGCGCGCCTGCACGTCGGCGCCGGCGTCGAGCAGCGCGGCGAGGATGTCGCCGTGGCCCTGGAAGGCGGCCATGTGCAGCGCGCTGCGGCCATCGCGGTCGCGCGCGTCCACTTTCGCCTTGTGCTTGAGCAGCAGCTGCACGCCGGCCGGGTCATTCTCGTCGCCGCCGGCCGCGGCCAGCAGCGCAGGCGTGCCGTGGTCGACCCCGGGACGCGCGCCGCGTTCGAGCAGGAAGCGCGCAAGCCGCCAGTTGCCCGCCGCGCAGGCGATGCCGAGCGGGGTCAGGCCTTCGCCATTGGCCGGATCGAGTTCGGCCGCGGCATCGCGCAGCAGCGCCGCCACGCCGGGATCGGAACTGCGCGCGGCGTGGTGCAGCGGGGTGTTGCCCTCGGCATCGGCCGCGCGCGGGTCGGCGCCGTTGGCGAGCAGGGTCATCACCGCCTCGGGCCGGCCGTGCCAGCTGTCGCGGGTGGCCGCGATCAGTGGCGTGAGCCCGCCGTGCGCCGCGTTGAGGTCAACGCCCCTGGCGATCAGTTCGCGCAGCAGGCGCAGGTCGGGCAGCACGGCGGCCAGCACCGGCAGGTGGCGCTGGTCGCGATCGCCGTCCGGCGGCAGCGCGTGGACATCGGCACCGGCTTCGACCAGGGCCAGCGCCTGGTCGACGCGACCGGCGCGCGCGGCGGCGTACAGCGCGGCCTCGAGGTCGCCGTCGAAGGCTTGCGGCAGGCTCGACGGCGCGCCTTCCATCTCCACCACCGGAAACACGCCGGCCTCGGGCAGGGCGGCGGGCGACGGCAGGCGCTGGAGGGCCAGGTGCAGCAGCGGCCACGCGACCACGCCGGCACCGGCGAGGAGCCAGCGGCCGTTCGCCGGCAGCAGGCCCGGCCAGGCCAGCAGCACGACGCCGGCCAGGACCAGGGCGATGCAGGCCGCGGCGGCCACGCCGTGCCAGCCGCTGGCATCGCGTTCGCCCAGTGCCTGCCACTGTTTCGCCAGCGGGCCGCCCTCGCGTTCGATCCCATGCCACCGCGGCCACGTCCGCCACAGGCCGAGCACGCACAGGCCGGCCACCGCGCTCAGCGCGAGCACCGCCCCCAGGCCATCGCTGCGCAGCACCGCGTGCAGCGGCCAGGCCACCAGCACGCCGGCCAGCAGCAGGCCGATCCCCCACAGCGCCAGCAGCGCGCGCGCGTCGCGCTGCCATGCCTCGCGCGAGGCCGGGCCCTGCCCACGCCAGCCGCGCACGGCCAACGCCAGCGCCGGCTGCGCCAGCCACGCGGCCAGCACCGCGACCACGCCGCCGAACCCTGCCAACGCCGCCAGCCCCAGGCCGACGACGCCCGCCCACGCCGCTTGGCGCCTGCCCGTGGCCGCCTCAGGCATCGGTGCCCCAGTCTTCGTGCATCGGATCGACGTCGAGCGTCGGCGGGAACTGCAGGTGGAACCCGCGCGCGGCAAGGTTGGCGCGGACCTCGGCGGGATCCTCGCGGGCCAGCGTGCGCCCCGGGTCCAGGGCCACGTCGAGCACGAAGCGCAGCGGCCCCAACTGGGTGCGCAGGGGCTCGGGAAGGCGCTCGAAGCCGTCGCGTTCGGCCAGGAAGACGTAGGTGTCCGCCTTGCGCTGGCTCTTGTAGACGTAGGCGTGCATGGGCGACCGCAGGATTCGACGGCAGGAATTGTGCGGGAAAACCGCGGCATTCGAAACAGAAGCGACGCTGCGCACGGTTCATCTCCGCACCGCCGATGCGCGGCGCGCAGCGTCGGCTGGCCTGCGCATCAACCGCGCCTGCGCTCACCCCATGGCGATCCACGCCACGGGCTCGCGCGCTCCGCGCGGTCCGTTCCCGATCCGCGGCGCATTCGGTCGCGGCGCGATGTCCACGGACGTGGACGCCTGCAGGTCCGGTGCGCACGTTTCCTGCGTTCTCTCCACAGGGGCCACGGCAACGATGCCGGGCGCCCCCGTCCCCCGATCCGCTACGGAAGGAACCCGCCATGCCCCATGCCTCCCCGATCCGCATCCGCCGCGCGCCCGCCCTGGCCACGGCAACCCTCGGCCTCGCGCTCGCGTCGACGGGCCTCGCCGCGTCGCAGGCCGACCCGCCACGGGTCGACACCGCCCCGGCAAGCGCCCTGCCGCGCCCGGATGTGTCGATCCTCACCTCGCGCTGCGCGCAGGCCTACCTCGCCCGCAGCACCTACACGATCCCCGCCGGCTACAGCGGCGCGGGCACGTCCACCACGCCCGTGCCGGACGGCAAGGTGCTGCAGGTGCGTTCGGTCACCATCACCCTCGCCGAGCGCGACTGGCGCGGTGCCCACCTCGGCGTCTGGACCGACGGCCGGTTCGCCTGGTATCCGCTGCGCACGCAGGGCGGCAACGCGGTGTACCGCGTCGAAACGGACGGCCCGCTGTACGCCGATGGCGGCGGGCAGACGTTCAAGTTCGTGTCGTATCGCGCACAGGGCTACGACCGCCCCGCCAGCGGCACCTACGTGGTGCGCGGCTGCCTGCTCGACCGCATCCCGATCTGGGTGACGCGGCCGGACGTGCGCGTGCCGCGCTATCCCAAGCAGGTGCCGACGCCACTCGAACCGGTCGAGTTCTGGGACGGCGCGCGACGCGCGATGCCGCCGCCGCGCTCGCGCTGAGCGCGTGGCGGGGCCGGTACGCCGCGCCCCGCCCGGCCCCGCCGCCGGTGCGGCGTCCATGACCGATGGCCCGGAACCCGGTCGTGGCCGGCTGCTACCCTGCGGGGCTCGCCAAGCGGACGCCGACGCCCATGATCCGACCACTGCTGCTGCCGTTGCTGCTCCTGATCGGCACCGCCGCCGCCCAGCCCGCGCAACCGCTGACGATGGAACGGATCATGGCCGATCCCGACTGGATCGGCCCGCCGGTCGAGCAGGCCTGGTGGTCGTGGGACGGCCGCCAGGCCTACTACGTGCTCAAGCGTCCCGGCGGCAGCGTGCGCGACCTGTACGCACAGGACCTCGCCGGCGGCGATGCGCGCCTGGTCGATGGTGCCGCGCGCGCCGGCATGGATGCGGCCAACCCCGTCTTCGACGGGCCGCGCACGCGCATGGCCTTCGTGCGCAACGGCGACATCTTCGTGCGCGACCTGCGCACCGGCGCGCTGGTGCAGCTCACGCGCAGCGAAGCCGGCGAATCCTCGCCGCGCTGGGGCAGCGACGGCGCGCTGGTGTGGCGCAGCGGCCACGACTGGTACCGCTGGAACGCGCAGGACGGCACCGCCACGCAGGCCGCGTCGCCGAAGGCCGAGGACGATCCGGCCGCGCCGCCGAAGCCCGACCTGCTGCGCGAGGAGCAACTGCGCCTGGTGGACACGCTGCGCAACGAGCGCGACCGCCGCGAGGCCGCGCGCAGGCAGGAGGCGGACTGGCGCCGCGCCGACCCCACCCGCGCGCCGGCGCCGCTGTACCTAGGCAAGGACGTCGACATCGCCGCGACCTCGCTCTCGCCCGACGGCCGCTGGCTGTTCGTCGCCACCGAGCGCAAGTCCGAGGACCGCGGCCAGATCGGCAAGATGCCGAAGTACGTCACTGAATCGGGCTACGAAGAAACCGAGGACGTGCGCACCCGCGTCGGCCGCAACGCGCCGCGCGCGCAGGCCTTCTGGCTGGTCGACGTCCGCGACGGCTCGCGCCGCGAACTCAAGCCCGACGCGCTGCCCGGCATCGGCGACGACCCGCTGGCCAGCCTGCGCAAGGCCGCCGGCAAGGACGCGCTGAAGGGCAACCGCGCGCTGCGCGTCGAGGACGCCGGCGACGGCATCCGCTGGAGCGCGGATTCGCGCTTCGCCGCGATGATGCTGCATTCGATCGACAACAAGGACCGCTGGCTGGCGACCGTCGAGCCGGGCCCGGCGACGCTGCAGTCACGCCACCGCCTCAGCGACCCCGCCTGGATCAACTGGGACTACAACGACTTCGACTGGCTGCCCGACCAGCACACGCTGTGGTTCCTGTCGGAGGACAGCGGCTTCTCGCACCTGTACACGGTCGATGCCGCACGCGGCGGCCGCCCCCGGGCGCTGACCTCCGGCCGCTGGGAAGTCTCGCAGCCGGCGCTGTCGCCGGACGGCACGCGCTTCCACTTCACCTGCAACCGCACGCGCCCGGGCGACTACGAACTGTGCACGGTGCCGGTGGCCGGCGGAGAGGTGCGCGAGCTGACCGACCTCGGCGGCGTCGAAGGCTTCGCCGTATCGCCGGACGCCTCGCGCATCCTGCTGCGCCATTCGTCGAGCTACGTGCCGCCGCAGCTGGCGGTGCTCGACGCCGACGGCACCGGCCTGCGCACGCTCACCGACACGCGCACCGCCGACTACCGCGCGTTCCAGTGGCTGCCGCCGGAATACGTGCAGGTGCCGTCGAAGCACGGCGCCGGCAGCATCTGGGGCAAGTACTACGGTCCGCGCACGATGGAACCGGGCAAGCGCTACCCGGTGGTGCTGTTCGTGCACGGCGCCGGCTACCTGCAGAACGTCAGCGACCGCTACCCCAACTACTTCCGCGAGCAGATGTTCCACAACCTGCTGGTGCAGCGCGGCTACATCGTGCTCGACCTCGACTTCCGCGCCTCGGAAGGCTACGGCCGCGACTGGCGCACCGCGATCTACCGCCAGATGGGGCACCCGGAACTCGAGGACTACCTCGACGGCATCGACTGGCTGGTCGAGACCAGGCAGGCCGACCGCGACCGCGTCGGTATCTACGGCGGCAGCTACGGCGGCTTCATGACCTTCATGGCCCTGTTCCGCGAACCGGGCAAGTTCAAGGCCGGCGCCGCGCTGCGCCCCGTGGCGGACTGGATGCAGTACAACCACGGCTACACCAGCAACATCCTCAACACGCCGGACATCGATCCCGAGGCCTACCGTCGATCCTCGCCGATCGAGTACGCCTCGGGCCTGCAGGACCACCTGCTGATCGCGCAGGGCATGATCGACGACAACGTCTTCTACCGCGACTCGGTGGTGCTGGCGCAGCGCCTGATCGAACTGCGCAAGGACAAGTGGGAGATGGCCAGCTATCCGCTGGAGCGCCACGCCTACCAGCAGCCGGATTCGTGGTACGACCAGTACCGGCGCATCCTCGAACTGTTCGAGCGCACGCTGAAGTGAGCCTCGCTGGCGGCGGCGAGGTGTTGCGCCCTTCGCCGCTGAAGTGGCTGGTGATGGTCGCGCTGTCGGCGGGCTTCGTGTGGATGGGCGTGGTCATCATGGGCACGCACCCGCTGGTGGCCTGGAGCGGCATCGTGTTCTTCGGCCTGTGCGGCGCGGTCGGCGTGCTCAACCTGCTGCCCGGTGCGAGCCGGCTGCTGGTCGACGACGACGGCTTCGAGATCCGCTCGCTGTTCCGCCGCAGCCGCGTGCGCTGGGCCGACGTCGCGCGCTTCGGCACGATGCGCATCGGCCTGAACACGATGGTCGGCTTCGATTTCGTCGACGGCTACCGCGGCAGCGATCGCCTGCGCGGCATCAACCGCAACCTGTCCGGCTTCCAGGCCGCGCTGCCGGATACCTACGGCCTGAAGGCCGCGGCGCTGGCCGGGCGCATGCAGGCGCGGCTGGACGCGCACCGGCGACCGACCGCGGCATAGCCACGGCCCCACTGTTCGACTGACTCGCCGCCCCACTGTTCGACTGGCTCACTGTCATCCCGAACGCAGTGAGGGATCTGCTTCCCTTCTTGACCAGGCAAGCAAGCCGCTCGATCGGCTGACCGCCTGGACCGCACCTCCCCCTTCGCTCGAAACACCCGCGGCATCGCGTGACGCGGATGGCAGGACCCTCAGGTACTCTTCAGCCGCACCCGCTCCTGGCGATACAGGCGACCGTCCAGGTGCACGTAGCTGCGCACCTCCTCGAGGTGGCGGCCATACACGTGCAGCGACACCGCCGGGCCGCGCGTGCCCACGTTGCGGCAGGCGTGCAGGTCGTGCGGCGGCAGCAGGCCGATCACCTCGCCGGCGCGCAGGCGATGCTGGCCGCTGGGCACCAGCTCGCTCAAGGCTTCGTACTCGCGCACGCTGCGGAAGTCGACCACCTCCAGCTCGCCGTGCAGCACCGCCTCGATGCCCCAGGTGTCGGCATGGTCGTGGATCGGACTGGACTGGCCGACGCCCCAGGTGATCGCGATGATGCGGTAATCGAACGCCGGCGAGCGGTACAGCTCGCGCCGCGCCAGCGTCCTGCCATGCGGTCGCAACAGCTCCGCCGGCAGTGCGCCGACGTTGCCCAGCAGGCCCTGCAGGTTGGCCACCAGCTGCGGCACGATGCGCTGCGGCCGGCCGGCCTTCATCGCGGCATCGGCGAGCACGACGACATCGTCCAGCAGCGGGAACGAGATGCGCCGCGTCGCGGCAAGCGTGGAAGCGGCCATGCGTCCTCCTGTATCCCCGGGCGTGGAAGACAACTTGCCCGTCATCGCGTTATCGACGGGTTAATCGACGACGGCATGCCTGCAACACCGGCGTGCCAACGATGGAATGCCCGCGTCGTGTGGCGCCGCATCACCGCGCCCGCACCGCATACAATGGCGGCCCGCCAGCGCCAGGCCGCCCGATGGACGACCGCTTCCCCACGATCCGCGACTACCTCACCGGCCTGCAGGACCGCATCTGCAGTGCGATCGAGGCCGCCGACGGCGGCGCGCGCTTCATCGAGGATGCCTGGACGCGTGATCCGGCTGGCGCCGGCGCGCTGCGCGGCGGCGGGCGCACGCGCATCCTGCGCGACGGCGCGGTGTTCGAGCAGGCCGGCATCGGTTTCTCCGATGTCTCCGGCGATACCTTGCCGCCCTCGGCGACCGCCGCACGGCCCGAACTGGCCGGCGCATCATGGCGCGCGGTCGGCGTGTCGCTGGTGTTCCACCCGCGCAATCCCTACCTGCCGACCACGCATGCCAACGTGCGCCATTTCCGCGCACAGCGCGACGGCGAAACGGTGGCCGGCTGGTTCGGCGGCGGCTTCGACCTGACGCCGTTCTATCCCTTCGACGAGGACGTGCGCCACTGGCATCGCGTCGCGCGAACGCTGTGCGAACCGTTCGGCGGGCAGGCGCGCTACGAGGCGCACAAGCGCTGGTGCGACGAGTACTTCTTCCTCAAGCACCGCAACGAGACGCGCGGCATCGGCGGCCTGTTCTTCGACGACCTGCACGAGGACGGCGAACGCGACTTCGCCTACCTGCGCGCGGTCGGCGACGGCTTCCTCGACGCGTACCTGCCGATCGTCGCGCGCCGCAAGGACACGCCGCACGGCGAGCGCGAGCGCGCGTTCCAGCTCTACCGCCGCGGCCGCTACGTCGAGTTCAACCTGGTCTACGACCGCGGCACCCACTTCGGCCTGCAAAGCGGTGGCCGTGCCGAATCGATCCTGATGAGCCTGCCGCCACTCGCGCGCTGGGAGTACGGCTTCACGCCGGAACCCGGCAGCGACGAGGCACGGCTGGCCGACTACCTGCGCCCGCGCGACTGGCTGGGCGAAGTCACGTCCGCGCCATGAGCGCGCCCGATCCCGCCGCCCTGGCGGAACTGCGCGGCAACCTCGACGCGATCCGAGCGCGCATCGACACCGCCTGCCGCGCCGCGGGGCGCGATCCCGCGCAGGTGCGCCTGCTGCCGGTGAGCAAGACCGTGGACGAAGCGCGGTTGCGTGCGGCCCACGCCATCGGCCTGCACGCACTGGGCGAGAACAAGGTGCAGGAAGCGCTGGGGAAATGGCAGGCAATGTCCGACCTGCACGACCTGCGCTGGGTCCTGATCGGCCACCTGCAGACCAACAAGGCGAAGTACGCGGCCCGCTTCGCCAGCGAATTCCAGGCACTCGATAGCCTGCGCGTGGCCGCGGCGCTGGATGCGCAGCTGCAGCAGCAGGGACGCGCGCTCGACGTGCTGGTGCAGGTCAACACCTCCGGCGAGGCCAGCAAGTTCGGTCTGCCGCCGGGCGACGTGCCCGCGTTCGTGAAGCAGTTGCCGGCCTTTGCGTCGCTGCGCGTGCGCGGACTGATGACGCTGGCGCTTCTCTCCGACGACGACGCGCGCGTGCGTCCCTGCTTCGTGCGCCTGCGCGAACTGCGCGACCGGCTGCGCCAGGATGCCCCGGACGGAGTGGCCATGGACGAGCTTTCGATGGGCATGTCCGGCGACTTCGAGCTTGCCATCGCCGAGGGCGCGACCACGGTCCGCGTCGGCACCGCGCTTTTCGGCCGTCGCGACACCCCTGACAGCGCGTAATGGCCCAGTGCCGTGGGCGGCTCGCCGCCGCCGTGAGCGACCATCATCGGCCCGTGCGCACGATCACCAGAACAGCGTGTACAGCGCGGCGAGGATCGCCAGCACTGCGATCGCGCCGGCATTGAACGCGCCGCTGGTGCGATAGTCGACGTCGTCGGTGCGGATGATGTCCTTGCCCGGGTCGTGTTTCGTCGCCAGCGACACGCCGACGGCCAGCGCCAGCGCCAGCAGGAACACCAGGCCGACGCGATCGATGAACGGCAGCGTCGGCCACGCCAGCTTGAGCACGATCGACAGCACGAACGAGCCGATCGCCGCCGCCAGCGCGCCGGCCTCGTTTGCGCGCTTCCAGAACAGGCCGAGCACGAAGATCACCACGATGCCCGGGGTGAAGAAGCCGGTATATTCCTGGATGTACTGGAAGGCCTGGTCGAAGCTGCCCAGCAGCGGCTTTGCGGTGAGGATGCCCAGCAGCACCGCGACGGCCGCCGCGATGCGGCCCACGCGTACCAGCTGCCGCTGGTCGGGCGCCGACTTGCGCTTGGCATAGAAGTCGAGGGTGAAGATGGTCGCCACCGAATTGATCTTCGATGCCAGCGAGGCGACGATCGCCGCGACCAGCGCCGCGAACACCAGGCCGAGGATGCCCGTGGGCAACAGCCGCATCATCGTCGGGTAGGCTTCGTCCGGTCGCGACAGGTCCGGTGCCAGCATCACCGCGGCAATGCCCGGCAGGACCACGATCACCGGCATCAGCAGCTTCAGGAACGCGGCGAACAGCACGCCCTTCTGCGCCTCGTGGATGTCCTTCGCGGCAAGCGCGCGCTGGATGATGTACTGGTTGAAGCCCCAGTAGCTGACATTCATGATCCACATGCCACCGATCAGTACGCTGATGCCGGGCAGGTCCTTGTAGAACGGGTTGTCCTTGTCGAGGATCATCTCGAAGTGGCCGGGATGCTCCGCCCACAGGCGGTGGAAACCCGCGATGATCCCGCGGCCTTCGCCCAGTTGGTTGAGCGTAAGCCCCGCCACCAGCAGGCCGCCGAGCACCAGCAGGGTCACCTGCACGATGTCGGTCAGCGCCACCGCCTTCAGCCCGCCGTAGAGCTGGTAGGCCAGCGCAAACACGCCGATCAGCACCACCGCGGTCATCTGGTCCATGCCGGTCACCTGCGACACCGCGATCGCGCCCAGCCACAGGATCGAGGTGATGTTGACGAACACGTACAGGCCCAGCCAGAACACCGCCATCACCGTGCGGATGCGGCTGCCGTAGCGCTGCTCCAGGAACTGCGGCATGGTGTAGATGCCGTTGCGCAGGAACACCGGCAGGAACCACTTGCCGACGATCAGCAGGGTCGCCGCCGCCATCCACTCGTAGGACGCGATGGCCAGGCCGATGGCGTAACCGGAACCGGACATGCCGATGATCTGTTCGGCGGAGATGTTGGCCGCAATCAGCGAGGCGCCGATCGCCCACCACGGCAATGACTTCGATGCGAGGAAGTAGTCCTTCGCATCCTTGCTGTGGCCCGCCTTCTCGCGCGACACCCACTGCGCCAGCACGAACACGCCGGCGAGATACGCCAGCACGATGCCCACATCCAGTCCCGACAGTTGCATGCTCCCTCCCGAGGAGTGCAGTGACGCCCCGCGTTGGTTGATCCGTGTATTCAGGCCCGCGCCAGGCGGCCCCCGCGCAGTACGAGTGTCGCCGATTCGCCTGCGGCCAGCGACAGCGCGAGCGTCTCCCCGGCGACCACGACGCCGTAGTCCCCGCCCCGGTCGCTGCGCAGCGTCGCCTGGTGCAGCGCGCCGTCGCGCCACGACAGGTCGATCCCGGCGGCGTTGCGCACGCGCACGCCGCGCAGCGTGCCCGTCGGCCAGTCCCGCGGCAGCGCCGGCAGCAGGAAGATCGCGCCGCCCCAGCTCTGCACCAGCATCTCGGTGATGCCCGCGGTGCCGCCGAAGTTGCCGTCGATCTGGAACGGCGGGTGCGCATCGAACAGGTTCGGATAGGTCCGCGACGGGCTGAGCAGCATGCGCAGTATCTGCATCGCATGATCGCCGTCGCCCAGCCGCGCCCACAGGTTCAGGCGCCAGCCGATGCCCCAGCCGGTGGCGTCGTCGCCGCGGATCTCCAGCGAGCGCCTCGCCGCGACGGCCAGCGCCGGCGTGTCGCGCAGGTTGATCTGGCTCGACGGATGCAGCGCATACAGGTGCGAGACATGGCGATGATGGCGTTCGGGCGCGTCCATGTCCCAGTCCTCCTGCCATTCCTGCAGCTGCCCGGCGCGGCCGACACGATGCGGCGGCAGGCGCTCGCGCAGCGCGGCGAGCGTGTCCGCGACATCGGCATCGACGCCCAGCAGGGCCGCCGCCGTGATGCACTGCGCGAACAGGTCGCGCAGCAGTTGCGCATCCATGGCCGGGCCGGCGCACAGCGCGGCGCCATGCGGATGCACGTTCTCCGGCGAGATCGACGGCGCCGTCACCATCGCACCGGTGTCCGGATCCTCGACCAGGGTGGCCACGAAGAACTCCGCGGCACCCCTGAACAGCGGATAGATCCTGCGCAGGTAGCCGGGGTCGCGGCCGTAGTCCCAGCGGTCCCACAGGTGCTGCAGCAGCCAGGCGCCACCCATCGGCCACAGGCCCCATTGCGCGCCGTCGATCGGGGCGGTGGCCCGCCACAGGTCGGTGTTGTGGTGCACGACCCAGCCCGGCGCGCCATACATCTTGCGCGCGGTCTCGCGCCCGCGCTCGGCGAGCTCGAAGATCATCCGCTCCAGCGGTTCGACGCACTCGGCTAGCGCGGTGGACTCCGCGGGCCAGTAGTTCATCTCGGTGTTGATGTTGATCGTGTACTTGCTTTCCCACGGCGGGAACAGCAGGTCGTTCCAGACGCCCTGCAGGTTGGCCGGTTGGGTGCCGGCACGCGAGCTGGCGATCAGCAGGTAGCGCCCGAACTGGTGGTAGAGCGCGGCCAGCGCAGGGTCGTTGGCATTGGCGAAGCGCTCGACGCGGGCGTCGGTCGGCAGCTGCGTGACGTCGGCAGGACTGCCGCCGAGATCGATCGACACCCGCCGGAACAGGGCGCGATGCGCGTCGACATGGTCGTCCAGCATCGCCTGCCAGCCGCGCGCCGACGCCCGATCGAGCTGCGCGCCGGTGATCGCTTCAGGATCACCGGAGACGTCGTCGAAACGCCTGAAACTCGTGGCCGCGGTGAGCAGCACCGTCACCTCGTCGGCATCGCGCACTTCGACGTGGCCGCCATGGTGGCGCAGCGCCCCACCGGTCGGCAGCACGCGCAGGCGCAGCGCGAAACGCAGCTGGCCATCGATGCCGTGCGCGGCCATGTTGCGCCCGCGCAGCACCAGGCCGGCCTCGCCATCGGCCGCAAGCGCGGCGGACGGCTGGTCGCTGTCGAGGGCGATGCGCAGCGAGATGCGTCCCGGCTTGTCGCAGGCGAGCCGTACCGCGATGCACTGGTCCACGGGCGAGACGAACACCTCGCGCAGGTGCTGCAGGCCGCGCGCCTCGAACGTGGACGAGGCCAGCGCGCGGTCGAGATCAAGCTCGCGACGATAGCCGTTGGTCTCGGAGATCTCGAAGAAATCCAGCACCAGGTCGCCCAGCGGCTGGTAGGGCATCTGCTTGTGCGGCGTACCGAGCATGCGCGCGTTGGCCAACGCCTCGGCCTCGGCGTGTCTGCGTGCGAACAGCAGGCGCCGCACCTCCGGCAATGCTTCCAGCGCATCGGGCGGCGTCGGGTCGTAGGGACCGCCGGCGTACAGCGTGTCCTCGTTGAGCTGGATGCGCTCGTGCTTGCCGCCGCCCCACACCATCGCACCGAGGCGACCGTTGCCCAATGGCAAGGCCTCGACCCACTGCGTGGCCGGGCGCGGATACCACAGCCGCAGCGCCTCCCAGCCTGGCGCATCGACGACACCGGTGGCCGCAGCCGTCGATGTCGACGCCGATGCCGCCCCCGCGCGCGCCTGCGCGGGGCCGATGCCCAGCCCCACGGTGCCCGCGCCGCCGGCCAGCGCCGCGAGCGCGGCGGCCTTCAGTGCCTCGCGGCGGCGCGGATCGAACGGCATGTTCGCGTCTCCGGAGGCGTCAGCCGGCGGGGCGCGCCACGACCTGCGCGGTGCCGTCGTAGGTGACGGTCGCGTCGGCCGCCGGTTCCAGCGTGCCGTTGTCGCCACGCGGTCCGTTGACGAAGCGCACGCGCACCTCGCGCGTGGCGACCATGCCCGGGTACGCGCCTTCGCGCGCGCCGATCGTCAGCTCGCCCTTCGCCTCGTTCCATGCCAGCGGGATGCGCGCCGACTCGCCGCGCTCGTAACCGTAGTTGCGACCATCGTCCTCGTACAGCGAGAACGCGCCATCGGCGCCGGTGTAGACCTCGATGGTGAGCGGTGCGTCGCGCTTTTCATCCACGTACTGCTGGACCACGCCGCGCGGCACGATCGAGCCCGCGCGCACGAACACCGGGATCCGCGCCAGCGGCGCATCGACGGTGACCGACTGGCCGCCCTCGACGCGCTCGCCGGTATCGAAGTTGATCCACGACGCCCCTGCCGGCAGGTACACCTCGCGGCGGGTGGCCTTGAACGAGGTCACCGGGGCAACCAGGAACGCCGGCCCGAACAGGTACTGGTCGGCGATGTCGCGTACCTTGGGATCGTCGGGGAAGTCCATCGCCAGCGTGCGCAGGATGGTGCCGTCCTTCTGCCAGGTATCGCCCGCCAGCGTGTAGATGTACGGCAGCAGCGTGTAGCGCAGCTTGAGGTAGTGCACGAAGCTGTCGTAATGCGGCGAACCTTCCGGCGCGATGTTCCAGATCTCGCGGAGCGGATACTGCCCATGCAGGCGGAAGATCGGCACGAAGGCGCCGTGCTGGAACCAGCGCAGGTTGAGCTCGCGCCATTCCGCCAGGTGCGCCGGGTCCTGGGTCTCGTAGCGACGCTCCGGCGAGAAGCCGCCGATATCGAAGCTGACGTTGGGCACGCCGGCCATCGATGCGTTGACCAGGCCGGAAATCTGCTCGCGGAAGTCCTCCCATCGCGGCACGATGTCGCCGCTCCAGAACGCGGCCGCGGCGCGCTGCTGTCCCGCGAATGCCGCGCGGCTGAGGATGAACACGCGCTTGTCCGGGTCGACTTCGCGCGAGCCGCGATACACGCCTTCCGAGTGCGCCAGCGGGTACGAGTTGAAGTACTCGACCGAAGAACCCAGCGCGGTTGGCGTGGTGCGTGCCTTGCGCTCGCCGATGTCGAGGTTGCTGTGCAGGTCCGGCTCGGACGCGTCCAGCCACCAGGCGTCGAAGCCCTTGCTGTTGAGCTTCTCGTTGACCTGGCGCCAGAAGATGTCCTGCGCTTCCTTCGAGTACGGGTCGTAGAACGAGCTGAGGTAGCCCTCGCCGATCCAGTCGCGCTCGCCGACCTCGACGTTGCGCTTGTACATGTGGCCCTTGGCGTCGAGTTCCTTGTAGTTGTCGGTGGTCGGGTAGAACTTCGGCCACACCGAGATCATGATCTGCGCGTGCTGGTCGTGGACGTGCTTGACCATGCCGTCGGGATCGGGGAAGTGCACCTTGTCGAAGTCGTGCGAGCCCCATGCGTCCTGCGGCCAGTACGACCAGTCGAGCACGATGTTGTCCAGCGGCAGGCCGCGACGACGGTACTCATCCACGACGTCGGTGAGTTCCTGCTGGGTCTTGTAACGTTCCCGGCTCTGCCAGAAGCCGTACGCCCACTTCGGCAGCATCACCGCCTTGCCGGTGAGCGTGCGATAGCCTGCGATCACGGCATCGGCATTGGCGCCGGCCACGACGTAGTAGTCGATCGTCTGCGCGGCCTCGGACCAGATCGACAAGTCCTTCGCCTCGGCGGCCGGCAGCGGATCGCGTGCAAGCAGCGCGATGTAGGCAGGCTCGATGCGGTCCCATTCCAGGCGCAGCTTGTGGCGCTGGCCGGCCTTGAGGTCCAGCGCGAACTCGTGGTGCCACGGGTTCCAGTTCTGGCGCCAGCGGTCGACGACCAGCTTGTCGTCGATGTAGAGCTTGGCGTACTCGCTGTTGTACAGCGAGAAGGTGTGGCGGCCATCGGTCCTGGCCGCGACCTCGCCCTCCAAGGTCACCGTGCTGCGCCCGCCCGCGGCCATGTTCTTGCCGGCCTCCGGGAAATTCTCCAGGTTGGCGATGTACTGGTAGTTGACCTCGCGCTCGTCGCGCACCAGCTTCACATCGCCGTCGATCGCGTAGGTCGCGGTCAGGCCGCCTTCCTTGCCGTCCTTGTCGAACAGCACCAGCGATTCGCCGATCGGGCGCAGCCCGCGCGGGTCGCCGTAGCGGGTGATCGCGTTGTTGTCCCAGAGGATGCCGTAGTGGCGGTTCGAGACCAGGAACGGGATCGCGTTGTCGATGTTGTGCTGGAGCAGCTCGACGTCGCGGCCCTTGAGGTTCATCCAGCCCTGCTGATGCAGGCCGGTGCCGTAGAAGGCCTCGTCGTCCGGCGATTCGAAGCGCTGGCGGATGCTGAAATAGTCCTTGCCCTCGAACTTTGCAGGCGTGAACGTGCGGCCCCCGGCCACCTCTGACACCAGCGGCTTGCCCGCGGCGTCGAAGAACGCGACATGTCCATCGCCCACCGAGACCTCGGCCGTCACCCCCGGTGCGCTGACGCGCACCTTGCCGTTGGCCTCGGCCACCTCGAATTTCGGCGCGGTACCGGTGTCTTTCACGCGCATCAGGCTGGGCGAACGCGCGAAGCTGCCGTCGGGCGACGCGGTCACGCGGATGATGTTGTCGGCGACCACCTGCAGGCGGACCGGCGCGGCGCCCTCGGCCGTCGGGCGCACGGTCACGCTGTCGCCTTCCTGTTGCCAAGGACTTGCCGATGAGGCCGCGCACGCGGCGAGGGCCGCAGCCAGCGGGAGCGCCAGCCAGCGCAGCGGATGGGTCGGGGATGGTCTCATGGCGTCTGTGCTCCTCGGTCGACGTCGTGGGTCGTGCGATAGGTGGCCAACGTCACGCGCAGCAGCTGCACGGCGTCGGAGAAGTTGAGCCCGTAGTCGGTCTGGTCGCCGTTCCAGTTGCGGGCGAAGCGCCACTGGCCGTCGACGTAGCGACCTTCCTCGACGCGGTCGTAGATCAGCGCTTCGCTCGCGGCGACGGGATGGATCGTCACGCGCGCATGCATGCCGGTGACGAGGAACTCGTCCGGGCCCAGTTCCGCGATCAACGCGCCACCGATGGGTTCCGGATTGCCCGGCGGCGTGCCCTGGAACCAGAAATGCGGCAGACCGTAGGCAATGGTGGCGTTCCAGCGCTCGTTGAGCCTGATGTGCTGCTCGCTCACGCCGGGCTGTTCGGCCACGCCGTGCAGCTTGCCTTCGGATGCCGCCTTCGCGAACTCTCGCATGCCCTGGTTGACCAGCGCGAAGCCGAGCGCGAACGGCTTGATCGTCTCCGGCGTGGTGCGCTTCACGCCCAGCGGCCAATTGCCGTAGGGCGTGTAGTCCATGCCGAACGGCACCCAGCCGATGCCGTCGTGGCCGAGTGCGGCGAACAGGTAGCGCGCGTAGGCGGGCGCATTGCCGGTCTCGGCGACGAACAGCGCGTTGTCGGGACGTGCATAGCGGTCGAGCACGGTGGTGTAGTTCACGTACTCGGGCATGTAGATGTCGGGCGCGAGGATGTCGATGTCCGGCGCTGCGGCCTTGTACACGTCGAGCATGTTGTCGGTGGGCCCGCCGCTGGCGTACTGGCCCGGCTGGCCGGGGTTGAACGGCCCGCGCAGGGCCGCGTTGACGTACATCGGCAGCGGATACTCGGCCTTGCCGGCCTTCGCCACCGCGTTGATGTAGTGCGCGATGTGCCAGGCGTGGAAGGTCTCGTCGGCATCGGCGCCGAAGACTTCACGCCACGTGCCGGGCGACTTGCCCAGATGCCTGACCAGCGCGTCCGGCACGGCGCCCTCGAACACCTTTTGCGCCATCGGCGAGAAATCGCGCACGCCACCGTAGGTGCCGGGCTCGTTCTGCGGCTGCACCAGGATCACCGTGCGCTGTGTGTCGTGCTCGCGCAGGTGCGCCATCAGCGCGACGAACGCCTTCCTGTCGGCGTCCAGCGTGGACTGCGCCAGTGGCGAAAGCGAGTTCAGCACGGTGCCGTCCTCGCGCACCACGCGCGGGAAGCGGGCGTTGTCCAGCTTCACCCAGCGCGGCGCGTAGTTTGGCCCGTTGTTCTTCCAGGTGGCGAACCACAGCAGGATCAGGCGTTTGTCGTGTGCGCGCGCCTGTTCCAGCAGGTGGTCGACGAAGGAGAAGTCGAACTGGCCCTCGACCGACTCCACCTGTTCCCAGGCCACCGGGATCGACAGGGTGTTGGCGCCGAGGTCATCGAGCGCCGGCCACACCTGTTCCAGCGGCGCGGCATAGTTGCTGGAGTTGTGCGCCTGTCCGCCGAGGATCAGGAATGGCTCGCCATCGACGAGCAGGGCATGCTTGCCGTCCTGGCTGATGAATCGCGGGATCGGGCGTTCGGTGACCGTCTCGGTCGCTGGCGCGCCCTCAGCCGACGTACTCCCTGCGGGCATCTTGCCCGCAGGTTGGCATGCCGCCAACAGCAGGCTGGCGACGAGCAGCCATGCGCCAAGACACGACTTCGCTTTCGCAGTTGCGTTTGCAGTTGCCCTTGACGTTCCGAGCCGTAAAGCGAGCCGAGCACCGCAGGCCGATGCGGCCGTAGAGGCGCCCATGTTTGAGCGCAGCGAGTTTGGGCGCCGTGCCGTATCGGGCGAGGAGCGCAGGGGACCGGCGCTGCGCAGCGGCGCCGGATCGCGTCCGGCGAAGACGGTTTTGATGACTTTTGCCAAGACAAAAGTCACCCGCGCAACAGCGCGGAAGCCTTTGCTTCTATCGTTGCTGCAGTTTCTCGAATCATCAGAAGATGAAAACGAGGAGCAGAGCTTTCGGTCGCTCCGCGCCCGAGTTCCTTTTGACGGGCCAAAAGGAACCAAAACCCCTTTCGCCGGACGCGATCCGCTCCGGCTACGCCGGATCGGTTCCCTGCGCTTCTCGGCCGACGGGGTACGCAGCCCAAACTCGCTGCGCTCAAACATGGGCTGCTCTCCGACCCCGCCGCCCTGCGATGCTCGGCTCGCTTTACGGCTCGGAGCAGCCAGAGCAAGGTCAACGGCAGAAGCCGAAACGGCGACGGAGTCGGAAACGGAAACCGCATCCTCGTCGCAAAGCGGGTTCATCAGTCGGAGCCTGCTCACCAGTCATCACTCCGGAACGGCGATGCCGGCAGGCCGGCATCGTTCACCAGATCGGCGTCGGCCGGGTTGTCGCTCCAGGCGTAGCGCACGGCAACCGGCGAAGGCACCGCATCGCTGCGCACCACGACGCGGTCGCCGTCGATCCGCGCCTGTGCAGCATGGAAGGCGCGGTCGCTGCCCGCCAGCACGAACCCCTGCACATCCGGACCGCCACCGCGCACGGCGAGCGCGCCTGCGTTCGCGGCCATGCGTACGCTGGCATTGCCCGGCCCGAAGGCCGCCCCGACGAAGGTCGGCCCGGAGAACGCCAGCGTCTCGCCATACGCCACGTGTCGCGCCGCCAACGCCAGGCGCTTGCCGACATCCTGCTTGTTGCGCGGATGGATGTCGGCCCCGTCGCCGATGTCGATCGTCACCACCTGCGCAGTCGCCGGCAGCGCCAGCGTCGCGGACTGCGACTCGCGCAAGGTGGCCCAGGGACTGCGCTGCGCGATGCCCGTGGCCGGCACGTCGGCGCCTGACACGAAGCTGGCCAGCTGCACCCACAGGAACGGCATCTCATCGGCATGCCACTGCCGTCGCCACTGGCGGATCATGGTCGGGAACTGGGTGCGGTAGCGCATCGCCTCTTCGACCGAGTGCGCGTTGGATTCGCCCTGGTACCAGATCACGCCGCGAATCCCGTACGGCTGCAGCGGATGGATCATGGCGTTGTACAGCAGCGTGCCGAACTGGTTCTTGTTGTCGTTGACCGGCGACAGCGTGACGTCCGCGGCGCGGAAGGCCCATGCGCCATCGAGACTGCGACGCGTGCCGTCGCCGGGCTGCACGAACAATTCCGCCGCCTCGCCGTGGATGCCGCCACCGCCGCCGGTGTCGGTGACGCGCACCGCCACCTGGTTCACGCCCGCCCGCAGCACCGTGGCCGGGACCTTGTACTCGCGCGGCAGGTTGTACTTCTGCTCGGTTGCACCGACCGGCTGGCCGTTGACGTAGGTGACGTCGCTGTCGTCGATGCGTCCCACGCCGAGCAGCACGCCGGCTTTCGCTTCGGCGGCGGTGAGCGTGAATGTCGTGCGGTACCACGCCACGCCATCCATGCCGGTCCAGCCACTGCTTTCCCACAGTCCCGGCACGGGGATCGAGACCCAATCCGATGCATCGAATCCGATCTCTTCCCAGCCACGGTCGTCAGCTGGACCCGCCGGCCAAGCCGCCAGCTTGAGGCGCGTCTCCGCCAGCGCGCGATCGTCGGCCTCGCGTGCCGCGCGCGCGGACTCGGTTGAGGCACCGGGATCCAGCCCGAGCGACGCGGCATCCATCCAGGCTTCGATCCTGCTGCCGCCCCAGGTACTGTCGACGATCCCGATCGGTACCCCTGTGCTCTTGCGCAGCGCGCGCGCCATGAAGTGCGCGACCGCGGAGAACTGCCCCGCTGCCTCCGGCGACGATGCCGCCCAGTCGCCGCCTTCGAGCTGCCACTGCGGCTCGCCGGCCCACGACTTGGGGATCTTGAAGTGGCGGATCAGCGGATCGGTGGCGGCGGCGATCTCCGCCTCGGCGTTCGCGGACTGCGCGAGCGGCCACTCCATGTTGGACTGACCGGACGCCAGCCAGACATCCCCCACCAGCACATCGCGCAGTTCGCGCGGCGCGGTACCGTCGTCGATGCGTAGCGTGCGGGGCGTCGCGCTGGCCGCCTGCGCTGGCAGGTCGACCCGCCAGCTGCCGTCGGCGCCGGCTCGGGCGCGGACCGTGCGTCCCGCGAACGCCACGCTGATGCGTGCGCCCGGCGTGCTGCGGCCCCAGACCGGAATCGGCTGGTCGCGCTGCAGCACCATGCCGTCGGCGAACACGCGCGGCAATTCCACGGCAAGCGATGGCCGCGGCGCGAACATGCACGCGCAGGCAACGACCATCGTGGCGAACATTCGTTTCATCGTGGATCTCCGTACCAGATGCCTCGGCCTTCTGCGCCGAAGTAGACGCGACCGTGCAGGCGGGGATCGCCGGTCACATGGCGGATGATGCCGCCAAATCGCAGTGCGTCATGGTCGATGCGGCGCCAGTGACGGCCGTTGTTGTCGCTGCGGAACAGGCCGCGCTGGCCATCGACCTCGCCGAACACGAACAGCACCGGCGGGTCGCCGTCCTTCGCCGGCTTGCCGAGTCCCACCGACATCACGTTGTCCACGCCCGGCACGCGCACCAGCTTGCCCGGCGACCAGTGCAGCAGGCCGCGCCACGACGCCGCCACCCAGGCCTCGCCCGGGCGCTGCGGATGCGGGCGGATCTCGGCGCGATACCAGTCGCCTACCTCGCCGACATCGGCCTGCACTTCCACGAAATCGACGCCGCCGTTGCCGCTGACGTACAGCTTGCCGGTGACGGCATCGAACCCGTAGTAGATCGCCTCGTCGACGCGGTCGGCCTCGACCACGGCGCTCTTCGGCAGGCCACGCACCTGCTGCCAGCGACCGCCGTTGTCGGCCGTCAGCCAATGGTGCTCGCCATTGCGCGTGCGCCAGATCGCGCGCTTGCCGTCGGCGGCGAGCGTGATCTGCCCGGCGCCATCGCCATCGGGCGGTTCGCTGGCGAACGCCGTCCACGTGCGCCCGCCATCGTCCGACCACGCGCCACGTACCGCGCCTTCCGGGCGATTGTGGAAATAGCCGGTACGCACCATGTGCCGCGGCGACTGCCCGGCGAACGCCAGGCTTTCTGTATTGGAGAAGCGCACGCCGGCGAAGCGCTGCTGCGATGTGTCCAGCTCGTCATGGACGAAGCCATCGACATCGCCGAGGCCGCTGACAAGATGGGCACCTTCTGGCGGGCTGACGAGGACCAGCGGCACGGTTTCCTCGAAGCCGGATTGCTCGAAACGCCAGCGCGCGGTGTCGCCCTCGTCGAAGCCGCGTGCGTTGTCCGATGCCCACACGCCGTAGCCGGTGACGAACCAGATGCGGTCGGGATCGTGCGGGTCGATCTCGATGTCGGCCATCCAGTGCGGCTTCGCATCCTGCGTCCACGGTGCGGCGGCATGGTCGAAGGTCGAACGTGGCAGCATCGGCGTCCACGTGCGTCCGCCATCGGTGCTGCGATACACGTCGTCGTGCGGCTGGTAGCGACGGAAAGTGGTGGCGACGATCACGTCGGGATCGCCGGCCTGCACCGCCACCGCGCCCCAGCCGAAACCCGCGCCGGAGGTACTGGTGGATTGCGCGGCGGGCGTGATGTCCTGCCAGCTTCCGTCCGCAGGATCGAAGCGCCAGACCGCACCATCGGCCATGTGGTTCGGCCCCGGCTCGTCGCCATAACTCAACAGCCAGCGTCCGCGTGCATCACGCACCATGTGGCTGGGACGCAAGCCCACCGGCTGGCCCGGCACGGCCTGCCAGCTGGTGCCACCGTCTTCGGAACGATAGAGGCTTGTGTCCTGCGTCGAGACGCCGGCATAGATCGTCTGCGACGACGTGCCCGCCACACCGCTGGCCGGATCGAACACCACGAAGGCGATGCCGACCGGACGTGATTCGCGCCAGCCCATCGCCCAGGCCGCCTGCGATTTCGCGATCCCCGGGAAGCCGGGTACGTCGCGCCAGCTTGCACCGGCATCGTCGCTGCGCCACAGGCCGTCGGCACGGGTGCCGAACAACAGCACGCGACCATCGTTGGGATCGACTGCGAGGCGTTCGCCGTTGCCGCGTCCCTGTTCGTTGCCGCCCAGCTTGAACGGCAACGATGTGCGTTCGAATGAAACGCCGCGATCGCGCGAACGCAGGATCGCGCCGGTCTGCCCGCGTTCGTGCAGGTAGGTGCCGACGGCCAGATAGACGCGGTCGGGATCGGAGGGATCCAGCGCCAGGCTTTCCACGCCGAAGCGTCCCTGGTCGTCGACGCCCATCCAGTCCATCAGCGGTTGCCAGCGGCGATCGGCGGCAGACCAGCGATACGCGCCACCGATGTCGGTGCGCGCGTACAGCAGCCCGGGCTCGGCAGGATGGAACACCAGGCCGCTGACGAAGCCACCGCCACCGATCGCGATGTTGCGCCACTGGTAGCCGGTGGCAGGCTGCGCGCAGGCCAGGCCCGCCAGGCACAGCGCAGCCAGCATGCTCCACCACCTTCCCCGATGACGACGCGCGGTCCGGGTTGCCACGCGTCGGGATTGCGACTCCACTCCAGCTCCCTCGCCTTCGCGGGTGATCCGGCGAGGATAGGCGGCACAGGCATGCCGGACCAATGAAACTTTGCGCCCGATCTATAGCTCGAAAGAATGATGCAACGCATCATCCTGTCGATGCGTGCCGCCGCGGTACGACACGGCAGGGCGCGCGCGGCTGCACGCGCGCCCCCTCGACGGCCCGCCCGGCTTACCAGCGCGCGCGCAGCACCGCCGAGTAGCGCCGGTCGTTCATGAAGTACGAACGCGGATACAGCGTCTCGTCGAGATAGCCATCGTCGTACAGGCGCGGCCCCATCAGCACCTTGGTCACCGAATCGGTGAGGTTGTTGGCCTGGATGCCGATCTGGATGTTGTCGTTGATGTTGTAGAAGAACGATCCGTCCAGTTGGCCGAAGTCGTCCGCCCACATCGGCAGCTGCAGGTTGGTCTCGCTGGCGGTCAGCAGGTAGCGCGAGCGCCAGTTGTAGGCCAGGCGGAACGACACGCGCCCGTATTCGTACACGCCGACCACGTTGTACGCACGCTTGGACAAGCCTTCCAGCGGCAGGTCGTCGAGCTGCGGCCGGCGTCCGTCGGGATCGTTCGGCTCGGGATTCGCGTTGCGCCCGCCGGAACTGTCGACATAGGTGTAGTTGGCCTGGATGCCGAAGCCCTTCGCCCAGCCCGGCAGGAAGTCGAAGAACTGGTTCCAGCCCACCTCGAAGCCCTGGATCCGGCCCTTGTCGAGGTTGTGCGGGCGGGTGATCGCCCAGGTCAGCCCGTCGATCACCTCGTCGCGCGTCTCCGACACGAAATAGCCCTCGACGTCCTTGTAGAAGGCGGTCGCGTAGACCATGTTGGCCGGCCCGAAGTACCACTCCAGCGCAGTGTCGAACTGCTTGGCGCGCATCGGCTCCAGGTTCGGGTTGCCGGCCGAGCCGGAGAAGCCCTCGAGGTACTCGAAGCCGCAGGGCACGGCCGGCACGTCGGGATCGTCGCCCGGGTCGCAGGTTTCGGAGATCCCCACCCGCAGCGGCAGCCACGAGGTCATCTGCCGGAACTCGGGGCGCGCGATCGCCTTGGAGGCGGCGAAGCGCCACTGCAGCTTGTCGGTCAGGTGCAGGCGCAGGTTGAGGCTGGGCAACACGTCGGTATAGGTGCTGGCGCTGTTGATGCCGAAATAGCTGCCGTCGAAGCGTTCGCGCAACGCCTGCGTCAGCCGGCTCTGCCCGCTCAGGTTGGGCAACTGGCCATAGCCATCGTTGCGCGTGCTGGTCTTGACCACGCGCACGCCGACGTTGCCGTCCAGGGTGCGGCCGCCGAACAGGCGGTCGTTCTCGAAGTACAGCACGCCGTACGCGGCCTGCGTGCGTTCGCGCTGGTGGTTGGTGTCCTCGGCGTTGAACACCGCCGGCAGCCAGCCCTGCAGGCCGGCGGCGAGGCGCGCGGCGTACAGTGGCGGGAACGCGGCCCCCGCGTTCGCCAGCTCGACGATCGCGTTGTTCGGGTACCACAGGTTGCCCGGGACGTTGACCTGTCCGCGGAAGAAGTTGCCCATCGAGTACAACTCGGAGTACTGGGTCAGGTACTGGTCCAGCCAGGCCAGCTGGTTGCCGCCGTCCCACGAGCCGTACTGGCCGGTGGCGCCGGGATCGAGCGTGGCCCAGGTGGCGCTGATCGGCATCCAGTTGTCCCAGCCGCTGTCCCGGTTGATCTGCTCGCGCGAAGTGATGCGCGCGCCGAAGCGGGCGAAGCGCAGCCAGCTGCCGTCGTCGAAGGTGTACTCGAAGTCGACCCGCCCGGCCTTCTCGTCGCCGCGGTTGTCCTGCAGGTTGTCCATCGCCGCATGCCACGAGTACGAGGCCGGGTCCTGCAGCTGCTCGCGCTCGGCGGCCAGCTGCAGCGACGGGTACTTGCCGGTCAGGTCGAGGAACACGTTGCTGAGGAAGGTGTTGGCGATGACGCTGAAGTCGACCGGCTTGCTGGAGGAGCGCACGTACTGCAGGTCACCACGCACGATCAACTTGTCGGTGATGAAATGGCGGAAGCCGGCCGACCAGTCAGTGGTCACCGTCTCCTGCTTCGACAGGCGGTTGGTGGTGCGGAAGGCGAGGCTGTAGGGCTCCAGGCCGCAGCACAGTTCGGTGATGCTCGGATCCCAGGGCTGGCTCCAGTCGATGCTGTCCCAGTCGATGTTGACCCAATCGATTTCCTGGCGCGCACGGGTGGCGTAGCCGCTGCGGAACACGCCGTTCGCGTCATAGGTGAACTGCGTGCCGGGCGCCGGCAGGATGTCGTTGTCGCGCCACGCGCCATCGGCACCCTGCAGCTGGTCGCCGAACGTCATCGCATGCTCGCGCCATTGCATGTTGTACTTCGAGCGCAGGAACTGGGTGTAGACCTCGGTGTCCTCGTTGGGACGCCATTGCAGCGCGAACGCCATGCCCTCGCGCTTGCGCTCGAAGTCGAGCGTGCGCCAGTTGACGCCGCCGGGGATATACACCCAGTCGAAGCTGGTGCCTGCCAGCAGCGCTTCGTCGTTGCGTCGCTGGAACGCTTCCACCTGGATGCCGTCCGAGCGCGTGGCCAGTTCCGAATACGACAGGTTGGCGAGGAAGCCGATCTCACCGATGTCGGTCTGCCAGCGGTCGCTGAACAGGAACGAGCCGGACGGGTTGCCCTGCTTGGCGAAATCGCCGTGGTTGTAGTCGAGGCTGGCCGCGATGCGGCGGCCGGCATCGTCGAACGGCATGCGCGTGCGCAGGTTGATCGTGCCGCCAAGGCCGCCTTCGATGATCTCGGCCGACGGATTCTTGTACACGTCCACGCCGGCCATCAGCTCGGAAGGCACTTCCTCGAAGCTCAGGCCGCGGCCGCCGTTGGCGCTGAACACGTCGCGGCCGTTGAGTTCGCCGCGCACCTGGGTCAGGCCGCGGATCATCACGCCGCTGCCTTCGGCGGAGAAATGGTCGGGATCGTCGCGCGCCAGGAACTGGGTGACGGTCACGCCACTCACGCGCTTGAGTGTTTCGGTCACGCTGCGGTCGGGCAGTGCGCCGATGTCCTCGGCGGTGACCGAATCGACGATCTGCGCCGCTTCCTGCTTGATTTCCTGCGCGCGGATCACGGCGCCGCGCACGCCCTTGACCACGACGCGGTCGAGGTTGACGGCTTCGGTGGAAGCCGGGGCCGCGCCCGCGTCCTGTGCATGCGCTGGCGCGGCCAGCATGAGCGCGATGCCGAGCGCGAGCGCGCTGCGGCGGGAGCGTGGATCGACGGTGGTGCGAGCGCTAACAGCGCCCACGGCGAAACGACCTTGGAACCTTGACATGAGTGCTCCCTCCCAGGACACATGGCAAACGATCGGCAATGGATGTTTCTGGCTTGTCGCCTTCCGGCAGCGGTGCTCGGAATCCCCTCGCTGGTGCTCGTGCTGGCGTTGAGCGCCTCCTGCACGCGACCCTGCCCCCAAGCCGGATCGCGTGCAGCCTCTCGTGTCGCGGCCAAGCGGAAGGATCCGCCAGTCGCCGCGGTCCCGGCGACGGACCGCGTCCGCCGACACCCGCGCCGCGCCCGTGTCAGTTGCGGGGCAAGGGCGAAGATGACAGCGTTAGACAGCCCAACCGTACAACAAAAAGTGCGACCGGCGGTAGGTTTCGCACGGGTGCGATTCGGCGGCGCTGGAACGCGCGAAACCTTGTGCAACGCAGCATCCGCCCGCGGCGCGCCCCGCCGCCCGCCGTCTGCGGCCGGCACGCTCGGGCCCGACGAGAAAAAGGCCCGCCCCTTGCGGGGCGGGCCTTGGTGCCGGTGCGGCTTCAGGCGAGGCCGGGGCGCGCAGCGCCGCGGCCCGGCAAGGACGCCGCGGTCAGAAGGTGAAGCGCAGCGTCGCGGCGTAGCGCCGGTCGTTGACGTACCAGGACGTGGTGCGCCGGCCGGCCCCGTTCTGGTCCATGATCGTGCGCTGCTCGGCGTTGTTGAGGTTGTTCATCTCCAGGCCGAGCTGCACGTGGTCCGAGAACCGGTAGAAGATCGACCCGTCGAGCTGGCCGAAGCTGTCGCTGTACACCGGCAGTTTCCACGCGATCGTTTCGTCGTCGACCGTGTAGCTGCCGTTGTAGCCGTTCGGGCCGATCGACAGCAGGTACTCGCTGCGCCAGTTGTAGGCCAGGCGCACCTGCCACGGGCCCTTCTCGTAGAACAGCGCGACGTTGTACGCATTCTTGGACAGGCCATCCGCCGGCAGGTCGGAGAACAGCGAGCCGTCGGTGTCCACCGGCACCGCGTTCGAGGCGTCCGGGATCTTCGTCGAGCTGTCGATGTAGGTGTAGTTGGCCGATGCGCCGAAGCCGTCGAACGGCGCCGGCAGGAAGTCGAAGAACTGGTTCCAGCCCACCTCGGCACCCTGGATCTTGGCGGTGCCGACGTTCACCAGGCGCGAGACCAGGTACTCGTACTGGTTGCCGTCGGTGCCCGGATAGGGCAGCAGTTCGGTCTGCTGGCGGAAATAGTCCTTGATGTCCTTGTAGAAGAAGTTCACCCAGGCCATGCCGCCGCGGTCGGGCGCGAAGTACCACTCCAGCGACAGGTCGAACTGGTTCGCCTTCATCGGCGTCAGGAACGGGTTGTCGGTCGAGCTGCCGGTGAGGTCGAGATCGGTGATCGGCAACGCGCTGCCGTCGTCCGGCGGATCGATGCCTGGCTTGGTTGCCGCGCGCAGCTCCTGGTAGGCCTGCATGTCGCTGAAGTTGGGACGCGCGATCGCCTTCGACGCGGCGAAGCGCAGCAACAGGTTGTCGGCGAGCTCCCACTTCAGGTTGAGGCTGGGCAGAACGTCGGTGTACGAATTGCTCGCGCTGATCGGCTCGGACTCCCCGGCGCCCAGGTACGGCGCATAGGCCACGTTGGGATAGACCACGAAGCCGTCGGCCGTGCTCTCGGTGCGCACCACGCGGACGCCAACGTTGCCGTCAAGCAGCCAGTCGTCCACGGCGAAGTTGAGCATCGCGTAGGCGGCGTAGGTGCGCTCGGTCTGCACGTTGCGCCACTGCGGGTCGTTGAGGTTGCGCGGCGCGTAGGTCCCGGCGTAACAGCAGGTGTAGTACGGATCGGCGGCGTCGTGGATGTCCTGGTAGCTGGCCGGGAAGCCGAGCGCGGTGGCCAGGATCGGGGCATAGAAGGCGCCCGGCGTATTGGCGTCGCCGCGGTAGAAGTTGTTGAAGGTGGTCAGGTTGACTAGACTCGAATTGACCGTGCCGTTGAGGTCAAGCCCCGGCAATGGCTGGTCGCCCGGCAGCGCCCACCATTGCATCCACGGCTGGATCACCGGCTGCCAGTCGTAGCCGTTGTCGATGCTGGTGGCATCGCGGTCGGTCACGCGCACGCCGAACTTGATCGAATCGAATACGTTGCTGTCGAAGCTGTGCTTGAGGTCCGCGCGCCACGCCACCTCGTCGGCGACGTTGTCGTCGCGGTGGTCCATGGTGAAGCCCCAGTAGTAGTTGTCCGGGTTGCGCGTGAACTGCTCGTCGATGCCGATCGACGGCACCTTGCCGCTGAGGTCGACGTCGATGTAGGGCACGTTGACGCCCAGCGACACCGTTGAGTCGAGGATGTTGGTCCTGGCCTTGATGTACTGCAGGTCGGTCGAGAACTCGGTGCGGTCGCTGAAGCGCCACTTCAGGCCGATTGAGTAGTCGGTGGTCTTGGACTCGCGGTGCGAGGCGCGGATGTCGGTGCCCATCGGGATGTCGCCGGCGGAGCGGAGGCGACCGGATACGAACACGTTGCCGTCGAGCCGGTAGGGCTGGCTGGCATCCACCCGCACCTGCAGCGGGTCGTTGGAGACGAAGATCGCATCCTCGTACCACAGCTCGTCGTAGCTGCTCTGGAACGCGGTCGCGGACACCTCGATGTCGTCGTTGGGCCGCCACTGCAGCGCGACATAGGCGCCCTGGCGTTCGCGCTCGTACTCCAGCGTGCGCCAGTCGGCGCCGCGCGGCAGCCACAGCGACTCGTTGACCTCGTCGCCGTTGAGGTCGCTGTTGGTGGTGTTGAAGAACGGCCGCACGAACATGCCGTCGGTGCGCGTGGCCAGTTCCGAATGCGCGACGTCGACGAGGATGCCGAAGTCGCCGGCATCGGTTTCCCAGCGGTTGCTGTACAGGATCGAGCCGGAGGGCTTGAGCTTGTCGGCGAAGTCGCCCTGGTTGGCGCTGAAGGACATGCCGAACTTGCTGCCCTCGAAGTCGAAGGGCATGAAGGTGCGCAGGTCGACGCTGCCGCCGAGGCCGCCCTCGATCATGTCGGCCTTCTGGTTCTTGTACACGTCGACGCCGGCCATCAGTTCCGACGGCACGTCCTGGAAGCTCAGCGCGCGTCCGCCGGAGGCCGAGAAGCTGTCGCGGCCGTTGAGTTCGGAGCGCACCTGGGTCAGGCCGCGCACCTGCACGCCGCCGCCTTCGGCGGAGAAGTGCTCGGGGTCGCCCACCGACAGGAAGCGGTCGATGGTCACGCCGGGGATGCGCGAGAGGGTTTCGGTGACGCTGCGGTCGGGCAGCGCGCCGATGTCGAGCGCGGTCACCGAATCGACGAAGGTCGCGGCGTCGCGCTTGATGTCCTGCGCCTTGTACACCGAGCCGCGGATGCCGGTGACCTTGACGACGTCGAGGTCGGTGGCCTCGCTCGACGACGCGGCCCCCGCGGCGTCCTGCGCATGGACGGTGGTGCCGCACAGCAGGGCGGCGATCCCGACGGCGAGCGCGGAGCGACGGAAGGCACGGATGGCATCGGGCGCCGTCACCCGCTCGAGCGGACGACGATTGCGGAGCATTGACATGGTGTTCCCTCCCACGGGCACATGACAAGCGATTGAGTTGTGGGCCGCGGCAGAGCGGCGAATGCGTGATCCAGGCCCATGTCCCGCGCATGACAACGCAGGACATCAGGCGATCGGCGCGAGCATAGGAGCCGCGATCCATGCATGACCAATGAAATTTTCCGATTCACGTATTCTCCAGCGGAATACAGGCGGGCCGCCTGGCACGCGGGCAGGCACGATCGGTCGCGCTCACGGGCCGCGGGCCCCCCGGCGTCAACCCGGGCCGGGGGGCTCGCGACCGGGCAGCGGCGGGTAGATCCGCAGCGCCGTGCTGCGCAGCGCTTCCAGCACGCGCTCCGCCCCCGGCGACAGGGGCTGGTCGCGGCGGCGGATGAGGCCGAAGAATTCCATCCGGACCCCGAGCTCGATCGGCAGCAGGCACATCTGTCCGGTCTGCAGGTACGGGCCTACCGATTCGGCCGGCAGCGCGGTCAGCAGGTCGCTGTGGCGCAGCAGGTGGATGATGACCGGCAGCGACGCGGTCTCGACGATGTTGTGCGGCAGCGGCAGGCCGTGTTCGAGGAACACCGCGTCCAGCCGCGCGCGCAGCACGCTCGCCGCCGGCGGCATGATCCAGCCGTAGTCGGCGAGGTCGGAATGGCCGACCGTCCCGCGCTGCGCCAGGGGATGTCCCGCGCGCACGATCACCGCGTGCGGCTCGTCCGCCAGCGGCTCGAACTCGAGGTCGGCCGACCCCTCCGGATCCATGATCCGGCCGACGACGATGTCCAGCTGGCCGTCGAGCAGGCGCGACACCAGCGGACGGCTGTAGTCCATGTCCACCCGCACCAGGATGTCGGGGAAATCGCGCTTGACCGCAGCGATCGCCTGCGGCACGAGATGGGTGCCCGGGTTGACCACGGTGCCGATCGCCGCCTGCCCCATGCGTCCGCTGCGCAACGCGGCGATCTCGTCCTGCGCGCGCCCGATTTCGGACAGCGCCGAGCGAGCGCGCCGCACCAGCGCCTGGCCGTACCAGGTCGCCTCCACCCCGCGCGCGTGGCGCGTGAACAGCGGGACCCCGAGCAGGCTCTCCATTTCGGCCAGCAGTTTGGAAGCGGCCGGCTGGGTCATGTTGGCCGCCTCGGCCGCACGCAACACCGAGCCTTGCTCATGCAGGTGCACCAGCAGCGCGAGGTGGCGGGTCTTGAGGCGCGTCGCGCTCGACCAGCCCGTGGCGGAATGGACCATGGCAAGCTCCCCGGATGGCCGCGCGACTATGCGCTTCCGGAATAGGGTACGACGAAAATTTCATTTGTCGTACATAGATCGGCACGCAAGGCTTATGCCGCTGCTTCGCCGCAGGCGCCTCGCCCGGACGGGTGCGGGCCCGCGACCGGCGACATCGACCCGCCCGGCACACGGCGGGCGGACGCTGGCGAAGCCGTTCCACCGGGGAGGACAGGCGCATGACGCAATCGGATCAGGGCCACGGCCCAGGACGGGCCCCGGTGGCCCGCGGCACGGGCACCCGGGGGCGCTGACACCGATGGCCACCTCCGCCGGGCTGCCTGTCCGCCTGCCGATCATCGCCATCCTGCGCGGCATCACGCCCGGCGAGGTGGCCGCGCACGTCGGCGCACTGGTCGAAGAGGGCTTCGACGCGATCGAAGTCCCCACCAACTCCCCGGACTGGGCGGACAGCGTGGCCATCGCCGCGCGCGCCTACGGCCACCGCGCGTGCATCGGCGCCGGCACCGTCCTCACGATGGAACACGTCGACGCCCTGGTCGCGGCCGGCGGCGCGCTCGCGGTGACGCCGAACGTGCGCCCGGCGCTGGTCCGCCACGCGCTCGCGCAAGGGCTGCACACGGTCGTCGGCATCGGCAGCGCCAGCGAGGCCTTCGACGCACTCGACGCCGGCGCACACCTGCTCAAGCTGTTTCCCGCCTCCGTTTACGGGACGGGCATGGTGCGCGCCCTGCGCAGCGTGCTGCCCGCCGTTCCCCTCTTCGCCGTCGGCGGCGTCACCCCTCTCTCGCTTGCCGGCTACCTCTCCGCCGGCTGCGATGGTGTCGGCGCCGGCGGCGAACTCTATCGCCCGGGCCAGTCGGTCGAAGTCACGCGCGGGCACGCGCGCCGCTTCCGCCAGGCCTGGCAGGACCACGCGGCATGAAGATCACGCGGCTGACCACCTGGCAGGCGCCGCCGCGCTGGCTGTTCGTCAAGGTCGAGACCGACGAAGGCGTGCACGGCTGGGGCGAGCCGGTCATCGAGGGCCGCGCGCAGACCGTGGAGGCGGCCGTGCACGAACTGGCCGACTACCTCGTCGGGCGCGACCCCGCGCGCATCAACGACCTGTGGCAGGTGCTGTACCGCGGCGGCTTCTACCGCGGCGGCGCGATCCTGATGAGCGCGATCGCCGGCATCGACCAGGCGCTGTGGGACATCAAGGGCAAGGTGCTGGGCGTGCCGGTGTACGAACTGCTGGGCGGCCTGGTGCGCGACCGCATGAAGACCTATCGCTGGGTCGGCGGCGACCGTCCCGCGGACATCGTGGCGCAGATGCAGCGCTACCGCGCGCAGGGCTTCGATACCTTCAAGTTCAACGGCACCGAGGAACTGCGCCTGATCGACAGCCCGCGCGCGGTCGACGCCGCGGTCGCCAAGGTCGCCGCGGTGCGCGAAGCGGTCGGCGACGCGATCGACTTCGGCATCGACTTCCACGGCCGCGTCAGCGTGCCGATGGCGCGCGTGCTGCTGCGCGAACTGGCCCCGTTCAAACCGCTGTTCGTCGAGGAGCCGGTGCTGCCCGAGCAGTGGGAGAGCTACCGCCCGCTGTCGGACGCCACCTCGATCCCGCTCGCCGCCGGCGAGCGCATGTACTCGCGCGCCGAGTTCAAGCCGGTGCTGGCCGCCGGCGGCCTGGCCATGCTGCAGCCGGACCTGTCGCACGCCGGTGGCATCACCGAATGCGTCCGGATCGCGGCGATGGCCGAGGCGCATGACGTCGGCCTCGCGCCGCACTGCCCGCTGGGCCCGGTGGCCCTGGCCGCCTGCCTGCAGGTGGACTTCGTCAGCTGGAATGCGATGCTGCAGGAACAGAGCATCGGCATCCACTACAACGAAGGGGCGGACCTGATGGACTACGTCCTCAACAAGGACGATTTCCGCTGCGACGCGGACGGCTGCATCGCCGCCTTGCCGAAGCCGGGGCTGGGGGTGGAGATCGACGAAGCACTGCTGGCGCGCGTCGCGCGCACGCCGCCGCGCTGGCGCAACCCGCTGTGGCGCCATGCCGACGGCAGCGTGGCCGAGTGGTGAGGCGATGAGCCGCGGCGACCGCGCGCCACCGGTCGCCTCGCTGGCCGTCGACAGCCGCTGCCGGCTCGGCGAGGGCATCCTCTGGGACGACCGCCGGCAGTGGCTGTTCTGGACCGACATCCTCGGCCACCGCCTGTGGGCCTACGCGCCGCGGACGGGCGCGACCCATGCCTGGGAAGTGCCGGAGCCGCTCGGCTGCCTGGCGCTGTGCGAAGACGGCGGCCTGCTGCTCGCGCTGGCGAAGAGCCTCCGCGTCGCGTCGCCACCCTGCGCGGGCGCACCGCTGGCGCTGCAGCGGCTGGCCGACCTCGAACCCGGCCTCGGCGCCGCCACGCGCAGCAACGACGGCCGCTGCGATCGCCACGGCAACTTCGTCTTCGGCACCAAGGACGAAACCGGTGCCACGCCGCCGCTCGGCCGCGTCTACCAGTTCTCGCGGCAGCACGGCCTGCGCCCGCTGGCCCTGCCACCGGTGGCGATTCCCAATTCGATCTGCTTCTCGCCCGACGGCCTCACGCTCTATTACTGCGACTCGACGCAGCCGCGGCTGTGGCGCTGCGACTACGATCCCGACGCGGCCGCGATCGCCAACCCGCGCGTCTTCGCCGAGACCGAAGGCGGCCAGGCGCCGGATGGATCCACCGTGGATGCGAAGGGCGGCCTGTGGAACGCGCGCTGGGACGGTGCCTGCGTGGTGCGCCACGCCCCGGACGGACGCGTCGATCGCGTGGTCGCGATCCCGGCCGGGATGCCCTCGTGCTGCGCGATCGGCGGCGCCGACTTCGACACGCTGTACGTGACCACCGCGCGCGAGGACATGGATGCCGACGCGCTGGCGCGCACGCCCACCGCCGGCGGCGTGTTCGCGCTGCCCTTGCCGCCCGGCAGCGGCCGCGCGGAAGCCAGGTTCGGCGCGGCATGATCGCCGTCGACTGGGGCGCCAGCAGCCTGCGCCTGTACCGGCTCGACGACGACGGCACCGTGCGCGATCGGCGGCGCAGCGAACAGGGCGTGCTGGCGAGCGGTGGTCGCTTCGGCGAAGTGCTCGCCGCCGCGCTGGACGGTTGGGACGACACGCGCGTGCTGATGTGCGGCATGGTCGGCGGCCGCGGCGGCTGGCACGAGATGCCCTACCTCGACTGTCCCGCCGGCATCGACGACCTCGCGCGCGGGCTGCAGCGGTTCGCGCCACCTGGTTTCGACGAACGCGAGCTGTGGCTGGTGCCGGGCCTGCGCGATGTCGCCTCCGGCGCCGTGCCCGACGTGATGCGCGGCGAGGAGACCCAGCTGGCCGCCCTGCTCGACGCGCTGCCCGACGGCATGCATCGCGCCTGCCTGCCCGGCACGCACAGCAAGTGGGTGACGATCCGCGACGGCCGCATCGCGCGCATCGCCACCGCGATGACCGGCGAACTGTACGCGCTGCTGCGCCGGCACAGCATCCTCGGCGCGCTGATGCCCGTGGACGACGACGGGCTGGAGCCTGCCGCGTTCGAACGCGGACTGCAGCGCAGCGCCGACGCCGGCGGCCTGCTGCACCACCTGTTCGGCGTACGCACCACCGCGCTGTTCGGACAGGTCGACGAAGCCGCGCGGCCCTCGTATCTCTCCGGCCTGCTGATCGGCCACGAACTGCGCGCCAGCGGCCTGCTGGCCGACGGACCGCGCGCGGCGCCGGTGCACCTGGTCGGCAGCGAACGCCTGCTCGCCTCGTATGCGCACGCGCTGGACGCGCTCGGCATCGGCGTGCAGCGGCATCCGGAAGACCTCGCCGCACGCGGCCTGCATGCGTTGTGGTCGCAACATGCACGCACCGAGATGAGCGCATGACCGTCTACCCGCGCCTTGCCCGCCTGCTCGCGACCGCCTGCCTGTTGACGGCGGCCGCCGCCTTCGCCGGCCCGGTGCGCTTCACCGACGTCCAGTACGCCGGCGACGATGGCGGACCCGCGCCGGATGCCGGCCAGTTCCGCAACCCGGTCCTGGCCGGCTTCTACCCGGACCCGTCCGCGGTGCGCGTCGGCGACGATTTCTACCTCGTCACGTCCACCTTCGGCTATTTCCCCGGCCTGCCCGTGTTCCACAGCCGCGACCTCGTGTCGTGGCGACAGCTGGGCAACGCGATCGACCGCCCCGCGCAGATGCCCTACGGCGACGGCGAAGAACTCACGCGCGGCCTGTTCGCGGCCACGATCAGCCACCACGATGGTCGCTTCTACATCGCCAACACCTGCTTCTACTGCCCGGGTCGCGGGATGGGCAACTTCGTGGTCACCGCCGCCGATCCCGCGGGGCCGTGGTCGGACCCGGCGTGGCTCGACGTCAGCGGCATCGATCCCTCGCTGTTCTTCGACGACGACGGCCGCGCCTGGTTGGTGCACAACGACGTGCCGCAAGGAACGCAGCGCTACGACGGGCATCGCGCGATCTGGCTGCGCCGGTTCGATCCCGACACCCTCTCGCTCACCGGCGACGCGGTGCAAGTGGTCGACGCCGGCGTACATCCCGAGACGAACCCCGAACACGTCGAAGGCCCGCACCTGTTCAAGCACGACGGCTGGTACTACCTCACCGCGGCCGAAGGTGGCACCGGCGAACAGCACGCGCAGATGATCTGGCGCAGCCGCACCGTGTCCGGCCCGTACGAAGCGTGGTCCGGCAATCCGACGCTGACCCAGCGCGACCTCGATCCCGCCCGCCCCGCTCCGGTCACCTCGACCGGCCACGCGCAGTTCCTCGAAGCGCCCGACGGCACCTGGTGGGCGGTGTTCCTGGCGACACGCCCCTATCGCGGCAACCAGTACAACCTCGGCCGCGAAACCTTCCTGCTGCCAGTGACGTGGCAGGACGGCTGGCCGGTGATCCTGCCGCGCGGCGAACGCGTGCCGATGGTGTCGGATCGACCCGCGCTGCCCGCGGACGCACAGCTGACGCCCACGACGGGCCTGATGGCGTGGACGGAAACCTTCCGGTCCGGCACCTTGCCGCCGCAGTGGCTGATGCTCGATCCGCCGACGCGCGCGTGGTTCTCGACCGGCGCCGACGGACTGCGCCTGCTCCCGTCCGCCACGCCGCTTGCGCGGCACGGCAAGGCCGAAGGCCACCCGTCGTACCTCGGCCATCGCCTGCAGCACCATCGCGCCACGTTCGGCGTGACCGTCGATGCCGGCACGCTCGACGCCGGCGAACTCGCCGGCCTCGCCCTGCTCCAGAACGAACGCCATCACCTCGTCGCCGCGATCGCACGTGACGCGCAAGGCCGCGCTTCGCTCGTGGTGTTGCAGCGCGCGGGCGAAGGCGATCCGGCAAACGGCCAGGTCCTCGCGCGCATCCTGTTGACCGACGTGCCTGCGCAGGTGTCGTTCCGCTTCCGCCTCGTCGCGCCGCGGCTCGACGTCGACTACGCGTTCGCCCCTGGCGACTGGCAACCCCTCGCGACGGACCTCGACGCCAGCGGGCTCAGCGTCGACACCGCCGGCGGCTTCATCGGCAACACCTTCGGACCGTATGCGCTGAAGCGTTGAGCGTGACCCGCGCGACGGCGAAGGCCGCAGCCGTCACTTCGCGTCGTTCGCCCCCAGTTCGGACGCCAGGCCATCCAGTGCGGCGCGGAACAGGTCGGCCATCGGTTGCGCTGCGACGGGCTGCTCGCCCCAGAGCTGGGTCGTGACCCTGAGCGCGCCGATCGACGCCACCGCGACCATGCGCAGTCCCAGGCGCCGCTCCGGCTGGCGCCACACCTCGCACAGGGTCTCGAACAGGGCCAGTTCCTGTTCGGCGTAGAACGCCTGCTTGCGCGCCTTCAGCGTCTTGCTCGAGCGCATCAGCCGGTCCAGCGCCGCCATCTCGTCGCTGCTGTAGGCCGACATGTGCCGCGCGACCACGTCGCGCACCGCGTCGAGCGGCGGCACGTCGGGCGAGATCCCGAGCAGGTCGGCGCGGATGCGGGCCCAGCCGGCCCCCTGCCAGTACATGAGGATGTCGTCCTTCGACTTGAAGTACGAGAAGAAGGCGCGACGGGAGATGCCGGCCGCCTCCGCGACCATGTCCAGCGTGGTGCCCTCGAACCCGTGGGCAAGGAACAGGCGCAGCCCGGTTTCGGCGATGCGCTGCCGGGTCTCGCGCTTCTTGCGCTCGCGCAGGCCTTCGCCGGGGGCGGCCTCGGTCAGCGGAAACGGGACTGGCATGGCGATGCGCCTCTTGCAGAAATGTACTTGGTGCAATAATATTTGCACTTAGTGCATAAATATCTGCACCCAGAATACCTTCCCAACGCCCCGGAGACAACGCCATGGCCCCTTGGACGGCCGCCCAGATTCCTTCCCAGCACGGTCGCCGCGCGCTCGTCACCGGCACCGGCGGCCTGGGGTTCCAGACCGCGCTGGCCCTGGCCGGGGCCGGGGCCGAGGTCGTCATCGCCGGCCGCAACCCGGCGAAGGGCGCGGCCGCCGTCGACCAGATCCGCCAGGCGCTGCCGGCCGCGAACGTGGCCTTCGAGGCGCTGGACCTGGCCCGCCTCGAGTCCATCCATGAATTCGGCGAGCGCCTCCGCGCACGGCACGCGGGCCTCGACCTGCTGGTCAACAACGCCGCGGTGATGACGCCACCGACGCGGCAGCTGACCGAAGACGGCTTCGAGCTGCAGCTCGGCACCAACTACCTCGGCCACTACGCGCTGACCGCGCACCTGCTGCCGCTGCTGCGCACCGGCACCGACCCGCGCGTGGTCACCCTGTCCAGCATCGCCGCGCGCGATGGCGCGCTGCAGTTCGACGACCTGCAGTCGGCGCGCGGCTACGCGCCGATGGCCGCCTACGGCCAGTCGAAGCTGGCCTGCCTGATGTTCGCGTTCGAACTGCAGCGGCGCAGCGCGGCGGCGGGCTGGGGATTGCGCAGCATCGCCGCGCATCCGGGCATCTCGCGTACCGACCTGCTGCCCAACGGCGCCGGTGCGCGCAGCGCGCAGGCGATGGCGCGCAAGTACCTGTGGTTCCTGTTCCAGCCCGCCGCGCAGGGGGCCCTGCCGACGCTGTATGCGGCCACCGCGCCGCTGGCGGAGGGCGGCGGCTACTACGGTCCGGCCCGGCTCGGCGAAACCCGTGGCGCGCCGGCCCGGGCGAAGGTGCCGGCGCAGGCGCTCGATGCGGACGCCGCGGCCAGGCTGTGGCTCGAATCCGCGCGACTCACCGCTACCGCCTTCCCCTCGACCTGACCCGGCCCAGCGCCGACCCGCCCCCGCAAGGAGCCGTTCCCATGCACAAGGTCCTGCTGTACGCCGCCTATGGCTGGCTGGCCCTGACCGGCGTGCTGCACTTCGCCGTCGACGTCGTCTCGCAGCACCTGCGCGGCAAGCACCCGCCCGGCCTCGAGACGACCCTGTACTACGGCCTGCATTCGGCGTTCGCGCTGGGCCAGGTGGCGCTGGGCCTGCTCGGCGTCCTGCTGGCCTGGCGCGCGCCGCAGGCGTTCGAGCAGGTGCCGGTGCTGGCGATCAGCCTCGCCGCGGGCCTGGGCTGGCTCGCGATCAGCGTCCTGTTCATGGCGTACTGGGAGCCGAAGCTCAACGTCGGCATCTTCTGCGCGCTGGCGTTGGCCGCGTGGCTCACGCACGGATGAGCACCGCCATGCGCGTCCGGCACACGCCGGCGCGCGTGGCGGATGCCGTGGGCGCGGGCTACATCCCCGCGTAGTTCGGTCCGCCACCGCCCTGCGGCGCGACCCAGACGATGTTCTGCATCGGATCCTTGATGTCGCAGGTCTTGCAGTGCACGCAGTTGGCGAAGTTGATCTGCAGGCGTTCGCTGCCGGGCTCGCCGACAAACTCGTACACCGCCGCCGGGCAGTAGCGCGCTTCCGGGCCGGCGTATTCGCGCAGGTTCACCTCGACCGGGATCGCGCGGTCCTTCAGCGTGAGGTGGCTGGGCTGGTTCTCGTCGTGGATCGTGCTCGACAGGAACACCGAACTCAGGCGGTCGAAGGTCAGCGTGCCGTCGGGCTTGGGATACGCGATCTTCGCGTGCTGCGCCGCTGGCTCCAGGCAGGCGTGGTCGGGCTTGTCGCGATGGATCGTCCAAGGCGGATTGCGGATGCCCAGCTTCGGCAGCAGCCACTGCTCGATGCCGGTCATCAGCGTGGCGAAGGTGCGGCCCTTCTTGAACCACTGCTTGAAGTTCTTCGACTGCTGCAGCTCGGCGTGCAGCCAGCTGGCGTCGAACGCCTGCGGATACGCCGACAGTTCGTCCTGCGCGCGGCCTTCGCCGAGCGCGGCGAACGCGGCCTCGGCGGCGAGCATCCCGGTCTTGATCGCGGCATGGCTGCCCTTGATCCGGCTGGCGTTGAGCGTGCCGGCCTCGCAGCCGACCAGCGCGCCGCCGGGAAACACCAGCTTCGGCAGCGACAGCAGGCCGCCGGCGGTGATCGCGCGTGCGCCATAGCCGATGCGCGTGCCGCCTTCGAGGTGCATGCGGATCGCGGGATGCGTCTTCCAGCGCTGGAATTCCTCGAACGGGCTGAGGTAGGGATTGCGGTAGTCGAGGCCGACCACGAAGCCGACCGCGATCTTGCCGTCCTCGGCGTGGTACAGGAACGAGCCGCCGTAGGTGTCGCCGTCCAGCGGCCAGCCCGCGGTGTGCACCACCAGCCCCGGCTGGTGCTTCGCCGGATCGGCCTGCCACAGCTCCTTGATGCCGATGCCGTAGCTCTGCGGATCGCGGCCGGCGTCCAGGGCGAAACGTTCGATCAGGCGCCGCCCGAGATGCCCGCGCGAGCCTTCGGCGAAGATCGTGTACTTCGCGTGCAGCTCCATGCCGAGCTGGAACTCGGCCGTCGGCTCGCCATCCTTGCCGATGCCCATGTTGCCGGTGGCCACGCCCTTCACCGCAGCGCCGTCGTCGGTGTACAGCACTTCGTCGGCGGCGAAGCCCGGGAAGATCTCCACGCCCAGCGCTTCGGCCTGTTGCGCCAGCCAGCGCGTCACGGCGCCGAGCGAGACGATGTAGTTGCCGTGGTTCTTGAAGCAGTCGGGCAGGAAGAAGGCGGGCGTGGCCTTCGCGCCGGTCTCGTCGAGGAACAGGAATTCGTCGTGGCTGACGGCCTGCTTCAGCGGCGCGCCCTGCGCCTTCCAGTCGGGGAACAGCTCGTCCAGCGCGCGCGGATCCATGATCGCGCCCGAGAGGATGTGCGCGCCGGGCTCGGAGCCCTTCTCCAGCACGCACACCGAGACCTCGCGCCCGGCCTGCGCGGCCAGCTGCTTGAGCCGGATCGCCGTGGCCAGCCCGCCGGGGCCGGCGCCAACGACCACCACGTCGTACTCCATCGCTTCACGCGGGCCGTAGGTGGTGAGCAGCTCTTCGGGCGTCATCGGCTTTGCTCCTTGCGGGGCATGGCGGGTCTGGGGAGGGCCGCGGCGGTCGGTGGCGGCATGGCGCGCCGCGGACGCGCGCACCGGGACGCCTATCGTACCGTGCGCCTGCGCATCGTCCCAAGGCAGCGGCCCACGTCGCGATTGCCGGGCCACCGGCGAGCGCGGAGAATCGCGGCATGGACATCTTCAAGCGCTTCACCCTCGAGGCCGCGCACCGACTGCCGCACGTGCCGCCGGGCCACAAGTGCGCGCGCCTGCACGGGCATTCGTTCGGGATCGAGCTGCACGTGTCGGGCGAGCCCGGCACCGAAAGCGGCTGGATCATGGACTTCGCCGACCTCAAGGCCGCCTTCAAGCCGCTTTACGAGCAGCTCGACCACCATTACCTCAACGACGTGCCCGGGCTGGAGAATCCGACCAGCGAGCGGCTGGCGGTCTGGATCTGGGAGCGGCTCAAGCCCGTCCTGCCGGCGCTGAGCGCAGTGGTGGTCCTCGAAACCTGCACCTCCGGTTGCCGCTACACCGGGCCGACCCTTGCAAGTGATTGATTCTGCATAACCTGAATGGCAGTCTGCCGCTCGTCGGCCTAATGTTGCAATGCAACAAAGCCGGGATTATGCTGCACCGCACAAACCGGCAATCCGTGCCGGCCATGGACGTCAGGAGAATCCCATGAACTACCAGTACAACGACCAGTTCGCCGCCGCGACGCGCCAGTTCGCCGACACGGCCGCGCGCATCAGCCACCTCACCCTCGACAGCGCCCAGAAGGTCTTCGGCCTGCAGCTGGCCACGCTGGAAGAGAACACCGAAGCCACGTTCGCGTTCTTCGGCGAAGCCGCCGACGTGCGTGACCTGGACGGCCTGAAGACCCTGTTCCCGAAGGGCGTGCAGGTGGCCCGCGAGAACGTCGAGCGCACCATCAGCACCGGCCAGGAAGTCTTCGGCACCACCGTGAAGACCAACGAAGCCATCGCGCAGATCGCCAAGAGCCAGATCGAGTCGGCGACCGTGCAGGCGCAGGCCGAGGCCGAGAAGGTCGTGAAGACGGCCACCAAGACGGCCGCCAAGCGTCGTTGATCCATCCGGTCCGGCGCGCGCCTCTCTCCCGCGCCGACACGAAGAACCCGGCAGCCCAGGCTGCCGGGTTTTTTGTTGCCCGCGCGCCGGGGGTCAGTGCGCCGCGGTGCCCTTGGCCGGCTCGTCCATCTTGTCGCCGAGCATCCTGCGCACGGCGACGAAGAACACCGGGATCAGCAGCAGGCCGAGGAAGGTGGCGAACAGCATGCCACCGATCACGCCGGTGCCGATGGCGTGGCGTGCGTTGGCGCCGGCGCCGGTGGACAGCGCCAGCGGGGTGACGCCCATGATGAATGCGAACGACGTCATCAGGATCGGGCGGAAGCGCAGGCGCGCGGCTTCGATCACCGCCTCGCGCAGGGTCTTGCCGGCGGCGCGCTCGAGCACCGCGAACTCGACGATCAGGATCGCGTTCTTCGCGGCCAGGCCGATCACCGTGACCATGCCGATCTTGAAGAAGATGTCGTTGGACAGGCCGCGGCCCATGGTGAACAGCACCGCGCCGAGGATGCCCAGCGGCACCACCAGCAGCACCGAGACCGGGATCGACCAGCTTTCGTACAGCGCCGCCAGGCACAGGAACACCACCACCACCGACAGCACCAGCAGCAGCGTGGCGGTGTTGCCGGCGATGATTTCCTGGTACGACAGGCCGGTCCAGTCGAAGCCGATGCCGGTGGGCAGCTCGCTGGTCACGATCTCCTCCATCGCCGCCATCGCCTCGCCGGAACTGCGGCCCGGCGCCGGCGAACCGTTGATGCTCACCGCCGAATAGCCGTTGTAGCGCGTGAGCGACGGCGTGTTCATCCGCCACTGCGCATGGACCACGTTGCTCAGCGGGATCATCGCGCGGTTGCCGTCCGCGGTCGCGGTGGCCGACGGCGTGTAGAAGCGCGAGAACGCCTCCGGCCCCATCCGGAACGGCGCATCGGCGCGCATGATCACGCGCTTGACGCGGCCCTCGGAGAAGTAGTCGTTGACGTACACCGGCGCCAGCATCAGCTGGATCGCGCTGTACACGTCGCCGACCGACATGCCCATCGCCTGCGCCTGCGCGCGGTCGACGTCGAGCACCAGCTGCGGCGCGTCCTGCAGCGTGTTCGGGCGCACATTGACCAGCAGGTCGGGCTTCTGCGCGGCGCTGGCGACCAGCGTGTCGCGCGCGGCGCCGAGCGCCTCGCGGCCGAGGCCGGCGCGGTCCTGCAGGTACATGTCGAAGCCGCCGAACTGGCCCAGGCCCTGGATCGTCGGCAGGTTGACCACGAAGATCTGCGCCTCCTTGATCCCGAACAGCGCGCCGTTGGCCTGCTGGATGAACTGCGGCACGGTCACGTCGCGCTCGTCCCAGTGCTTGAGCTTGACGAAGGCCATGCCGACGTTCTCGCCCTGGCCGACGAAGCTGAAGCCGGCGATCTGCATCATGCTCTCGAAGCCGTCCAGCCCCTGCATGGTCGCGCGCACTTCGTCGAACACCGCCTGCGTGCGCTGCAGGCTGGCGCCCGGCGGCAGCTGCACGATGGCCAGCGCATAACCCTGGTCCTCCTCCGGCACGAAGCTGCCCGGCAAGCGCGTGTACAGCACGCCACAGACCACGGTGATCGCCGCGAACACCACCATCCAGCGCGGCGCATGCCTGACCGCGCTGCCGATGTGGCCCACGTAGGTGTGGCTGATCCGGTCGTAGGCCTTGTTGAAGGTGCGATAGACGACGTTCGGCGGCTTCTTCTCGCCCGGCGCGTCATGCTGCTTGAGGAAGGTCGCGCACAGCGCCGGGGTGAAGCCCAGCGCAAGGAACGCCGAGAAGCCCATCGACATGGCGATGGTGATCGCGAACTGCTTGTAGATCTCGCCCGAGGCGCCGCCCTGCAGCGCGCTGGGGATGAACACGGCGGCCAGCACCACGGTGATCGCCACCACCGCGCCGGTGATCTGGCCCATCGCCTTCTCGGTGGCTTCCAGCGCCGGCAGGTGCTCCTCGGCCATGATCCGCTCGACGTTCTCGATCACGATGATCGCGTCGTCGACCACGATGCCGATCGCCAGGACCATCGCGAACAGCGTGAGCTGGTTGACGGTGAACCCGATCATGCTCAGGCCAAGGAACGTGCCCAGCAGCGCGACCGGGATCACGAGGGTGGGGATGATGGTCGCGCGCAGGTTCTGCAGGAACAGCAGCATCACCAGGAAGACGAGTACGACCGCCTCGACCAGGGTCATCACCACTTCCTGGATCGAGATCCGCACGAAGGTGGTGCTGTCGAACGGCGTGAACCACTCCACCCCGGAGGGGAAGGTGGCCTGCAGCTCGTCCATGCGCGCGGTCACCGCCTCGGCCACCGCCAGCGCGTTGGCGCCCGGCTGCAGCATCACCGCCACAGCGCCGACCGGCTGGCCGTCGAACTTGGCGTCGAAACCGTAGCCCTGCGCGCCAACCTCCACGCGCGCCACGTCGCCCAGGCGCACCAGCGCGCCGTCGGCGTCCGAACGCAGGATGATGTCGCGGAACTGCTCGGGGGTGCTGAAGCGGCCTTCGGCGGCGACGGTCGCGGTGAAGCCCTGGCCCTGCGGCGCCGGGTCGGAGCCGATCGAGCCGGCGGCGAACTGCGCGTTCTGCCCGCGCACCGCGGTGAGCACCTGCGAGGCGGACATGCCGTAGCCCTGCAGCTTCTCGGGGTCGAGCCAGATGTTCATCGCATACGACGAACCGAAGTGCTGGGTGTTGCCGACGCCGGGCACGCGCGCCAGCGGTTCGAGCACGCGCGAGGCGATCAGGTCGTTGAGCGCGTTGCGGTCCACCGCCGGGTCGCTGGAGCGCAGGCCGACCACCATCAGGAAGCCGGTGTTGGCCTTGGCCACCACCACGCCCTGCTGGATCACCTCGGTCGGCAGGCGTGGCGTCGCCAGCGACACCTTGTTCTGCACCTGCACCTGGGCGATGTCGGGATCGGAGCCGCTCTCGAAGGTCAGCGAGATCGACACGCCGCCGGACGAATTCGACGACGAACTGAAGTACAGCAGGTTGTCGATGCCGGTGAGCTGCTGCTCGATAACCTGGGTGACCGCCTGCTCGGCGGTGCGCGCATCGGCGCCGGGATAGCTGGCGCTGACCGTCACCTGCGGCGGCGCGACGTTGGGATACGACTCCACGCCCATGTTGAGCAGCGCGATCACGCCGCTGAGCGAGATCAGGATCGCGATGACCCAGGCGAAGACCGGATGGTGGATGAAGAACTTGGGCATGGCGGCTCAGCCCTGCGCGTCGTTCGCGGCGTCGCCGTCGGGCGTCCCGCCGGAGGGCTGCGCGTCGGCGGGCTTCGCATCGGCGGGCTTCGCATCGGCGGGCGCGGCAGGCGTCGGGGTCGGCGCCGCCGGCGCCGCGGCATCGCCCTCGCGCTTCCACGGCACGGCCTTCGCCGGCGCGTCGGGCTTCACCTTCTGCACGCCGGCCACGATCACCTGGTCGCCCGCGGCGAGCCCGCCGGTGACGATCCACTGGCCGTCCTGCGCCGAGGCGGCCTGCACGTTCTTGCGCGCCACCTTGCCGTCGCCGCCGACCACGTACACGTAGGGGCCGCTGGCGTCACGCAGCACCGCGGCCTGCGGGATCGCGAACACGCCGCGCTGCACGCCCAGCGTGGCCAGCAGGGTGACGTAGGTGCCCGGCAGCAGGCGCTTGTCGGGATTGGGTATGCGCGCGCGCAGCGATATCGCGCCGGTCGCGGGATCGACCACGTCCCCGGAGAAATCCAGCACGCCCTTGTGCGCGTGCTCGGTGCCGTCGGGCAGGCGCACCGACACCTGCGCCTCGCGGTCGCCCGAGGCCGCCACCGCGGCGCGGATGCGGTCGCGCTCGCTGACGCTGATCGAGAAGTTGACGTACAACGGGTCGACCTGGTCGACGGTGGTGAGCAGGGTGGCTTCGCCGGTGCCGACCAGGGCGCCCTCGGTGACGCGCTGCTTGCCGGCGATGCCCGCGATCGGCGCACGCACAGTGGCGTAGCCGAGGTTGATGCGGGCGGCGTCGACCGCGGCGCGGCCGGCCTGCACCGCCGCCGCCGCGCTGCGCTCGGCCGCCAGCGCGTTGTCGACGTCGGACTTGGAGATGAAGCTGGTCGGTGCCAGCTGGCGCGCACGATCGGCGTTGGCCTTTGCGTTCGCGTAACCGGCCTGCGCCTGCGCCAGCGAGGCCTGCGCCGTGCCCAGCGCCGCCTGCAGCTGCGCCGGATCGATCACGAACAGCACGTCGCCCTCGCGCACCTCGCTGCCCTCGGTGTAGACCCGCTTCTGCAGCACGCCGGGCACGCGCGCGCGCACGTCGGCACTGCGGAACGGCGACAGCCGGCCGGACAGTTCGCGCTGCAGCGGCACGTCGGATGTCGACGCGGTGACCACCTCCACTTCCGGCGGCGGCGGCGCGCCCTGGGGTTGCTCGTCCTTGCAGGCGGTCAGGGCCGCCAGGACCACGAGGGTGATCGGCGCGAATCGGGTCATGGGCGCGGTTCCAGCTGGAATTCGGGGGATCGTTCAATTACTGTACCGCCGAGTGTAACAAAATGCCCCGGGCCGCAACCCTGTCGATGGTCAGGGTCGGGCCGGGCCTGGGGCCACCCCCGCGCGCAGGCCCCGGAAAATGATGGATCAGAAAATGAATCTGATTCATAATGCGCGCCCCCGCGTCCCTGCCCCCACTTTCCCATGTCGTCCCAGGATCGCAAGCAGCGCGAGTTCGCGCTGCGCGAACAACGCTTCCTCGACACCGCCCAGGCGCTGATCCAGCGTGATGGCCTGCTGGCGCTGCAGATGTCGAAGCTGGCAGAGGAATGCGAATACGCGATCGGCACCCTGTACAAGCATTTCGCCAGCAAGGAAGACCTGCTGGTGGCACTGTCCACCCGCAATTGCCTGGATCGCGTCGACCTGTTCGAGCGGGCCGCGCGCTGGGACGGGCCCACCCGCGAGCGCATGCTGGCGCTGGCGCTGGCCGACCTGATCGTGCTGCGCGAGCAGCCCGAGCACTTCCGGCTGGCCCAGTTCGTGTGGACCGACGTGGTCTGGGGCGCCGCCTCGGAAGCCTCCCGGCGCCAGGCGCTCGCGGCCTGCGAACCGCTGGCCCGGCTGATCGACTCGATCGCGGCCGAGGCCCGCCGCGTGGGCGACCTGCCCGCCGGGTTCGCGCTGTCCGACCAGGCCCTGACGATCGGCCCTTGGACCCTGTGCCTGGGGATGCATACGCTGGCGCAGCAACAAGGCCTGCTCGAAGCCGACCAGATCGGCGACCCGTACCGGCTGCTGTTCCAGCACCTGCATTACCTGCTCAACGGCTACGGCTGGCAGCCGCTGTTCGACCCGGCCGACGACGATGCGCTCGACCAGGACATCGAACGGTTGTGCCGCGACGTGTTCGATGTTCCCTGTCCCTACCCGCTCCCGTTGCGCTGACCCGCTCCACGACACTTCCTCCGGAAAACACCCCATGTCCACCTCGCCCCCCCGGCGCAAGCCCCGCTTCGCCCTGCGCATGACCCTGATGCTGGTCGCCGTCGTCCTGATCTTCGGCGGCGTGTTCGCGATCAAGGCCGTGATCGGCGCGCAGACCAACAAGTTCTTCGACAACATGCCGCAGCCCGCCGCCGCGGTGAGCTCGGCCGTGGTGAAGACCGAGCGCTGGGCCGACGACGCGTCCGCCGTCGGCACCTTCGTCGCGGTCAACGGCACCGACGTCACCACCGAGTCGGGCGGCGTGGTGCGCGCCATCGAGTTCGAGGCCGGGCAGCCGGTACGCGCCGGCGACGTGCTGGTGCGGCTGAACTCCGACAACGAGCAGGCCACGCTGAAGGCGCTGGACACCTCCGCGCGGCTGGCCCAGGTGCAGGCCGAGCGCTGGCAGCAGCTGGGCAAGGACAAGCTGGTCTCGCTGGACGAAGTGCAGCAGCGCGTCGCCGCCGCCGCCAGCAGCCAGGCGCAGGCCGAAGCGCAGCGCGCGCTGATCGCGCAGAAGACCATCCGCGCGCCGTTCAGCGGCGAACTGGGCATCCGCAAGGTCAACCTCGGACAGTTCATCGCGCCGGGCAGCCCGATCGTCAGCCTGCAGCAGCTCGACCCGATCTACGTCGACTTCACCCTGCCCGAGCAACGGATGGACACGTTCAAGCCCGGCACGCCGATCCGCGCCAGCGTCGACGCCCTGCCCGGGCAGGTGTTCGAGGGACAGGTGACGGCGATCGAGCCGCGGGTCGACCCGAACACCCGCAACTTCACCGCGCAGGCCACCGTGGCCAACCCGGACGGCGTGCTGCGCCCCGGCGCGTTCGCGCGCGTGGCCTTCGCGCTCGGCGGCGAGCGCGACGTGCTGGTGATCCCGCAGACCGCGGTCAGCTTCAACCCCTACGGCAACGCGGTGTTCGTGATCACCAAGACCGCGCGCAAGCCCGGCGAGACCGACATGCAGGGCAAGCCGCTGACCGGCGACAAGTTCATCGTCACCCAGCGCTTCATCAAGACCGGCGCCACCCGCGGCGACCTGATCGCGGTCACCGAGGGACTCAAGCCCGGCGAGGAGATCGCGACCAGCGGCCTGCTCAAGCTGCGCAACGACGCCGAGGTGACGATCAACAACACCGTGCAGCCGTCGGCGGAAGCAAAGCCCCAGGCCGAGAACCGCTGAGATTGCGCACGGGCCGTCGCCCCGCAACGGCCGCCCCCACCCCAGCCCTCCCCCGCGAACGGGGGAGGGGGAGCATGGATCGATGAAATTCACCGACATCTTCATCAACAAGCCGGTCCTGGCGATCGTCGTCAGCCTGTTCATCCTGATCTTCGGACTGCGTGCGTTCTCCGAGCTCAACGTGCGCCAGTACCCGGAGCTGCGCAACGCGGTGGTCAACGTCACCACCGTGTACTACGGCGCCGATGCCGACCTGATCCAGGGCTTCATCACCACCCCGCTGGAGCGCGAGATCGCCAGCGCCGAGGGCATCGACTACCTGTCCTCGACCAGTTCCGCCGGCGTGAGCACGATCCAGGCCTACATCCGCCTCGACCAGGACCCGAACGAGGCGCTCACCCAGATCGCCGCCAAGGTCAACAAGATGCGCGGGCAGCTGCCGCCGGAGTCGGAAGACCCGGTGATCGACCTGCAGCAGGGCCAGCAGATCGCGGCGATGTACGTGTCGTTCGCCAGCCAGACGCTCGACAACAACCAGATCACCGACTACCTGACCCGCGTGGTCCAGCCCAAGCTGGTCACCGTGCAGGGCGTGCAGCGCGCCGACATCCTCGGCGCCGGCACCTTCGCGATGCGCGTCTGGCTCAAGCCCGAGCGCATGACCGCGCTCAAGGTCACCGCCAGCGACGTGGCGATGGCGCTGCAGTCCAACAACGTGCTCTCGGCGGTGGGTTCGACCAAGGGCCAGATGGTCGCGATCGACATGACCGCGCGCACCGACCTGCGCAACGCCGACGAGTTCCGCCAGCTGGTGGTCCGCGAGCAGGACGGCGCGATCGTGCGCCTGGGCGACGTGGCCGACGTGGTGCTGGGCTCGGAGAACTACGGGACGTCCGTCCGCATCAACGGCGAGGCGGCCACGTTCATGGGCATCTTCGTCTCGCCCGACGCCAACTCGCTGGACGTGATCCGCAACGTGCGCGCGCTGTGGGACGACCAGATCGTGCCGCAGCTGCCCGAGGGCATCACCGCCACCATCCCCTACGACAGCACCGAGGCGATCCAGGACGCGATCAACGAGGTGGTGAGTACGATCATCGAGGCGGTCATCATCGTGATCGTGGTGATCTTCCTGTTCCTGGGCAGCATCCGCAGCGTGCTGATCCCGGCGGTCACGGTGCCGCTGTCGCTGATCGGCGCGCTGTTCCTGATGCTGCTGATGGGCTTCACCATCAACCTGCTGACCCTGCTGGCGATGGTGCTGGCGATCGGCATCGTGGTCGACGACGCGATCATCGTGCTGGAGAACATCCACCGCCACATCGAGGAGGGCATGTCGCCCTACGACGCCGCGATCCGCGGCGCGCGCGAGCTGGCGTGGCCGGTGGTGGCGATGACCACCACCCTGGTCGCGGTGTACCTGCCGATCGGCTTCCAGGGCGGCCTGACCGGCGTGCTGTTCACGGAGTTCGCGTTCACCCTCGCCGGCGCGGTGCTGCTGTCGGGCATCATCGCGCTGACCCTGACGCCGATGATGAGCTCGCGGATCCTCAAACCGCACACCGAGGGCGGCAAGGGCAAGCTGGAGGCGTGGCTGGACGACCGCTTCGAGCGCCTGCGCCACGGTTACCAGCGGCGGCTGCACGGCGCGCTGGACACCAAGTCGGTGATCGCGCTGTTCGGCATCATCGTGCTGGTCTCGTGCGCGTTCCTGTACATGACCGCGCCCAAGGAGCAGGCACCCCTGGAGGACGAGGGCTTCATCTTCTCGATCGCGCAGGCCGACCCCTCGGCCACGCTCGACTACGTGGAGCGCTACACCGAGGAAGTCACCCGGATCGTCAAGGACGTGCCCGAGGTGCAGGACTACTTCCTGTTCAACGGCGGCTTCGGCGGCAGCGGCGGCGGCGCCAGCCCGATGGCCATGGCCGGCTTCGTGCTCAAGCCCTGGAGCGAACGCGACCGCTCCACCAAGCAGGTGCTCGACCAGGAGCTGCAGCCCAAGATCAGCCAGGTGACCGGCCTCAACACCTTCGCCCTGGTGCCGCCTTCGCTGCCCAGCGCCGGCGGCGACGGCGGCGGCGAGTTCATCATCGGCGGCGTCGGCGAGCTGTCGCAGCTGAGCGAACTGGCCGACGCGATCCTCGCCCGCGCGATGGACAGCAAGCGCTTCATCTTCCTCGACAAGGACCTCAAGATCGACAAGCCGCGGATCGAGGTGGAGATCGATCGCGACAAGGCGGCCAGCCTGGGCATCGACATGCGCACGCTGGCGGCGGACATGGCGGCGATGCTCTCGGGCGGCTACACCAACCGCTTCGCGATGCAGAACCGCTCCTACCTGGTGATCCCGCAGGTGCAGCGCAGCGACCGGCTCAACGCCAGCGCGCTGGAGAACTACTACACCCGCACCCGCGACGGCGACCTGATCCCGCTGTCGACGCTGGTGACGCTGAAGGAAAGCACCCAGCCGCAGTCGCTCAAGCGCTTCCAGCAGCTCAACGCGGTGTCGATCACGTTCGCGCCGCGCCCGGGCGTGAGCAAGGGCGAGGCGCTGGCGATCCTCGACCAGGCCGCGCGCGACGTGCTGCCGCAGGGCTACAGCGTCGACTACGCCGGCGAATCGCGCCAGTTCAAGCAGGAAGGCTCGGCCATGCTGCTGACGCTGGCGCTGGCGCTGGTGATCATCTTCCTGGTGCTGTCGGCGCAGTTCGAGAGCTTCCGCGACGCGCTGATCATGCTGCTGACGGTGCCGATGGCGATCTGTGGCGCGCTGCTGGCGCTCAACGTGCTGGCGATCGTCAGCGGCATCCTGCAGTTCCAGGGCATCGAAGCCTTCCCCGGGATGAGCATCAACATCTACACCCAGGTCGGGCTCGTGACGCTGGTCGGCGTGATCTCCAAGCACGGCATCCTGATCGTGGAGTTCGCCAACAAGCTTCAGATCGAGCAGGGCCTGTCCAAGCGCGAGGCGATCGAGGAAGCCACCGGCATCCGCCTGCGCCCGGTGCTGATGACCACCGCCGCGCTGGTGTTCGCGATGATCCCGCTGCTGATCGCCAAGGGCCCGGGCGCGGCGTCGCGCTTCTCGATGGGCATGGTGATCGCGTCAGGCATGACCATCGGCACGATGTTCACCCTGTTCGTGCTGCCGGCGTTCTACCTGTTCCTCGCGCGCGACCACGCGCACGACCGCGACCACGAGAAGGCCGGCACCCAGGGCGCTGCCCCCGCGCACGCGGGCGAACACCCGCCGGCGCCGCAGCACGGCTGAACCGGGACGTTCCTTCCCCCGCACGCGGGGGAAGGCGCCGAAAGCGGATGGGCGCGTGCTTCGCGCGAACACGGCATGGCCGAACGAGGAACTCCCTTCCCCCGCTTGCGGGGGAAGGTGCCGAAGGCGGATGGGGGCGTGCTTCGCGCGAACATGGCACGGCCGAACGAGGAACTCCCTCTCCCCGCTTGCGGGGGACAGTGCCGAAGGCGGATGGGGGTGCGCCCCGGGCACACGGGCCGGACGCCTGCGCGCGGTCTGTCCGCTCCGGCCTAGGCCGCCGAAAGCAGCAGGCGCGTGTCGATCCGCGCGGCAGCGACGGCGGCATCGCCACCCGGCGCATGCGGCAGCACGCCCAGGCACGGTGCCGGCAGCGCATCGCGCAACAGCTCGAGGTAATCGTCCACGCGATCGAACTCCGGATCCACGCGATTGCCGATCCAGCCGACGAGGCGGCAGCCGTCGCCCGCGATCGCTCGCGCGGTCAGCCGCGCATGGCTGAGGCAGCCCAGGCGCAGGCCGACCACCAGCACCACGTCCGCGTCGATCGCGCGCACCAGCGCGCACTGGTCGAGGCCGTCCGCCAGCGGCGCCGCCCAGCCGCCAACCCCTTCCACCACCCGCGCGTCGGCAATCGCCGCCAACCGCGCATGGGCGGCGAGGATCGGCGCCAGCGAGACCACCACGCCGGCCTCGCGCGCGGCCAGCTGCGGCGCGGTTGCCGCGGGCAGCGCGAACGGATTGGCGTCGGCGTAGGCGGGCACGGGATCGCTGGCGGCGACCAGGGCCAGCGCATCGTCGTTGCGCCAACCCCCGGCCTCGCGTTCGCAGCCGCTGGCCACCGGCTTCATGCCGATCGCGTGCAGACCGCGCGCACGCAGCGCGTGCAGCAGCGCCACCGATGCGAAGGTCTTGCCGATGCCGGTGTCGGTGCCGGTCACGAACCAGGACCGGCTCATGCCGCGCGCGCCTGCAGTTGGCGCGAGTATGCGTTGATCAGGGGCGTGGTGATGTTCAGGGTGACGTACACGAAGCCCGGGAAGCCGAGCCACCAGCCCACGCCGGGCACCGCCGGGATCAGCAACGCAGACACGATGGACCCCACCGCCACGACCACCACCAGGCCCCACGAGACGAGCTTCATCCGCGTGTCGATGCGCTCGCCCACGTCGAGCCCGATCGCGTCGCGCCGGCGCCAGGCATGCAGGTACAGGCACCACATGACCAGCGCCATCGACCCGAACGCGCACCCGAAGACGATGAACAGCACCGGGATCTGGTGCAGGCCGCTGATCTCGAAGTTCGCCGGCAGCCAGCCGGACGTCAATGCCGAGCACAGCGCCGAGAACACCATCTTCATCGGATACACGAACACCAACACCAGGAATACCAGCAACAGGCTGAGCCGCCGCGTCGGCGCGTCGTCCAGCCCGTAGCTGCGGCTCCAGGCCACGTGCCCGGTCCAGAACTTCAGCATCAGCAGGAAGCTCAGCGCATACGCCGGCAGGCTCCGCAGGGCGAGGACGAGTTCGTCGACGCTGGTCGGCACGCGGTCGCCGGCGATCACCAGCAGGGTCAGCGCGAACGCGAACGCGGCGTCGACGAAGGCCTCGATGCGGGTGGACTTGTCGCCGCGCTCCAGCGCCCCGATCATGCCGCGCCCCCGCTGCCGGTGCCGGCGTCGAGCCGCGACAGCCGCTCGCGCTCGCGACGGGTGTGGTACCACGGCATCCAGAGGCCCAGCGTGGCGTAGCACCACATCGGCACGCCGCCGAGCAGGCGCCAGCCGCCGGGCAGCACGGGATCGACGACGTACAGCACCAGCGCGAACACGAGCGCCAGCAGCGACACGCCGACCAGGATCGCGTTCATGCCGGCCTCGGTGGCCGCGAGATGGCGCTCGTTGTCGTCCAGGCGGAGTGCCTCGGCGTGGCGCAACGCGCGCAGGTTCAACCGCCACAGCACCCACGCCAGCAGGCCGAAGCCGAGGCTGTAGACGATGAACGCGGTCTGCAGGTCGCGCATGATGTCGCCGCCGGCGAAGCCCAGTTCGTTGGGCAGCCAGCCGCCGGTCAGCAGCGACAGGAAGCTCGACGCGACCATCCTCAGCGGATACACGTAGACCATCACCACCAGCACGAACACCAGGCTGAGCAGGGTCGAGCGCGCGTCCTCCAGCCCGAAGCGGCGGCTCCAGCGGTTGTGCGCGGCCCAGAACATCATCAGCACCGCGAAGCAGGCAACGAACGTCGGCACCTTCTTCAGCGCCTCGCGCAGCTCCGCGGCGGTCGACGGCAGGTCGTTGGTGAAGATCACCAGCAGGGTCAGCGAGAACGCGACCGCGGCGTCGACGAAGGTTTCCAGCCGCGTCACCTGCTCGCCGCGCAGGCGGAAACCGGCGGCGTCGCGCCGCAGGCCGGCCGGATCGGGTTTGTCGAACGTGGGCACGCTGCCTCCCGGGCGCGGCGGGCCGCGCTGCTACACTGTCGCCATGTTCACCGCGACCAGTCTAAGCGGCGGCAAGCGCGAACAGTATGCCCAGCTGGCCGAGCAGGCGCGGGCACTGCTGGCTGGCGAACGCGACCGCATCGCCAATGCCGCCAACCTGTCCGCGCTGGTCTCGCACGCGCTGCCGGGCCTGAACTGGGTCGGCTTCTATTTCTTCGACGGCACCGAGCTGGTGGTCGGGCCGTTCCAGGGCCTGCCCGCCTGCGTGCGCATCCCGCTCGACAAGGGCGTGTGCGGTGCCGCCGCGCGCAGCCGCGAAACGCAACGCATCGACGACGTGCATGCGTTCCCCGGCCACATCGCCTGCGACGCCGCGTCGCGTTCGGAGCTGGTGGTGCCGCTGGTGCACGCGGGCGAGCTGCTCGGGGTGTTCGACCTCGACAGTCCGGAACCAGCGCGTTTCGACGTTGAAGACCAACAAGGCCTGGAAGCCATCGCACGCATCTACCTCGAGGCCTTGCCATGAATGCACCGCTGAAGCTGCGCAACATCGGTCCCAAGAGCGCGGCATGGCTGCGCCAGGTGGGCCTGCGCACGCAGGAAGACCTGGTCGCCGCCGGCCCCGTCGACGCGTTCATGCGCGTCAAGCGCGCCGGCTTCAAGCCCAGCCTCAACATGCTGTACGCGCTGGAAGGCGCGCTGCAGGACTGCCACTGGCAGGAGATCCCCGAGGCGCGCCGCGCCGAGCTGGTGGCCGCCGCGGAAGCGGCGATCGCCCTGCTGCCGCCGCCGCGTGGACGCCCCGCGGCCGCGCCGGTGACCACCACCCACCATGGCGAGGAAGACGCCGCACCGGCGTCGTTCGGCTTCCTCGACGAGCCCGACCATGGCGACGGTGGCGGCCACGGCGACGACTGATCGCCCGCGCTGGCGCCCGCTCCGCGCGGCGCGGCGACGGCCGGGCCGGCGCGCCTGCTACAATCCCGCCCGCTTCGAGGTGGCCCGCGGACGTGCGTCCAAGGGCTGAAACGGGAAGCCGGTGACGCCCGTCGCTCCACGTGACGCGGCCATTCCGGCACTGCCCCCGCAACGGTAAGCGAGTACGACCGCCGCATCCGCCACTGTGCACAGGCATGGGAAGGCGCGGAGGTCGGGGCACCGGCAGGTGCCTCGCTCGCGAGTCCGGAGACCGGCCACGGAGTCCACTGGTTGCGATGCGGAGGGCATTGCGGCGTGCTGCGCCGTCGCGCCGTCCGCTCCGTGTCCCTCGTTTCGCAGCTTCCTCCCCTTTCCGCGCGCGGGGCGCGCATGGAGTCGACTGCGATGCTGATCCGTTCCCTTCCTTCCCTGCTGGTGCTGCCGGCTGCCATCGCATGGGCGTTGCCCGGCGTCGCACAGGCACAGGCCACCGGCGCCACCGACCTCGACGAGGTCGTCGTCACCGGCACGCGCACCGAGGTGCCGCTCGCCGACAGCCTCGTGCCAGCGCAGGTCATCGATCGCGACGAGATCGAGCGCAGCCAGGCGCGCAGCCTGGTCGACCTGCTCAAGGGACGCGCCGGCATCGGCTTCAGCAACCAGGGTGGCCTGGGCAAGCTGACCACGCTGAACCTGCGCGGCACCGAGTCGGACCACGTGCTGGTGCTGGTCGACGGCGTCCGCATCGGTTCGGCGACCGCCGGGCTGGCGATGTTCCAGGACCTGCCGGTCGACCAGATCGAGCGCATCGAGATCATCCGCGGCCCGCGCTCGAGCCTGTACGGCTCGGAAGCCATCGGCGGCGTGATCCAGGTGTTCACCCGCAACGCCGGCCCAGGCCTCGACCGGAACTTCCGTATCGGCGGCGGCAGCAACCACCTGCGCGAGGCCAGCGCCGGCTTCGGCTACCGCGGCCCGCGCGGCTGGGTGAGCGCGAACGCTGCCTGGCAGGAGACCGACGGCATCAACGCCTGTCGCGGCTCGGGCACGCTGTTCCAGGGCTGCTTCGCCGACGAACCGGACGACGACGGCTACCGCAACGTCTCGCTCAACCTGCGCGCCGGGTTCCGCCTGGCCGACACGCTGGAGCTGGACGGCCACGTCCTGCACGCCGATGCCTTCAACGAGTTCGACGGCACGATCTTCGGCGGCAACGAGGCCGACAACGTGCAGCAGGTACTCGGCACGCGCCTGGCATGGACGCCGTCCGCGCGCACGCGCGTGACCGCGCAACTGGGCCGCGCCTCGGACAAGTCGACCAACCACTTCGCCGATGCCGCCAGCGATACGCGCAGCTTCGTCAGCACCTTCGACACGCGCCGCGACACCGCCTCGCTGCAGGGCGACTTCGGCCTCGGCGACGCGCACCTGATCAGCGCCGGCGCCGACTGGCAGCGCGACGAGGTCACCAGCTCCACCACCTTCCTCGACGGCGATGGCACGCCCGTGGACGGCCGCGACAACACCGGCGTGTTCGTCGAGTACCAGGGCCGCTTCGGCGCGCACCGGGTGCAGGCCAGCGTGCGCAACGACGACAACGAGCAGTTCGGCAGCCACGCCACCGGCAGCCTCGGCTGGGGCGTCGGCTTCGGCAACGGCTGGCGCCTGAGCGCGAACGCCGGCACCGGCTTCAAGGCACCGACCTTCAACGACCTGTACTTCCCGTTCTCCGCCAACCCGACGCTGGCGCCGGAACGCTCGAAGAGCTTCAACCTCGGGCTGGCGCAGCAGGGCGACGCCTGGCGCTGGGGCCTGGACGTGTACGAGACGCGCATCGACGACCTGATCGGGCTCGACGCCACCTGGACGCCGCAGAACATCGAGCAGGCGCGCATCCGCGGCGCCGAGCTGACCGGCGCGATCACGCTGGCCGGCTGGGACATCGCCGCGCAGGCCAGCCACACCGATCCACGCAACCGCACCGATGGCGCCAACGACGGCAACCTGCTGCCGCGACGCGCGCGCAACAGCGCGCGCCTCGACGTCGACCGCGCCTTCGGCGACCTGCGCCTCGGCCTGACCGCCAGCGGCGCCAGCCATCGCTACGACAACGCCGCCAACAGCGTGCGCCTGGGCGGCTACGGCACGCTCGACCTGCGCCTGGCCTGGGCGCTCACGTCGCGCTGGACGCTGGAAGCGCGCGCCAACAACGTGTTCGACCGCCGCTACGAAACGATCGCCTGGTACGACCAGCCCGGGCGCGAGTACGGCCTCAGCGTGCGCTACGCGGCGCGCGACTGAGCCATCAGCGCTGCGCCGTCCCCGCGGCGGCGCAGCGCGGCCGGCTCAGTCCAGCAGCGAGCGCAGGTCGTCGGTGAAGGCGACCGCGTCGCCCGCTGCGGGCAGATGCCCGTGGTGGTAGCCGTAACGCACCAGCAGCAGCGGCATGCCCGCGGCCTGCGCGGCATCGGCATCGGTCCGCGAATCGCCGACCATCAGCGCATCGCCGGGGGCGACGCCGAAGCCATCGGCGATGTGCAGCAGCGGCACCGGGCTCGGCTTGCGCTCCGGCAGCGTATCGCCGCCGACGATCGCATCGAACAGCGACGACCACGCCAGCGCGTCCAGCAGCGGCCCGATGAAGCGCCCGGGCTTGTTGGTGCACAACGCGACCGGCACGCCACGCGCACGCAGTCCGTGCAGCGCCTCGCCGGCACCGGGATACGCCAGCGCCTGCTGCGGCAGCGATTCGCCGTAATGGCGCATCAGCACCGCGAATGCCGCATCGAACGCCGGGCCGTCGGGCAGGTCGGCGCCGGCATGGGCCAGCGCGCGATGCAGCAGCAGGCGCGCGCCATCGCCGATCCAGCCACGCACCACCGCCGGATCCTCGCGCCGCTGGCCCAGCTCCAGCAGGGTGCGGTTGACCGCCTCGGCAATGCCGCTGGCGCTGTCGATCAGCGTGCCATCGAGGTCGAACAGCACGGCACGCGCGGGAACGGGCATCGGGTCAGGGGTCGGCAGGCGGTTCGCCAGTGTAGCCCGGCGGCGCGTCCCAGCCGTCGAACAGCGCCGGCTGTGCGGCAACGTCATCGCGCTCGCGGAAGCCGGACAGGCCGACGCCGACGAGCCGATAGCGCGTCGCCGCCGGCAGCGCCACGCGCGCCAGCAGTGACAGCGCGATGCGCGTGAACGCCTCCAGCGACGCCGGCGGCGCCTCCGGCGTGAAGCTGCGCGTGAGGATGCGGAACTGCGCGGTCTTGAGCTTGAGCACCACGGTGCGGCCGACGCGTTCGGTCTTGCGGGTGGCGTTCCACGCCTTCTCCGCGATGCGCCGGATGTGCGGCTCCAGTTCCCGCAGCGGCAGGTCGGTGGCGAAGGTGTCCTCGGCGGAAATCGACTGCACCGGCTGGTCGGGCTGCACGGGGCGCTCGTCGATGCCGCGCGCACGCCGGTGCAGCGAACCACCGAAGCTGCCAAAGCGCTGCTCCAGGTCCTGCAGCGAGAACGCACGCAGGTCGCCGACGGTGGCGATGCCCATGTTCGCCAGCCTTGCCTGCATCACCTTGCCCACGCCCGGGATCTTCGCCACCGGCAATGGCGTCAGGAACGCCTCGACCTGCGCCGGCTTGACCACGAACAGGCCGTCGGGCTTGTTCCAGTCCGAGGCGATCTTGGCGATGAACTTGTTCGGCGCGACGCCCGCCGACGCGGTGAGCTGCGTCTCCTCGCGGATGCGCGCGCGGATCGCCTGCGCGGTGGCGGTGGCGCTGGCGGATTCGAGCTTCGGCGCGCTGACGTCGAGGTAGGCCTCGTCCAGCGACAGCGGCTCGACCAGGTCGGTGTGGGCAAGGAAGATCTCGCGCACCTGGCGAGACACCGCCTTGTAGCGCGGGAAGTCGGGCGGCACGAATACCGCGTCCGGGCACAGTCGCTCGGCGCGTACCGCGGGCATTGCCGAGCGCACGCCATAAGTGCGCGCCTCGTAGGAGGCGGCGCACACCACCGAGCGCGCGCCGCGCCAGGCCACCACCACCGGCCGCCCGCGCAGCGACGGATCATCGCGCTGTTCCACCGACGCGTAGAACGCGTCCATGTCGATGTGGATGATCTTGCGCACGTCGATGCTATTCCAGAGCCTGCCGGCGCCCGTCACCCGTCCGAGCGCTGGACGATGCTGATCTGGCCGTTGGTCTCCAGCACCGCCAGCCGGATATTGTCGAGTTCGAGGCAACCCGACTCGCGCATCGCCTTCTGGAAGTCCTCGTGGCTGATCAGCTCCCGGCGCAGTACGTCGCGATAGACGTTGCCGTCGCGCGCCAGCAGGACCGGCACGCCTTCGACCCAGCGCTCCACCCGCGGCGAGCGCGCCGACAGCCAGCCCACGACCCAGTTCAGCACGATCAAGGTCGCCGCCAGCAGCATGCCGCCGCCGACCGAGGCGTCTTCGCCCAGCAGCGCGTTCTGCACCGCGTTGCCGAGCAGCACCACCAGCAGGATGTCGAACGACGTGAACTGGCCCATCGACCGTTTGCCCGACAGGCGGATCATCAGCATCAACACGAAGTACACCATCAGCGCGCGCAGGATGAACTCCCACCACGGCATCGCCAGTTGGAACATCGCGGGCATCCCGGCACCTCCCTTGTGGAGCGCGCACTGTCGCATCCCGCGGGCCAGCGCGCAGCTGCAACGCCCTTGGGCGCAGCCTTCGTCCACGCCAGGCCGGGACGGGCCGACCCGCGGGCACGCAACGACGGGCAATAAAAAGCCCCGCAGGCAGGGGGGGCCGGCGGGGCTCGGGGAACGGGACTCGGGGAGAAGTCTTCGTTCCGGGATCACTCCAGGGGATGGGAGAGATCAGCGACAGACCTTGCATCTGTCGCGAGTCATATGACCACCCGGCGCATTGATAGTTCGTGAAGATCGCGCTTGGTTTCCGTGGAAATTCAGGCGGCGTTTACCTCGGGAATCCAGGGCACGGCGGGCATGTTCGTTCCAGTGCGCGTTACATGAATAGGCCAGAGGTCATGCCGCCGCCGCGCGCCAGGATGTAACCGCTTGATCGTGCGCATCGATCGCACCGCCGTCACGCGGAAATAACAATTTTCAGGGACAACACGCGGCCCGAGGCCTCCCGTCCCGGGCCAGGGACCACCCATCGCAGCAACGCTGACACACCCGTCCCCACGGGAGAAGGAAACAAATAGTCTGGTCAATGCGCCTCATCCCGGGCCAGAGACCACCCATCGCTGCAACGCTGACAAACCCGTCCCTACGGGAGATGCAAACGAGCAACCCGTCAGTGAGCTTCGTCCCAATTGATCCCCACCCCCGAATCCACCACCAGCGGAACCCGCAATTCCGCCGCCGACGCCATCCGCGCCGGCGCTTCGGCCAGCAGGGTCTCGACGAAGCCTTCGTCGGCTTCGAACACCAGTTCGTCGTGCACCTGCAGGATCATCAGCGCGCGGTCGGCATGGCCTTCGAGCCAGCGGTGGATGTCGATCATCGCGCGCTTGATGATGTCGGCCGCGGTGCCCTGCATCGGCGCGTTGATCGCGGCGCGCTCGGCGCCGGCGCGTTGGCCCTGCGTGCCGCGCTGGATGTATTCGAGGTACAGCCGGCGACCGAACACCGTTTCCACGTAGCCTTGGTCGCGTGCCTGCTGCCGCGTGCGTTCCATGAAATCGCGCACGCCGGGATAGCGCGAGAAGTAGGTGGCGATGTAGTCCTGTGCCTCACCGCGTCCGATGCCGAGGTTGCGCGCCAGTCCGAATGCGCTCATGCCGTACATCAGGCCGAAGTTGATCGCCTTGGCGGCGCGGCGTTCGTTCGAGGTCACTTGGTCGAGCGTGCGGCCGAACACTTCCGCAGCAGTGGCGCGATGGATGTCGGCGCCGGATTCGAACGCGCGCACCAGCGCCGGGTCCTCCGACAGGTGCGCCATGATCCGCAACTCGATCTGCGAGTAGTCGCAGGCGACCAGCTTGCGGCCTTGTGGCGCGACGAAGGCGGTGCGGATGCGGCGCCCGTCCTCGGTGCGGATCGGGATGTTCTGCAGGTTGGGATCGCTCGACGCCAACCGCCCGGTCGCCGCACCTGCCTGGTGGTAGCTGGTGTGCACGCGACCGGTACCGGGATTGACCATCTCCGGCAGCTTCTCGGTGTAGGTGCTGCGCAGCTTGGCCAGGCCGCGGTAGTCGAGGATCACGCGCGGCAGTTCGTGCTGGTCGGCGATGGCTTCCAGCGCCTCCTCGTTGGTCGAGGGCTGTCCGGTCGGCGTCTTCACCAGTGCCGGCAACCCCAGCTCATCGAACAGCAGGGCCTGCAGTTGCTTGGGTGAATCGAGGTTGAAGGTGCGGCCGGCGAGTTCGGTCGCCTTCTGCTGCGCGGCAAGCATGCGTCGCGACAGATCCGCGGACTGTCGTCGCAGTTCGTCGGCATCGATTCTCACGCCGTTGGCCTCGATGCGTTCAAGCACCGGCACCAGCGGCATCTCGATATCGCGGTACACCCCCTCCAGCGACGGCGTTGCCGCCAGCGTCGGCGCCTGCACGCGATGCAGGCGCAGGGTGATGTCGGCATCCTCGGCGGCGTAGCGGGTGGCATCGTCGATGGCGACGGACGAGAACGGGATCTGCTTCGCGCCCTTGCCGGCGACGGATTCGTACTTGATGGTGTCGTAGCCGAGCAGGCGCTTCGCCATCGAATCCATGTCGTGGCGCTGGCTGGAGTTCAGCACGAAGCTTTCGAGCAGGGTGTCGTCGGCGTAGCCGCGCACGTCGATGCCGTGGCGGCGCAGCACGTGCAGGTCGTACTTGCCGTGCTGGCCGACCTTGCGCTTGCCCGCGTCTTCGAGGATCGGCTTGAGTGCAGCCAGCACTACATCGCGATCGAGCTGCGCCGGCGCACCGGGATAGTCGTGGCCGAGCGGCAGGTAGGCGGCGTGGCCAGGTTCGACCGCGAGGCTGATGCCAACGAGGTTGGCGCGCATCGGATCGAGCGCATCGGTCTCGGTGTCGAACGCGAAGCCATCCGCACCGCGCAGCTTCGCGATCCAGTCGTCGAGCTGCGCCTGCGTGAGGATGGCCTCGTACTCGCCCGGCGCGGACAATTCCGCCGGCGGTGGCGGCACGTCCTCCGCGGCCGGCGCGGCATAGCGGCCGCTGCCACGCGCCTTGCCCGGTTCCTTCGCCGGGGCGTCGGGTGCGGCGCTGCCGTCAAGTTCCTTCAGCGCCTGGTTGAAGCCGTAGCGCGCATACAGGGTGCACAACGCTTCCACGTCGCGCGGACGCATCTGCAGCCCTTGCGGGGAGACATCGAGTGCGACATCGGTCTTGATCGTCGCCAGTTGCCGGCTCAGCGGCAGTTGCGGCAAGGCGTCGCGAAGGCTCTCGCCGATCTTGCCCTTGATCGCATCGGCATGGGCGATCACGCCATCGAGCGTGCCGTACTCGGCCAGCCACTTCGCCGCGGTCTTCGGCCCGCACTTGGGCACACCGGGGATGTTGTCCACGCTGTCGCCCATCAGCGCCAGCATGTCGACGATCTGGTCGGCACGCACGCCGAACTTCTCGACCACCGCATCGTCGCTGTCCATGCGGCTGCCGGTCATGGTGTTCACCAGCTCGACATGCGGCCGCACCAGTTGCGCGAAATCCTTGTCGCCGGTGGAGATGGTCACGTCGATGCCGTCGGCCGCGCCCTGCAACGCCAGCGTGCCGATCACGTCGTCGGCCTCCACGCCGGAGACGCGCAGGATCGGCAGGCCCAGCGCTTCGACAAGCGCCATCATCGGCTCGACCTGCGCACGCAGTTCGTCCGGCATCGGCGGGCGGTTGGCCTTGTACTGCGGATACAGTGCGTCGCGGAACGTCGGGCCGCTGGCATCGACCACGAAGGCGGCGTAGTCGGGCTGCTCCTTGATCGTCGCGCGCAGCATGTTGACCACGCCGAACAGCGCGCCGGTCGGCTCGCCATCGGCATTGGTCAACGGCGGCAGCGCGTGGAACGCGCGGAACAGGTAGGAGGAACCGTCGATCAGGACAAGTCTGGGCATGGCCCGATTCTACGCCGGGCCCATCGAATCCAGACGCCGTCGGGATGACGAACGCGTCCCCACGCGTGACGCAAGGCAAACCACCATGGCCTCGGCTCCTGCCAAAACACCGTCCCGCATCATCCAGAAGCAAGCGCGTCCCCACGCGCGATGCCAGCACCCTGCCCGGCCACCGCGGATCTCTACCCCGGGAACCACCCGCTTCCCGCCCACGCAGCGCGCACGCCACGCCTTGCCCCCGACACCGCCCTCGATCACCCGCCCGCAACGCCCCGCCGCGCATAATGGCCACTCCAGTCGACGGGACCCCCGCCATGCGCCGATCGCACCCCGCCCTGCTCCTGCCGCTGCTGCTCGCCCTCGGCGCCTGCGCCACCGCGCCGGAAAGCGGCGTTGACATCCCGGAAGGCGCGCTGGAGAACACGCGCACCGAAGCGAATGGCGACACGATCACCGAGTACCGCGTCGGCGGGCAGTTGCGCATGGTGAAGATCCAGCCGCCGCGCGGCCCGGCGTATTACCTGTACCAGAACAACGGCCGCCTGGTGTCGACCAAGCCCGGCGACGACGCGCCGCAGACCTACTTCAAGCTGTTCAGCTGGTAATGCCTGCCCTGCGCCTGCGCAACGCGCCGCCCACGTCCGGGCCTGGCGAACGATCGGTGCCCCGCATCCACGCCGCGCATCCGGCCATCGCGATGCGTGGCCCATGAATGCGCCGCTCAACGTCGCGCTGGTCGGCTACGGCTACGTCGGCAAGACCTTCCACGCGCCATTGATCGCGCACACCGATGGCCTTCGGCTGCATACCGTCGTGTCCGGCGATCCCGCCAAGGTGCACGCGGATGTCCCCGGCGCGCGCGTGCTGTCCGATCCGCAACAGGCATTCGAGGACGACGCCATCGACCTGGTGGTGATCGCCGCACCGAATGCCGTGCACGCCCCGCTGGCGATCGCCGCACTGCGCGCCGGTCGCCATGTGGTGGTCGACAAGCCGTTCACGACCACGCTGGACGAAGCCCGGCGCGTGGTCGAGATGGCGAGCGACGTCGGCCGCATCGCCAGCGTGTTCCAGAACCGGCGCTGGGACAGCGATTTCCTCACCCTGCGCGGGCTGGTCCAGGATGGCGCGCTGGGCGAGGTCGTCGAACTTCATTCGCACTTCGACCGCTTCCGTCCACGGGTGCCCGACCGCTGGCGCGAACGCGCGGGCCCGGGCTCCGGGCTGTGGTTCGACCTGGGCCCGCACCTGGTCGACCAGGCGCTGCAGCTGTTCGGCCTGCCGCAATCGCTGCAGGCGGACATCGGCGCGCAGCGCGACGACGCGCAGGTCGACGACTTCTTCCACGTGCTGCTGCGCTACCCGCGCCTGCGCGTGGTGCTGCACGCCGGCGCGCTGGTGCCGGCGCCCGCGCCGCGCTTCGCCGCGCACGGCACCGGCGGCAGCTTCGTCAAGCACGGGCTCGATCCGCAGGAGGCGGCGCTGAAGGCCGGCATCGCGCCCGGATCGCCGGGCTGGGGCGTGGATCCGGCACCGGGCACGTTGACTGCCGCGGACGGCAGCTCCCGCCTCGTCGCCGGCGTGCCGGGCGACTACCGTGCGTTCTACGTCGCAATGCGCGAGGCGATCGCCGGGCGCGGCGATCCGCCCGTCACCCCCACCCAGGCACTGGACGTCATGCGCGTGCTGGAAGCCGGACATGCCAGCGCGCGAGAGCGCGGTGCCATCACGTTCGACTGAAG
>Ga0209571_1000275_pt1 | contig 81446 bp, 78 predicted proteins | sample EBPBio102011_DNA_FD_185866 | JGI IMG/M metagenome (GOLD analysis project Ga0209571, IMG submission 185866) | Wastewater treatment Type I Accumulibacter community from EBPR Bioreactor in Madison, WI, USA - Reactor 1_1/10/2011_ DNA (SPAdes)... | ecosystem: Engineered > Bioreactor > EBPR >... | reverse complement strand
CCCCTGCGCTCCGCGACCATCGCGATCAATGGCGCCCAGCAGACCCTCCCGCCCCAGATCGACACAGAGCAGCAAGCGATCCTCGACGCCCTCAACCCAAGGCACTAAGCAAATGACCGAAGTCAGGTCGGACGAAGTCCCGAGCCAGCGGAGGGCGTGGTGGGTCCTACGGCCACCGGGAACGAAGTGAGCGGAGGGCGTGGTGGGTCCTACGGCCACCGGGAACGAAGTGAGCGGAGGGCGTGGTGGGTCCTACGCCCACCGGGAACGAAGTGAGCGGAGGGCGTGGGATTCGAACCCACGTGAGGCTTGCACCCCAAGCGGTTTTCAAGACCGCCGCACTAGGCCACTATGCGAGCCCTCCAACGGTCGGTGAGCGCACGGCATACCGACCGAGGACCAAGGGTATGCCGTGCCGGGACTCCTGCGCCCACCCCACCCACGGGTAGGGTCGGAGGCCGACGGAAGGACCGACATGGGCAAGCTGGGTTTCCTCGCCGGGATGGCGGCCGGGTACGTGCTGGGCGCACGCGCCGGCAAGCAGCGGTACGCGCAGATCAAGACCGTCTCGGGCAAGGTCTGGAACAGCGCACCAGTGCAGAAGCAGGTCGCCACCGCCAAGGAGGCGGCCAAGACCAAGGCAGCGCCCGTCGTCGCCGACCTGGTCGGGGACGCGGCCAAGCAGGCCGCCGAACGACTGCGTGCGCAGCGAACCGTCACCTCGGAGGTCGCCACCCCGACGCGCCAGTCCGCGAGCAGCGATGCGTGGGTGACGCCTCCGGCCGGTCCCGACCCGTGGGCCCAGGCGACCCGCCCTTGACGCGACCGGCGGTGGTCCTGCCGCCCCCTACTGCGGCAGGACCACCGTCCCCATCCGGGGTCGCGCCCGCCCCTGCCGGGCGCATCCGTCAGGTAAGGATGACCGCGGCGCCCCGTTGATACATGCCGAGTCCTCGATTCCTCACGCTGCTCTCAGCGAGCGAGGTATCAGAACGAGGGCTCAAGGCTCCTGCGTACTGACAGGTATCTCACTACGCTGCTGCACCTGGCCCTCGAGCCATCGGCTGCGCCCTAGGAGTCAACATGGACGGCACCATCCCCGGCGAGAAGTGGTTCCCCCGCCCCCGTCACCCGCAGCCCGCCCCACCGCACCGGCGCCGACCCCTGGTCGTGGTGCCCGGGTCGGCGGTCCGCCGGCTCGGGGCTCGCCTGCTGGACCCGGTGACCGCCACGGTCATCGGCGGCGAGCGAACCCAGCTGGAAGCCACCATCTACCGCGGTGACCGGCTGCTCGTGCGCGGGCTCCCGGGCAGCCACCAGTTCGCCTCCCTCGCCGAGCTGCTGCCCAGGACCTGGGTCGTCCGAGAGGAGGAGCGCCATCCCTGGCAGGCCGTCGCCGAGGAGTTCGGCCTCGTCGAGGACCTGGCCGCGGTCGCCGTCACCGAGGTCGTGCTCGAGGTGGCTCCTGGGATCGCGGCCTCCACTCCCGATGCCTGGGAAGTCCTCCAGCAGCACCGGCAGGCCCTCGGCGGGGACCTCGAGCGAGCCGTCCCCCGTCAGGTCGGCCTCTCCCACCTCCTCATCTCGAGCGGCCATGGCGACGGCATCGGTCACGGTGACGGCATCGGCCATGGCGATGGCATCGGTCACGGTGACGGCATCGGTCACGGCGATGGCATCGGCCATGGCGACGGCATCGGTGGCGCGGTGGCCCGCTTCCCCGTCCAGTGGGGAGCGAGGTCTGAAGCGGCCACCCACCGGCATCGCAAGGCCAGGCCCGTGGTCGCCCTGCTCGACACCGGCCTGGGAGCCCACCCGTGGTTCCCCGAGGACGACTCCCCGGACAGCCTCGCCGTGCGCGAGGTCACCCTCGGCGGGAAGCGCATCGGTCGCCTCGTCACGCCGGACGACGACCCGGAGGCCACCGGCATCACGCTCGATCCCGTCAACGGCTTCCTCGACCCCCTCGCCGGGCACGGCACGTTCATCGCGGGCATCGTCCGCCAGCACTGCCCCGGCGCCCAGATTCTCTCCGTCCCGGTGATGTGGGGTGACGGCGTCGCCGACGAGAAGGACGTCATCGACGCACTCACCGGCCTCTACCTGCGCCACCTCATCGGCGAGCGCACCGGCCAGCCCGAGCTGTGCATCGACGTCATCTCGCTGTCCTTCGGCTACCACCACGAGACACCCTCGACCTTCGAGGACGAGTCGGGCCTGTTCACCATCCTCCAGGCACTTTCGGCCGCCGGCGTCGTCGTCGTGTGCGGGGCGGGCAATGACGCCTCGACCACCGAGTTCTACCCTGCGGCCCTCGCACGCACTCCCGCCCCCGGAGCCCCGCTGGTGAGCGTCGGGGCCACCAACCCCGGGAGCCGGCGGGTGACCGCCTTCTCCAACACCGGGGACTGGGTGCGTGCCTATCGACCCGGAGTCGCGGTGGTCAGCACCATGCCGACCACCTTCAACGGCTCCCTCCAGGGCCAGGTGCGCAGCGCGAATCCGGAACTTCCAGAGCGTGGCTCGATGGACGCGGACGACTTCTCCGGCGGCTTCGGCGTGTGGAGCGGGACCTCGTTCGCCGCACCCGCGCTCGCCGGCGACATCGCCGCGCAGCTCCTCGGCCAGGACACGAGCCGCTGGCAGGACCGGGTCGGGGCCGCACGCACGGCCGTCGACTCCGCACTGGGGCAGTCATGACACCCGGGGCACCGGCCAAGGACCTGGCCGTCCTCGCCGCGGATGCCCTGTCGGCGCACCGGCTCGGCGACTCCCGTGCGATGGGCGAGATGGTCACGCGCATCACCCCCTTGCTGTGGCGGGTGGCCCGAGCGCAAGGACTCGATCCGCAGGCGGCCGAGGACGTCGTCCAGACGGCCTGGGTGCGACTGGTGGAGTCCGCGGACGCGATCGCCAGCCCTCAGGCCACGTTGAGCTGGCTGCTGGTGACGACCCGGCGCGAGGCCTGGAACGTCAGTCGCAAGACGCGCCACGTCGTGGCCACGTCACCCGAGGACCTTCCCGAAGCCGACCCGGCGCCGGCCGTCGAGGAGGCCGTCGTCGCCGAGGCCGGCAATGCCGTGCTCTGGCGGCACGTGCGCGACCTGTCCCGCACCTGCCAGCAGCTCCTCGCAGTGCTGGCGCAGGCCGCCAAGCCGGACTACCGCGCCATCAGCGAAGCCTTCGGTATGCCGATCGGCAGCATCGGCCCCACCCGCGGTCGCTGCCTGGCCAAGCTGCGCCTCTCGCTCGAGGCCGACCCGGAGTGGGTGAGGTCATGACGTCCAGCAGTCGCGAGGACCAGCTCGCCATGGAGCCGATGGACGCGCTCGACGAGGAGCTGCTCGCCCGGATCCACCACCTCCACCTCACCCGCGACCCGATGCCGGACGGGCTGGTCGACCGGATCAGCTTCGCGATGACGGTGGCGGCCCTCGAGGCCGACGTCGCCCAGACGGTCGCCGAGAGTGGGCTCACCGCGGCCGGTGCCCGCTCGACCTCCTACGACCGTGCCACGCGGGTCACCTTCGCCCATGGCGACTTCTCGGCCATGGTCACGATCGACATCGGTCGCGACGGATCGGGTGACGTCCACGGATGGATCCCCGAGCCCGGGATCGATGTCGAGCTTCGCGAGCGCTCGCGGGCCCAGACGGTGCCGGCCGATGGGGACGGCCGCTTCCACTTCTCCGGCGTCGAGCGCGGACTGGTCCATCTCGTCTTCCACCGGCACGGTGGTCACCGGCCGATCATCACGCCCACCCTGGAGATCTGAGCACTGGCGACCGCCCCGACCCTCAACGAGCTCCACCAACAGGCCATCAGCGCCAACGCCGGTGGGCACTACCGGCGCGCACGCGACCTCATCGGGCAGGCCCTGGCGATGCCCGAGGCCACCGGCGACGACGTGAGCGGACACCCGAGCGACCAGGTCGCCTGGCGCATCGCCAGGGCGAGGGTGCGGATCACGTCGGCGCTGACGAGCCTGGCGCTGGACGGTCTCGGGCCGGCCATGGCGGAGCTGGACCTCGCGCGGCGGGAGGCCCGTGACCTCGGCGACTCGCTCCTGTCGAGCCGATGCGACCTGCAGGAGGCGGCCCTCCACGTGTGGTGCGCGCAGTGGCCGGAGGCCATCGACGCGATCGATCGGGTCCGGCCGTTCCTGGCGGAGCTCCCGCCGAACGAGCAGTGTGCTGCGCTGCTCAATGGCGGGCTGGCGCACATCTCATGGGGCAGCCTCGAGTCGGGACGACGTGACCTCGAGCAGGCCCTCGCCCTTGCCGGCACCCACGGCCTGGTCAACCAGGCCTTCAAGGCCCAGCACAACCTGGGGTGCCTGCGCTACATCGAGGGGGACATCCCGGGGGCACTGTCACTGCTCCGCCGCGCGCGGGACCTCGGTGGCGCGGTCAACTCCACGCGCACCGACCTCGACCTGGCCCAGGTCCTGCTGGAGGCGGGACTGGTCACCGAGGCCGAGCACTTGCTGAAGAGTGCCCTGGCGCAGGCGCGGGCCGAGGAGCAGGGGGTCGAGGTCGGCGACCTCCACCTCGACCTCGCCCGCTGCGCCCTCGTCGTCGACGACCTTGCCCTGGCTCACGAGCATGCAGAGGCGGCCGCCGGGGCATTCACCGAGCGCGGGGCCCGGGGGCGGGCCACCTCGGCGCGCCTGGTGGCCGCCCTGGCCGAGCTGGTGAGCGGTCATCCGGCGACGGACACGACGCAGCTGTGGCCGCTCATCGAGGACGCCGTGGCCGGCCCGACCGACGTCGGCGTGGCGGGCCAGGCCTGCCGCGTGGCGGCCGAGCTCAAGCTCAGCGAGGGCGATCACGACGGCGCTCGGGCGTGGCTGGACCGGCTGGGGCAGCTCTCCGGGCTCGGGCTGGGCGACGCGGCCCACGCGGCGCTCCTGCGCGCACGACTCGCGGCCGCGGAGGGCCGCGACGAGGCAGCCGCGACGGCACTGGCCGGTGCCGCGGGACTGGTCTCGACGCGACAGGGCGCGAGCTCGAGCCTGGAGGTGCGCGCCGGCCTGGCCCTGCACGCCCGACGCCTGCGGGAGGAGGACCTCAGGCGTGCCCACCGCAGGGCCGAGGTCTCGGACGTCGTCGACACGGCGGAACGCTGGCGGGCCAGCTCGCTGCGCCTCCCGTTGTCGGTGGGGACCCACCCTGAGGTCGCAGGCCCGTTGGAGGACCTGCGCCGACTGCGCCAGCGCCTCGCCATCACCCCGCCCTCGGACGAGGGACGTGAGGAGCTCGAGCGCGAGGCACGGCTCCTCTCGGAACGCGTCTCCGCGCTCGGGCGCGAGATGGCTGTCGACCAGCCCGTCGCGGACCGGGCGCCGGTGCGCCTGACGGACCTGCGCTCCTCGACCCTGCTCGCCGACGGCCTGACCACCTGCTGCTTCCACGCGAGCGATGGTCGGCTCTTCCGGGTGGACGTCTCCGACTCGGGCTGCCAGGTCCACGACCTCGGTCCGCGCGACCCGTTGCGGGCCTCCGCCGCTCGGGCCCAGCAGGACCTGACCGACCTCGCCCATGCCGGTCACGAACCGCGGATCGCCGCCCTGGTCCGAGCCGCCCTGGAGCGCACCTTGGGGGAGCTCGAGGCCCGCCTGCTGGGCCACCTGCGGCTGGAACGTTCCGCACCCGTCGCCATCGTCCCCACCGAGGAGCTCCTCCTCGTCCCGTGGCGCGCCTTCACCGCGCTGCACGGGCGAGCCGTGGTGATCGCCCCGTCACTGACGCACCTGCTGGGCGAGGTCGAGGACCACTCGTCCGGCCAGGGGGTCACCCTGTCCGTGCTGGCCGGCCCCGGCCTCACGCATGCGGTGTCCGAGGTCGAGGCCGTCGCACACGCCTGGCGGGGCCGGGAGACGGTGCTGCGCTCCGCGGCCACCGCCGCCGACCTGCGCGCTGCCCTGGTCTCGAGCCAGGTCGTGCACGTGGCGGCCCACGGACACCATGAGCCGCAGAGCCCGCTCCTGTCGTCCCTGACCCTGGCGGACGGCCCCGCGTTCGCCCACGAGCTGGCCGCCGGCGGCGACACCGGTCACGTCGTGCTCTCTGCGTGCGACGTGGGGCGAGCGGAGGTCCTCACCGGGGACGAGCCCCTGGGCCTGGTCGCTGCCCTCTGGTCACGGGGCGTCGGCAGCGTCGTCGCGTCGGTCGCCCCGGTCGACGACGCCGTGGTCGCGCGGGCCATGCCTGACTACCACCGCCACCTCGCCAGCGGTCGCCCGGCATCCCACGCCCTGCTCGAGGCGTGCGGGGACGACCCTGCGCTGGCCACGTTCGCCGTCTTCGGTCGCGACTGGCGACTCGAGCAGCCCACACCTCAGATGAAGAGCGCCGGCTCCCGGAACAACGCCTCGTAGGGATCCTCGCCGGGCTGGGACGGCATACGGTATGCCGCGGGGACGCCAGTTGCGATGGCGCCCTGCGGAACGTCCTTCACCACAACGGAATTCGCGCCGATCTGCGCGCCATCGCCCACCTCGATGTCGCCGAGGACCCGCGCCCCGGCCCCGATGGTGACGCCGTCGCCGAGGGTGGGATGCCGCTTGGTGCCGCGAGCGAGGGACCGGCCCCCAAGGGTGACGCCGTGGTAGAGCATGACGTCGTCGCCGACGACGGCGGTCTCGCCGATGACGACACCCATCCCGTGGTCGATGAAGAAGCGTCGGCCGAGGGTGGCCCCGGGGTGGATCTCCACTCCGGTCACGGAGCGCACGACGGTGGAGAAGATGCGGGCCGTCGGGCGGCCCAGGCCCCCGCCCTCCCACAGCTTGTGGGAGAGGCGGTGGGCCCAGATGGCGTGCAGGCCGGGCGAGTTGACGATGACGTCCGCGCGTGAGGCGGCCGCCGGGTCGCGGGCGATCGCGGCGTCGACGTCCTCACGGATCGCGGTGCGCGCGGCCCGGAGGCCACGCGCGATCCGGGAGCCGGGCAGGGGCATGGTCAGTCGACCAGGCCCTCGAAGAGCACGGTCGAGAGGTAGCGCTCACCGAAGCTGGGGATGATGACGACGATGGTCTTGCCGGCGTTCTCCGGGCGGGCCGCGACCTGCGCGGCGGCGGCGAGCGCGGCGCCGGAGGAGATGCCGACGAGCAGCCCCTCGTCGGTGGCGGCCTTGCGGGCCCATTCCACAGCCGTCTCGGCGTTGATGTCGATGACCTCGTCGTAGACCTCGGTGTCGAGGATCTCGGGGACGAAGTTGGCGCCGATGCCCTGGATCTTGTGCGGGCCGGGGGCGCCGCCGTTGAGGATCGGGGACTCGGCCGGCTCGACGGCGATGACCTGCAGGCCGGGCTTGCGCTCCTTGAGCACCTGGCCGACACCGGTGATCGTGCCACCGGTGCCGATGCCCGCGACGACGATGTCGACGGCGCCGTCGGTGTCGCGCCAGATCTCCTCGGCGGTGGTCTTGCGGTGGATCTCGGGGTTGGCAGCGTTGGCGAACTGGCGAGCCAGCACGGCACCTTCGCGCTCGGCGACGATCTCGTCGGCCTTGGCGACCGCACCCTTCATGCCGGTGGACGGGTCGGTGAGGACGAGCTCGGCACCGAAGGCCCGCAGCAGCGCGCGACGCTCCTTGCTCATCGACTCCGGCATCGCGAGGACGACGTTGTAGCCGCGCGCCGCGCCGACCATCGCCAGGGCGATGCCGGTGTTGCCCGAGGTCGCCTCGACGATGGTGCCGCCGGGCTTGAGCTCGCCGCTGGCTTCGGCGGCATCGACGATGGCCACGCCGATGCGGTCCTTGACCGAGTTGGCCGGGTTGTAGAACTCGAGCTTGGCCGCGACGGTCACGCCCTCGGCCGCGTCGGGCACGATGCGGTTGATCCGGACGAGCGGGGTGTTGCCGATGAGCTCGGTGACGTCGGCGTGGATGGGCATGTGGTCTCTCCTGAGGACGTGACGGTGGTCGCGGGCGACAACGGCGACTGACTTATGCCTATTCCAACAGAGAGTTATGAACGTCCGGAAATCGCCGCCACTCCTCGGACGGCTTGCCCGGCCTGCCGTTTGCCGCGGGGCCGGCTCCCGAGGCGCGCCTCCCCGCCTCCCAGCCCAGCCGGTCATGCAGAAGGCGGAATCCGTTCCCCGATCTGCATGACCAGGGCGGACCGCGGCCATGAGACCGAGGGCACCCTGCGACCACGATCACAGGCCCCCCGGCCCGAGGTGGCCGCTCACTAGACTCCGGCACATGCGTGTCCTCTCTGCTGTGCTGCCCCAGGCCCCGTCACAGTCCGTGCTGCCGATGCCCGACGAGGCGTTCGGCGGGTGGAGTGCACTGCAGGTCGTCGCGATCGTGCTCTGCTTCGTCATCCCGCTCATCGGGTGGGCGCTGCTCTTCCGGCAGGTGGGGCGGTTCGTGTCCTTCTACCGGCTCGGGCAGTCCGAGGCGCGCACGGACAACCCGGGGTCGCGCACGTGGACGCTGGTCAAGGAGTTCCTCGGGCACACGCGCATGTCGCGCCTGAAGGTGGTCGCGGCGGCGCACTGGTTCACTGCGCTGTCCTTCTTCGTGCTCTTCGCGACGCTCGTCAACGCCTTCTTCCAGCTGGTGCAGCCGGACTACCGCCTGCCGCTCATCGGGCACTTCCCACCCTTCGAGTGGCTGATCGAGGTGTTCGCGTGGACCGGCCTGATCGGGATCATCGCGCTCATCTTCATCCGCCAGCGGAACCACCCGCGCTCGGCCGCGGGTGAGGCGGGGCGCCGGTCGCGCTTCTTCGGGTCGGTGTGGTGGCAGGCGTACTACGTCGAGTTCACCATCGCCGCCGTGTGCCTCGCGATCCTCACCCTCCGCACGCTCGAGGCCGCCATCGTGCAGATCCGCGAGCCCGAGACCTCGCTGGGCCTGCACTTCCCGCTCACCGGCTGGCTGGCCGGGATCTGGTCCGGGCTCTCGCTGCCGGGCCTGGCGCAGTGGATCTATGCGATCGCGATGTTCAAGATCCTCGTGTCCTTCGCGTGGATGATCACCATCTCGCTCAACCCGACGATGGGTGTGGCCTGGCACCGCTTCCTCGCCTTCCCGAACATCTGGTTCAAGCGCGAGGCCTCCGGTCGCACGGCGCTCGGTGCGGTCAAGCCGATGACGCTGCGCGGCGAGCCCTTCACGCTCGAGGCGATGGAGGCGATGGCCGAGGAGGACGACGACGCCGAGCCGCCCGTCCTGGGCGTCGGCAAGGCCGAGGACTTCACCTGGAAGGGCCTGCTCGACTTCACGACCTGCACCGAGTGCGGTCGTTGCCAGTCGCAGTGCCCGGCGTGGAACACCGACAAGCCGCTCTCCCCCAAGCTGCTCATGATGTCGCTGCGCGAGCACAGCAACGCCAAGGCCCCCTTCCTGCGGGCCGTCGCGGCCGGTGAGAGCGCCCCCGAGGGCTCTCCCGACTGGTCCGAGATCCCCCTCATCGGGGAGACGGGGTATGCCGCGGAGTCGCCGCTGACGGCATACACCTCGCTCGCGGGGGTTTCCACGGACGGTGAGCGGGTCGCCGAGGCCGGCGTCGGCGTCATCGACCCGGACGTGTTGTGGTCGTGCACCACCTGTGGCGCGTGTGTCGAGCAGTGCCCCGTCGACATCGAGCACGTCGACCACATCGTCGACATGCGGCGCTACCAGACGTTGATCGAGTCGGCGTTCCCGGCGGAGCTCGGTGGTCTGTTCAAGAACCTCGAGGGCAAGGGCAACCCGTGGGGCATGGGCGCGCGGGCGCGCCTGGACTGGGCCAAGGACCTGCCGTTCCCGGTGCGCGTGCTCGGCGAGGACGTCGAGAAGGCGTCCGATGTGGACTGGCTGTTCTGGGTCGGGTGCGCGGGTGCCTATGAGGACCGCGCGAAGAAGACGACGCGGGCGGTCGCCGAGCTGCTCGACACGGCCGGGGTGTCCTTCGCGGTTCTCGGCAACGGTGAGACGTGCACGGGTGACTCGGCGCGGCGGGCCGGGAACGAGGTGCTCTTCCAGACCCTGGCTGCGCAGAACATCGAGACGATGGGTGAGTTCGGTGTCACCAAGGTCGTCGTGACGTGCGCGCACTGCTTCAACACGATCAAGAACGAGTACGCCCAGCTCGGCGCGAACTTCGAGGTCGTCCACCACACCCAGCTGCTCAACCGGCTGGTGCGCGACAAGAAGCTCGTGCCCGTGGCTCGGCCCTCCGAGGTCGGCGGGATGTCGACCGCCCGGGATGCGGCCTCGACGGCGCCGTCGGTGACCTATCACGACCCCTGCTACCTGGGCCGGCACAACCACGTCTATGCGCCGCCGCGTGAGCTCATCGGTGCGCTGCCGGGCGTGGAGCTGCGCGAGATGCCGCGCTCGGGCGAGAAGTCCTTCTGCTGTGGCGCCGGTGGTGCCCGCATGTGGATGGAGGAGAAGCTCGGCACGCGGATCAACATGAACCGCACCGAGGAGGCGCTGGCCACCGGCGCCGAGCGGATCGCCATCGGGTGCCCGTTCTGCCGGGTCATGATCTCTGATGGGTTGACCGCCAAGCAGGCCGAGGGCGTCGGGACCGACGTCGAGGTCGTCGATGTCGCCCAGATGCTGCTGTCCGCGGTGCGCCGCGGTCAGGAGGGGCGGGCGTCCGACGCTGCTGCGCCTGCGGTCGCGGCTCCCGTTGTGGAGGCCGGGCCCGCAGCGGCCGCTCCGGCCGCTTCCGCCCTCGATTCCGGTATGCCGTCCGCCGCCACCGGCGCTGCCGCCGTCGGTGCCGCTGTGGCTGGCGCCGCGGCGACTGCCACTGCTGCAGCGTCTGGTGCCACTGATGCAGCCGCCACTCGCGACGCGGCTGACGCCCCGACCGAGGCCGACCCGTGGGACGACGCCGTGCTCGAGGAGGCCCAGGCCGAGGCGACCTTCTCGGCCCAGGCAGACACCTCCGCGGGAGCCGCGCCGGCTGCCGAAGCGGATCCCTGGGATGACGCTCCTGCCCCGGCCGCGTCTGCACCCGCGAACTCCGCACCCGCAGCCGCAACGGCCGAGGCCGACCCTTGGGACGACGAGCCGGCCGCAGCAACCGCCACTTCGAATGGTTTGTCCACGCCGCGTACAGATGCTCCAGCGGGTGGGTCACCGGAAGCCGACCCCTGGGACGACGAGCCCGCGGCGGCACCCGCCTCCGCTGCGCCCGTCACCCAAACGACCACGGATGCTCCAGCCGGCGGGTCACCCGAGGCCGATCCCTGGGACGACGAGCCCGCGGCGGCACCCGCCTCCGCTGCGCCCGTCACCCAAACGACCACGGATGCTCCAGCCGGCGGGTCACCCGAGGCCGATCCCTGGGACGACGAGCCCGCGGCGGCACCCGCCTCCGCTGCGCCCGTCACCCAAACGACCACGGATGCTCCAGCGGGAGGGTCAGCCGTGGCCGACCCGTGGGACGAGCCAGACCCCTGGGACGACACCCCCGCCACCCCGGCCGTTGCTGCCCCAGCGGCAGCCGCTGCCGCCCCGGCGGCTGAGGTGGCACCGGCGCAACAGGAGGCCGTGCCCGCTGAGTCTGCGGATGACGCCGCGCACCCTGCCGCGGAGGTCACCGAGGAGCCGGCAGGTCTCGCGGGCTCGAACGTCGCCGACGTGGACCCGTGGGACACCCCTGACCCTTGGGACGAGCCTGCCGGGACCGACACGCCAGTGACCCACCAGGTGGAGCAACTGGACGCGAGCGAAACCAACATTGCCGAAGACAGTGGGTCACCCGAAGCAGGCGGGTCCGCCGGAGCCAGCGAGTCAGTCCAGGCTGACCCGTGGGACGAGCCGGTCGGTTCCGCTGAGCCAGTGACCCACCAGGTGGAGCAACTGGACGCGAGCGAAACCAACACTGTCGATGGTGGCGAGGTGATGGTCGAGGACTCGGCGTGCGATGAGGAGTCCACTGACGCCGCTGAGCCCGCGACGGTCGAGGACGCGCCGGCAGAGCCGGCAGCCCCGGCAGGGCCGCCGGCACCGTCGGCACCGGCGGCACCGTCGGCACCGGCGGCACCGTCGGCACCGGCGGCACCAGCGGCGCCTGCGCCATCGGCGCCGTCCGGTCAGCTTCCGGCAGACCTGCAGGAGATCCTCGACAGCAAGGACCCCTGGGACTGAGTCATCGAGAGAACGACTGAGGGCCGCTCCGGAACATCCGGAGCGGCCCTCAGCGTCTGCGGCCCGTTGCTGGACCCGCTCGGCCTCGGCCTTGCCTCAGCCGGGGGCTTGCCTCAGCCCAGGCCCTGTGCCTTCAACCACTCGGCGGCGACGGCCTTGGGGTCCTTCTTGTCGACGTCGGTGGCCTTGAGCAGGTTGGTCAGCTCCTCGGTCGTGAGCTTCGCCGACACCGCGTTCAGCGCCGCCGACACCTCGTCGGCCCGGTCCGCCACGACGAGCGGCACGACGTTCTGCGAGCCGAAGAGCTTCTTGTCGTCCTTGATCGTCACGAAGTCGTTGACCACGATCGCCGGGTCGGTCGAGAAGATGTTGGCCGCCTGGACCTGACCGTTCTTCAGCGCCTGCACCAGCGCCTGACCCTTGAGCGGCACGAAGTCCTGGAAGGTGATCCCATAGGTCTTCTCCAGGCCGGGGATCCCCTGCGCGCGCTCCTTGAACTCCGGCGGCGCCCCGAGCGTCAGGTCGCCCGTCTTCCCGGTCAGCTCCGAAAGCGTCGTCGCCCCGACCTTGGCTGCCGTCTCCTTGGTCACGACGATCGAGTCGTTGTCCTCGGCCGCCGACTTCTCGAGCACGGTCAGGTTGGCCGGCAGCGAACCCTTGAGCGCGTCATAGACGTCGTTCGGCTCGGTCTTGTCGAAGGCCTTGTCGTAGTACAGAGCCAGCGCGCCGGTGTACTCCGGCACCACCTGGATCGAGCCGTCCTCAAGGGCCTTGAGGTAGATCTCCCGCGACCCGATGTTCGTCTTCGTCGAGGCGTCCACGCCCTTGGCCTTCAGGGCGCCGGCATAGATCTCGGCCAGCACGACCGACTCCGAGAAGTCGGCGGAGCCCACGACGATCGCGCCGCCCGAGGCCGCTCCCCCGGACTCCCCCGACGCGGCAGGACTGGAGAGGGGGTCACTGGACCCTCCACCGCAGGCGGTCAGCCCCAGCAGGGCGACGCCGACGAGGGCGAGGGTCGTGGTCGTGCGCTTCATGTCGATCCCTTCGGTGACGCACGCGAGTCCTCACGCGCTCGTGGTGGGCACAACGCCCGAGGCCTCCCCCGGCTTCCCCGGAGCAAGGACAATCTCGCGGCGAACCCGAGGGCGGCCCCAACGGCCGCTCCCTGCGGGTCCACCGCCGGTCAGTCCGGGTGAAACGATCACCTTTTGGGCTAGCGCGAACACCCCATCGACGACGAGCGCCAACGCCGAGACCAGGACCGCACCTCCCGCGGTCTGGACGTAGTTGCCCGCCGCCAGACCGTCGATGAGGAAGCGGCCCAAACCACCCAAGCCGATGTATGCCGCGATGGTCGCCGTTGCGATGACCTGCAGCACCGCCGACCGCACTCCCGACCACAGCAGCGGCAACGCGCACGGCAGTTCCACCCGCCAGAGCACCTGGGCCGGACGCATGCCCATCCCTCGCGCCGCGTCCCGGGCGGCGGGATCGACGGCCTCCACCCCGGCATACGTGCCGGCAAGGATCGGCGGGATGGCGAGCAGGACGAGCGCGATGACCGAGGGCACGAGGAAGGCGGCCTTGCCCGGGATGAAGGGCCCCACCCACAGCGCGAGCGCGAAGAGCAGGCCCAGCGTCGGGACGGCGCGCGCCGCGTTGGCCGCGGACACGAGCCACTTCCCGCGGCCGGTGTGGCCCACCCACAGCCCGAGCGGCACCCCGATCGCAGCCGCGATTGCGACGACGAGCGCGCTGTAGCCCAGGTGCTGCAGCAGCCGCGCTCCGATCCCGTCCGAGCCCGACCAGGACTCGGGCGAGGTGAGCCAGGCCCAGATCGCGGCGATCACGGCTGCACCCCGGCGCCGGCACCGACGCGCGTCCAGGGCGTGAGCGCGGCCCCCACGACGCGGATGAGCACGTCGAAGCCCAGGGCGAGCACCACGCACGCGACGATGCCGGTGATGAGCTCACCGTTGATGGCCCGGTTGAACCCGTCGGTGAGCAGGTGCCCCAGTTGTGGCACGCCGATGAGCGAGGCGACCGAGACGATCGAGACGTTGGAGACGGCGGCGACCCGCAGGCCGGCCGTGAGCACCGGCACCGACAGGGGCAGGTCGACGGCCAGGAACCGCCGCAGCCCGCGATAGCCCATCGCCGTGGCCGCGGCGCGCACGTCCTCGGGCACCGCGCCCAACCCGTCGGCGACCGAGCGCACGAGCAGCGCCACGGTGTAGACCGTCATCGCGGCCACGACGTTGATCGGGTCGAGGATCCGCGTCCCGAGGACGAGCGGCATGAGGATGAAGAGCGCCAGGCTCGGGATCGTGTAGAGCAGTCCCGACGTGGTCACGAGGACCGGGTATGCCGTCCGCCACCGTCGCGCTGCCCACCCCAGGGGGAGGGCGATCACCAACCCGAGGACCAGCGGGAGCCCGGCGAGCCAGATGTGCTGACCCAAGAGGGGGAAGACGTCACGCCAGTGGTCCGCGAGCCAGGTCACGAGGTGGCCCGCTCCGCCTCGAGGAGCGCGATGACATCGCTCGCGCGCACCGTCCCGAGGAACTCCCCGGTCTCGTCGACGATCACGCCCCGACCGGTCGGGGAGGACAGCGCCGCATCGAGGGCCTCACGGGGGGAGGCGCTGATTGCGGCGACGACGCCGCTGCGGTTGAGGTCCGACAGCTCGACCGCGCCGCTGCCGAGCCGCTCCGGCTCGACCCAGCCCAGGGGCTGCCCCTCCTCGACGACGAGCATCCAACGGGGAGAACCCTGTTCGGGTCGCTCCCCCAGCGCCAAGGTGCGCTCGGAGTGGAGGGGAAGGCGCGGCATACCGGTGAAGGAAAGGGACCGTATGCCGCGATCGCGCCCGAGGAAGTCGGCGACGAAGTCGTCGACCGGGCGGGCGAGCAGGTCCTGCGGGGAGTCGACCTGCGCGAGGCGACCACCGACGCGCATGACGGCGACCTGGTTGCCGAGGAGCAGTGCCTCGTCGATGTCGTGGGTGACGAAGACGATGGTCTTCTGGAGCTCGGCCTGGAGACGGAGCAGCTCGGCCTGGAGCTGCTGTCGCACCACGGGATCGACGGCACTGAAGGGTTCGTCCATGAGCAGGATCGGCGGGTCCGCGGCGAGGGCGCGGGCGACGCCGACGCGCTGCTGCTGACCGCCGGAGAGCTGCGCGGGATAGCGGTGGGCGAGCTCGTCGGAGAGGCCGACGCGCTCGAGCCAGTCCATGGCGGCCGTCCGCGCGCGTCCCTTGTCCCACCCGAGGAGGCGCGGCACGGTGGCGATGTTCTCGAGCACCGTGCGGTGCGGGAAGAGGCCGGCGTGCTGGATGACGTAGCCGATGCCGCGCCGCAGCGTGGCCGCGTCGAGGTCGAGCACGCTCGTGCCGTCGATGGTGATCAGGCCTCGCGTCGGCTCGATCATCCGGTTGATCATGCGCAGCGAGGTCGTCTTGCCGCAGCCCGAGGGGCCGACGAGCACGGTGACCTCGCCCGTGGGGATCGTGAGGGTGAGACCGTCGACCGCGACGGAGCCGCCGGGGTACTCCTTGGTCACGGCATCGAACCGGATCATCGCTCCAACGTAGTCGACGACGGCCCGGCACGGCCCACCCGGCGGTGGGAGGATGCGCGGGTGGGTGAGCGGACGGCATACCTCAGTCGCGGTGAGCGACGCGGCCGGGCGACCCTGTGGGGGCTCACGCTCGGGTCGGGAGTCGCGATTCTCGACGGCTCGGTCGTCAACACGGCGCTGCGGGCCATCGGGACCGACCTCGGGGCGTCGCTGGCGCAGCTGCAGTGGGTCATCAACGGCTACATGCTGGCGCTCGCCTCGCTCGTGCTCGTCGGTGGCGCGCTCTCGGACCGGCTCGGGCGGCGGCGGATCTACCTGGTCGGGATGGCGTGGTTCCTCGTCGGGTCTGTGGCCTGCGCGCTGGCCCAGTCACCCGGCCAGCTCATCGCGATGCGGGTGCTGCAGGGCATCGGCGCGGCGCTCCTGACGCCCGGGGCGCTGGCGATCATCCAGTCGAGCTTCGCGCCGGACGAGCGCGCGGGTGCGATCGGCACCTGGGCCGGGATGTCCGGGATCGCGGCGGCGATCGGGCCTTTCGTCGGGGGCTGGCTGGTCGATCACGCCAGTTGGCGGTGGATCTTCGGGATCAACGTGCCGCTGTGCCTGGCCGTGATCGGGCTTGTCGTGTGGGCGACGCCGGAGAGCCGCTCGCCGGCGGTGGGTCGCTTCGACGCCGTGGGGGCCATGCTGAGTGTGATCTCGCTGGGGCTGTTGACCTTTGGTCTGACGCAGGGCTTGGGATCGGTCTCGGGCTGGGGTCCGCTGGTGGCGGGCGTCGTGGGTCTGGGGCTCCTGCTGGCCGTGGAGCGGAGGTCTGCGGCGCCATTGATCCCGTTGCGGCTCTTTGCTTCTCGCGTCTTCAGCGCGGCGAACGCGATGACATTCCTCGTCTACGGCGCGCTCGGGGTGGTCTTCTTCATCCTCGTGCTGCAGCTCCAGGTGAGCGCCGGCTGGTCGGCGCTGGCGGCGGGGCTGTCGGGCCTGCCGGTGACCGTGGCGCTCATGCTCCTGTCGTCGAGGGCCGCCGCGTTGTCCGCGCGGATCGGACCGCGGCTGCCGATGACCGTCGGGCCGCTGGTGTGTGCGGTCGGGGTCCTGTTGCTGCTCGGGGTGGGCCGGGGGACGCAGTGGTATGCCGTGGGGCCGGGTCTCGTCGTCTTCGCCCTCGGGTTGGCGCTGCTGGTCGCCCCCCTGACGGCCTCGGTCCTGGCTGCGGCGCCGGACTCACACGCCGGGGTGGCCAGCGGGATCAACAACGCGGTGGCACGAGCGGGGTCGCTCCTGGCCGTGGCAGCGCTGCCGGCGCTCGTCGGTCTGTCGGGGACGGACTACCAGTCGCCCGAGGCGATGACCGCGGGCTATCGGGCCGCGATGCTCATCTGCGCGGGGCTGCTCGCCGCGGGTGGGGTCGTGAGCTGGTTCGGGTTGGGCGGCGACGCTCAGGAGCGAGTGGGCAGCGAGTCGACGAGCTGAGCGACGAACCGGGCCGTGCGCTGGTGCCACTCCCAGGGACGCGCGAGCATCGCGTGGTTGTCCCTGTCGACGATCTCGAGCTCGACGTCGGCGCCCTGTCGTTCTAGCAGCGTGGCGATCCGGGCGGTTGCGGCGGCTGAGGTGATGCGGTCCTTGCGGGCGTGGCGCAGGAGGATGCCCTGGCCGGGGCGGGCCGAGACGCGATCGCTCGGGACGACCCAGGGCGCCAGCCCGACCAAGCCGATGACCTCCGGCCGGCCCAGCAGGTTGAGCCCGACACGGCCTCCCATGGAGTGGCCGACGAGCACGACGGGTGCGCCGGCCGTGCGGGCGGCGATCTCGTCGAGGGCCCAGTGGGCGTCGTGCAGGGGGTGGGCGGCGCGTCCGTTCCATCCGCGTCGGGCGTACTTGAGACGGACCACGGCGATGTCATCGGGCGTCGCGGCGTCGATCACCCACGCGAAGGGCAGCAGCCGGAGCACGGCCAGGCCGCGCCAGGAGACCGGGTTGGTGCCCTTCTCGGCGCCCCCGTGGAGGACCAGCACGACGCCCCGCACGTCGGGGGTGAGCTGGTCCGTGCGGTCGAGCTCCGGAGTCTCGCTCACGCGGAAGGCTCGCCGAGGACGGAAGCCAGCCACACGGCATACGGGCTGGAGAGGTGGGTCAGCGGGACGGCGACGACCTCGGGGACGTCGTAGGGGTGGAGCTGGGTCACGCGCGCGGCGAGGCGGTCGAAGAGGTCGGCGCGGGTCTTCGCGAGGAGGAGGACCTCGTCGGCCTGCTCGACCGCGCCCTCCCAGAGGTAGGTCGAGCGGATCGCGGGGAGCACCTGGCAGCAGGCGGCGAGGCGCTCCTCGACGAGGGCGTGGGCGAGTGCGTCGGCGTGCTCGGCCGGCGCGCTGATCCGGACCTCGAGGAAGGTCACGTCAGGTCGGTGCGGTGGAAGTTCGCGTGGCTGCGGCTGGCCGTCGGGCCGCGCTGGCCCTGGTAGTGCGAGCCGTATGCCGCTGAGCCGTAAGGGTTTTCGGCCGGACTGGAAAGCTTGATGAAGCAGAGCTGGCCGATCTTCATGCCCGGCCAGAGCATGATCGGCAGGGTCGCGACGTTGGAGAGCTCGAGGGTGACGTGGCCGCTGAAGCCCGGGTCGACGAAGCCGGCGGTCGCGTGGGTGAGCAGGCCGAGGCGGCCGAGGGAGGACTTGCCCTCGACGCGGGCAGCGAGGTCGTCGGGAAGGGTCACGGTCTCGAGGGTGCTCCCGAGGACGAACTCGCCCGGGTGGAGCACGAACCCGTCCGCCGGGTCGACCTCGACGAGCCGGGTCAGGTCGGGCTGGTCCTGCGCGGGGTCGATGACGGGGTACTTGTGGTTGTCGAAGAGCCGGAAGAACTTGTCCAGGCGCACGTCGACGCTGCTCGGCTGGACCATGCCGGGGTCCCACGGGTCGAGCACGACCCGGCCGTTGGCGATCTCGGAGCGGATGTCGCGGTCGGAGAGGAGCACCCCGTCAGGCTAGTTGCTTGGGCGTTCCCCAAGGTCCATCCCGGGTTGAGGCGTCCAAATCCTGTTCCCGTGTCCACCTGAGGGCACCTGAATCAGGTTTGACCGCCTCAACAGGATGTGGGCCTTGGAACGTGGGTGGACCCCGACCAGCGATCGGTATGCCGTGTGGCCGGCCGAGCGGGCTGGGTTAAGATTTCGGGGCTGCCTCGCACGGACGTGTTCCGGAGGCTGCGCCGGTGTAGCTCAATGGTAGAGCGCCAGCTTCCCAAGCTGGACACGCGGGTTCGATTCCCGTCACCGGCTCCGTTTGGCATCCGGTGGTGGATCGCGGTCGACATCGAGACGCTTGCCGCGAGATTGCCGGGAAGGTTCCTCGCTGGCCCGCTCATGTTCCCCACGAGGCGAAACCGAGTCGCTAGCGGCTTCCTCCGGGACCGGTGCCGGCGCAATGTCACGCGCGAGGTACTCCCCCGGACCTGTCATCCGCACCGACGCGACGATGCTCTCCCCCTGGCCGAGCCCTTCGACCGCGGCGGCAGGAAGGGATACCAGCAGGTCCTGACCTGCTGTGAGCGCCGGCAGCCGGTCGCCCTCGACAGGTTCCGCCGATGTGACCGCCAGTTGCACCTGCACCCATCCCGGCCGCACTGGATCGGGCCGGCTGCCGGTGATCGTGCCGCGGACGGTGGACTCGTTGGGCGCCGCCTGGACCATCACGCCACCTCACTCTCGCGATCCGTTCCGCCAGTATGCCGCGACTCCAGACCGCGGTGGCCAGCCAGGAAGCCGGCGATCGCCGCAGCGATCGGCTGCCCGGTGTGCGACTCGTAGAAGCTGAACGCCGGCATCGGGTTCACCTCGAAGCAGGTGACCTCCGCCTCGTCGCCGATGCGCAGGTCGATGCCCGCGAGCGGCAGGTCGAGGGCAGTCGCCACGGACACGCAGGCCGCCTCGATCTCCGGGGCCAGTACACACGGCTCGAGGTCACACGACAAGCCGTCGCGCGCGGCATACCGGTAGTCCAAGGCGGTCGAGGCGATCCGGGTCGGGAAGACCTCGGTCCCGACGACGTGGACCCGCACGTCGGTGCCGGACACCCGCGCCTGGAACTGCGTCGGCAGGTCGCGGATCCGGTCCACCCGGGCCATCGCCGCGTCGTCGACCTCACGGACGATCGAGCGGATCCCGCTGATCGACTTGAAGACGATCCGACCGTGCGCGGCCCGGAAGGCGCGCACCGCCTCCGGGTCGTTCGTGACCAGGGTCGTCGGCACGCCCAATCCCGCAGCAGCGATCAACCGCGCCTGGTGCGGCTTGCTGCTGTTGGAGAACATCGACGCTGGCCTCCCCATGACCGGCACCTCGGTGACATCGAGCCACTCATGCAGAGCGGCCGCCACCGCCGAGGCGTCGCGCGACGATTGGGCAGGACCGAGCGCGCGGGCATAGACGCCCGAGAGCTCCTCGAGGTCCACCACGCTGTCCCGCGTGCGCAAGACGGCGCGGACCCCTGCACCCTCGAGGTCGACGCGCAGCGCCGCTCCCTCGAGCCGGTCCTCGTCGATGAGGACATGCGGGAGGCCGAGCTCGGCGGCCGCCTCGCGCACGCGGACCACGCACGGGTCGTCGCCGCGACCGATCAGTCCGATCATGACGCCAGCTCCTCTCCTCGGGCCCGCTCCACGAGCAGGTCCGCCACCGCGTCCGCGACCACGCCGGTCAACGCGGGCCGCAGGCTGACGCCGACGAGTTCGCGGCGCCCCGCACCTGAGCGCAGGAGAACCTCCAGCAGGTCCATCCCGGCCAGGGCCGCGAGGGCCCGGACCCGATCAGCGGCCTCCCCTTCAACGACCTCTCCCGACCGGATGACGTTGTGCCCCACCACGGTCCACCGCTCGACAGCAGCGTCACCTCCAGTCCCCGCTGCAACCAGCCCGCGAGGCACGGCCACTGAGCGCGGCCCCCCGAGGCCGCATCGCCGTCCCCACACGAGCCACTTCAGCGGTATGCCGTCAGCCCCCGCCCCTTCACCGGTCACCACCGGGGACGGTGTGCCCACGGCCCGGCCCTCCAGTCCGGACAGCCAGGCGAGCAGGAGCGCGTCCGATTCGACCGCGGCATACGTGAGGTCCCGCTCCGAGCTCCGGGCGAACCGGCGGACCGATGCGCCGGGAAGCCGGTTCAGCACCGCACCCACGCTCGCGGACGACAGCTGCAGCCCGGTGGGAAGCGTGATCACCGTCTCGGCCCGGCCCCCGACGACCCGGTGCTCCCACCGCGACACCTCGAGGATCGCGCCGGGGACGACCGCGGCGTCGGCACCGCGGCGCCTCAGCGCGGACACGACCTGCCCGGCCCCGAGGTCCTCGGGGCCGGGCAGGATGACGACGAGGGCCATCGCTCAGCCCTGCGGCGCCGTGTCGTACTGCCGCTTGGACGCCGCGTCACCCTCGGCCATCCCCTTCACGGCGTCGTATGCCGGGCTGCCGACGAGGTCGGGCCGCAGGCTCGCGTCGATGAAGGGTTCCGCTGCGCCCGGCGTCGCGCCCTGGCCGCCCGCAGCCTCGCCACCCAGCCCCACGAGGACGCCGATGGCCTCCTCGAGCAGGCCCACGGCATACGACACCGGGTCCTCAGCTACGCCGCCGGTCTCACCGGCAAACCCGACCTGGCCGAATCGGCCCCAGTCCCAGCGGTTCTCGATCAGCTTCTCGCGGACGTCCTTGCGCTGGTCCTTGAGCTCCTTGACCGACTCCTTGACCTCCTTGACCTGCTCCTTCACCTGCTCCTTGAGGACTTCCTTGCGGATCTCCTTCACGCGGAGCTTGGTGTCGCTCAGGTCCTTGGTGTCCTTGGCCGACTCCTTGCGGATCTCCTTGACGATCTCCTTGACCTCCTTGGCGATGCCCTTGCCGGCGCGCACGGTCACGTGGGCCGTCATCGTCGCGGCGGACGGGGAGATCGCGGTCACCGAGACGTTCGTCGCCTGGCCGGTGAAGGAGTTGGTGTTCGGCGTCGTCGTCCCCGAGCAGCTCGTGACATTGCCGCTGCCGGGGAACGGGTCGCCGGCGTCGCCGCGGTTGGCCGCGGTCTCGAGCTGGCGCAGGCCGTCGGCCTGGAGCAGACCCACCTTGTAGTGGTTCTCGTCGGTGTTCGTCGGCTTGCTCTCGTCGATGTGCCAGAGGAGGAGGCCGCCGCCGGGGAGCTGGGCGTCGAAGCCGGTGCGCTGCCGGTTCTCGAGGAGGAAGTACTCCTGCCCGGCCGCGCCGTCCTTCCAGAGCCGGTGGACCTGGTGCGAGGACTTCACGTCCGGGATCGAGATCGTCCCGTTGGCCGTGACGTTGTTGACCGTGGCCCAGCCCTGGTTGACCTTGCACCAGGCCGACGGGTGCGCCGGGGTGTTGCCGCCGCCGTTCCACGAGCCGCCGCCCATGAGGCACCAGTTGCCCACGCCTTCGGACGTGCCGTCGGTGTCGTAGAGGTCGGGGAAGCCGAAGAGCAGGTGCCCCAGCTCGTGGGCGGAGACGCCGAGCTTGGCGTCCTCGGGGATCGTGAGGTAGCCGAAGACCTTGGTCGCGTCGGTCGCGACCTCGCTGGGCAGCACCCACTTGTGCGACCAGATGTCGCCGCTGTTGCCGGTCTCCTCGCCGCCGCGCCCGGAGTGCACGACGATGAAGGCGTCGACGTAGCCGTTGCCGTCGTTGTCGTACGGACCGAAGTTGACGTGCGGGTCGGCGAGCGCGAGTGCGTGGGCCGCCATGTCCCGGGCCCGGGTCGTGCCCGACGGCCGGCCGATGCCGAAGTTGCCGTTGGCGTACCACGCCGCGGTCTGCGGGAGCCGGTACGGGCCGACGACCTCACCGACGACGTCGACGAGGCCGTTGGTCACCTCGTGGAAGTACTCCCGGACGCTGCCGGTGGCCACGACCCCGGTGGAGAAGAAGAGGTCACGGAAGGACTGGGCCGAGCGCGTCATCGGCCGGTCCGAGGTGTCCGCGAGGACGACGATGACGCGGACCGATCCACGCAGGGGGGCCCGGTCGAGCCCACTCGTGCGCATCACCGAGTCGGGCGTGCCGAACGGGAAGGCATCCGGCGGGAGGATCATCCCGTCGTTGAGGCCCAGCGCGCGCGGCTCCTTCGAGGTGCCGAGGGCGTCGCCGACCCCGGTCTTGCGCTTGCGCAGGCGGGTCAGCTCGGCGTCGAGCTTCTCGCGCAGCTCCGGCGATGGTGCGACGAAGCACGGGTCTTCGATGTGGCGGTGCATGGTGGTTCCCCCTCGTGCGTGGTGGTGCTGACACCAGGAGGAGGCGGGAATCGGTGTGGTGATACCTGGGAAGGCCCAGGGATCAGCTCGCGGCGACGAGCCCGCCAGTGCGGTCGAGCTCGCGCATCACCGCCGCCGCGAACATCGCGTGCAGCAGCTCGGACGGATGGAACCCGTCACCAGCGAACATCTCGTGCGCGAGGTATGCCGCGGGCACGATCCTCAGCGTCCTCGGCCGCGCCGCGACCGCCGCCGCCCCGAGCGCGTCGAAGACCCGCCCGCGCCAACCCAGGGCGTCGGCCAGGGGACGCGGCACGACGGGGAGCTGATGAAGAGGCGGTATGCCGAGCAGGGCCACCCGCGCGTGCGGCGCCGCCGCGAGCACCCGGTCGAGCAGCGCACCGATCTCGCGGCGGAAGCGGCGGGCCGAGTGCAGGTTCTTGGCGTCATTGACCCCGATCGAGATGAACACCAGGTCGGCGTCGGCGAAGACGCTCGGCTCCACCAGCCCGGCCGCTTCACCCGCCGTGAACCCGGTCGTGGCCACCACCTCCCAGGTGACGGTCGCGGCATACCGCTGCGCGAGTCGGGCGGCGAGCGCTCCGGCAACGGTCGAGCGATGGTGCGCCACGGCATACCCTGCGGCGACGCTGTCACCGAGGACGACCACCTTCAGGCGGCGCCCGCCCTCGCCGGCGACGCCCGAGCGGCCGTCGGCGTCGACGAAGCGCGGCACGGTCCGCTGCAGCCAGACGGCCTGCACTGGGGCCACGGGCAGGACGGCGAGTGGCGCCACCCTGCGCACGCGGGCGAAGCGACCGGTCAGCGCCGGGCGCACAGGCGTGAGGGGCTGCCCCTCGAAGGAGTCCACGACCGCTCCGAGCGACTCAGGTGCCGGGGACGATCCACTGCAGGATCGTCACCAGGCCGACCACCGCGCACACCACGAAGAGGGCCGCCAGGACCCACGCAATGACCTTGGCGGCGTCAAAGCCTCCGGACTCCTCGGCGGGCGCTTCGGGGTCGCTGGCGGTGCGAACGTGCGGCTCGGACGGGGAGTGTCGAGCCGGGCCCGTCTCGGCCTTGGTCGCGACGCTGGGTGCCTCGCGCTCGGGCCGGACGGCGGCCCTGTCCCCTTTGGCGACCGAACCGGCAGCTGCCGAGGCGGCCGGAGCAGCCTCGGCAGTCTTGCGCGCGGCCGCCATCGCGTCGGCCTTGGCCTTGAGGGCCGTGAGCTTGGGCGTGAGCGGCTCCTGCCGAGCCGACCGTGGGATCGAGCGCCACATGGCGCCGAAGTCGTCGTTGTGGTCCTTGCGCCACGCGGCGATGGACTCGTCGACGGCCGGCCCCTTGGCCGAGGTGGCGAACCACGCGGCGCCGGCGCCGGAGAGGTCCCCGAGCCGGTGCCGGACCTCGCCGAGCAGCTTGAGCGCCTCGGCGTCGCGCTCCCGCGCGACCTGCGACTCCAGCAGGTCCTTGGCCCGGCGCACGCGGCCAGCCTCGAGCTCGGCCCTGGCCTCACTCAGCAGGTCGTCACCAGACATGAACCGATCGAACCACACACCACTGCCAGGACGGCGTCGGCGCGCGTGGGGGCGTTCCCCGCCCTTCACCGGAGCCGGCACCGAGCCCTCCGTATGCCGTGGGCCCAGTCACACCTGAGAGCTCCCCTCTTGCGCTTGTTACCGATGGGTAGCACCATGGTTACCAGCGAGTAGCGCTGACTCCTGCGCGCCATCGAATCAGTCAAGGAAGACGGGATCTGTCATGGGTCACTACAAGAGCAACCTGCGTGACATCGAGTTCAACCTCTTCGAGGTCTTCGGGCGCGGCGACGTGCTGGGCCAGGGCCCCTATGCCGACCTCGACGAGGACACCGCCCGCGAGATGCTCAAGGAGGTCGCGCGCCTCGCCGAGAACGAGCTCGCCGAGTCCTTCATCGACGCCGACCGCAACCCGCCGGTCTATGACCCGCAGACGCAGGCCGTGACGATGCCGGAGTCGTTCAAGAAGTCCTACAAGGCCTACCAGGACAGCGGCTTCTGGAGCGTGGACGTCAACGAGGAGCTCGGAGGCACGGTCGCTCCCCCGAGCCTGAAGTGGGCCATGAACGAGATGGTCCTCGGTGCCAACCCGGCGATCGCGATGTTCGCCGCGTCCTACGCCTTCGCCCGCCTGCTCTACATCCTCGGCACCGACGAGCAGAAGAAGCTCGCCCCGCACATCATCGAGCGCGGCTGGCACTGCACCATGGTCCTCACCGAGCCCGACGCCGGCTCCGACGTCGGCGCCGGTCGCACCAAGGCCGTCCAGAACGAGGACGGCACCTGGAACATCACCGGCACCAAGCGCTTCATCACCAGCGCCGAGTCCGACATGGTCGACAACGTCATCCACTTCGTCCTGGCCCGCCCCGAGGGCGCCGGTGCCGGCACCAAGGGCCTGTCCCTGTTCATCGTGCCGAAGTACCACGTCGACCTCGAGACCGGTGAGCTCGGCGAGCGCAATGGCGTCGAGGTCACCAACGTCGAGAAGAAGATGGGCCTGAAGGTCTCGACGACCTGCGAGCTCACCTTCGGCGAGAAGGCCCCGGCCGTGGGCACCCTCCTCGGCGACGTCCACGACGGCATCGCGCAGATGTTCCGCGTCATCGAGCACGCCCGCATGCTCGTCGGCACCAAGGCCATCGCGACGCTCTCCTCGGGCTACCTCAACGCGCTCGAGTACGCCAAGAACCGCGTCCAGGGCCCGGACCTCACCCAGGCGGCCGACAAGAACGCCCCGCGCGTCACCATCACCAACCACCCGGACGTGCGCCGCTCGCTCATGCTGCAGAAGGCGTATGCCGAGGGGCTGCGCGCGCTCGTGCTCTTCACCGCCTCCCAGCAGGACACCGTGGACCAGGCCCAGCTCGAGGCCGGGGTCGAGCACCTCGAGAAGGGCACCGTTGGCGAGAAGGCCTCACGCATCAACGACCTGCTCCTCCCGATCGTCAAGGGCCTGGGCTCCGAGCGCGCCTGGGTGCTGCTCGGCACCGAGTCCCTCCAGACCTTCGGCGGCTCGGGCTTCCTGCAGGAGTACCCGATCGAGCAGTACGTCCGCGACGCCAAGATCGACACCCTCTACGAGGGCACGACCGCGATCCAGGGCATGGACTTCTTCTTCCGCAAGATCATCAAGGACCAGGCGGAGTCCCTCGGGGTCATCGCCAACCAGATCCAGGAGTTCGCCAAGGACCTCGGCGCCCACAACGGCCGCATCGACAAGGACCGTGAGCTCCTTGCGCGCGGCCTAGACGACGTCCAGGGCATCCTCGGCGCCATGGTCGGCGAGCTGATGAAGTCCGACCCGCGCGCCGACGGAGGCGACGTCCGCAACCTCTACAAGGTCGGCCAGAACACCTCGCGCTTCCTGCTCGCGGCCGGTGACCTCGTCGTCGGCTGGCTGCTCCTGCGCCAGGCGGATGTCGCACTCGCGGCGCTCGAGGCCGGGGCCACGGGCAAGGACGTCGACTTCTACACCGGCAAGGTCGCGGCGGCGCAGTTCTTCGCCCGCAACGTCCTGCCGCGCCTGGCCTCGGAGCGGGCCATCGCCGAGGCGACCGACAACACCCTCATGGATGTGCCCGAGTCGGCCTTCTGATCAGGCGACGACGGCCCGAGGACCCGACCGAGCGCCAGCTAGGGAGGCCCGCAGGGTCAAGGAGCCTGATCCGAGGGCTCCGAGCCGCGCACACGGCATACCAGCGCGAGCGCCCCTCACCCGCGATCCGGGTGGGGGGCGTTCGACATCGCCACGCCCCCCGGAGAAGGTCCGCGCGGCTGGTGGGTCAGTGGGGTTCGACGTCGGTGCGCTCCACGCGCGAGCCGGTGCTGGGGTCGACCTGGGTCTCACGGGTCGTGGTGATCCCGCGGTTGCGGGCGCCGGCCTGTTGGAGGAAGGACAGCACGATCGCCACGACACCACCGATCATGAGGATGAGGCCGATCATCGACAGGCTGATGCCGGCGATCGAGGCGGACACCGCGAAGTAGAGGATGGCGCCGAGGACGAGCAGGAAGATGCCGAGACCGATGTACATGGGAGCTCCTTCGGACGGAGGGGCAGGTGCGGAGCCACAGTATCGACAAAGCTTCGACAAGAGGGGTTTCGCTGCGGGCCCTTCGCACCAGTCAGGAAGCGCGAACACCGTCTCGCGAGGGCGCCCTGAGCGGCACTGGTGGGTGGGGAATCTGGGTGTGACTGAACCGGGACCATGGCGCCGGTTCAGTCACATCGCAAGCTCGCACGCTGGGCACACAGGTGAGGCGCCTGTGCTCCCCTCCTGCACAGGCGCCTCATGCGCAGGCCGTGAGCTCCCCTGATGCTCCCGTCCTGCGACCGCCTCTCCCCCTGCGGCCCCTTCAGCCAACCAGAGGGCAGTGCGGACGTCGATGGGGAGCACTCCCCGGCACGACCATCACCTCACCGGAACGTGCCTCACGGCGCCTCGACACACGCCGTCGGGCAAGAACCCCTTGCCGACGGCGCCGCTACAGTCGCCGGTCGGCCAGCACCGGGAACGCCTCGCGCCAGGACGCCGTCGCGTCGAGGTCGACCTCGACGACGAGCACCCCCTCGTCACCGTGCGCCAGCACCCCGAGCACCTCGCCATTGGCCGCGACCGCCTGGCTGTGCCCGCCCATGACCGTCCCACCGTGCGTCCCGGCGGTGTTGCACTGCAGCATGACGCACTGGTTCTCGATGGCCCGCGCCTGTCCGAGCAGGGTCCAGTGCCCCACCCGCGGCGCCGGCCAGGCCGCCGGCACGACGAAGACCTCAGCCCCGTCGTCGAGGAGCAGCCGGAAGAGCTCGGGGAAGCGCAGGTCGTAACAGGTCGCCAGTGCCACCTTCACGACGCTGCCGTCCCGCAGGCGCAGCGGCAGCACCACCCGCCCGCGACCGGCCTCCATGAGCACCGGCTCCCCCGACCCGAACCCGAACCGGTGGATCTTGCGGTAGGTCGCGAGCACCGATCCATCGGCCCCCACGACCAGCGAGGTGTTGGCCAAGGACTTCGCCTCGGCCCCCGCCTCGGGCAGCCGCTCGACGAAGGACCCTGCGTGCAGGGTGACCCCGACCTCGGCCGCGAGCGCCGCCATGGCACTCGCCCACGGACCGTCGATCGGCTCGGCGTCGCGCTCCCAGTTCGAGTAGTCGAACCCAGTAGGAGCCCACAGCTCGGGCAGCACGACCAGGTCGAGGCCCGGGTGCTCGGCGACGACCTCCCGCACCAGTCCGGACACTCGCTCCACGCGGTCGGCGACCGACTCCTCGTCGCCGTACCCGACCTGGACCAAGGCCACTCGCAGGGTGCTCATCGCTGCTCTCCTTGCCCCCGCAGGGATGCGAGGTAGTCGTTGTATGCCGTGAGGTCGGCATCGCCGTCACGGTCGGCCTGGCGATCCTTGCGCCGGGTCTCGACCCGGTCCGTCCGCACCCACTGCGCGGCGATGATGACGGCGAGGATCAGGGTCGGCGCCTCACCGATGCCCCAGGCGATCATGCCCGCCGTGTGCTGGTCGGCCAAGGGGTCGGGGCCCCACGGCAGGTTGATGCGGGTGAAGAAGTCGCCGCCGAGGAGTGACTGGCTGTCGGTGAGGGCGACGCCGAAGAAGGCGTGGAAGGCGATCGTCGCGAAGAGGATGACGAGGAGCATGAGCGGGCTCCACTTCGGGGGCCCCGGGTCGGTGCCGATGAGCACCCAGACGAAGAGGTATCCCGTCAGCACGAAGTGGGCCATCATCAGCAGGTGCCCGGTGTGGGTCGTCAGGGCCAGCTCGAAGGTCGGCGACCAGTAGAAGATCGCCAGCGAGACGAAGAAGAGCAGGGCCGCCACGACCGGGTTGGCAAGCAAGCGCATGGCCCGCGAGTGCACGACCTGCAGCAGCAGTTCGCGCGGCCCCCAGGTGCGGTCCTTCCGTGACGGCAGGGCGCGCAGCGCCAGCGTGATCGGGGTGGCCGGCACCAGGAGGAGCGGCAGGATCATGGCGACGCCCATGTGCATGATCATGTGCACCGAGAACAGGACCCGGCCCCAGATCTCGGGCGGGCCGGAGGTGAAGTACACCCACACCAGCCACCCGAGCACCCACAGCGTGGTGCGCCACCACGCCCAGTCGTCGCCGCGACGACGCAGGCGCACGACGCCCGCGACGTACAGGGCAACGGCGAGCACCGCGATGAGGAGGAAGAGCCAGTTGACCCGCCACTCGGCATACCACCACCCGGCCACCTGCGGGCCGGGGTCGGGGTAGCCGGTGAGGCTGAGGACGACCGAGGGGTCGGGCAGGGAGTCCGGGACGGGCGGCGCGGTCCGCGAGAGGACCGCCGCGAGGCCGGTGGCCAGCCCCATGAGGACGACCTCGACGAGGCCGAGCCGGGCAAAGGCCCGACCGTCACCCGGGTCACGCGTCAGGCGCGACGTCACGACGCGGCGCTGCTGCCAGCCGAGCACACCCAGGGCCACGAGGGCGACCGCCTTGGCGACGACGACGAGGCCGTAGCGCGTCGTCACGGCCTCCCAGGACCCGATCCGGATGAGGGCCTGCTGGAGGCCGGAAAGGGCCACACCGGCATACGCCCACAGCGCCAGCGTGGAGTAGCGCCCCACGGTGACGCCGAGGTCGCGACCCAGGCGCGGCCGCATGACGAGCAGGCCGACCAGCCCGCCCACCCACACCGAGACACCGAGCAGGTGCAGGCCCATCGAGTTCACGACGTCCTCGTGCGTGGCCGACCCACCGGAGTGCGAGGTCAGGGCCCCGATGACGATCGCCACCAGGCTGAACGCCGCCAGCCACGCCATCGTGGCGCGCGAGCGGGCCAGCGCGCCCCAGACGGCGACGACCATGGCCAGGGCCGAGCTGATCGCGAGGATCCGCGTGGTGTCGAGGGAGAAGACGTAGGCGCCGAGCTGCGGCAGGAGGGCCGGGTCGGTGAGCGGCAGGCCTGCCAGGTCCGCGAAGGTGAACAGCAGCGAGACCCCCGACGCCGCCGCCCACACGAAGGCGCTCACCGCCGCGAGGCGGGTCGCCTCGACGCGACGGTTGGTGCGCGTCGTCTCCGGCATGAGGAAGGCCGCGAGGACGAGCAGCCCGAGGGTGACCGCACTGGACATGTGGGCGGTCACCGTCGCGAGCGGCAGCCCCCACCGCACGAGCGGCCCGGGGTCGGAGAGGACGAGGGGCGCCGTCGCCCCGGTGACGACCGCGGCGGCGAGCACCCCGATGACGCCCGTGGCGCCGAGGACCAACGGCGAGCGCCACGCCCCCGCGGGCCGCTCGACAGCTGGGGGGTGGGCGTTCGCGGACGACATGCCTCCCAGCCTAGGTAGTCTCCGATCGTGACGATCACCCCACCTCCGCCGACCAGCCTGGCCGGCCTCGTCGAGGCGTATGCCGACACCACGGCTGCCGCTGTCCGCCTCGGTGAGCAGGCCGCACCCGAGGCGGCCGACCTCCCCACGGACTGCCCGGGCTGGACCGTGCTCGACCAGCTGCGGCACATCGTCAGCATCGAGGGGATGCTCCTCGGCGACCCTCTGCCCGATGTCGACGTCTCGGGGCGCGCGCACGTGCGCAGCGCCTTCGGGGAGGTCATCGAGAAGTACCTCGAAGGCCACCGGGCCCGCACCCTGACCGAGGTCGTCGAGGACCTGCGCCAGGTGCGCGACCAGCGCCTGGCCGTGCTCTCCGCACCCGGACTGACGCTGGAGTCCGAGACGGTGGGCCCCTTCGGCCCGACGACACTCGGCGCCCTGGTCGGCCTGCGCTGCTTCGACATCTGGTGCCACGAGCAGGACCTGCGGGAGGCCCTCGACGTGCCGGGAGGCATGGACACGCCGGCGGCGGCCAATGCCGTGAGCCGGATGCTCCACGGCCTGCCCAAGGTCCTGTCGGCCGGCGCGCTGACCGAGGGTGAAGTCGTCGTCCTCGACATCGTGGGCCCGGTGCAGGCGAGCTTCGCGGTGACCGTGCGCGCCGACGAGGCGGGGCGCCTCCGTGGACACGTCGTCGACGCAGCCGCCGTCCCGTCGGCGGCGACCCGCATCGGGCTCAGCACTCGGGCGTTCACCCGTCGCGCAGCCGGGCGGTGGGCTCTCGACCGGGTCGATGCCGTCGTCTCCGGTGACGACGCGCTGGCCGAGCGGGTGCTCCAGGCCCTCGTCGTCACCCCCTGACGCGCACGCAGGCTGGCGCCACGGCATACGGCGTGGGGTCCGCGAACGCGACTGTTTGCAGAATGCAACCAGATCAAGGATAGTTGCGGGGTGCAACTGTCCGTCTCTGCGCCGCCCGGCCGCCCCGGCCGCCCCGGCCCCGCTGCCGCCGTCACCGTGGGCGACCACGTCATCCGGGTGATGAAGCTCCTCCACGCCGGCCGCCACCGCGCGCCCCGACCGCACCCGCAGGTCGACCCGCTCGACTATCCCTACCTCTTCCGCGTGCACGCCGCGCCGTGCCGGGTCTCCGACCTCGCGACCGCCTTCCACGCCGAGATCTCCACCGTCTCGCGGACGGTGAGCCAGCTCGTGGACCTCGGGCTCATGAGCAAGGGGCCCGACCCGCGCGACGGCCGGGCCCAGGTCCTCACCCTCACCCCAGAGGGCGCGGCACTCATCGCCCAGATCCGCGTCATGCGCGACCAGTGGGTGGACTCCCTCCTCGCGGACTGGAGCCCGCAGGAGCGGGACACCTTCGCGAGCCTGCTCGGCCGGTTCGCCGATGCCGTCGAGCAGAGCAGCTTCATGGCCGAGCCGGACCAGCAGGACCTTCAGAGCCAGAGCAAGGACGCCCGATGAACAGCACCACCCCCGAACTGCCCCAGCTCACGCACCGGCAGATCACGACCATCCTCACCGGGCTCATGCTCGGCATGTTCCTGTCGGCACTCGACCAGACGATCGTCGCGACCGCGATCCGCACCATCGCCGACGAGCTCAAGGGCCTGGAGCACCAGGCGTGGGCGACGACGGCCTACCTCATCACGGCGACGATCGTGACCCCGCTCTACGGCAAGCTCTCCGACATCTACGGCCGCAAGAAGTTCTTCATCGGCGCCATCGCGATCTTCATCGTCGGGTCGCTGCTGTGCACCCTCGCCACGACGATGGAGCAGCTGGCCTTCTACCGCGCGTTCCAGGGCCTTGGTGCCGGCGGCCTCATGTCCCTGGCCCTGGCGATCGTCGGCGACATCGTGCCGCCCCGCGAGCGCGCCAAGTACCAGGGCTACTTCCTCGCTGTCTTCGGCACCTCGTCGGTCCTGGGCCCGGTCATCGGCGGCTTCCTCGCCGGCCAGTCCACGATCCTCGGCATCACCGGCTGGCGCTGGGTCTTCCTCGTCAACGTGCCGATCGGGATCATCGCCCTCGTCGTCGTGGCCCGCACGCTGCACCTGCGCCACCGCCGACTCGACCACCGGATCGACTGGCTGGGTGCGGTGCTGCTGTCCCTGGCGCTCGTGCCGCTGCTCCTCGTCGCCGAGCAGGGTCGCGAGTGGGGCTGGACCTCGACGCAGGCCATCACCTGTTACATCGTGGGCGGCATCGCCGCCGTGCTATTCCACCTGCAGGAGTGGCGGATGGGCGAGGAGGCGATCCTCCCGCTGCGCATCTTCCGCAACCGCACCGTCGGCGTCGCCTCGCTGGCCGGCGTCATCATCGGGGTCGCCATGTTCGGCGGCATCGCGATGCTCCCGCTCTACCTCCAGATCGTCCGGGGCGCCTCACCGACCGAGGCCGGCTTCCTCATGCTGCCGATGACGCTGGGCATCATGGCCGGCTCGATCATCAGCGGGCAGCTGATCTCCCGCACCGGTCGCTACCGGCACTTCCCGATCATCGGCGCTGCCCTGATCACGGTGGGACTCTTCCTCTTCCACTACATCCACTACGACACCGCGCTCTGGCAGACGATGCTCGTCATGGTCCTCTTCGGCATCGGCCTGGGCTTCAACTTCCAGCCCCTGACCCTCGCCGTGCAGACGGCCGTGCCGCGCCACCAGATCGGGGTCGCCACGTCGACGGCGACCTTCTCGCGCCAGATCGGCGGCACCCTGGGCACGGCGGTGTTCCTGTCGGTGCTGTTCTCCACGGTGCCCGACAAGATCAAGGCCGCCTTCACCTCGATCGCACCGACCGCCGACTTTCAGGCAGCACTGCGGGACCCGGCCAATGCGGCCTTCGCCCAGCAGCTCGCCGCGGCCCAGCAGGGTGGCGGCAACGTGGCCAGCACCGGCGTGCTGCAGGACTCCTCGTTCCTCAACACGCTCGACCCGAGCCTGGCCAAGCCGTTCTTCGTCGGGTTCGCCGACTCGATGGACCTGGTCTTCCTGCTCGGCGCCTGCATCATGGTCGCCGGCTTCCTCGTCCTGCTCATGCTGCCCAACGTCGAGCTGCCCGAGCGGGCCGGCGCCCCGGAGGAGAAGGTCGTCGCGTTCGAGTGACGGCCTGACCGGAGGTGGGCCGCGTCAGCGTCATGCAGAGGGCGGAATCCGTTCCGCCTTCTGCATGACCGGAATCATGCGTGCTGGGAGCGCAGCCCGCGACGGATCCGGCCGCGGCCGGCATACGCAATGACGGCGGCGACCGCCGCGGCCGCCACCGGCAGGGCGTATGCCGGGTGTGCACCGACCGCTTCGACGGCCAGGCCCGCGACGGCCGTGCCCGCCGAGATGCCGATGAGGATCCCGGTGATCGCCACCGCCATGCCCTCGGTGAGCAGGGCCACCGGCACCAGGCGCTGGGTGAGCGTGAGCGCGGTGATGAGCATCGGCGCGGTCGCCGAGCCGGCGACGAACATGATCACGGCCAGCGCCCAGAGGTGGTCGGTGAGCAGCACCGGGGCCTGGAGCAGGCCCATGGCCGCCCCGAGCAGGACGAACCGCTTGATGATGCCGGGCCCGAGCTGCCGGGCCCCGAAGAGCAGGCCGGAGATGGCCGAGCCCAGGGCGAAGGCCGCGAGGATCGTGCTCGAGAAGGCCTTGCGCCCGGCCTCGTCCGCGACCGCGACCGCGACCACCTCGTTGGCGCCGAAGAGGACCCCGACGAGGAAGAGCACGGTGGCGACGACGAGCATCCCGTGGCGGTGGATCGCCAGGCCGGCCGGGCGCTCCTCATGGTGCACGACCGGCGGCTCGGTGTCGCGGGCCGCGAGGAAGACCAGCGCCCCGGCCACGAAGAGCACCTCGGCGAGGATGAGCCCGGCCTCCGGCGCGATGGTCGTGGCGGCGAGCACGCCCAGGACGGGACCGATGACGAAGGCCGCCTCCTCGAGGACCTGCTCGAAGGAGTAGGCGGTGTGCAGCCGATCGGGGTCTTCGCGCAGCAGGTGCGCCCACCGGGCCCGCGACATCGGGCCGACCTCGGGCAGCATCGCCGACAGGCCATAGCCGACGAAGAGGACCCACACCGGCCAGCGCGCCCACGAGGCCCACACCGTGGTCAGGAGCGCGAGCGAGGTGAGCAAGGTAGCGGGCAGGGCGATCCGGCGTTGACCGTGCTTGTCGATGAGCCGGCCCAGGACCGGGGCGGCGATGGCGAGCACGAGGACACCCACCGCGGAGACCGCACCGGCCAGGGCATAGGAGTCGCGCCGGGTGGAGATCATGACGATGACCGAGACCCCGAACATCGCCCCACCGATGCGTGAGATCAGCGCGCCGACCACGAACTGCGTGGCGCCGGGCACGCTGAACAGCGGTCGGTAGACGGAGAACATCGGGGACCAGTGTCCCCGATCTTGGTCAGCGGGCCGAACCGAGTCCCAGGATCACCGCCAGTCCCAGCGCGCTGCGCGGGTCGTATGCCGCGCGCCACAGGCCACCGTGCGCCGCGGCACACGCCTCGTCCTGCCAGGGGTGGCCCAGGGTCGGGGCGCCGGTGTGCAGGTCGTGCATGAGGAGGGCGGCCATGAGGGTGTTCGAGGTGCCGGGCTCGAAGACCTCGATGCCGAACCGGTGGGCACCGGCATACGCCGCGGCGAGGGCACGGTTCTTGACCACCGAGCGGGTGCGCGTGGGCGGGGCCACCTTGAAGGAGACGGTCGTCCCCTCGGCGCGGGCCGTCGCCGCCCGCCACCGCTGGAGTCGCTTGGCGAGAAGGTAGTTCGGGCCCTGCTGGAGGACGACGGAGTCGTTGATGCCGGGGTCCTCGTCGGGGCGGTAGTTGCGTTGCAGCAGTCGCCCACCGGACAGCGTGCGCAGCGGGACCCGGAGCAGCTTGGAGGTGCGCCGGTCTGCGTAGCTGCGGGCCGAGGCCTCGACGGCCTCGCGGGGGACGGCGAAGACATCGGTGGGCGTCGCGAGGAAGGCGAGCGCGACGTCCTCGACAGGGCGGCCCGCGCGAACGACCCGGGTGAGCGCGTCGACGGCGGCGCTCACCCGCACGTTGGTGGCCCCGTCGGCATAGACGTAGTTGCCGATGACGAGGCGGCCGGGGAGGGAGGCGACCCACCGGGTGGCGGCCCGGAGGTCGGTGACGAGGTCGACGCCGGCCCGGTCGGCGAGCGGCTCGGTGCCGGGGCGGGCGGGCACGAGGAGCCGGCCCGGCAGCGCCTGGGCGTCGGCGAGGACCCGCTTCCACAGGTCGGGTCGGGGCAGGTCGAGCGCGGCGACGGTCGCGCCCCAGCGCAGGAGCGAGCGCAGTGGGCCCATCTCGGAGCCCGCGCCGAGGACCACGAAGGTCCACTGCGACGGGTCCAGCGAGCCCGGCTCGTGGAGGAGGGCCTCGACCGCCTCGCGCAGGGTCGGCTCGACGATCCCGGACTCGACCCAGCGGTCGACCTGTCGGCGCAGGTCGTCGCCGGCGAGGCGGCTCCCGCGATAGGGCACCGTGAGCGCGGTGTCCGCCTCGCCGCTGCCCTCGACGACCTCGGTAGCCAGGACCCCCGAGTCCTCGCTGCCACCGGAGGGCGCGACCACGACGTCGGGGAGCTCGGCGAGTGGGCGCTCGTGCTCTCCCTCGGTGAGGACGAGCCTGTCGTGGATCGAGGTCAGGCCGTCGGTGGCGATCGTCAGCGCCGCGTGCGGGCTGGAGAGGCCGGCCTCGACGAGCCGGCGGAAGTGCTCGAGATAGCCCTGACGCCAGTTCGTCTCCCGCGCGGCTGCAGCGGCGCCGACCGGGTCGACGGAGCGCAGGGCATCGGCGACGACGGCCCGACCGAAGGCCGAGGTCGACCGGCGGCCATCGGCGAGGGGGAAGTCGACGCTCATGTCAGCCCCAGACCAGGGCCCGCGCCGGGTCGGCCATGATGGCCGCGACATCGGCGAGGAAGCGCGACCCGAGCTCGCCGTCGACGAGGCGGTGGTCGAAGGAGAGGGCGAGCGTGGTCACCGAGCGGGGCTCGATCCGCTCGTCCGCGCCGGACCCGACGACCCAGGGCATCCGCCGCACCTGCCCGAAGGCCATGATCGCCGACTCGCCCCGGTTGAGGATGGGCGTGCCGCCGTCGACGCCGAAGACCCCGACGTTGGTGATCGTGATCGTCCCGCCGGCCTGGTCGGCGGGGCTGGTGCGACCCTCGCGAGCGGTTGCCGTCAGGGCATTGATCGCGCCGGCCAGCTCGACGAGGGTCATCGTGTCAGCGTCCTTGACGTTGGGGACGATGAGCCCGCGAGGAGTGGCGGCCGCGATGCCGAGGTTGACGTACCTCTTCTCGACGATCTCCTGGTTGTCCTCGTCCCAGCTGGCGTTGATGCCAGGGTTGCGGCGCACCGCGAGGCAGATCGCCTTGGCCAAGATCGTCAGCGGGGTGACCTTGACGCCGGTGAACTCGCGGTCCGACTTCAGCCGCGCGACCAGCTCCATCGTGGCCGTGACGTCCACCTGCACCCACTCGGTGACGTGCGGCGCGGTGAAGGCACTCGCGACCATGGCCTGGGCGGTCACCTTGCGCACGCCCTTGATCGGGGTCCGCACCTCCCGGGCCGAGCGGTCGACGTGCGCGTTGGCGGTGGCCACGCTTGGCGGGGCTGCGTCTGCGGAGGGTGCGCCCGCGGCATACGCCTCGACGTCGGCGCGGGTGACGACGCCGCCCTCGCCGGTCGGGGGCACGGCCGCGAGGTCCACGCCGAGGTCCTTGGCGAGCTTGCGGACCGGCGGCTTGGCCAGCGCGCGCTCCGGTCGTGGGACCGAGGACGCGCCCGAGGCCGTCGTGGGTCCCACGACCTTGCGGGCGCGGCGCGTGGTGCCGCCGGCCTTGGGCCCGTAACCCACGAGGGTCTTGACCGGCTCCTCCTCGGCACCGGTGTCAGGTGCGTCCTCGGGAGCCGCAGCGACCGGCTCCGGCGCGGTGGGTGCCGGGCCGTCGCCGGAGTCGTCGCTGCCGTCGTGGATGGTGATGATGACCGTGCCGACCTCGACCTCGTCGCCGACCGCGACGTGGAGACCCGCGACGGTGCCGGCCCACGGGATCGGCAGCTCGACCAGGCTCTTGGCGGTCTCGACCTCGACGACGATGTCGTTGACCTTGACGGTGTCGCCGACGGCGACCTTCCACTCGACGATCTCGGCCTCGAGCAGGCCCTCGCCCGGGTCGGGGAGCTTGAACTCACGCAGTGCCATGAGGGTGTCCTTCGCGTCAGTGGGCCAGGGCGCGGTCGACGCCGTCGAGCACGCGGTCGAGGTCGGGCAGGAAGAGCTCCTCGATCTTGCTCGGGGGGTAGGGCGCGTTCCAGCCGGTGACCCGGATGACCGGGGCCTCAAGGGAGTAGAAGCAGGACTCGGTCACCCGCGCGGCGATCTCGGCCCCCATCCCGACGTAGCCGCTCGCCTCGTGGACGACGACGAGCCGGCCGGTCTTGCGCACGGACGCCTCGAGGGTGGGCATGTCCAGCGGGCTCACCGAGCGGAGGTCGATGACCTCGAGCGAGCGACCCTCCTCGGCTGCGACGGCCGCGGCGTCCAGGCAGGTCTTGACCATCGGGCCGTAGCAGGCCAACGTCACGTCGCTGCCCTCGCGCACCACCCGCGCCGAGAACAGGTCGAGGGTGGGCGGGACGTCGAGGTCGACCTCGCCCTTCTCGTGGTAGCGCCGCTTCGGCTCGTAGAAGATGATCGGGTCATCGGAGGCGATGGCCTGCTGGAGCATCCAGTAGGCGTCCGTGGGGTTGGAGCAGAAGACGACCTTGAGCCCGAGCGTGTGCGCGAAGTAGGCCTCGTTCGACTCGCTGTGGTGCTCGACGGCGCCGATGCCGCCGCCCATGGGGATGCGCACCACCACCGGCAGCTTGATCGCGCCGCGTGAGCGCGAGTGCAGCTTGGCGAGCTGGGAGACGATCTGGTCGAACGCCGGATAGACGAAGCCGTCGAACTGGATCTCCACGACCGGGCGGTAGCCGCGCAGGGCGAGGCCGATGGCGGTGCCCATGATCCCGGACTCGGCGAGCGGGGTGTCCATGACCCGGTCCTCGCCGAAGTCCTTCTGCAGGTGCTCCGTGATCCGGAAGACGCCGCCGAGCTTGCCGACGTCCTCGCCCTGGACGAGGACCTTGGGGTCGGCCTCCATGGCCTTGCGCAGGGCCGCGTTGAGGGCCTTGGCGATGGTCATCCGCTGCGCCGCCATCACGCCACCCCCTCGTCCTCGAAGGAGTCGAGGTAGGCACGCAGGGCCGCGCGATCCTGCTCGACCTGGGCGTGCGGCTCGACGTAGACGTGGTCGAAGATCTCGTCCATCCCCGGGTCGGGCATCTCGACGGTGGCGGTGCGCACCCGGGCCGCGAGCTCGTCGGCCTCGGCGTCGACCGCCTTGAAGAACGCGCCGTCGGCGTGCCCCTCGTGGGCCAGCCAGGTCTTGAAGCGGGCGATCGGGTCGCGCAGCTTCCACAGCTCGACGTCGGCCGAGAAGCGGTACTTCGTCGGGTCGTCGGAGGTGGTGTGCGCGGCCATCCGGTAGGTCCAGGCCTCGATCAGGCTCGGCCCCTGCCCGGAGCGGGCGCGGTCCATCATCTCCTTGGTCACGGCATACGTCGCCAGCACGTCGTTGCCGTCGACGCGCAGGCCCGGGAAGCCGAAGCCGTCGGCCCGCTTGTAGATCGGGGAGCGCATCTGCCGCTCGTTGGGCTCGGAGATCGCCCACTGGTTGTTCTGGCAGAAGAAGACGATCGGGGAGTCGTTGACGCCGGCGAAGACGAAGGCCTCGTTGATGTCGCCCTGCGCGGTCGCGCCATCCCCCATGAAGGCGACGACGGCCGTGTCGCGCTCGGGGTCGCCGGTGCCGACGGCGCCGTCACGCTGCACGCCCATGGCATAGCCGGTGCCGAGGAGCGCCTGGTTGCCGATGACGATCGTGTAGGTGTGGAAGCCGAACTCGGCCGGGTCCCACGCGCAGCGGTCAACGCCGCGGTACATCGCGATGAGACGCATCGGGTCGAGCCCGCGGCACCACGCGATGCCGTGCTCGCGGTAGCCGGGGAAGGCGTGGTCCTGGGGCCGCAGCGCGCGACCACAGCCGATCTGCGAGGCCTCCTGCCCGAGCAGGGACACCCACAGCCCGAGCTCGCCCTGGCGCTGGAGCGCGGTGGCCTCGAGGTCGAAGCGGCGGACGAGGACGAGGTCGCGGTAGAAGCCGCGCAGGTCCTCGGGGGTCAGGGCGTCGACGTGGTGGGCGTACTCCTCGGCGCCCCCGTGCAGGACGCGCTGCCCCTCGGGGTCGAGGAGCTGGATCATGTCCGGCCCACCGTCGTAGGGGCCGCGCCGGCGGCTGCGGAGGGTCGACTCGTGGTGGTCGACCGCGACCGGCTCGCGGCTCACATCGGCGACGTCGTTGTCGCTCACTGGCATCTCCCATGTCTCGACAGGTGCCCGAGGGTGACGGACACCGAGCGCGTGGCCCCCGGTGCCGCACTCGTGCGTCCGCCACCGGAAGGCAAGAAATCGTGCCCACCGGGGTGTGGCGGGCGTCACTGCCGTGTGGCGTAAACCTACCGGCGCGCGAGCGCCCGCGACCAATCCGACCTACCGTGGGTGGGGTGAGGAATCTGCCCCGGACCATCGCGTATGCCGTGTGCACCCTTGCGTTGTCCCTCACCGCCGCCTGTGGCTCGGGCGGGGAGGCGGCACCGGGCGCGGATGGGGCCACCGCCTCCCCCAAGGGATCGGCCCCCTCGCCGAGCCCATCGACGGCCGACGACCTGGTGCTGCCCATGACGCCCTCACCGGACGGGGCTGCGCGCGCCATCACGCGGGAGGTCCTCGGCACGGTCAGCGCACGTCAGGGCGACTGCCTGCTCTTCACCCCGGGCGACATGGCCGAGACCTGGGTCCTCGCCGGCGCGACCACGGGCCTCGAGGTCGGCGAGGGCTACACGCTGACGGGTGCGATGGACGACACCACGAACGCTGCCTGCCCCCAGGGGCCGACCTTCATCGTCAGTGCGTCGGCTCCTGCCTCCTGAGCCACGTCACGCCTGTCTCCCTGGGGAGCCCTAGACTCATCCGGGTGAACCGGTACATCCTCGCAGTCCCCCTGCTGACACTCACGCTTCTCGTCGGCTGCACTTCATCCAAAGAGGAGACGACAAAGAAGTCCAGCCCCTCACCCACGTCGAGCGCTCAGTCGTCGAGTGCGGCAACGTCGGCGCCGTCCTCCTCCACCGAGTCCAGCACCTCGGCATCCCCGCAGCCCTCGGCGAGCACGGAGCAGGGCAAGGAGCTCCCGGCCCCGGTCACCGGCAAGCTCACCTCCAACCAAGGTGGCTGCCTGATCTTCACGCCCAGCGACCGCCCCGAGACATGGGTGCTGTCAGGGCTCACTGACGGTCTGACGGTGGGCACCGCCTACACCCTTGAGGGCGGTATGACTACGACCACCGATCCCGGATGTCCTCAGGGGCCAACTTTCCTCATCACGAAGGCCACGCCCGTCCAATAATTGCCCCGCGGCTACTTGTTCAAACCGCCCGAACTCGACCCGGATCCGCAGCTGTCGAGCCACAAGCGACAAACTTCGAGGAGGCGGTCGTTGGCCTCGGGCTCGGCGATGGTGGCCCGCGCTCCGTCCACGCCGTAGGGCCGGACCGTCAGGCCCGCCTCCTGACACGCAGCGGCGAACTCGGGCGTCCGGTCCCCCATCGGGAACCAGACGAAGTTGGCCTGGGTGTCGGGCAGGTCCCACCCCTGCTCGCGCAGGGCGCCGACGACCCGCTCGCGCTCCGCGACGAGTTCCGTGACCCGGATGTCGAGCTCGTCGATCGCGTCGAGGCTGGCGACGGCCGCGACCTGGGCGAGTGAGTTCACGCCGAACGGAATGGCCGTCTTGCGGAGGGCTGCGGCGAGCGTCGGGTGCGCCACGGCATACCCGACGCGAAGCCCGGCGAGGCCGAACGCCTTCGAGAAGGTTCGCAGGACAACGACATTGGGTCGGTCACGCCACAGGGCCAGGCAGTCGGGGGCGTCGTCGGCCATGACGAACTCGAGGTAGGCCTCGTCGAGCACCACGGTCACCGACGAGGGCACGCGGTCGAGGAAGTCCGCCAGCTCCTGGGCACCCACGGTCGGGCCGGTCGGGTTGTTCGGGGTGCAGACGAGGACCAGTCGGGTGCGGTCCGTGACCGCAGCCGCCATCGCGTCGAGGTCGTGCCGACCCTCCGGCGTCAGCGGCACCGGGACGGCACTCGCACCGGAGAGCTGCACGAGGATCGGATAGGCCTCGAAGGAGCGCCACGCGAAGACGACCTCGTCGCCGGCCTCACAGGTGGCCGCGACGACCTGCCCGAGGACTCCAACGCTTCCGGGACCGGTGGCCAGGCACGCGGCCGGCACGCCGAGGTGCTCGGCGAGGCGGTCGGTGAGGTCGGTGACGGCCATGTCGGGGTAGCGGTTGATCGTCCCGGCCGCCTCCCGGACCACGGCGAGCACGCTCGGCAGCGGCGGGTAGGGATTCTCGTTGGACGAGACCTTGTATGCCGTGACCCCCTCGGGCGCGGACGCGGGCTTCCCGGGGGTGTAGGCGGGGACGGCATCGAGGGCGGAGCGGAGAACGGGGCCCGGTGAGGCGGCGTGGTCCATGCCCTGACTCTAGGGCCCGGACCGACCGCTCCTGCGGCGCACCAGGCAGGGGCCGGCACCCGCACGTGGGGGTGTGCGGGGGCCGGCGAGGCCGCCCTGATGTGCCCTCCGGCAACTGAGCCTCTGGCGGTGTACCCGTGATTGCGCCGCGGCTCAGCTCACGTCGCCTTCACCCGGTGGCTCCGCTCAGTTCAGGGGTGTCGTCGGCCACCCGTCCCGTGGGGCCGCGCTGCTGCCTGGCGATGATGACGGCCGCCGCGAGTAGCCAGAAGGGCAGGAGGAGGTAGGTGACGAGTCCGCCCGGCGGGATCCCGGCGTTGCCGAGGGCGCCGAGGACCCCGAAGACGACGCTTGTCACCGCGAACCAGCGCGGGAGGACGGCGCCGCGCAGCCCACCCAGACCCATGGCCACGAGCGCGGTGGCGAGCCCGATGCCCAAACCGGCCCATCCGAAGAAGTGGCCGTAGCCGAGAATGCGAACAGCCTCGTCGTCAGTCGACCCGGCGGCCCCGTTCACCAGGGCCCAGTTCCACACCACCAGTTGGCTCAGGCTCGCGGTGACGACGATCCAGCCTGCGTACGCCACGCTCGACCAGGTCGCCTCCGAAGGTTCGGCGGACCGCAGGAGGTTGCGTACCGCGGTGGCGAAGAAGAGCAGGCAGATGCCCATGACGACGAGGCACGCGACGGACGCGTGGTTGCGGAGCAGGTGGGACTCGATGACCGCGGTGGAGGTCGACGAAGGTTCGTCGCCGTCGCTCACCGATTGGAGGGCGCCGTGACCGATCCAGCACAGGCCGGCGAGGGCTCCGGTCCAGGGAACGAGTCGTTCGAAACGGGTGACAGGCATGACCACTCCTCGGGTGCGGGGCGGCACGGTGCCGCGTGGTCGTGAATGTGGGGGTTCTGCCCGTCCGGGTTCATGAGGCAGAAGTCCCGGAGGAGTCGGGAACTCGTCCCGGGTGTGGGACGCGCGGGTGGTCAGGAGGCCACACTGGTTCGATGGGTGCTGCGGTGGTGGTCTTTGCGGCCGGACTGCCGGTGCTGATCGGTGTGCTCGTCGCGACCCGAAGCCCGCACCGGGTCGTCGGCCTTCTCCTCGTCGCCCACGGGCTGTCGGTGGCGGCTGTCGGCATCGAGTCGTCGGGTGCGCTGGCCGGCACCTCCCGACTGGTCGCGGACCAGCTGGTGCAAGGCTTCTGGGTCCTGCTTTTCGCGTGGTTGGCCTTGGCGGTCTACCTTCTCCCCGACGGGAGGTTCCCGTCGGGCCGGTGGCGCACGTGGGTCGTGACCTGCGCGGTAGGGACGGGGGCGTTCGTGCTCGGGGCAGTGGGCGACGCTGCGTCCTTCGGGGCGGACCACCCAGGGGTCGCGCCGCCGCTGCCCACCTTGCCCCAGCCAGTCTCGGCCGTGCTCGGTGGTGGGGGCTTGGTCGCGGTCGGGCTGTTGGTGGCCGGGGCCGCGACGTGGGTGGCCCGCCGCTTGGGCCATGTCGAGGACGATTCGCGCACCAGGCTTCTCTGGCTTGTCTGGGGCGCAGTCGCGATGCCGGTCAGCCTCGTCGTCGGCTGGCTCAACCGGCTTGTGCTGGGGAACATCTCGTGGCTGGCTGACTCGGCTCTGGCCGTCGGGGTCCTCTCGGTGCCCTTGGCGATCGGGGTGGCCATCCTTCGGCACCGGCTCTTCGACATCCGTGTCGTTCTGAGCCGCACGGTCACCTACTCCGTCATGGTCGGGGGTGTCCTCCTCCTGTACGCGGCGCTGCTCGAGGGGGTGAGACGACTGGGCGGCGACCGGACCGTCGGGGGTCTCGTGGCTGTCGCCGTCGTCGCGGTGACGGTCCATCCTGTCTTCTCCCGGCTGCGGCGAAGGGTGGATCGGAAGGTTTACGGGTATCGATCCGACCCGCAGCGCGCCCTGCGTCTTCTTGCGCAGCGCTCCGGCTCGCTTCCTCCGGAGGCCCTCACCGGAGCCATCACGGAGGTCGTGGCCGAGGTCATGCGTATCTCGCCGGTGCGGATCGATGATCACGCGTCCCGTGACCCCGGCGACTTGTCCGTGGCGCTGCAGCATCGGGGTCAGGTCCTCGGTTACCTCGTCGTCCGCCGTCCGGCGGATCGTCGCCTCGGCGAGGGGGAGCTCGCGCTCCTCGAGGACCTCGCCCGCTACGCGGCCGTGCTCGTCCGTGCCGACCGAGAGCACGCTGACGTGAGGATCTCGCGTTCGCGCATCGTCACTGCCCGCGAGGAGGAACGTCGAAGGCTCCGACGCGACCTCCACGACGGGGTCGGCCCCTCCTTGGCCGCTGTCGTGCTGACGCTCAACGCGGCCGAGTCACGCACCAACACGGGCGAGCGCGCAGCGCTGCTCGCGGAAGCACGCGCAGAGGTGCGGGAGGCCATCGCCGAGGTCCGCCGGATCGTCGACGACCTGCGTCCACCCGCCCTCGACGAGGTCGGGCTCCTGGGGGCCATCCGACAAAGAGCGCTGCGTCTGTCGGGAGACGTCGTCATCGATGTCCACGGTCCTGCGGTCCTGCCCGAACTGCCTGCCGCCGTGGAGAGCGCAGCGTTCAGGATTGCCTCGGAGGCCATGACCAACGTCGTCCGTCACTCAGGGGCCCGCTGGTGCCAGGTCTCGGTAATCGTCGCGGGCCAGGACATCGAGGTCATCGTTTCCGATGACGGGCAGGCTCCCATGGATGCGCAGCCCGGGGTTGGCTGGCAGTCGATGTGCGATCGTGCGATGGAGCTCGGTGGAACGTGCCGTTTTGCCACCGACCCGAAGACCGGTGGACTCGTCGTGCGGGCGCTGTTGCCCGGACGGGTGCCGAGTCCACCGCCCGGCGAGAGGATGGTGACCGCGTGATCCGCCTTCTTCTCGCCGATGACCACCCCGCCTTCCGGCGCGGACTCGAGCTGATGCTCGACGACGTGGACGACGTCGAGGTCGTCGGGCGCGCAGCGACCGGCGCCGAAGCCGTCGAGCTCGGTGCTCAGCTCTCTCCCGACGTCGTCCTCATGGATCTCCGGATGCCTGACCTGGACGGCATCGAAGCGACGCGCAGGCTCGTGCAACACGACCCGGTTCCGGCCGTCGTCGTCCTCACCATGTTCGAGGACGGTGAGTCGGTGATCGCGGCCATGCGCGCCGGGGCCCGCGGCTACCTCCTCAAGGGCGCCGAGCAGGACGAGATCGAACGCGCCGTCCGCGCGGCCGCGGCCGGCGAGGTGATCTTCGGCCCGGCGGTCGCGAGTGGGGTGATTGCGCGCCTGACTCGCGATGGCCAGGCGCGCAGCCCTGCGTTCCCGTCGCTCACCCAACGGGAGCGCGAGGTCCTTGCCCTGATCGCCGTGGGCAAGGGGAACGCCGCGATCGCCCACGAGTTGCAGATCAACCTCAAGACGGTGCGCAACCACGTCTCAAACATCTTCACCAAGCTTCAGGTCACCGACCGCGCATCTGCCATCGTCAAAGCACGGGACGCCGGGCTTGCAAGCGCACAGGCTCTTCGACAGGCGAAAGAGCCTTCATGACGTCGAGGCCGCCACCCCGTGCTGCTGTCGACTCGTGAGCCACCCGACCGTGCGTCGGCTGGCTCACGACCCTGTCCGCGGCTTCGCCCGTTGTTTCGGGTCAGGTCACCACTGCCTTCGGCGGCCGCACGAGCCAACCCTTCCCCTTTGCACTGGGGTCCGGCGTGTCATGCGTCCGCGATCAGCGGTGGCGACGCCGCCGCACCGTTGGACAACGCCGCCGCGTTCCCCCTACCCACGTCGAGTCGAGAGGCCAGCGGTGTGCGCTGGACTCAGTTGTTGGCAAGGTTTCGGTGGGACTCGAGGTAGCGCAGGACGGCGAGGACGCGGCGGTGCTCGTTGGTGGTGGTCTCGCCGAGGCCGAGCTTGTGGAGGATGCGGCTGACGTGGGTCTCTACGGTGCGGTCGGTGAGGACGAGGCGTGCGGCGATGCCGGAGTTGGTCAGGCCCTCGGCCATGAGGGCGAGGACCTCACGCTCGCGGGTCGTCAAGGGGGTGAGGGCTGTGCTGCCGCCGACCATGAGGCGGGCGACCACCTCGGGGTCGAGGGCGGACCCACCCGTGGCGACCCGTTCGAGGGCGGCCGTGAAGTCGCGGACGTCGAGCACGCGGTCCTTGAGGAGGTAGCCGAAGTGGCCTGCGGCGACGAGGTCGACGGACAGGCGTGACTCGACGTGCTGGGACAGGAGCAGGACGCCGGTGTCGGGGAGCTCGGTGCGGATGCGCGCCGCGAGCCGGGCGCCGTCGTCCGCGTGGTCCGGTGGCATCCGGATGTCGAGGACGGCGAGGTCCGGACGGTGCTCGAGGACAGCCGCCAGCGTCGACGGTGCGTCGGGGGTGTCGGCGACGACGTCGTGCCCGACCTCGGTGAGCAGGGACCGCAGCCCGGCCCGGAAGAGGGCCGAGTCCTCGCCGATCACGATCCGCACGGGATCACCGCGACGAGGGAGGTGCCCGCGGGCTGGCGGTCGGTGACACTGAGCCGGCCACCGAGGGCGCGGACGCGGTCATGCAGCATGGCCAGCCCCGTCCCTCCCGCGATCCGGGCGCCGCCGGCACCGTCGTCGTGCACGGCGACGTGGAGCCCGTCGTCGGTGCGCCGCACATCGAGGGCGACGCGCCGGGCGCCGGAGTGCTTGACGGCGTTGGTGACGCCCTCGCTGGCGACGTAGTAAGCGGTGACGCTGACGTGGTCGGGGAGGTCGCCGCCGCTGTACGACACGTGCACCGGCAGCGCACTGGACCGGCTCAGGCTCTCGAGCGCGGGGCCGAGCCCGTCGTCGAGGCAGCTGGGCCGCAGGCCGTGGGCGATCTCGCGCAGCTCGCGGACGGCGAGCGCGAGCTCCTCCACGGCGTCGTCGACGAGCGGGTCGAGGGCGACCGAGCCGCCGCTGGCGACCTGGTGCTGGGCGACGCGGAGCCGCATCCCCAGGGACACGAGCCGTTGTTGGGCCCCGTCGTGCAGCTCGTGCCGGAGCATCGCGACGAGCGTCGCGGCCGGGATGGCGACGTTCATCGCGATGAGGCCGCCGAGGGCCACCACGGGGGTGCCGGTGAGGAGGTAGCCCGCCCAGCACAGCAGGATCGTCGCGGGGACGGTGAGACAGGTCAGGAACATCCAGCGCAGGCGGGCCCGGGCGACCTCGTCGGACGCGGCGCGGTAGCGGCGCCTCGTCGCGAGGGCGGCCATGACGAGGGAGCCGTAGAACACGAGCAGGGCCGGGATCGAGCCGTACCCGACCCAGTGCTCCCCGAACGGGCGGGGCCAGTCCTGCAGCGGGGGCATGAGCGGCCCCGGGGCGACGGCGAGCAGGAGGTTGAACGCGACGACCGACCCGAGCAGCGCGAAGACCGTCCGGCGAGCCCGCCGGTCGGCCGGGCGACCGTCGGGGAAGAGCAGCAGCACCATCGCGAAGGGGACGAACCAACCCATCCAGACGCCCTGGGTCAGGTTGAGCAGGACGGCGCTCGCCGGGAGGTCGCTGGGTGCCGCGGCCAACGCGTCGGCCCAGTTGCCGTGCGCCATCTGGAGCAGGATGTTGGTCCCCGCGGCCGTCAGCCACGTGCCCACCCAGTTGGCCGGGTCGTGCCGGGTCGCCAGCCAGCCCGCGGCGAAGGGGACGAGGGAGGCCAGGACGGTGCCGCCGACGATCCAGGTCCCGGCCGGCTCGGCGAGGTCGCGCACCGCGACCACCGTCAGGGCGAGGAGCGCGACGGAGACCCCCCACAGCAGGAAGGTCGTCCGTCTCGCCCAAGGCATGGCTCAGGCTAGGGCGGCGGTCCGCGCCGTGTCATCCGTGCTGGTACCGACACCAGGTCGCGTACCTGCCCCGACGCGCCCACCCCGGCCCGACGGTGACGGTGGAGTCCTCATCCGCACACCGTCAGGAGCACGATCGTGACCACCACCGACCACCTCACGCAGAGCGCGACGACCGACGCTCGCGACACCCGCGACCTGCGCCGCACCTGGCGCCGGGTCGCCGCCCTCGCCCTCGTCGCCGGCCCGCTCGGCGTCACCGTCATCCGGCTCGTCATGCCCTACTGGACCGACGACGCCCCCGCCCAGATGGTCGCCGGCTTCGCGGCCGACCCCGGCCGGGGTGCGGCGATGAACTGGCTCTCGCTCGTCGTCACCCCGTTCCTGCTCCTCAGCGCCTTGGCCATGGGGTTCGTCGCTCGACGCCGCGCACCGGTCATCGCGACCTGGGGGGCTGCGGTCCTGTTCGGCGCCTACGCCCTCGGCAGCGCCGTCAGCGCCCCGGACATCTTGGTCACCGCGCTGCTCGGGCGCGGCGACGACGAGGCCTCGGTGGCCGCCACCGCCCAGCTCCTCATGGACACCCCGGTCATGCTCGCCGGCGCCCTGTCCTTCGTCCTCGGCCACCTCGTCGGGATGGTGCTCGTCGCCGTCGCCGTCGTCCGGGCGCGCATCGTTCCGCTGTGGGTCGGGCTCGTCATCGCCGTGGCCCAACCGGTCCACGTCGTCTCGGCCGTCGTCGTCCCCAGCCGGATGCTCGACGTCGTCCTCGGCTGGGGCGCCACGACACTCGGCTACGCCCTCGTCGCCCGCGCCGTGCTGCGGACCCCGGACGACGAGTGGGACGTGCCGCCCGTCGCACGGTGACCGCCCGGCGGTCAGGCGCCTCGGCCCGAGGGTGGACGACGGGCCACGACCTCGTCGTCCACCCTCTCGCCCGTCGGGACGAACCCCAGCGACGTGTACAGCCCTGCCGCAGTGACGTTCTCGGCTTCGTAGGACAGGGCGAACCCGGCCTTCGAGCCCTGCTCGACCAGCAGCTCGAGCGCGGCGAGCACCGCCGCCCGGCCCAGGCCGCGGCCCTGGTGAGCCGCGTCGACGATGAAGCCGCCGAGCCAGCAACTGTCGTCGTCCTCGTCGACACCCCACATGAGGAACCCGACGACCCGGTCACCCTCGAGGACCGCGAGCGGCTGCCACACCCCGCCGGTGTCGCACATCCGCAGATAGGTATCAGGGGTGGCCACGAAGGAGGCCTGCTCGGACCGCACCGCCAGGGCGAGCACGGCCGACCGAATGGTCGCGTCGACCGGACGCAGCGTGACCGCAGGCCCCGGATGGGCCGGTGTGCCGCTCCCGGGGGCGTCCTCCCCGTGGCCGTCGGCGGGGCATCGCGCGTCCTCGCGGTTCATCGGCCGACCTTCTCGCGGACGAGGACGGCCAGGGCTTCGCGATCGCGGGCATGGAGCGCCGAGAGGATCGAGGAGACGTAGTTGGCCACGGTCTTGTCGGACAACCCCAGCTCGGTGGCGATGCGGGGGTTGGCCCATCCGTCGGCCACGAGCCCGAGAACCTGGCGTTCGCGCAGGGTGAGGGATGGAAAGGCTTCGGCGGCAGGAGTGAAGGCCGTGGTGTCACCGATCCCGCGGAGGCGGCCGGCGACGCTGGCGCCCACGACGACGGACCCCGCGGCCACCGAGCGGATGGCTGCCACGACCTCCGCCGGATCGGCGTCCTTGACGAGGTGCCCGTGCGCTCCGGCGGCCAAGGACCGGCTGGCCGTCGCGCCGTCCGCGGACATCGTCAGGACGAGCAGCCGTGATGAGGGGAGCTCCGTCCGCAGCCGGCGCACGACGTCGAGGCCGGTGCCGTCGGGCAAGGCCAGGTCGATCACGACGACGTCGGGAGCGGCCGCAACGACGACGTCGATCCCGGAGACGTCCAAGGACTCGGCAACGACCTCCATCCCTTCGGCGGCTAGGAGGTTGCGCAGCCCGTCGCGGAACAGGGGGTGGTCCTCGACGACCCCGACGCTGATCACGAGTGTCGCTCCGTCCCGGTGGTGAAGGTCGCGGTGAGGCGTGACCCGCCACCGGGTCGGGCCAGGAGGGAGGAGGTCCCGTGGAAGGTGGCGGTCCGGGCCGCGATCGAGCTGAGCCCGATGCCGGATCCGGTTGTGCCCGGACCGATGCCGTCGTCGTCGACGACGACGCGGACCTCCTCACCGTCGAGGGTGACCTGCACCGTGCAGTGGAGGGCGTCGGCATGGCGTCGGACGTTGGTGACCGCTTCGAGGACCACCCGGACCACGTCGGGCTGCACGGCATCGGGGAGTGTCAGGTCGCAGGGCTCGACTTGGAGCGTGATCGCCGGAGGCCCTTCGGTCCCCAAGCGCTGCCGCAGCAGGGGCGCCAAGCGGGCGGGCTCGACGATGGTCGGGCGCAGGTCGTAGGCGATCTCGCGCACGCGGGTCGCGGTGTGGCCGATCCCGCCCCGCAGCTCCTCGACCAGCCGGCCGGCCGTGACCGTGTCGTCGGAGGCGAGCCGTGAGGAGATGGCCGCGGCGGTGAGGGACAGGCCGGAGAGGGCGGGCCCGAGCTCGTCGTGGAGGTCGGCGTGGAGGCGGTCCCGTTCCCGGTCACGGGCGGTCTCCGCCCGGTGGTGTGCCTCGGCCGCGGCCCGGGCGGACCGGGCCCCCGCGAGGGCGGGAGCCGCCACCACGGCGATGGCCGCCAGGACGTCGCGGTCCCGCCGGGACAGTGAGGTCTCGCCGGGTCGTGCCGCTGCGGCGAGGACGGCCACCTCGTCGCGGTGCAGGAGCACCGGGACCTCGAACAGGGGCAGGTCGGTGCCGCCGGAGCTCCCGAGCACGTGCGGGCCGACCCGCACGAGCGAGGCCGGGCTGGCGAGGGCGTCGCGGACCGTCCTCGCGACGAGCGGCCCCACCTCCTCCGCCCCCGTGGTGCCCGCGAGCAGGAGGGGGAGGGCACGCAACGGCTGCTGCGGCCCCCGTGAGTAGGCCATCCGCGTGGCCATCCGGTGCGCCAGCCATGACGCCGGGAGCACCGACGCACAGGCGACGACGGTGGACCACCCTGGGACAACGGCATGCGCGATGCCGTGGGCGAGGGCGACCAGCACGGTCGTCGACACGGCCGTGACGACCCACCGCACGAGCTCGTCGACCGGGCCCCGGTCACCGAGTGCCAGCCCGACGGCGGCAGCGACGGGCACGACCCACATGCCGGCCACCGACAGCACGGTGTAGACGGGGTGGTGCAGCACCCAGGCCGGTCCTCCGGGGAGCGCGGCGACGGCGCCCACCCCCAGGAAGAGACCGAGAGCCGGGACCAGGCCCAGCAGGAGCCACTTGATCGCCTGGCGTTCCGCGACCGACGAACGGGACTGGAACCTCCAGACCTGCAGCGCAGCCAGGGCTGCGAAGCCGGCGATGAACGCCGCCGGCCATCCCAGCAGGATCCCTGCAGCGCAGGCGATCCCGAGCGCGGCGGCCCAACGAGGTCGGAGGGCGCCGGAGGGGTACACGGCGAGCAGGGCCAGCCAGGCGAGCATCGACACGGTGACGACCCACGCCGGCGGCGTGGTCCCGGTCAGCAGGGACGTGGAGACGGCCGCCGTGGACACCAGCACAGCCACGACGGCGGTCCACGCCACCCCCGTGAGGCTTCCTGCCCTGCCTCCGGCCGACATGGCCAGACCCTAGCGGCGCAGACCCTGGGCGACCAGAGCCGCGACGACGGTGCCCACGACGATGAGTGCGACGACGAAACCCCACATCCCCTCCGGAGCTCCCGGCAGGAACGGCAGCATCAGCGCCGACCAGGACTCGAGGATGCGCGTTGCGATGACGACCCACAGCGCACCCCGGTGGCCACGCCAGGCAGGGATGGCGGCCGCGAGCGTCGACAGGCCGAACGCCAGGAGCAGCAGGCTCATCCACACGGGCTGGGGAGCCAACGTAGGGTCGGTCTGGCCGAACGTCGGGTCGATGAGCGACCCGGCTCCGTTGATCGTGTTGAAGACCGACATGACCGCCGCGACGGTCAGACCGATGCTGGACAGGATGCGTCGTCGGGATCGTGGAACGGACGGGGCGACGGTGGTGGTGGACATCGAACCTCCTCGGTTGGGACGTCCCGCAACTGTCGGCCCGACCAGGGTGCGTCGGTAGAGGCGTGGGCTCCCAACCGCCGGGAAGGTGGCGGGATCAGCCCATGGAGGCATGGCGGAGCCGCCGAGGACGCCGCAGCGACGCGCTCACCGAGCGGGCCAAACAGAGCGAGCTCGTTGGGGCGAGCACGTGGCGTTCGAGACAGTGGCCAGTTGTGGACAATGTTGTGCATAACTATCGGCGAACGGTCGGTCGTGCGACATCGACGACGGCCTGAGTCGCCGTTCGTGCAGGTCAGGGTAGGGGAGGCACGAAAGGCGGGAGGCCTTGTAAGCGGTGACGCTGACGTGGTCGGGGAGGTCGCCGCCGCTGTACGACACGTGCAGCGGCAGCGCGCTGGACCGGCTGAGGCTCTCGAGGGCGGGGCCGAGCCCGTCGCCGAGGCAGCTGGGCCGCAGGCCGTGGGCGTGGCCAACCGGGCCGACGCCGTCGACCGGGGACGGGCCCTCAAGCTGATCCCCTGACTGCGCACGCCGACGTCGATCACCGGCCAAGGGCTGCCAGCGCACGAACATGGAATGATCCAGACATGAAGAACTTCCTCATCAAGACCGGGATCAATGCGATCGCGCTCTGGGTGGCCGCGCTCGTCGTCTCGGGCATCAATCTGGCCGAGGACCAGGCCGCGTGGACCTCCAAGGTCGTCACCGTCGTGCTCGTGGCGCTGCTGTTCGGCCTGGTCAACGCGATCCTCGGCCCGATCGCGCGGTTCCTGTCATTCCCGGCGCGGGTGATCACCTTGGGGCTGTTCACCTTCGTAGTCAACGCCTTCCTGCTCCAGGTGACCGAGTGGATCAGCAAGCCGCTGGGACTGTCGTTCACCATCGACAAGTTCTTCTGGAACGCGGTCATGGCCGCTGTCGTCATCACCGTCGTCTCGTGGGCGCTCTCGATCGTCCTCCCTGACGGCGACGACGAGCGCTGAGCCGGCTCGCATGCGCGTCCTCATCACAGGAGGTGCGGGCTACATCGGCTCGCACACGGTGCTCCACGTTCTCGGCGCTGGCCACGACGTCGAGGTCGTCGACGACCTGCGGAACTCCACGGCGAGCATCATGCCCAGGTTGGAGGACCTGAGTGGCCGCTCCATTCCCTTGCATGTCCTCGACCTGTGTGATCGAGACGCTACCGACCGACTCATCACGGAGGGCAACTTCGACGCGGTCATCCACTTCGCGGGCCTCAAGGCCGTGGGTGAGAGCGTTGCCCAGCCGTTGGACTACTACGACAACAACCTCAACTCCACGATCAGCCTCTTACGCGCCATGGGCCGTCACGGGGTTCGCCACCTGGTCTTCTCCTCCTCAGCGACGGTCTACGGCGACACCGCCCTTCCGCCCTTCCAGGAGAAGCTGCCGACCTCGGCGACCAACCCGTACGGGTGGACCAAGGTCATGATCGAGCAGATCCTGCGTGACGTCGCCGTGGCCGACCCGTCCTGGCGCATCGCCCTGCTGCGCTACTTCAACCCGGTCGGCGCCCACGAGAGCGGCCAGATCGGGGAGGACCCGCAGGGCACCCCCAACAACCTGATGCCCTACCTGGCGCAGGTGGCCGTCGGGCGACGGGAACGCCTCGCGGTCTACGGCAACGACTACCCCACGGTCGACGGCACCGGCATGCGTGACTACATCCATGTCATGGACCTCGCGGCCGGCCATGTCGCCGCCCTCCAGGCCCTGGGACGCCTGGAGGAGTCGGTGCACACCTGGAACCTGGGCACCGGCAAGCCGACCTCGGTGCTGCAGATGGTGGCGGCCTTCTCGCGCGCGGTCGGACGGGACCTGCCCTACGAGGTGGTGGCCCGTCGACCAGGTGACATCGCGGAGTCGTATGCCGACCCGCACCTGGCGAACGTCGAGCTCAACTGGCGGGCACGCAGGTCCGTCGACGAGATGTGCGCCGACACCTGGCGCTGGCAGTCGCTGAACCCTGACGGCTACCCCGACGCCTGACCTCGCCCATGTCGACCATCAGCTTCGTCGGAGCGCCGGCCGGGGATGCAGCTCCACGCGTCGTCGACATCCACTGCCACGGGGCCCTCGGCCACCAGTTCGGGGATGACGAGGCGGGCACGAGAGCCGCTGTGGCACACCACCGCTCGCAGGGCACCGGCAGCCTGGTCGCGTCCCTGGTGACGGCATCCGACCGGGTGCTCACCCAGCAGGTCGGCGTCCTGGCGCCGCTGGTCGCCGAGGGGTTGCTGCTCGGGATCCACCTCGAGGGCCCCTACCTCGCCGAGGCGCGCTGCGGGGCGCACGATCCTGCACTCCTGCGGGACCCCGACCCGGACTTCGTCACCTCCCTGGTCGAGCTGTGCGCGACTCTCGCTGTGCCTCAGGCGATTCGGCAGATCACCTTCGCCCCGGAGCGGCGGGGCGCGGACCGGCTCATCGAGACCTGCGTGCGCCACGGCATACGGCCGGCCGTCGGCCACACCGATGCCGATGCCGGCCCCGTCGCCCGCACGCTGGGACAGATCGCGGACGCCACCGGCGGGCCGGCTCTGGTCACCCACCTGTTCAACGGGATGGCGCCTTTCCACCACCGGGGCGGCGGCGCGGTGTCCGCTGCCCTGACGGCGGCCGCCCGAGGGGAAGCCGTCGTGGAGCTCATCGCCGACGGAGTCCACCTGGCACCCGAGGTGGTCCGGATGGTGATCGAGACGGTGGGCCCCGACCAGGTCGCCCTCGTCTCGGATGCAAGCCCTGCCACCGGCGTCGGCGACGGGGAGCACCGGATCGGGGCACTGCCGGTGGTTGTCACGCAGTGGATTGCTCGGCTGCGCACGGACGACGGCACGCCCGGGGCGATCGCCGGTTCGACGAGCACGCTCACCCGCTGCGTCGAGTGGGCGGTGGCCACGGCCGGTGTGGCCCGGGGCGATGCCCTCACTGCCGCGACCACCACGCCCGCCCGCCTCTTCCCGCCGCTCACCCCCCCGTAACCTCTGCTAAGACGGCTCACATCACGCGACCCCAAGGAGTTCCTTGGGGTCGCGTTCACTTTCCTCTGCTGAGTTGGGGGCCGGGCCCTCGTTGTCCACAGGCCCTGCACGCGCCGGCGCCGATTCGGGCAGGCTTTCGTCATGGAGCCACACGATCTCGCCGTCGACGACCTCGTCACCACCGCCCAGCTCACGAGCCTCGGGCTGGATCTCCACGCCATCCGGGTCCTGTGCCGACAGGAGTCCCTCCGTCGTCTCACGCGAGGGTGGTATGCCGTGCGCGCACCCGGGGCGAAGCACGCGCCCTGGGAGGGTGGAGAGCGCTGGGAGAGTGCTCGGCTGCTCCATTCCCTGCAGGCCCGAGCCCTCGTGCGCTCCTTCGGCGGACGGGCTGCGGCCAGCCATCAGAGCGCGGTCGTCCTCCTCGGTGGCCGACTCTGGCGGTCCGATCTCGGCGTGGTCCACCTCGAGCGGACCTCGGACGACCACTCGCGGCATCGCCGGGGTGCGGTGATCCACCCGCGCTATGCCGATCGCTTCGAGCGGGTCACCGAGGGGCTTGACCTGCCCGATGGCTACCTGGTCGTGCCGCCGGCCGTCGCCGCGGTGCAAGTGGGCCTGCGGTCCCAGGGCGCAGGTCGGCCACCGGAGCCGGTCGAGGCCCTGATCGCCGCAGAGGGTTTCCTCCACGACGGTCTGGTCACTCCCGAGGAGTTGACTGCGGTCATCCAGCACTTCAGTGGGGTTCCGGGCATCACCGCAGTCCGACGCCTGCTCGCCGACGCAGGCACCAAGAGTGAATCCGCGGGCGAGACGCGGACCGCGCTCGCCCTGCGCCTATTGGGCTATGAGTTCACCCAGCAGGTCGACGTGCCCGTCGGCCCGACGACGTACCGCGTCGACGCCATGCTGGACGACGCCCCGGTGATCGTGGAGTTCGACGGCCGGAGCAAGTACCTCAAGGACATCCCCGACCCGACCGCCGAGGACATCCGACGGGCACTGGCCAAGGAGAAGGACCGCCAGGACCAGATCACCGGGCTCGGCTACGGGATGGCTCGACTCACGTGGGAGGTCGTGGGCAACCTGGCTCGGGTGCGTTCCACGGTCGAAGCCGCACGGCGACAGGCGCGCCGTCTGGCGGGGTGAGGCTCAGCGGCTGACGGGCCGTCAGCCAACCGCGACAGGCGAGCCCACGGCATACGCATCGAAGGCACGAGGACCCACCGCTGCCCGACCTCAGCAGAGGAAAGTGAACGTCACCACAGGGAGTTCCTTGGGGTGACGTTCGGTGAGCCGTCTTAGCAGAGGTTGCGGGGGGAGGGAGGTGAGGTGAGCCTGCGTGGTGCGGCTCACAGTTCCGCACCGCGGAATCCGTCAAAAGGCATCTACTACAGGACGTAGTGTTACGGCGTCCCAGTAGATACATGCGCAAGCAGGAGTCCTCGCATGGATGCCACAGCCCTGGCCCGGTGGCAGTTCGCCATCACCACGGTCTATCACTTCCTCTTCGTCCCGATCACGATCGGGATGTCCCTCATCGTCGCGTGCTTCCACCTCATGTGGGTGCGCACGCACAAGCCCGAGTGGCTGCGCCTGACGAAGTTCTTCGGGAAGCTCTTCCTGATCAACTTCGCCCTCGGCCTGGTCACCGGCATCGTCCAGGAGTTCCAGTTCGGCATGAACTGGTCCGACTACAGCCGCTTCGTCGGTGACATCTTCGGGGCGCCGCTGGCCTTCGAGGCCCTCCTCGCCTTCTTCCTCGAGTCGACCTTCCTCGGCATCTGGATCTTCGGCTGGGGCCGCATCCCCGAGAAGCTCCACATGCTCACCATGTGGCTCACCCACATCGGCACGGTCCTCTCGGCCTACTTCATCCTCGCCGCCAACTCGTTCATGCAGAACCCGGTCGGCTTCAAGTTCAACCCCGACACGGGCCGCGCCGAGATGGCCGACTTCCTCGCGGTGCTCACCAACAAGGTCCAGCTCGTCACCTTCCCGCACGTCATCACCAGCTCCTACATGACCGGCGGCGCCGTCGTCATGGGCGTCGCGCTCTGGCTGCTCATGAAGCACCGGGACACCCAGGATGCGGCGATGTACCGCAAGGCCACCCGCATCGGTGCCTGGGTCTCGCTCGTCGCGAGCATCCTCGTCATCGTCACCGGTGACATCCAGGGCAAGATCATGACCGAGGTCCAGCCGATGAAAATGGCTGCGGCAGAGGCGATCTACGAGACCAAGACGAACGCGCCCTTCTCGATCCTGTCCATCGGCAGCCTCGACGGCACCGAGGCCACGCGCATCATCGAGGTCCCGGGCCTGCTCTCCTTCCTCGCCACCGGCAGCTTCGACGGCGAGGTCATGGGCATCAACGACGCTCGGGAGGCCGAGCGTGCACTCGCGGCCAAGGTCGCCGACCAGTACGGCCCCGAGGTCGGTGCGCTCGTCCAGGACGAGACCTACACCCCGATCATCCCGCTGACCTACTGGACCTTCCGCCTGATGATGGGCCTGGGGTTCGTCTCCACCTTCCTCTCGCTCATGGTCCTCTGGGCCACCCGTGGCGGTCGCACGCCGCAGGGCTGGTTCTACAAGCAGGCCGCGATCTGGAACCCGCTCCTGCCCGTCCTCGCGATCAGCTTCGGTTGGATCTTCACCGAGATCGGGCGTCAGCCGTGGATCGTCTACGGCCTCATGACCACCGCCAGTGGCGTCTCCCCGCGGGTCTCGGCCGGCGAGGTGCTCACGTCGATGATCGTCTACACCCTCGTGTATGCCGTGCTGGCCGTCATCGAGGTCAAGCTCTTCCTCACCTACGTCAAGCGCGGTGCCGATCCCTTCGAGGAGCCGAAGGCACCCAGTGACCAGGACGAGGACGCTCCCCTCCAGTTCGCCTACTGAGGCACTGGGACCGGAAAAGGATTCGACTGCAATGACACTCAATGAGTTCTGGTTCATCCTCATCGGCGTGCTGTGGACGGGCTTCCTCGTCCTCGAGGGCTTCGACTTCGGCGTCGGTGGCCTGCTCTCCACGCTCGGCAAGGGCAAGGACGCCGCCGACACCGAGAAGCGTCGTCGCGTCATGCTGACGACGATCGGCCCCCACTGGGACGGCAACGAGGTGTGGCTGCTCACCGCTGGTGGCGCGACCTTCGCGGCCTTCCCGCACTGGTACGCCACGATGTTCTCGGCGATGTACCTGCCGCTCCTCATCATCCTCGTCGCCCTCATCGTGCGGGCCATGGGCTTCGAGTACCGCCACAAGCGCAATGACGATGCCTGGCGCCGAAACTGGGACCTGTGCATCATGGCCGGTTCGCTCCTGCCGCCCCTGCTCATCGGCGTCGCCCTCACCAACCACGTGCGCGGCCTGCCGATCGACCAGGACATGGAGTTCGTCGGCAATCTGTTCACCCTGCTCAACCCGATGAGCCTGCTCGGCGGCATCGTCGTGCTCCTGCTCTCCCTCACCCACGGCGCCTTCTTCATCGCGCTCAAGACCGAGGGCGAGATCCGCCGCGACGCGCGCGTCATCGGCACCAAGCTCGGCCTCGTCACCGCCGTGCTCGCCGTCGTGCTGCTGCTGTGGATCGGGCTGACCAAGGGCACCGTGTGGAGCTGGATCACGACCGTCATCGCGGCTGTGGCACTGCTCTTCGCGATCTGGTCGAACACCAAGGACAAGGAGGGCTACGCCTTCATCGGCACCGCGGTCACCTTCGCGATGGCGGTGGCGACCTACTTCCTCGTCCTGTTCCCCAATGTCATGCCGAGCACCCTCGAGGGTGGCACCTCGCTGACGATCACGAACGCCTCGAGCAGCCCGCTCACCCTCAAGATCATGACGTGGGCCGCGGTCGTCTTCACCCCGATCGTGCTCATCTACACGGCGTGGTCCTACTGGGCCTTCCGCAAGCGGATCGGCACGCACCACATCCCCGCACCGGTCAAGGTGTCCTGACCCTCAGGGACAATGGACGGATGCGACCCCTCGATCCACGACTGCTCAGGACGGCACCGGCGGCACGCCCGCCGGTCGCCGTCCTGGCGGTTGTGGGCGTGCTCCAGGGACTGGCCACTATCGGGCTCGCCTTCGCGATCTCGGCGGTGGCGGTCGCCGTCGTGGAGCACTCCTCCCTCACCCGGTCGGTGACGTGGACGGTGGCCCTCTTCGCGGTCCGAGCGGTCCTGGCCTGGGTCGCCGAGCGGGTCGCCGCATGGGCGGGGGTCGAGATCACCACGGCCCTGCGGCGGGCCCTGCTCGAGGCCTGGCTCCGTCGCCCGGCCGATGACCGCCCGGCGCCCGACCGTGCAGTCACGCTCGCCGCACAGGGCGCGGCCACCGTCGAGCCGTATGCCGCGCGCTTCCTCCCAGCGCTCGTCGCAGCGGCCGTCGTGCCGGTCCTCGCCATCGCCACCCTCGTCTGGGTCGACTGGATCAGTGCGGTCGTCGTCATCGTGACGCTGCCGCTGCTCCCCTTCTTCGCCGCGCTCATCGGCAAGACGACGCAGGCCGACACCGACCGTCGCTGGGCGGCGCTCGCAGCCCTGTCGGGACACTTCCTCGACGTCATGCGCGGCCTGCCCACCCTCGTGAACTACGGCCGGGCGCACCGCCAGGTCGAGACCATCGGTGAGGTCTCCCAAAAGCACCGCCGCGCCACGATGCAGACCCTGCGCTTGGCCTTCATGTCCTCCAGCGCCCTGGAGCTGCTCACCTCGATCTCGGTGGCGATCGTCGCCGTGACCGTCGGCCTGCGCCTGACCAATGGGTCGATGTCGCTCTATGCGGGGCTGGTCGCGATCCTGCTCTCCCCCGAGGCCTACTGGCCGATCCGCCGCGTGGGAGCGGAGTTCCACGCCGCGGCCGACGGCGCCGAGGCCATCGACGGCATCCTCACCGAGCTGACGTCGACCGCGAGCTCGACGCAGCCCGAGGCGGCCGCGGCCGGCGAGCTGGGGATCCGCGTCGACCACCTCGGCTACACCCACCCCGGCGCCGAGCGCGCCGTGCTCACCGACATCACCCTTGAGGCCGGGCCGGGCCTCACCGTGGTCACCGGGCCGTCCGGTGTCGGCAAGACCACCCTGCTCGAGCTCATCGTCGGCCTGCGGCGCCCGGACGCCGGCAAGGTCACGACCGGCGGCATCCACCTGGTCACCCAGCGGCCCTTCCTCCCGGCCGGCACCCTGCGCGCCGCCCTGACCCTGAGCGCCACCGCCACGGACGACCGGCTCTGGGAAGCCCTGCGCAGCGTCGGCCTCGACGGCTTCGTCGCCGGGCTGCCGGAGGCGTTGTCCACGCGCATCGGCGACGACGGCTTCGGCCTGTCCGCGGGCCAGCGGGCACGACTGGCCCTGGCGCGCGCCACCCTCTCGACCGCTCCCGTGCTCCTCCTCGACGAGCCCACCGCCCACCTCGACGACCGCGCTGCCGCGCGGGTCCACGCGCTCATCGACACCCTCGCCGAGCGGCGCACCGTGCTCGTCATCACCCACCGGTCCGAGCTCGTCGCCCGCGCGGACCAGCACATCCACCTCGACGCCCGCGGAGCGGAGGTGCGCGCATGACCTTCTCGCCGAGCACCGCGCCCCCGGCCAGCACGTCGTCCCGGGCCTGGTCCGACCGACGCCCCACCCCGGCCATCGTCATCGCCGGGCTCATCGGCGGCGCCGCCGTCGCCTCCGGCGTGGCCCTCACGGCCACGTCGGGCTGGCTCATCGTGCGCGCCTCCGAGCGCCCGATCATGCTCACGCTGCTCTCGGCCATCGTCGCCGTGCGCGCCTTCGGCATGGCCCGCCCGTACTTCCGCTACGTCGAGCGGGTTCGCTCCCACGACGCCGCCCTCGACGACCTCGCCGCGCGCCGCACGAGCGTGTACGCCGCGCTCATCCCCCTCACGCCGGCTCGCCTGGGCCGCTCGGCCCGGACCGAGGTGCTCACCGGGGTGGTCGACGACCTCACCGACACCGTCGAGGCCCAGGTCCGCGTCACCGTGCCGGTCATCTCCAGCCTGGTCGCCGGCCTCATGGCGGTGATCCTCACCGGGGCCCTCTGGCCGCCGCTCGGACTGGTCCTGGCCGGGCTCCTGCTCGTCCTCGCCGCCGGCTGCTGGCTGGCCTGGCGACTGGAGTCCCGCGCCCAGTCCGACCTGCTCGCCGCCCGCGCCGAGGTCCTGCGCGTGAGCGACCTCGTGGCCCGCCAGGCCGACGAGCTCCGGGCCATCGGGGCCCAGGGCCAGGCGCTGACCTGGCTCGACGAGGCCCACCGGGCCTGGCGCGGCGCCGTGCGCCGACAGTCCCACGGGCGCGCCGCGGTCGCCGCCCTCATCCTCACCGGCACCGGCCTCGCGACGGTGGCCGCGGCATACCTCGCTCGTGGAGCCGACGTCAGCGGCCCGGTGGCCGCCCTCCTCGTCGTCGTCCCGGTCGCGGTCGGCGACGCCCTCGCCCCCCTCGCCGAGGCGATGCGCGCCCTCGCCCGCGCCGACGGCAGCTCGGCCCGCCTGGACGCCCTGCTGCACCAGAGCCCGGCGGTGTCCGACCCGGCCGAGCCTGACGTGGCACCGACGAGCTCACACCCCCACCTCCGCCTCGAGTCGGTGAGCGCCTCGTGGACGGGCGAGCGCGCCGACCTGCCGCCAACCTCGCTCGACCTGCCGCCCGGCCGCCGGGTCGCGATCGTCGGGGCCAATGGGTCCGGCAAGTCCACCCTGCTCGCCGTCCTCGCCCGCCACCTCGACCCGACCGCTGGGCGCTACCTCGTCGCCGGCGTGGACGCCCGCGGCCTGGACCTCGAGTCGGTCCGCCGCCTGCTCGCCGTCGTCGACGACGAGCCGCACGTCTTCGCCTCGACCCTGCGCGCCAACCTGCTCGTCGCCGCGCCGGAGGCCACCGACGACAGCCTTCGTGCCGCGCTGTCCGGCGCCGGACTCGGCCCGTGGTTCGACGGCCTGGCCGACGGCCTCGACACCCGCCTCGGCGCGGGCGGGCGCGGGATCTCCGGTGGCGAGCGGGCACGATTGGGCCTGGCTCGCGCGTTGGCCTCACAGCGGCCGGTCATCCTGCTCGACGAGCCGGTCGCCCACCTCGACCACGCGACCGCGATGGCGATCCTCGCCGACCTGACCGATGCCACGACCGGCCGCACCGTCGTCATGATCAGCCACCGCCCCGACGGTCTCGCCGGCTTCGACGACATCCTCGACCTCACCCCGTCCGCCCACCGCTAGGAGCCGCCATGTCACCGGTCTCAACTGCCACCCCACGCCTGGGCGATCTCGAGCGCGTCGTCATGGAGCACCTGTGGGAGTCAGCGGAGGCCCACGCCGACGGCGTGACCGTCCGCGAGGTCCACGCCCGCTTCGAGGGCGATCGGGAGATCGCCTACACCACCGTCATGACCGTGCTCGACCGCCTGGCCAAGAAAGGCTTGGTCACCCGGGTGCGTGACGGCCGCGCCTGGCGCTACCTGCCCGCCGACACCCGCGAGGCGCTCACCGCCCAGACCATGCGCCGGACCCTCGACGACATGGACGTCACCGACCGGCGCGCTGCCCTGCTCCACTTCCTCGACGGCGCCACCGAGCAGGAGATCGAGGACCTGCGCTCGGCGCTGGCCGAGATCGACTCCCGTCGCCCGCTGCTCGGCCTGCGACGTCCCCGGCGCCGCTGATGGTTGCCCTCGCGCTGATCCTGCTGGCGCTGGCGTTGGCCTGGCCTGCGCCGCGCCTGATGGCGCGCGCCCACGTGTTCCGTCGGGCGCCGCGGGCGGCACTGTTCGTGTGGCAGTGCCTCACCGTGAGCGCGATCCTCGCGGCCCTGGCCGCCGCCCCCGCGGTCGCCCCGATCGTGCTCTTCGACGGGCAGACGGTGCAGCAGCACTTCATGCTGCTCTCGCTGGCCGTGGCCGTCAGCGGGATCATGCTCGGCCGCCTGCTCATCGCCGGCCACCAGATCGGGCGGCGGATGCGTGTGCTGCGGCACCGCCACCGTGAGGTCGTCGACATCATCGCGCTCGACCACGACGCCCACAGCCGGGTCCGCGTCCTCGCCCATCCGGACCCGACGGCCTACTGCCTGCCGGGCCGTCAGTCCCGCGTCGTGGTCTCGCAGGGCGTCATCGACGCGATGTCGCCCCTGGCCCTCCAGGCCGTGCTCCTCCACGAGGACGCGCACCTCAAGGCCCGGCACGACCTGCTCGTGGAGTTCTTCTCCGTCATCCACGAGACCGTCCCGGCGCCCTTGCGTTCAGCTGCCGCCATGCACGAGGTGCGGCTGCTCGTCGAGGCACTCGCCGATCGAGCCGCCGTGCGCCGCGTCGGCACCGATGCCACCCGTCAGGCCTTGGTGGCCCTCGCCGGAAGCCGCGCGCCGGAGGCCGCGATGGCCGCCGGTGTCGGCTCCACCGCAGCGCGGATCGAGCTGCTGCGCTTCGGTTCCCAGCCGGCGCTCTCCGCGCTCATGTATGCCTACGCCGCGGGCCTGCTGGCCCTCCCGGTGGCCCTGCTCGCCCTCGCCTGGAAGGCGATCTGAGGGCTCAGGCCCAGGACGGTGGCGGCGGCGGCGGTGCCGTGCCACCCCCGGACTGCGTCGGGGGTGCCGTCGGCGGCGGGGGCGGAGGCGGGTCCGAGAGGTATGCCGCACCGCCACCTCCCGCGCTCGCCTCACCGCTGGCCCGGGCCGCCTCCGCGGCGCGCGCCGCGGCGCCCGGTGGAGGCGGGGGTGTGCCAGGCGGCGGGGGCCCGCCGAATGCACTCGAGGTCGTGGCCATGCTCGTCACCCTCAGCGCCGCGAGCGCACCGGACGCCTCGAGCTCGCGCATGGCCGTCAGGACGCGCTCCTTCTCGGACGCGTCGACGGGGTGCCCGTGCGCCTCGCGCCAGCTGAGCAACCCGAAGTCGCGAAGCGCCGCGTCGAGCGAGCGTGTCACCCCCGGGTCGCCGCCGGCCAATCCTCCCAGGGAGCCAGTGATGCCCCCGGGCGGGCCGGAGATGCCCGCGTTCGCCATCGCCTGGTCGGCCTTGGCCGCCATCTCGGTCGCGGCCTGCTTGGCTTTGTCGAAGAAGCTCATGCCCGCACCCTTCCACCCAGTGAGGGTCGACCCCGATTGGTCACCCACATCTGGCTCGACGATAGGACGAGAGCGGGCCCCACGGCATACCTTTGAGAGCACGAGATGCCGCCGGCGTCCGAGGCAAAAGGGAGCACCGCCATGACGATCCACGGATCGCTGTTCACCGAGTTCAAGGAGAAGGACACCCAGGATCCCTTCTCGCTGCAGAACAAGAAGCTGCTGCGGATCGACATGCGCTACGGCGAGGTCATGGCCAAGGCCGGGTCGATGGTGGCGTACCAGGGGGATGTGCGCTTCACGAAGCAGAGCTCGGGTCTCGGGCGGATGTTCAAGTCGGCGGTGACCGGCGAGGGCGTGTCGATGATGACCTGCTCCGGGTCGGGCGAGCTCTTCGTCGCGGACAGCGCCTCCGAGGTGCAGGTGATGTACCTCGAGAACGACGCGCTGTCGGTCAACGGCAACAACGTGCTCGCCTTCAGCAGCTCGATCCAATGGGACATCCAGCGGATCCAGGCGCGCGGGGCGGCGATGACCGGCGGGCTCTACAACGTGTCGCTGCGCGGCACCGGCTACGTCGCGGTGACGACCAAGGGTGATCCGATCGCGCTCGACGTGGCGTCCGCGCCGACCTTCGCCGACGCGCAGGCGGTCGTGCTGTGGACCTCGGGCGTGACGATGAACGTGCGCGTCGACACCGGCGGCATCGGCTCGATGATCCGCGGCGGCACCGGCGAGCTGCTCCAGATGGCCTTCGGTGGGCAGGGCTACGTCCTCGTCCAGCCGAGTGAGTCCGTCGTCGACGGCGGGCACCAGGGTGGCGGCGGCCAGCAGGGCCCGGGCGGGATGCTCGGTCAGCTCCTCGGCTGACCTCCTCCGCCGCCGATTCGAGGTATTACCGCGCGGGTACCCGCGCGGCAATACCTCGAATCAGCTGCTCGACTGAGGTGGGGTCAGCCGGATCCTGAAGTCGCTGAGGTCGTAGGCGAGCACCAGGTCGTTCCAGGCCAGGTCGGGCTCGCGCTCGATGGTGACCTCGTTGCGGAAGAGCCGGCGGAGCAGGATGTCGGTCTCGTGCATCGCGAGGTACTCACCCGGGCAGGAGTGGGCGCCGGCGCCGAAGGCCATGCCGGCCGGCGGGATCTTCGGGGCGAGGGTGCGCTCGGTGTCGAGGGTGAAGGGGCAGGACCCGACGGCGGCCTCGTCGGTGTTCGTGGCGCGCAGGGCGACGTCGACGAGCGTGCCCGCCGGGATGTCGACGGCGCGCTCCCCGTGCTCGAGGCGGAGCGGGTGGGTCACCGTGCGCAGCAGGTTGCCGGCGACCGTCTCGAGCCGGATGATCTCGGCGAGGATGCGCAGGCGCTCGTCGGTGCCGGCCGCGAGGTAGCGCTCGCGCAGGGCGGGCTGCTCGACGAGGTGCCACAGCGCCATCGGGATGAACTGGCGGGTCGTGACCATGCCGGCGGCGGCGTAGGTGAGGGCCTCGATGACGATGTCCTGGGGGCGCATGCCGGCTGCCACCAGGTGGCTGATCACGTCGTCCCGCGGCTCGGCCCGGCGCGCCCGGATGGCCGGGCGCACGTCGCGGACGTAGAAGCGGAGCACGCGCCCCTGGGCGATCGCGGTCTCGCGAACCATGGTGCGCAGGGGCACCTTCCCGACCGCGGGCGCCGTCTCGAAGAAGCCTTCGAGCCGTGACTCCAGGCCCCGCGGGTCGGACTCGGTGAGGCCGACGATCGCAGCGACGACGGCCATCGCCATGCGGAAGGACAACAGCGCGAGGTCGCCGCCCCCCTGACGCTCCATCGTGGTCACGAGCTCGTCGGCCAGGTCGACCATCATCGGCTCGTGCGTCCGGGTGACGGCCCGCGGAGTGAAGAACCGGGCCGCGGCACGACGCTGCTCACGGTGCGCCGGGCCGTCGTTGAACAGCGTCGGCGGGTTCATGAAGCGGGTGCGCGGGGTGAACTGCGCGCCGAACCCGGCTTGCCGCGTCCCCTCGGGGAGCCTGAGGAAGGCATGGCCCAGGCCGAAGTCGCGGATGACGAGGACCCGTTGCGTGCCGCGCAGCTCCCACTCGTATGCCGGGTGGTTGCGGTCTGCCTCCCGCCTCGCCTTGCGCTGGTCGGCCGGACACGGGGACGTGCTCACACCGGCAGCCTAGGCCGCGAGCCGGCCCGCCGCGCTCCCCCATCCCTTGCGTCCCCGTGCGGGCTACCGGGCAGGAAGTGCCGTGATCGCAGCACTTCCTGCCCGGTAGCCGGCACGAGGGGACCGGGACGGGTCTCGCCGAGGTGAGCACCCGGCATACCCCCGCTGCCGGTGCGGGGTGTGCCACGGTGAGCCATGACGCGACTGCGGAAGGTGACCCCTCGGATGAAGGGTTGGACGCGGCGGAGGGCGGGCAAGGGCTTCACCTACCGCGACGCCGATGGGCGGGCGCTCGGGCCAGAGGACGTGGCGCGCATCAAGGCCCTGGCGATCCCGCCGGCGTGGACGGACGTGTGGATCTGCCCGATCGCGAACGGGCACATCCAGGCTGTCGGGACGGATGCGGCCGGGCGTCGGCAGTACCTCTACCACCCGGCCTGGCGGACCCGGCGCGACCAGGAGAAGTTCGACCGGGTGAGCGCGGCGGCCCGCCGCCTGCCCCGGGCCAGGCGGCGCGTCGCCGCGGACCTGCGGGCCGAGGGGATGCCCCTGGAACGGGCCTCGGCGATCGCGGTGCGGCTGCTCGACCTCGGCTACTTCCGGATCGGCTCGGATGCCTATGCCGATGCCAACGGGTCATTCGGGTTGACGACCCTGCGGCGGCAGCACGTTCGACGCGTGGGCAAGGCCCTGGTCTTCCGGTTCGTGGGCAAGTCGGGAGTCGAGCACACCATCGAGATCGACGATGCCGACATCATCGAGGCGGTCGCGGTGCTGCGGGCGCGGCGTGGCGCCAGCGATCGACTGCTCGCGTACCAGCTGGAGCGGCGGTGGTCCGACCTCGACGCCGCAGCGGTCAATGCCTATCTCTCGGACGTCATGGGCGGCGACCTGACGGCGAAGGACTTCCGGACGTGGCACGCGACGGTGCTTGCTGCCGCTGCCCTCGCTGGCTCGACCGAAGCGGGCGACACGGCCGCGTCCCGCAAGCGCGCGGTCAAGGCCGCCGTCGAGGAGGTCGCGGGCTACCTCGGCAACACCCCGACGATCGCGAAGAACTCCTACATCGACCCTCGGGTGCTCGACCGCTACGAGTCGGGCACGGTGATCTCCCTCCCGCGGGCCAAGGCTCCGGCCCGCCGGCAGGCGGCCCTGGAGAAGGCCGTCCTCGCCCTCCTCCGCTGATTCGAGGTATTACCGCGCGGATTCCCGCGCGGTAATACCTCGAATCGGCGGGGATGGACCCACGGGCGGGGAGCGGACGGCATACGGGAGAATGGCGGACATGACGGCCCAGGCGAGCGCCACCACCACCGGCACGGACGTCCTCGACGTCGCACGCGAGCAGGTGCTCGAGCGCGGCGAGGCGCTCAGCTACGAGCAGGTGCTCGAGGTGCTGCGCACCGGTGACGACCGGCTCGCCGAGCTGCTGGCGCTCGCCCACGACGTGCGGATGAAGTACCAGGGGCCGACCGTCGAGGTCGAGGGCATCGTCTCGCTCAAGACCGGCGGCTGCCCCGAGGACTGCCACTTCTGCTCGCAGAGTGGGCAGTTCACCTCGCCGGTGCGCTCGGTGTGGCTCAACATCCCCGAACTGGTGCGCGCGGCCAAGCAGACGGCGGCGACGGGGGCGAGCGAGTTCTGCATCGTGGCCGCCGTGCGCGGGCCGGACGAGAAGCTCATGGAGCAGATGCGCGAGGGCGTCGCCGCGATCCGTGCGGCGGTCGACATCAACGTCGCCGCCTCACTCGGCATGCTCACCCAGGAGCAGGTCGACGAGCTCGTCGAGATGGGCGTGCACCGCTACAACCACAACCTCGAGGCCGGGCGCTCCTTCTTCCCCAACGTGGTGACGACGCACTCGTGGGAGGAGCGCTGGGAGACCTGCGAGATGGTCAAGGCCTCGGGCATGGAGCTCTGCTGCGGCGGGCTCGTCGGCATGGGCGAGACCCTGGAGCAGCGGGCCGAGCTGGCGGCTGACCTCGGTCGGCTGGAGCCGCACGAGGTGCCGCTGAACTTCCTCAACCCGCGGCCCGGGACGCCCTTCGGTGACCTCGAGCCGATGGAGACCAACGACGCGCTGCGCACGATCGCGGCCTTCCGCCTCGCGCTGCCGCGCACGATCCTGCGGTATGCCGGTGGCCGCGAGCTCACGCTCGGCGACCTGGGCACGCGCGACGGGCTGCTCGGCGGCATCAACGCGGTCATCGTCGGCAACTACCTGACCACCCTGGGGCGCGACCCCAAGGAGGACCTGTCGCTGCTGGCCGACCTCGAGATGCCGATCCGGGCGCTCAACGAGACCTTCTGACCCCGTATGCCGTTCGCAGGCTCGGGCGCCTCGGCGCCGCTTCCCGATGAGGCCGGGACGTACTGCGGCGCGTGCGGTGGGGTGCTGGCCGAGGGGGACCATGCCCGGTGCGCGCGCCGGCTCGAGCTGGAGCCGCCGCGCTACTGCGGTCAGTGCCGCCGGCGGATGAAGGTGCAGGTCACGCCGGGTGCGTGGACGGCGACGTGTGTCGAGCACGGGAGCATCGAGCACTCGACCTGGTCCTGACTCGTCTCAGCCCCACTCCTCCCACCGCCCCCCAGCCCCACCCCCAGTCGAGCGAGCACGAATCGCCCGGAATTCGTACGAATCCCGGGCGATTCGTGCTCGCTCGTCTGGTGAGGGAGGTGGGCATGACCGGCCGGGAATGGATCAGCGGTCGCCTTGGTTGGGATGTTGACTGTTCAACCACCTTCCCCGCACTCCAGGAGTCCTCGTGAAGCTTCTCGTCCTCGTCGGATCCACGCACGCCGGCGGCTACAACGACCGGCTCGCCGAGCTCGCGGTCCGCGAGCTGCCCGCGGAGGTCGAGGTCAGCCGCTTCGACCTGTCCACCCTGCCGTTCTACGACGAGGTCGCCGACGCCGAGGGTCGTCTGGGCGCCTCCGTCGACGCCTTCCGTGCGGCCGTTGCCGACGCGGACGCGATCCTCTTCACGAGCCCCGCCTACAACGGCACCCTGTCGGCCGTCGCCAAGAACGCCATCGACGTCGCCTCCCGCCCGCGCGGCAACGCGCCGATCGTCGACAAGCCGGTCCTGATCGCGACGGCCGTCTACACCAAGGGCGCCGACGAGCGGGTCATCGACCACGCCCGCCTCGCACTGACCATCGCCGGGGCGAAGCCACTCGAGCGCGCCTTCTCGGTGACCGAGCACTTCGCCGCCTTCGACGAGTCCGGGCTCGCTGACAAGGACCGCGAGCGCGAGCTCCAGGGCCTCGTTGCCGACCTGCTCTCCCCCGCCACCGTCTGAGCTTCGCCTCCGCCCGGCGGGCCCACGCGCCGGCCACCGAACGGGTCGGTCACACTGTCACGTGTGACCGACCCGTTCGACGTGCTCGCCTTTGACCGCGCGCACCTCTGGCATCCCTACGGATCGGCCCTCACGCCCAGTGACCCTTACCTTGTGGAGTCCGCGCGCGGCATACGAATCCGATTGCGGGACAGGGACGGTGAGCCACGCGAGGTCATCGACGCCATGTCGTCCTGGTGGTGCGCCATCCACGGGTATGCCGTGCCGCAGCTCGACGAGGCGGCCCGCTCCCAGCTCGATCGGGTCAGTCATGTCATGTTCGGCGGCCTCACCCACGAGCCGGCCGCAGAGCTCGGTCGGCGCCTCATCGACCTCACGCCGGAGCCGCTGCAACACGTCTTCTTCGCCGACTCCGGCTCGGTGAGCGTCGAGGTCGCCATGAAGATGGCGCTCCAGCTGCACCTGGCCGCGGGCGAACGACGCACCCGCTTCTTCACGGTGCGTGGCGGCTACCACGGCGACACCTTCTCGCCGATGAGCGTGACCGACCCCGAGGGCGGGATGCACTCGCTCTTTCGAGGCGTCCTGCCCGAGCACGTCTTCGCGCCCAGGCCACCAGCCGGAATCGACTGTGCCGCAGACAGTCCCGCGATGATCAAGTGGGAGCGGGCGACGCGTGAGCTGTATGCCGCGCACGCCGGCGAGATCGCGGCCGTCATCGTCGAGCCGGTCCTCCAGGGCGCCGGAGGCATGCACATCTGGAGCCCGTATGCCGTGTCCGTGCTCCACTCGCTCGCGCGGGAGCACGGTGCCCTCGTCATCCACGACGAGATCGCCACCGGCTTCCACCGGACCGGGCCACTCTGGGCGGCCTGCCACGGCGCGGCAATCGGGGCGGACCTGACGCCCGACATCCTCTGCGTCGGGAAGGCGCTCACGGGGGGCTACCTCACGCTGGCTGCGGTGCTGTGCACCCGGGATGTGGCCGTCGGAGTCTCGCGCGGCGAGGCCGGGGGGCTGATGCATGGGCCGACCTTCATGGCCAATCCGCTGGCCTGCGCGATCGCCTCGGCCTCGCTGGACCTGTTGCGGGACAGCGACGCTGGCGCTGGGGTCGCGCGCATCAACACCGGACTGACCGAGGGACTGGCCGCTGCCCGCGCCCTGGACTCGGTGCTCGACGTGCGCACCCTCGGAGCCGTGGGCGTCATCCAGCTGCGTGAGCCGGTGCGGGTCGCCGCCGTGACCGCGGCGGCGATCGAGCGGGGCGTGTGGGTGCGGCCGTTCCGCGACCTCGTCTACACGATGCCGCCCTATGTCACCGGCGACGACGACCTGGCGACGCTGACCTCAGGCCTGGTCGACGCGGTGGCCGCCGTTCACGGCTGACGCGCATCGAGCTTCTGGGCGAGGAAGCGCCGACCGGCTCGGGTCAGGATGATCCGCTGACCCTTGGCATTGAAGGTGACATGGCGCTGGGGAGTGAGCGCGCGTGCCCATCCCACGACCTCCGACTCGGGCAGGTCGAGCGCCGCACCCAGCCCGGCGGCCGAGGCGAACTTGGCCGGCTCCAGCGCGAGCATTACGGCCAGTCCCGGCGATGACCCCAGGACCGGTCGAGGCACCACCACAGGCGACGCCGACCGCCACCACAGGGCGTACCGAACCGCGACGACGAGCACGGCTCCGCCCAGCAGGATCAATGTGGTGCCACGCGCGGCTTCACCCCGCCAGAAGAAGGCCACCATGGCAGCCACGAGGGGCACGAGAACAAGGACGTTGGAGGCAAGCGGCCACCGAGGCGCGGCCTGCGCCCGGGCGGCCAGCACGTTGCCGAAGAGGATGACGCCGAGCACCACGACGGAGAACCACCCCAGGTCCCCACCGGTCGCGACCAACCCGCCGAAGATCACGATCGGCGGGATCGACAAGGTGGCATCGAGGAGCACGTCCCGGCGCGTCCACGGGATCACGCGCCCACGCGCCTCACGGGCATCGGCAAGGTCCTGCGGCGTCGGCGCGGACGGATCCAGCCCATCCATGCCCGGCACGCTGACCGGCGGCATCGGCGCCACACTCATCGCGACCCCCCTCTCCCTCGCGCTCAGACTAGGGGTAAGGGCCTCACCCGACCAGCATCGCCTACGACGAGCGCCTCCTCGAGGCGGCCGCAGGGCTGGGGTCGACGTGCGCCGCACCGGGCAGGCCGGCCTGAGAGGCTTGCTCACATGAGGATCGTGATCGTCGGCGCGGGCTCGATCGGCTGCTACCTCGGCGGCCTGTTGGCGTCCGACTCCGCCGTGCACGTCACCCTCGTGGGACGGCCGGCCCTCACGTATGCCGTGGAGCAGCTCGGCCTCACCGTCGGCACCCCGGACGATCCCCGCGCAGCCGGCGGGCGAGGAGCACGATCGGAGTGCCGATGGCAGCGGCGAACAGGACCATCAGCACCGGCACGGGGGTCTGCGACACCGCGGGCAGGAACGCCGGCGCCACGAGCAGGGCCATCACCGGCATGGGGAGCCACATCAGCGGAATGCGCGCGTTAGTGGGCTTCAGCCACAGGATCACCACACCCAGGGCGAACGCAGCGAACAGCGCGAGGAAGATCGGGGCCGACGGCGTCTCCCCGGAGCTCAGGGCGCGCGTCATCACGACGACTTACCCGACGCCGATGGCCGAGACGACGAGCCAGCCGAGGTCGAACAGGGCGTCCCTGCGCGTGAGCGGGTTGACGTCACACACCCTCGCCAGCAGGTCGACCGCCTCCCCCGGCGAGGCCGAGGGTACGACCGGCGGGTTCTTCAGCGGCCGGTGACTGATCCGCCAGGGCAGGTCCATGGCGTCATGGTGACCGAGTGCCCGGCGCGTCAGTGCGGTCGCCGCAGCGACAGGGTCACGAGCACCGGGCCGGAGCGCCGCTCCGAGGGACCGGAGGCCCCGCACCCCGCGGACCCATCCACCTGCCCGGAGGCGCACGAGCCACACCCGCCATCGGGGCAGCCGATCGCCAGTTCCCGCGACTCCAGACGCCCGGCACGCACCAGGTGACCGATCGCGGCATCGACGACATCGCGCGACAAGCCGGTCCGCACCACGACTTCGTCGACCGAGTGCACCCCCGCCCCGAAGGCCTTGAGCACCGCCGTCAGCGGACCGCTCACCAGATCAACCGTCCGACCTGGAAGACCAGAACGGCCAGCACCCACGCCACCACAAGACCCAGCACCAGACCCAGGGCCGTCCAGCGCACGCCGATCTCACGCTTCTGCGCCGAGATGGTCGCCACGCAGGGCGTGTATGCCAAGAGAAAGACCATGAACGCGACGACCGCCACCCCGGCATGCCCACCCGAGGAGGACTCGAAGGTCGCCAGCAGGTGCTGCCCCAGCGCTCCGGGCTGCCGCTCGGACGCGGGCTCGGCGAGCGCATAGGTCTGCGCCCAGGAGGAGATGACCGCTTCCTTGGCGATGAACCCGACGACGAGCGCCGACACCGCCTGCCAGTCACCGAAGCCCGCCGGGGCCAGGACGGGCGCCACGAAACGGGACACCGCGGCATACAGGCTGTCCTCCACCGGCACCGCGCCGAAGGTGCCTCCACCCCCGCCGGGGATCATCTGCAGCAGCCAGACGACGCAGACGGTCGCCACGATGATCCCGCCAGCGGTCCGCAGGAACCCCTTGAGCCGCAACCACATCACCGACAGCGACAGCCGCGCCGTCGGTCGTTGGTAGGGCGGCAGGTCGATGACGAGCGGGTCCGCGCCGACCGCCCGCCACAGCGTCGAGCGCAGCAGCAGGCCGATGAGGACGACGAGGAGGATGGAGGTGAGGTACATCGCGAAGACGACCGTGCCCGCACGCTCCGGGAAGAAGGTCGTCGCGAGCAGCACGAACACCGTCAGCCGCGCCGAGCACGACGTGAACGGCACGAGCAGCGAGGTCAGGATGCGGTGGCGCGCATTGGGCAGGATCCGGGTCGCCGAGATCGCCGGCACATTGCAGCCGAAGCCGACGACGAGCGGCAGGAACGCCCGCCCCGGCAGCCCGAGCCGCCCCATGAGCCGATCCGTCACCACGGCCGCGCGCGCCATGTAGCCCGAGTCCTCGAGGACGGCGATCAGCAGGAACATCAGCCCCATGAGCGGCACGAAGGTCAGCACCATGCCGACGCCGGCGATGAGGCCGTTGACGAGGAAGCCCTCGATGAGGCCGCCGCCGAGCCCGATCGCCCCGAGCCCCGCCGACACGGCCGCACTCACCGGTCCCGAGACGAGCTGGTCGAGCCCGTCCTGCAACGGTGCGGCGACGACGGTCGTGACCTGGAAGACGGCCCACATCACGGCCAGGAAGATCAGCGGCCCGATCACCGGAGCCGTGACCCACCGGTCGATCCGGTCGGTCCACGTCTGGCGGACGTCGGCCCGCGCGGTCACCCCGGCGGTCACCGCGCGCTCGATCCAGGCGAAGCGTTCGTCGGCCCGCTCCAGCTCGTATGCCGTGTGCTCGCCGTCGAGCGCCGGCTCCACCAAATCGTGGGGGCAGCAGGAGCAGGGCGCGTCCGCGGTGCAGCCTCGGCAGCCACAGGGCTGGACCCTCACGCGCGCAGGGTCGACGCGCGGGGTGGCCGGCCCCGCGTCGAGGGCGGCCAGGACGACGCGGTCGAGGTCTTCGTGGCCACGGCGTCGCCGCGGGTCCACGCTGACGACCGGGCAGCCGAGGGCCCGCTCGAGGGCGGCGGTGTCGATCTCGATGCCGCGACGGGCAGCGACGTCGATCATGGTGAGCACGACGACCACGGGCAGGGTGGTCTCGCGGACCTGGGCCACGAGGTAGAGCGAGCGCGCCAGGTGGGCCGCGCTGGCGATGACGACGACGGCGCCGGGACGTGCCGCGGGATCGGCGGCGAGCAGCAGGTCTCGGGTGAGCTCCTCGTCCGGGCTCATCGGGTCGAGGCTGTAGGCCCCGGGCAGGTCGACGAGCGAGACCTGCTCGCCCGGCAGGGCCCAGGCGCCACGGCCGACCTCGACGGTCGTGCCCGGCCAGTTGCCCACGGTGCGACGGGCACCGGTGAGGGCGTTGAAGAGGGTCGACTTGCCGACATTGGGGGCTCCGGCGAGGGCGACGACGCGGGCCCCGGCCGGGGCCTGGGGCGCGGAGCCGTCCTCGTGGCAGTTGGCGGCGGCCAGCCCGCGCGTGGTGTCGGCGGGCAGGGTCGAGGTCGCGGTCTCGGGGGTCACGGCGATCAGCCCTGCGGCTCGGTGTGGATCGAGCGCAGCACGCTCACCGCGAGGGCGATCCGGCTGCCCGCGACGTCGATGACGCGACCACCCCCGGCGGTGCGGTGCATCGGAGTGACGACCGCGGACCGGCGGATGCCGAGCTCGGCGAGGCGCCGCACGAGGGCCGGCGGGCCGTCGACGGCGTGCACGACGAGCGCGGCACCGGCGGGCACCTGATCGAGGCTTCTCGTCGACACGAGGACCAAGATACGCCCGGTTAGGGTCACCTAACCAACCGGACCGCTGTGCGGAACATCTCTCCCCATTTGCGAGGATTCCGGGGTGAGTGACTTCCTCGAGCGCCTCCGGGCCGGTGCGGACGACCGAGCCGCGCGCGGGCTCACCCGCTCGCTCACCACCTTCGACCCGAGCACGGTCCTCGACCTCGCCGGCAACGACTACCTCGGCCTGCGGAACCACCCGCGGGTCATCGACGCCGGCATCGCGGCGCTGCGGGCTCACGGGGGCGGGGCCGGCGCGTCCCGGCTCGTCACCGGCACGTTGGCGATCCACGAGGAGCTCGAGTCGAGGCTGGCCGGGCTCGTCGGCGCCCCGTCCGCCCTGGTCCTCTCCAGCGGGTATGCCGCGAACCTCGCCGTCCTCACGTCCCTCGCCGACGCCGACACCCTCATCGTCAGCGACGCCCACGCCCATGCCTCACTCATCGACGGCGCCCGTCTCTCGCGCGGGACGGTCGCCGTCGCCCGGCACAACGACGTCGAGCACGTCCGGGAGCTGGTGACCGCACGCTCGCAGGCGCGGGCGCTCATCGTCGTGGAGTCGATCTACTCCGTCTTCGGGGACGTCGCGCCACTCGCGGACCTCATGACCCTGGCCGCCGACACCGGCAGCGTCCTCGTGGTCGACGAGGCCCACGCCCTGGGCGCCTCCGGACGCGGCGGCCGTGGCCTCGTCGCCGACACTCGTGCCGCCGAAGCCCTCGGCGGAGAGCCGTTCCCGGAGCAGGTCGTGATCACCGGCACCCTCTCCAAGGCGCTCGGCAGCCAGGGCGGCGTCGTGCTCGGTCACCCCCTCGTGCGCGAGCACCTGGTCAACACGGCGCGACCCTTCATCTACGACACCGGGCTCGCCCCCGCGGCTGCCGGGGCCGCGCTGGGCGCGCTCGACGTCATCGCCGAGGACCCCGGTCTCATCGATCGCCTGCGTGACAACGCCGAGACCCTGGCCGGCGCCTGCCAGGTCGCGGCCCCGCCTGGCGCCGTCATGTCGGTGCCGATGGCCGGCCCCGAAGCGGCGCTGGCGGCGGTCGACGCAGCTCAGCGGCACGGCATACGGATCGGTTGCTTCCGGCCGCCCTCGACCCCGGACGGGAGCTCACGCCTGCGCCTGACCGCCCATGCCCACCACACGGAGGAGCAACTCGCCTCTGCCGCAGCCGTTCTCGCCGAGGTGTTCCCCGCATGAGCCTGTCCCTGCCCAGCGTCGTCCTCGTCACCGGCACCGGCACCGAGGTCGGCAAGACGATCGCGACCGCCGCCCTCGCCTGCGCCCTGCGCGCCCGCGGCACCGATGTCGCCGTCGTGAAGGTCGGGCAGACCGGTGTCGGGCCCGACGAGGAGGGCGACGCCGCGACCGTGGCGCGACTGACCGCCGGCGTCGACGGCGCACCCGTCCCCACCGAGGAGTTCTTCCGGCTGCGGGACCCGCTCGCTCCCGACGCGGCGGCTCGACGTGAGGGGGTCGCCCTCCCGCCGGTGGCGACCCACCTGCGGCGGATCACCGAGCTGGCCGCGACCCACGGCGTGGTGCTGGTCGAAGGGTCCGGCGGCCTGCTGGTCCGCATGGACTCGCGCGGCGGCACGCTCGCCGACCTCGGCAAGGCCTTGCGCTACAAGGGATCCAGCTGCGGCGTCGTGCTCGTGGCGGCCGCAGGACTTGGCACCCTCAACCACTCGGCGCTCACGGCGGAGGCGCTCGCCGCGCGGGGAGTGCCCCTCATCGGCACCATCGTGGGCTCCTGGCCCGCGCACCCGGGGCTGGCCGAGGAGAGCAACCTCGTCGACCTGCCGACGGTCACCGGCGCGCCGCTGCTGGGATACCTGCCCGAGGGCGCGGGCACGCTGACGCCGGCCGAGTTCGCCGTGGCCGCACCGACGTGGCTGCCGACGATCGCCGGGTGACGCCGCGAGGCGCGAGCGCATTTGCGAGGATCGGGGCATGAGTTCGACCGACCACTCCCCCTATCGCGTGACCGTCGTCTGCTGGGGCAACATCTGTCGCTCGCCGATGGCGGAGTTCATCCTCCGGCAGGCCTTCGAGGACGCCGGGCTCGGCGACCGGGTCGTGGTCGACTCAGCGGGCACCTCCACCGAGGAGCTCGGCCGCCGGATGGATCGGCGGACGATCGCGACGATGGTGCTGCACGGGGTGCGCGACACCGGGTTCGGGGACAAGCGGGCGCGCCAGTTCCGCCACGACTCCTACGACGACAGCGACCTGGTGCTCGCCGCCGACCATGTCCACGACGAGATCCTGCGCCGTCGCGCCCGTGGCCCCGAGGACAGCGCCAAGATCCGACTGCTGCGGTCCTTCGACCCCGATGCGGTGGCTGCGGGCACCCTCGGCATGGAGGACCCGTGGTACGGCGACGACGAGGACTTCGACACCACCTATGCCGAGATCGTGGCGGCAACCCCCGGCATCGTCGACTTCGTCCGTGGCCAACTCACCTGAGGCGAGCACACGGCATACGGAACCGCCAGCGACCACGTCCACGCACGATGGGAGGATGGGGTCCATGGGATCCCTGGCTGACCTGACCCCACCGATCGCGCTCGGGGCGCTCGACGGCCGCTACCGCGGCGCCGTGGCCGACCTGGTCGACCACCTCTCCGAGCCCGCGCTCAACCGGGCCCGGACCCACGTCGAGGTCGAGTGGCTCATCCACCTCACCGACGAGCAGGCCGTGCCGGGCGTGCGGCGCCTCACCGGCGACGAGAAGGCCGCACTTCGTGCCGTGGTCACAGGCTTCGGTGCCGACGAGATCGCCGAGATGGCCGCGACCGAGCGGGTCACCCAGCACGACGTCAAGGCGGTGGAGTACTTCCTCAAGGAGCGCCTGACCCACATTGCGCCCGCCGAGGCCGACCGCGGCCTGGCCGAGCTCATCCACTTCTGCTGCACGAGCGAGGACATCAACAACCTCTCCTACGCGCTCATGGTCAAGGGCGCGGTGCAGGAGGTCTGGCTGCCCCGCGCCAGCGCGCTCGTCGAAAAGCTCGCCACGATGGCCAGCGACCTGCGCGAGGTGCCCCTGCTCGCCCACACCCACGGCCAGCCGGCGACGCCGACGACGATGGGCAAAGAATTGGCCGTCCTCGCGTTCCGCCTCCAGCGCCAGCTGCGAAGGATCGAGGAGGCCGATTTCCTCGGCAAGCTCAACGGCGCCACCGGCACCTATGGCGCGCACCTCGCGGCCGTCCCGGGCGCCGACTGGCAGGCCATCTCCGAGTCCTTCGTCGAGGGCCTGGGCCTGACGTGGAACCCGCTCACCACCCAGATCGAGAGCCACGACTGGCAGGCCGAGCTCTATGCCGACATCGCGCGGTTCAACCGGGTGCTGCACAACATGTGCACCGACGTCTGGGCCTACATCTCGATGGGCTACTTCGCGCAGGTGCGCGGCCAGGGCACCGTCGGCAGCAGCACGATGCCGCACAAGGTCAACCCGATCCGTTTCGAGAACGCCGAGGCCAACCTCGAGGTGAGCAACGCCCTCTTCGACGTCCTCGCCGCCACCCTCGTCCAGAGCCGGCTCCAGCGCGACCTCACCGACAGCTCCATGCAGCGCAACATCGGTGTCGCCTTCGGCCACAGCCTGCTCGCGATCGACAACGTGACGCGAGGCCTCGACGGCCTCGACGCCGTGCCCGAGGCCATGGCCCGCGACCTCGACGCCAACTGGGAGGTGCTCGGCGAGCCGATCCAGTCGGCGATGAGAGCCCTTGGGGCACAGGGGGTTCCGGGCATGGAGGAGCCCTACGAGCGACTCAAGGAGCTCACTCGAGGTCGGCGCATCGGGCAGGCCGAGCTGGTCGAGTTCGTCCGCGGGCTGGGGCTGCCGAGCGAGGTCGAGGAGCGCCTGGCCGCGATGACGCCGGCGACCTATGTGGGCCTGGCGCCTTCGCTGGTGGACCACCTGGACTGAGGACGGCAGGCACACTGATCGGTATGCCGTCCGCTCACCTCCCAGCGCCCGTCACCCGCGCCGACCTCGACGACCCCTGCCTCGGAAGAGTCGTGAAGAGCCGCACCTCGGACTAGCTCTCAGGGGCGTGCTTGGCGTGTTGAAGTTCGAGTTCGATGAAGGTGTCGATCATCGGTGGCCAGATCGCGCTGATCAGCCGCGGGTCCACACCCATCCTTCGCGCCTCTGAGGTCCTGGCCTGCAGAACCTGTTTCACCCGATCCGGATCCCGCACGGAGGATTCCACTTCTTCTGGCGAAGCTTCCTTCTTGATCTCTGCAGCTCGCTTGACCCACATGTGTCGCTGGGCCAGCAACGCGATGATTGCGCGGTCGATGCCGTCGATGGAGGACCGGACTCCTACGAGGGTTTCGGGCATTTCCTCGTCCTTGGGGGGCTCTGGGCGAGTCAGGGTGAGGAAGGCGTGGACTCCCGCCTTTGCTTGGGCCCCCAGCTCTGGCAGCTCGGGCTGGGGTTCGCCGAGAAGCACATTGATCTGCGCGTCTTGGATCACGAGTCCGAAGAAGAGTGAAAACAGGTGTTCGCCGTCGCCGGCGGAGATGACACCGCGGTGTGACAGCTTCTCGAAGTAGGCAGCTGCCGCCGCGCGCACCCGTCTCGGCCCAGACACCGTGAGCTCGTTGGCCAGCGCAGGCGAAGACAAGGCCGCGCGATTGATGACGACGGACACCTCGCTAGTCAAGAACGTCAGGAGTGACGCCGCGAAGTCCTCAAGCACCGATCGGGCAGTCGACAGGTTCGGGGGGACCTCCTCCAGAGCCCTCAGAAGCGGGGTGGCCGCGCTGTCGGCATTGCGCTCAATGAGCCTCTTGAGCAACCCCTCCAGGTCACCGAACCACTTGTAGAGCGTTTCCTTGCTCGCTCTGGCCTGGACGGCGATCGTGTCCATCGTGAGCCCTCCGATGCCATGGCGTTGGAGGGTGAGGAAGGCAGCATCAAGAATCTCCGACTCGCGCGCCTCTCGCCTGGCTGATGCCAGTCGACCACGCCGAGGCGGGTTGGCGGGCTGAGGCACAGCAGATGGCATTGACAAACCGTACCAGAACGTACTAATACTTTGCCATGATATCCGAACGACTTCGTACGCTTCTGTCCGCGCACACACCTCGGGATGGTTCCCCCCTGCTCTTGGCTCGCGCTGTCGGTTTCGTCGCAACTCTCCTGATCGCCGCCATCTTCGGATTCTTCTACGCCTGGGTGTGCTCCACGATGTGGGGGCTTGATGCCGCAGACCCTCGCGTAGCGATCGCCGCGATGCAGGCAATGAACGGCTCGGTGCGCAACGCCGTCTTCTTCCCCGCGTTCTTCCTCACTCCGGCGGTGCTTGCACTGGCTGGGGCCCTCGCACGACACAGTGGCCGCAACGTCTCAGCCAGCTACTTCGGCGCGAGCGCTGTGTTGTACCTCGTCGGAGGTCTGCTCCTGACGATGTTGGTCAACGTGCCGATGAATGAGGCTCTCGGTCAGGTCGTCGTCCCCGAGTCTGTCCCCGAGGCTGCCAGCGTGTGGAGCGCCTATTCGACGCCGTGGCAGCGGTGGAATCTGGCCCGAACCTTCGCAAGCGGGCTCAGCTTGACCTTGGCATTGTTGGCGATGCTCCGCCTGGGGGGATACCGGAGTGAAGGAGAGCGCGGCGCGTGAGGATTCCTCCGGCAGAGAATCTCATCGCCTTTTCACTGGCCGCGACAGCGCTGGTCGCAGTTCCTGGGCCAAATCACTTCTATGTTGTGTCGCGGACCGTGCTTGCCGGACGACGTTCCGGCTTGACTGCCGCCGTTGGCATTGAGGTTGGAACAGGACTCCACATCGGGCTGGCTGCGGTCGGACTGTCGCAGCTCCTCGCCGCTTCTCCCGGCGCCATGCAAGCAGTCACCATCACCGGAGCCGGTTACCTTCTGTACCTGGCCTTCCGGGCGCTCCGCCATTCGTCAATGGCGCAACAACCCAGAAGCGCAGCCGCACCCAGCAGTTGGTTTCACGAGCTGCTCAAGGCAGCTGCGGTCAATGTCCTCAACCCCAAAGTCATCTTGTTCTTCGTCGCGTTTCTCACCCCATTCCTCGATCAGGCTGGGGGAGATATCCCGAGTCAAGTCCTCAGCTACGGAGTCATCGTCCTCGCGCTCGGGCTCATCTCAAATCTGACCTACGCACTGGCTGCCTCAACATTGTCGGCGCTGACGACCTGCGCCGTCAGCAGCCGGACGGTCGTCGGGCGCCTTCAAGCTGGGGCCTATCTCATCCTGGCCCTTGTCGCGATGGCTTCAACCGCACTGGCTTGACCTGCACGACCACTTGATCTGGGCACCCTTACGCAAGCTCGGAGCCACGAAGAGCGGTGCGAGGTGTCAGCCGTATATGCCGGGGTCTAGGGGCTGTTACGAAAGTGACTGGTGTGGTTTGAGCGTGTCGCTGGAATGAGGTGAGACCCCTGGAGTAACGCAGGTGGTGTCAACGCATCCCACGACTCCAGGAGTCTCGATGGCCACGATAGA
>Ga0209571_1000272_pt1 | contig 82390 bp, 71 predicted proteins | sample EBPBio102011_DNA_FD_185866 | JGI IMG/M metagenome (GOLD analysis project Ga0209571, IMG submission 185866) | Wastewater treatment Type I Accumulibacter community from EBPR Bioreactor in Madison, WI, USA - Reactor 1_1/10/2011_ DNA (SPAdes)... | ecosystem: Engineered > Bioreactor > EBPR >... | reverse complement strand
GGCGTCGCCTCGTGCGCGATTACGAACAGCGCATCGACGTATCCCACGCCATGATCCTCGTCGCCATGGGCGGCAACCTGTTGCGCCGAAACGCTCATCCGTGATTTCCAAACGGACTCTGAGCGCTGAGCGCTGAGCGCTGAGCGCTGAGCGAAGCGAACCGACCCGCGATGCAGACCGCTAAGCGAAAATTGGTCTGCAGCCTGGAACGAGGCACCGCCCGGCGAGTTATCGACTCTTATCGTCCATAGAGGCTGGAGACAGTGATGAGAGTGATTCCGATGGTGTCGGCGGCAGTCGTTGCTCTCGCCGGCAGTGCCCTCGCTGCGGCAACAGCGGTCCAAGCCGCAGGCGGTGCCGGCGGTTTCGTGCTGGCGGCGGAGACCACTTCTACCCCGAAGGTGCCGGATGGTGTGCAGGGAACCGCACCCCACACCGGCACCGGGATGGGGAACGCCACGCCACCGGCGGAAAGCCTCGGTGCGCCGCGGCCGGGCACGCCGGAGCCGAAGGCTCAGGGTACAGCACCGCATACCGGCACGGCTTTGGGCAAGGACGTCCAGCCGCCCGCTCAACCGAAAGTGCCCGAAACTCCTGTCGAGATGAAGGATATTACGAAAGGAACCTCGGAAGGCAACGTGAGCCCGTCGGAACGCAAGATGGGCGAAAAGCCTACTCCGTGAGGGCGGTGGCTGTCTTGACGAAGGTTTAAGCTTGGACGCTCCCTGGGCTCTCCCCAGGGCAGCGCAGGCTTGGACGCAATCTGCGGTTAACGCGCGCGCGCCGGGCCTGATTGCGGGTTCCTTGCCGCCAATGCGCTGGACAACTCCCGTTGCGGCGTCATTCTGCAGGCGGCTCCGCTTGGAGAAGCACTATGGCTCCGCGCGCGTTCTGGAAAGGTTATCTAAAGCTTTCGCTGGTCACCTGCCCGGTCGCGATGGTGCCCGCCACGTCCGACAACGAGAAGGTTCGTTTCCGCACGCTGAATCGCGAGAGCGGGAACCCGGTCGTCAGCCAGTACGTGGATGCCGTCACCGGGCAGCCGGTCGAGGAAGACGACGAGGTCAAGGGGTACGAAAGCGCCAAAGACGAATATGTCGTCCTCGAAGACGACGAGATCGCCGCTGTCGCGCTCGAAAGCACCCGGACGATCAACATCGAAATGTTCGTGCCGCGCGATAGCATCGAATGGATCTGGTACGACAAGCCGCACTACCTCACCCCGGACGACCGGGTCGGCGAGGAAGCCTTCGCGGTGATCCGGGACGCGATGGAGGCCACCGGCATGGTGGGCATTTCGCGCCTCGTGCTCTATCGCCGCGAACGCGCCGTGGCGCTGACGCCCTGCGGGCGGGGAATCGTCCTTTGGACGCTGCGTTATGGTGACGAGGTCCGTCAGGCGGAAGCCCATTTTGAAGGCATCCGCCTGGCCGAAGTGGATCCCGAGCTGATGAAACTTGCCCAGACCCTCATCGACGAAAGGACGAAGCCCTGGGATCCGGCGCTGATCAGCGATCCCGTTCAGGACCGTTTGCTGGAGCTGATTGCATCCAAAAAACGCGGCAGAAAGTCTTCGCCGACGAAGAGTAAGGCCCAACCGGAACCGCAGGACAACGTGATCAACATCATGGACGCCCTGCGCCAAAGCATTTCGGCGGAAAAGGCTCCGGAAAAGGGGCGACCGACCAAGCGGCGTTAGGCTCGCTGCCGCGTCAGGTGCGGTTCAGGGCAGCGGGACGGCAGCTTCCCGAAACCCTTGCCAGGGATCCGCCGTCAGCGAAGCGAGCCTCTTAGGGGTGTTAGCCACGGTGAAGTAGGCCGGTCCGATGGCGGGGCTCAGTTCCTCCCAACTCAGCGGCATCGAGACGGCAGCACCGGGGCGGGCCCGGGTCGAGAAAGCGGCGACGGCGGTGGCACCCCGCTGATTGCGCAGATAATCGACCAGGATCCGCCCGTGTCGTTCAGCCTTCGGCATTGTCGCCACGAAGCGGTCCCTGCTGTCGGAGGACATGGACTCAGCAAGGTCCTTGGCAAACGTCTTAACCGCCGGCCATCGGGCCTCCGGCCGCAGCGGCGAGACCACATGCAGACCCTTGCCGCCTGTCGTCTTGACGAAAGACGCAAGCCCGCTCTGCTTCAGGCGTTCGCGCACCTCCCGGGCGGCGGCGATCACTTGATCCCACGTCACCTCCGGGCCGGGGTCGAGATCGATGATGAGCACGTCCGGCTGTTCCCAGGCCGCCACCGTCGATCCCCAGGGATGGATCTCGAGGACCGCCGCCTGCACCAGGGCGATCAGCCCGCTGAGCTCATTGATGCTGATCAAGGGTTCGTCGCCGCTCTCCTTCGGATCCGCGACCAGCGCGATATGTTTGTTCAGGCCCTTCCAGGCGTGCTTCTGAAAGAACGTCTGGCCGCCGATTCCCTCCGGCCCGCGCAGCAGCGAAAGCGGTCGGCCGGTAATGAACGGAGCGATCTGGCTCCAGACGTCGGTGTAATAGTCCGCGAGGCCCTCCTTGGTGACGCCCGCATCCGGCCAATAAACGCGATCGGGGTGGGTGAGCCTGACCGTAGGGCGCGGCTTCGGCGCGGATGCGTCTCTCGCTTTCGATGCGGGTGCTTCCCGCCGGACGTCCTGCACCCCCCGATCCTCCCTGAGGCCGCGAAAAGAGGCGTGTCGCAAGTGCCCGTCGGCGGTCCAGTCGCGGAAATCCACCTCGCAGACTAGCTCCGGGCGCACAAACCGTACCTGCCGTCCTTCCTCCGCCGTCAGCGGCCGGTCGAACGGGCTGGTTGGCGTCCTGCTTCGCTCCAGGCGCTGGAACAGGTCTTCGCTGACGGAATGGGTGAAGCCGGTGCCAACGCGGCCCACGTGCTTCAGGCTGTCGCCTTCATAAACGCCGAGGACGAGGGAGCCGACCGCCTTGCGCGAGGTGGAGGAGGGGACATACCCGGCCACCACGAATTCCTGGCGGAAGCTGCACTTGCACTTGATCCACGCCTTGCTTCGCCCCGGGCGGTAGGTGCTGTCGGCCCGCTTGGTGATGATCCCTTCGAGGCCGAGGCGGCAGGCGTGGCGGAGGACGACGGCGCTGTTCTCGTCGAAATGTGCACTGAACCGCAGCGGCCCGACCTGGGAGGACACCAGGGCTTCGAGCAGTCTCTTGCGCTCGAGCAGCGGAACCCCGCAGAGGTCAAACCCGTCAAGGTAAAGGAGGTCGAAGGCATAGAAGACGAAGCGGTCGCTCCGTCCTTCGCTCAAGTCCGCCTGCAGAGCCGAAAAATCCGCCGCACCGGAGGCACGTTCCACGACCAGTTCGCCGTCGAAAAGGGCGCTGCCCACCGGAAGATCCTGGAACGCCTTGACAACGACGCTGCCGAACTTCTTCGTCCAGTCGAGGGAACTTCGGGTGAGCAGCTTCACCCGTCCCGCTTCAAGGCGAGCTTGCAGACGGTATCCATCGAACTTTATTTCGCTGATCCAGCGCTCGCCCACCGGTGGCTTGGCTTGCGGCGACGCCAGCATCGGCTCCACGAAGGCCGGCAGCGGCGCCCGCTTCGCTCCTCGCAGGGAAGAGGGATCAAGCTCCGAAACGTTCGAGGGGTCGTTCTCCACCTCCGGCAGCGGCTGCGGCTCCGGCACCGGTGGCGCGTCTTCTGAGATCTTTCCGGTCCTGGAGGACCAGCCTGGCTTTTCGCCCGCGATGTCGTCGATCGATCGCCCGGTTTTGACCGATCGCGGTTTCTCCTCGAGAATATCGGGCGCATCCGATGTGCGGGCCGCGTCATCTTCGCCCTTGATCAGCAGCCAGTTTTCCCGCTTCTCGCGAGGCTTGCGCGCCATCTTCACCAGATGCCAGCGCCCATGCAGCTTTTCGCCCTGCAACTCGAATTCCAGATGACCCTTGGCGTAACCGGCCTCAGGGTCGTGAACGGGCGTCCAGCTTCCCCGATCCCACAGCAAAACGGTACCGCCGCCGTATTCCCCTTTCGGGATCGTTCCCTCGAACTCCCCATATTCGAGGGGGTGGTCCTCCACGTGGACGGCGAGCCGCTTTTCGCCCGGCACCAGGCTGGGGCCTTTCGCCACCGCCCAGCTTTTCAGGACGCCAGCCATCTCGAGCCGGAAGTCGTAATGCAGACGTCGGGCCGCATGCTTCTGTATAACGAAGCTGTGGCCGATCTCTCGCCCTTCTGATCCCTGCGGCTCGGGGGTAACGGAAAAATCGCGTTTTCGCGAATAGGTTTCGAGCGGCATTGCCTAGCCGGCCTTGCGGACAGCCGTCGAACCCTTCTTCGCACGTCGCCGCGATGCAGCTTTCGACTCGGGGGCGGCGTTCGGCTGCGCAAGGCGGGCGCTCTCGCGCAGCGCGTCCATCAGATTGACGACCTTGTTCGGTTGGCGCTCTGGGGCGGGGGTGATCGTCCGGCCCTCCATTTTCGCCTTGACGAGATCGACCAACGAGGTCTCGTACCGATCTGTAAATGCGCGCGGGTCAAATGATCCCTTCTTCGTCTCGATGATATGCTCGGCGAGCGCGAGCATTTCGCCTTCGAGCTTGAGCTCCGGAACGTCGGCAAACGCGTCTTTTGCCGAGCGGACCTGATAGTTGTAGTTCAGCGTGCTGGCGAGCATCCCAGCCCCATATCCGTGGAGCAGAAGAAACCGAGCCCGGCGAAACAGGACGGCTTGTGCCAGTGCCGCGACGCCCCTTGACTGCATCGCTTCTCTGATGACGTTGAACGCGTCAGCGCCGGCGCGATCGCTCGGCGCGAGGAAATAGGGGCGGTCGAAAAAGACGCGGTCGATGTTGCCGAATTTGACGAAGGCCTGGACGGTGAGCGTCTTGTTGTTTTCCGGAACGACCGCAGCGACCTCTTCCTCTTCGAGGACGATATAGTCGTCACGGCTGATCTCGTAGCCCTTGACCTGCTCCTCGCTGCTGACCGGTCGGCCGCTCACACTGTCGACATACTGACGGCGCAGCCGGTGCCCGGTCGCGCGGTTGAGCAGATGAAAGGTTATGCGGTCCGATGTGGAGGCTGCTGTGTAGAGTGCAACCGGACACTGCACTTCCGCGACCTTCAGAAAGCCTTTCCAGTTCGCACGGGGTGCCACGCTTCCAAGCCTCCTCCACCCGTCTTTTTATACAGCTGATTCGATCACATGGTTCCGCGGGGCGGCGGAACCATGTGAAAAAACGCGTGGCCGGACCATCTGAAGCGCAGAATCTGGGGCAGATGACAGTCGCCTCGGATAGAGCCGGCCACGCTGGCCGTTCCAGGCCAAGGAGAGCCGACACGCCAGGGTCAGATCACGCACCCCCGGCGGCCTGCTTCTCGGTTACAATGAGGCGAACCGGTGCCGTTCCGCTCTCTCTCATCCCAAGCCGATCGGCCACGGCCTTCGAAACGTCCAGGATACGGCCGGCCACATACGGTCCGCGATCGTTGATTTCGACCTCGATGCTTTTGCCGTTGGCCATGTTGACCACGGTTGCCCGGGTGCCGAGCGGCAGCTTGCGGTGCGCGGCGGTCAGCGCATGCTGGTTGAACCGCTCGCCACTGGCGGTTTTCCGGCCGTGGAATCCCGGTCCGTACCACGACGCTTTGCCCTTCTGAGCGTAAACGATCTTGGCATGCTGCGCCTGTGCCGGGTCGTCGGTCGCAAGAATAGGAGCGAAGGCGAAGACGATCGCAAGGGCAGCCCATCTTAGCCGGGGCAGTGTCATTTCAATGTCCTTCAATTGTTATCACGTCACCGCGAGTAACAGCCTGCTTCTGACACGCTGCCAGATAGCGTTGATCGAACACTTTGCAAGATCACCTGGTTCCATGCCCGTGCAGGTCTGTTGCATATATGACACGATCTCCCATGATGTTTCGGGGAGACATTTTGGGCCGCGTATTCAGATCTAATACTTCAAGTATGGTCGCTTTTGTTTATCATCTGGCATGTCGACAATTGGCGCTGTTCGCAAAGCTGCCAGACCAGGCGCTTGGGCATTGTTCGCTTGATGAACTCCGGTTGACTTCGACGGATACTGCCCGGGAGACGTCGGATCCGCCCGGTCAGGCCCCGATCGGCAGAGCGGCCGCGACCAGAAGGCAACGTCGGCGGTCGATTCGATCCTGTGTCTGGTGGGTGGCATCAATCATTTCGGGGAGAGACCATGAGTGGACGAGAAACGAGCATTGACGATTTTCTCATCGCCCACGGTGGTGCCTTTTACGAGCTGCAGAAGCGCCTGCGCCTCCTGCACGACAGGGCGCTCCGATCGGGACCAAGAGCGCTGCTCTTTGTGGCGCTGGCATGGGGCGTGCCTCTACTGTTGAGCGTCCTTGCCGGCCACGCCTTTGGCCCTTTCGCGGATCGGCCGTACCTCCTGTCGCTCGGCGTTTGGGCGAGATTTCTGATCGCTGTCGCCATTTTTGTTCTGATGGAGAGACAGGTCGAAGAGCGCCTCCGCGCGTTTCTTCGACATTTCGTGCGTGCGCCGCTCCTGGCCCCGGTCTCCTTCGCGCCCGCGGCTGAAGCGGTTACCCAGGCGTTGCGGCGCCGCGATTCATTGACTGCCGAGCTGGTCTGTTTCGGTCTCGCTTGTGGCGTTACGATCATCTCGGCATTCAACATGCTCGATATCCACGCGTCCTCGTGGGCCGTCCACTCGTCGGCAGAGGCCAAAGCATTTACAGCCGCGGGTTGGTGGAGCCTGATTGTCAGCAGCCCGATCTTCTGGTTTCTGCTGTTTCGCTGGCTATGGAGGCTCCTGGTCTGGTCGCTGCTGTTGCGTGCTCTGGCGAGGCTTGAGCTCCGCCTGGTGGCGACCCATCCCGACGGTTACGGCGGCTTGGCGTTTATCGGCCGATATCCAAATGCTTACGCCGCGTTCGTCTTTGCGATCAGCTGCGTGGTCGGCGCCGCGCTCGCCGAAGCGCTGCTCAAGGGCGCTATTGCAGCAGCCACGTACGGGTATGTCATGGTCGCCTGGCTGGCGATCGTGTTCATTCTGTTGGCTTTCCCGCTCCACGCCTTCAGCAGGGTGCTCTCTGAGCTCAGAGAGCAGACGCTTCTGGTGTCCAGCGCACAGGCAACGCAATACCATCGCGCGGTCGAACGGGGGGTGTTGGGTCGCAATATCAGCGCATCGGATGACGCGGAATCGGTGCCCGCTGCCGATATCGCGGATCCCGACAAGACATTCTCCGCGGCCAAAAGCATCTCAACGCTTCTGTTCAGCCGCAGCGCGTTGCTGCCGGTTTCTGCCGCCGCGCTGATACCCCTGGTGGCCGGCGGGGCCACGCAATTGCCCATGAAGGAACTCATGACTATCGTCAAGCGGCTCCTGGTGCTTTAGGCGACAAATCACGGTCGGGCGGCATGAGCAGGCGTGCGGATTGAACGCCGCGAAGCTTCCGTGCCCACATCTCCGTGGAATACTCGAGCGCCTTGCTCTTTCTCCCGGCTCCGATGATGCTGCACTCAAAGGTCACAGGAGGGAGTGGCGGTGCATGAAGGCGGGAGCGGTCGTTAAGGCTGAGGACATCGCAGCGCCGTGGCACGCGGTTGCTGCGGGCGACGTGCTGCATCGGCTCGACTGCGATGGCGCGACCGGCCTCGATGCGGCCGAGGTGGAGCGCCGGCTGGCGACGTTCGGCCGCAACAGCCTGCCGCAAGGACGCAAGCGGGGACCGCTGGTGCGCTTCCTTGCGCAGTTCAACAACGTTCTGGTCTACGTCCTTCTCGCGGCGGGCTTCGTCAAGCTGATGGTCGGCCTGTGGCTTGACGCGGCCATCATTCTGGCCGTCGTCGTCATCAACGGGCTGCTCGGCTTCCTGCAGGAAGGCAAGGCGGAAAAAGCGCTGGATTCGATCCGCAACATGCTCTCGGCGGAAGCGCGAACTTTGCGCGGCGGCGAAACGCGCATGGTGCCCGCGGAAGATCTGGTGCCGGGCGACATCGTCCTCCTCGAGTCTGGCGATCGGATTCCGGCCGATCTTCGCCTGGTCGAGGTCAAGAGCCTGCGGACCGAAGAGGCCGCACTCACGGGGGAATCCGTCCCGATCGACAAGACGACGGGCGCTGTCGCCGAAAACGCGACGGTCGGCGATCGCGAAGGGATGGCCTTTTCCGGGACGCTGGTCGCTTCCGGACGTGGCAAGGGCGTCGTTGTCGGGACCGGCAGCGAAACCGAGCTGGGACGCATCAACCAGATGATGGCGGCGGTCAGCCCCCTCGAGACGCCGCTGCTGCGCCAGATCAAAAAGTTCGGGTATGGCATTACCGCGGTGATCGGTGTGGTCGGCGTCCTCGTGTTCATGTTCGGCCGGTGGGTCCGCGAAATGCCCTTCGTGGAGATCTTCCAGTCCGTCGTCAGCATCGCGGTCTCCGTCATCCCGGAGGGGCTCCCCGCGCTGATTACCGTCACTCTGGCAATCGGCGTCCAGCGCATGGCGCAGCGGAACGCCATCATCCGCCGCCTTCCCGCCGTCGAGACGCTGGGGTCCGTGTCGCGGATCTGCTCCGACAAGACCGGCACGCTCACGCTGATGGAGATGATGGTCGTCTCGGCGGTGACGGCCGAGTCCGGCTATCAAGTCACCGGGGAAGGCTACGCCGCCGAGGGCGAGGTGCGGAAGGACGGAGCACCCGCCGTCGAGGACCCGGTGCTGACGCTCATGGGCCGGGTCTCTGCCCTCTGCAATGACGCGCAGCTTTTCCAGGACGAAGGCGTCTGGAAGGTGGAGGGCGATCCGACGGAAGGCGCGCTCTATCCGTTTGCAAACAAGATCGGGCTGGATCGGCAGGCCGAGCAGGGTACTTACCCTCGCATCGACGCTATTCCGTTCGAATCGGAACACCGCTTCATGGCGACGCTGCACCGGGACCCAGCGGGCAAGGAACTTCTCCTGGTCAAGGGTGCTCCGGAAGTTATCCTTGAATACTGCGATCGCCAGCAGACGGCGGCCGGCACGCAAGCCCCGATCGATCGCGACCATTTTACGGCCGGATCGGATCGGCTCGCCGCGCAGGGAGAGCGTGTGCTGGCCCTGGCCTGGCTGGAACAGCCCGGCCTTCAGCCCGGCAATCTCGGCCCTAAGGATTTGCCAAGAAACCTGATCCTGCTCGGCCTGATCGGCCTTCTGGACCCGCCGCGCAAGGAAGCGATCGAGGCGGTGAGAGAGTGTTTGGGGGGCGGCATCCGGGTGACGATGATCACCGGCGACCACAAGATTACCGCCGCTGCGATCGCCAAGATGCTGGGCATCGGCGATGGCCGGACGGCGATGACCGGCGCCGAGATCGAGGACGTCGACACGGCGACGCTGCAGCAGCGGGTCCACGATGTCGATGTGTTTGCCCGCGCGAGCCCGGAACACAAGCTCCGCCTCGTCAAGGCGATCCAGGCGAACGGCCAGATCGTCGCGATGACCGGCGACGGGGTGAACGACGCCCCCGCCCTCAAGAAGGCCGACATCGGCGTCGCGATGGGGATCAAAGGCACCGAGGTCACCAAGGAGGCCTCCGAGATGGTGCTCGCCGATGACAACTTCGCCTCAATCACGGCGGCGGTCAGGGAAGGACGCACGGTCTACAACAACATCGAGAAGGCCATCCTGTTCATGCTGCCGACCAACGTTGCCCAGGCGCTGGTCATCATGGTGGCGATCTTCGTCGGATTCACGGCGCCGATCACGGCTCCGCAGATCCTCTGGGTCAACATGGTGACCTCGGTGGCGCTCGGGCTGGTCATTTCCTTCGAGCCGCACGAACTGGGCGTGATGCAGCGGCAGCCGCGCGGGGTCGATCTCCCGATCCTCGACCGGTTCGGACTATGGCGTGTCGTTTTCGTCGGCCTGATGCTGCTCATCCTCACCTTGTGGGCCTTCTTCTGGATGAAATCGGAAAACGCTTCGGACGAACTCGCCCGGGCGGTGGCGGTCAACACGCTGGTGATCGGCCAGGTGTTCTATCTGCTCAACAGCCGGTACAAGGTCGACTCCTCGCTGTCGCTCAAGGCCCACCTCGGCAACAGGTATCTGCCCATGGGCATCGGCGCCGTCGTCGTCCTGCAGCTTTTGTTCACCTACGCGCCGCCCTTCCAGGTTCTGTTCGAAACCGAAGCCATCCCGCTCTGGGTATGGCCCTGGCTGGTAATCGCAGGCCTGGTGTTTTTCTTCGTCGTCGAAGCGGAGAAGCTGATTATTCGCAGGATGCGCCCTTCGGGCTCCGCTGGAGCCGTGAGTGGTATCCAGGTGGGACCACCAGCGGGTTGAGAGACCCGCTGGCTCAAAACCGGTCATGGCGTCAGCGCACTGGCATCACGCGCGCGCCTCGGGTACTTTTTCTGCACAAAGGGAGAGTTCGCGGTGCGCCGTCTGGCTGCCATCCTCGCTGCGGACGTCGTCGGTTTTTCGCGCCTCATGGCTGCGGACGAGCGGGGGACGTATGCCCACTACCGTGCCCTCCACGAGGAAGTCAGCAAGCCCGCAATCAACAGCCATCATGGCCGCATCGTAAAGCTCACCGGGGACGGGTTTCTCGCCGAGTTCGGCAGCGTCATCGATGCCGTGGAATGCTGCATCGTGTTGCAAAAAAGTTGGCGTGACAGCCAACAAAAATTGCCGCAGGAACAGCATCTCGTCTTCCGGGCCGGTATTAATATTGGCGATGTCATTTTCGAAGATGAGGACATTTATGGTGACGGAGTGAACCTCGCGGTTCGCCTGGAGGGCTTAGCCGAACCCGGGGGGATTTGCATTTCGGAGGACGCCTACCGCCAGGTACGCAACAAGATCGATGGTTTATTCGAGGACCTGGGCGAACAACGTGTCAAGAATATCGACGAGCCGGTGCGCGTTTATAGGCTCGATTTCAATCGATCTCCTACGCCACGGGTCAGAAATAAGCTCAACAAACTCATACCGCCGGATAAACCATCTATTGCGGTTTTGCCATTCAAGAGCATCAGCAATATGCCTGACATGGAATATTTCGCGGATGGCCTAGCGCAGGATGTAATCACGGAACTCTCACGCGAGCCGGATCTTTTCGTCATCGCCCATCATTCGAGCCTCGTCTATAAGGACAAGCCAAAAGACGTCAAGCGAGTCGGGCAGGATCTGGGCGTGCGCTATGTCCTGGGAGGAACCGTCCGCAAAGCCGGCAAACGTATTCGGGTCACGGCCCAGCTAAGCGACGCCATGACAGGCGGCTACGTTTGGGCCGAGCGGTATGATCGGTCGATCGAGGACGTTTTCGAGGTCCAGGATGAGTTGACCGCCGCTATCTACAGCACCTTGCTGAATAAGCTCATCGACATCGGCCTGGAGCAAGACGCTCCCAAGAAGCCGGCAGATTTGGGCGCGTATGGTCACGTTCTGCGCGCCGCCGGGCTCGTATCCCGCATGACCCGATCGAACATCCAAAGCGCAATTGACGCTGCGGAAGCTGCTCTTGCGATCGATCCATCCTATTCCCGTGCTCATGCAGCCCTGGCCCATGCCCAGCTCCATTGCGCCCTGCTCGGTCGGGCGCATGATGCGAAAGAGCGATTGAAAAAGGCGCGCCTGGAAGCGCTCAAGGCGATTGAGGCCAATCGCAATGACTACTGGGGATTTGGTGTCCTCGGTAGCGCAGAACTCTGGATGGGGCATCACGACCGGGCCGAACTGGCGCTTCAGCGCGCCGTCGCCCTCGGCCCCAACAGCGCCGACATGCGCGCGCTGAACGCCCTGGTGTTGAATTTTGGCGGCCGACCCGAAGATGGCCTCGCCGATATCAACCTGGCGATAAGGCTGAATCCGGACCATCCCGACTGGTACGTGCCGATTTGGGCCCGTTCCCTTTACCTCCTGGGCCGCCATGCCGATGCCGCTGTGGTCCTTGATCGCCTCGTCTCGTCAAGGACCGAGGCTCTGCCGATTCCGAGCTTCTTGCTGATGGTTGCCAACAATATCGCGATCGATCGATTCGACGAGGCGCATCGCCTCGTGCCTGCTCTGCTGCAGCTCAGTCCGGAGTTCACCCTGGAGGAGATGCCCCAGTTTGCGCCTTTCAAGGAACCGGAGCACCTTGCCCATTTCCTGCATTTGCTGCGCCAGGCAGGCCTCCCCGAGCGGCAGGTGGTGCGGAACTGAAACGCCCCTTTACCCCGCGTGAGCTTGCCGGGCAGGATGGGCCGCGCACGGAAGGGAAGGGGTGGCAGTGAAGCAGCGACAGCTCGGTAAGTCAGGCCCACAGTGCTCGGCAGTTGGCCTCGGGTGCATGGGGATGTCGGATTTCTACGGGCCGGCGGACGAGGCGGAAAGCATCGCCACCATCCAGGCGGCGATCGATGCCGGGGTGACGCTGCTGGACACCGGCGACTTCTACGGCATGGGCCACAACGAGATGCTGATCGGCCGCGCGATCAAGGGTCGCCGCGACCAGATTCTGCTCTCCGTCAAGTTCGGTGCCCTACGCTCGCCGAGAGGAGACTTCATCGGCATCGACAACAGGCCGCAGGCGGTGAAGAGCGCGCTGGCCTATTCGCTGAAGCGGCTGGGAACCGACCACATCGATATCTATCGTCCGGCTCGGATCGATCCTTCGGTGCCGATCGAGGAGACGGTCGGCGCCATCGCCGAGATGATCCAGGCCGGCTACGTGCGGTCCGTCGGCCTGTCGGAAGCGGGGGCGGAGACGGTCCGCCGCGCCCAGCAGACCCATCCGATCGTCGATCTGCAAATCGAGTATTCGCTGATGAGCCGCGGCATCGAAACCGGGATCCTGCCCACGCTCCGCGAACTCGGCATCGGTGTGACCGCGTATGGCGTCCTCTCCCGCGGCCTGCTGAGCGGCCGCTGGCAGGGGCCGAGTGCCACCGGCTTCGACTTCCGCGCCACGCTGCCGCGGTTCCAGGGCGCCAATCTGGACCACAATCTCACGCTGGTCGAAGCGCTGCGCGCGATCGCCGATGAAAAGGGTGTCAGCCCCGCGCAGATCGCGATCGCCTGGGTGCTGGCACGTGGCGACGACATTATCCCGCTGGTCGGCGCCCGCACCCGCCCGCGGCTCGCGGAGGCGCTGCAGGCCTGCGACATCGAGCTCAGCGGAGACGAGGTGGAGCGGATCGCCGCAGCGGTGCCGAGTGACGCGGTCTTGGGAACACGCTACGACGACCGGCAGATGGTGACGCTGGACAGCGAGCGTAACGGCCGGCGGGAGCCAGGCCAGCGGCAGTGAGCCGCCGGCGCGGGCAGCATCACCCCATGGCCGCGTCGATCCTCCGGCTCAGAGAGATCTTGCAGGCGAACCGCCGCGCCGTCGTGTTCACCGGGGCGGGTATCAGCACGGAGTCCGGGATTCCCGATTATCGGAGCCCGGGGGGCATCTGGTCGAAGTACCGCCCGATCGACTTCGATGCGTTTGTGAGCTCCGAAGACGCCCGGCGGGAGTACTGGCGGCGCAAGTTCGACACCCACGAGACGGTGATGCAGGCCAAGCCCAATCGCGGCCACCAGGCCGTCGCCCGGCTCGTCCGCGAGGGGAAGGTGGTCGCGGTCATCACCCAGAACATCGACGGCCTGCATCAGGACCCGGGTGTTCCGCGGGAGCGGGTCATCGAACTCCACGGCAATACCACCTATGCCCACTGTCTGAGCTGCGGCGACGAGTACGATCTGGAGCCGATCCGCAGGAGGTTTCAGGCGGAGGGGACCTTGCCGGTGTGTCAGACGTGCGGGGGCCTGGTCAAGACGGCGACGATCTCGTTTGGCCAGGCGATGCCGCAGGAAGAGATGCGGCGGGCGACCGCGGCGGCGAGATCCTGCGATTTTTTCTTCGCCGTCGGATCTTCCCTGAAGGTGTTTCCGGCTGCCGGGCTGCCGGTTCTGGCGAAGCAGGCGGGCGCCCGCCTCGTCATCCTCAACCGCGAACAGACCGATCTCGACGACCTCGCCGATCTGGTCATTCACGCCGAGATCGGGCCGACTCTGGAGGCTGCTCTCGACCGGTGACGGCGAAGCAAGCCGCTCGCCTGTTTAGTGCCACGGGGTGTGGACGAGCCGGCTGATATCGTGGGATGGTCTGGCCCCACTTCCCGAGATCGGCCCATCGCAGCATGCGACAGCTTCTTGATCGCGCGTCCATGAGCTTTGCCGCCGGGGCCTTCGGCGCCCTGGTCACCAGCGTGGTGCTCTGGTTCGCCGGCACGTATCACCTGACCGCCCGCCTTGGCATCGGCATTGCCGCCCCGAGCCTAACTCCGAGCTGGCTCAACCCCCGAATTGTCGCGGGCGGATTATGGGGCTTTCTGTTTCTCCTGCCCTTGGTGAGCGGCCGGTGGTGGATCCGCGGACTCATTCTCAGTCTCGCGCCAACGGCGTACCAGTTGCTCTACGTATATCCGCGCGAAGCCGGCCAGGGCCATTTCGGCCTCGACCTCGGCGTGCTGACCCCAGCCTATGTCATTGCCGCAAACGCGCTTTGGGGGCTTTCCGCGGCGTGGCTGCTGCGCGCGACCGGCCGGGCGTGAGCTCGGTTGCGCGGCGAACCGCAGTCACCGGGCCGGCGTGCTTGCCCTTACAGACAAGCCAAGCTGCGGCATGAGTCGGTCGGGTGCGTGAACAAGGTCGGCGAGCGTATATCGATCGAGGACATCGAAGAAGGCCGCAAGGGCCTCCTGCAAGGCGACCTGCAACTCGCATGCGCCGAGCAAGGGGCAGGTGTTCGTTTCCTGATCGAAGCATTCGACGAGCACCGTGCCGCCTTCCGTCCGCCGGATGACATCGCCGATCCGGATCTCGCTCGGGTTCTTCGCCAGCCGAACTCCGCCATTCCGGCCGCGGACGGTCTCCAGGTATCCATGCCGGCAAAGTTCTGACGCCGCTTTCTTAAGGTGGTCGTAGGAGACGCCATAAGCTCGGGCGACCTCCGGAACAGCACTCGGCGTGTTTCCTTTCAGAGCGGCATACATCAGCAGGCGGATCGAGAAGTTCGAGAACTGGGTGAGCCGCAAGGACGTGAACTCCCTCTTGCCAGAAACAGGTATTTGGTGTACCAGCTTAATAAGCAGGTATCAAGAATGCCTGTTTTCCTGTCGCCGAGGAAGTTGGACTCCGCGAGATGACAGTAAGCCACCCGAAGAGGAGGAAAGCTGATGCAATTCGAGACCTGGAAGACCGCGTTGATCACGGAGATCGAGACGGCGGCGGACAACCGAGCGGAGATGGTGCTGGCTGATCCGGACGATCCGCGGATCGAAAAGAGCCAGAAGGCTCTCTTCCAACTTGCCGACCGGTTAAGGGCCTTGCCATCGGATGATCCGGAACTGAACGCGCTGTTCCGCGAAGAAAGCGAATTGGGCCAGCTCTTGCGATCGAAGCCGGGCGAACCGGAAGGTCGGTTCCGCGATGCAAAGGAAGATTTGCTGGCGGCATACGGCATCGACCACGCGACCTTCGAGACCGTTGACCAGTTCCTCAAAGTGTTGCGGGATCGGGTGGACGAAACGATCAGCGAGTTTCGCCTGCGCGTCTGAGCCATCGCCGGCGAGCCCCCGTCGATCATGCGCCGTTGAGGCCGGGCGGGCGGAGAAGTGTCGGTTCGGCCATATCCGCCGGTCGCGACATTTCTCCGGCGCAACGGTCTGACGTCCGGCAGAGGAGGCACTGAAGGCCGTGGTGGTTGCGTTTGCTGGAGGACTTCTGATCGGGCTTGCCGCGGTCCTGTTGATGCTGGCCGTTGGGCGCATCGCCGGCATTGCCGGTATCGTCGGCGGCCTCGCGGGCGCCGGCCCCGGCGGGAGGGGGTGGCGACTGGCCTTTGTCGCCGGGCTGATCGCCGGCCCATTTGCTGCGGCCCTCTGCGGCGCGCCGCTGCCGGAGATTACAGTCAAGGCATCCGCCCCGGTAGTTGTTGTTGCCGGGCTACTGGTCGGCTTCGGCTCGCGGCTTGGCAACGGCTGCACCAGCGGCCATGGTGTTTGCGGGTTGGCGCGCCAGTCACCGCGATCCCTAGCGGCGACGCTGACGTTCATGGCGGTTGGCATCGCCGTCGTCTTCGTGACGCGTCACGTGTCTGGAGAATAAGGCATGCGCGTGGTTGCTGCCCTGGGCGCCGGCCTGCTGTTCGGCGCCGGTCTCAGCCTCTCCGGAATGATTGATCCGGCCGTGGTTCTCGCCTTTCTCGATGTCGCGGCGATTGCCGAGGGTGGCTGGAATCCGGCGCTCGCCTTTGTCATGGCCGCGGCGGTGCTCATTACGACAGTCGGGTACGCGCTGATTTTTCGCCGCCGGGCGCCTCTGTTCGCGCCGGGCTTCGCCCTGCCGGGCAGTCGCTCGATTAATTGCCGGCTCATCGCCGGAGCTGGGATGTTCGGGCTGGGCTGGGGACTGGTCGGTTACTGTCCCGGACCCGCCATTGCCGGTTTGGGTCTCGGGCTTGGCCAAACCTGGCTCTTCGTCGGTGCGATGCTCGCCGGCATGGTCCTTCACCGCGTTCTGATCGAACGCCCAGGCATCCAACCCTCGTCGGGGTCAAGCCGTGCATGAATCGGGGTTGGGCTGCTCCAAAACGAAAGGTATCCCTGTGACAGGCAGGATTGTGATCGTCGGTGGCGTCGCTGCCGGCGCGTCGGCAGCTGCAAAGGCGCGACGGACGAATGAGCAGGCGGAGATCGTCGTGCTCGAGAGCGGTCCCTACATGAGCTATGCCAACTGCGGACTGCCGTACTATCTCGGCGGCGAGATCGCCTCACGGGACGCGCTCTTCGTCGCCAATCCGACGCGATTTCACGACTATTTTCGCATCGACGTCCGTTTGAACACAAAGGCTCTGAGCATCTCCGCCAGCGAGCGGAAAGTTGCGTTCGTCGGGGCAGATGGCGTCACCGGCACGCTCGCCTACGACCGGTTGATCCTGGCGACGGGTACCGTGCCAATCGTGCCGCCCATAGCCGGCCTCGACGGTGCCAACGTTCACTACTGCCGCACGGTCCCCGATGTCGACGCGATCATGGAGCGGCTTTCGCATCTGCTTCCCCGCGAGATGGAAGGCGGACACTTCCTCAACGTCAAGGACGCAGGCTTCCAGGCGCTGATCATCGGCGGCGGGTACATCGGCCTCGAATGCGCCGAACAGTTCATGCGCCGGGGATTCCGAACGACCGTGGTCGAGGCCAAGGATCAGTTGATGGGCCCCCTGGACCTTGAGATCGCGCACCCGGTGCAACTCGAACTGCAGGACACCGGCGCCGTTGTCGTCCTCAACGACAGCGTTGCCGGCATCGAGCCCATGGGCAACCGGTCCACGGCCGTCCTGAAGAGCGGCAGGAGGGTGACGTTTGACATCGCCGTCGTCGGTACCGGCGTTCGGCCCAACGTGGAACTGGCCAAATCAGCGGAGTTAAGCCTCGGCGAAACCGGAGCGATTGCGGTGGACGCGTGGCAGCGGACCTCAGACCCGGCGATCTTCGCCGCCGGCGACAATTGCGAGGCCGTCTTTCTGCCGACCGGGAAACCCGTCAACATCCCGCTCGCGGGACCCGCGAACAAGCAGGGACGGATCGCCGGCCAGAACGCCGCGCTTGATCTGATCGGCGCGGAACGGGACGACGCCCGACGCCTTGCCATGCGTGGTGTTCTTGGCACGGCCATCGTCCGGGTCGGGAAGGTCGTTGCCGGCGGAACGGGATTGACCGGAAAAATGGCCAAGCGCGCCGGCATCGACGTTTGCAGCGCTTACGTCATCGGCCCCAACCATGCCGGCTATTATCCGGACGCCAAGCTGATGTTGCTGAAGCTGCTCTATGCCCCGGCCAGCGGCCGGCTGCTGGGTGCGCAGGCGGTCGGTCAGGACGGCGTGGACAAGCGCCTCGACGTTCTCGCCACTGCCATCCAGGGGGAGATGACGGTCGAGGACCTGGAACATCTGGACCTCTGTTACGCGCCGCCCTTCGGTTCCGCCAAGGACGTCGCCGTGATGGCCGGGTTCGTTGCTGCAAACGCCTGGCGTGGGACAAGTCCCGGGGCATCGCCGCTCTCGGCCTTCGACGAGATGTCCGGAGAGAGACCGCCGCTTCTTGTCGATGTCCGGACACGGCGCGAATTCGACGAGGGGTGCCTGGAGGGGGCGGTCAATATTCCGCTCGATGAGCTCCGGGACCGCCTCGCTGAAATCCCAACCGACCGGCCCGTGGTCCTGCAGTGCGGCACCGGATACCGGAGCTACGTAGCCCAGCAGATCCTCCTGAACAAGGGCTGGACCGACGTCCGCAATCTCTACGGCGGCTACGGACTCGCAAAGCGGATCTGCAGCATGGTGTCCGGCAAGCCGCCGCACTGATCTGCTCAAACCGGACACGGAGCCCGTCTTCAGCGGGGCGGCTCGACGTCAGCTGTGTTGTGCGTTTCGGCCCGCAGTTCCGCGACCTCCGCATCCAGTTCTGCGATGCGGGCGTCGCGCTCAGCGAGAGCCGCGGCGACGTCGGCGGCCTCGAACCGTTGCGGGATATGCTGGGGGCAGTTGGCGTCCCAGGCGGCAACTGTGAACAGAAGAACCTGCTCGGGGCGGGCCGCGTAGCCTTCGGGTCTCAGCCTGGCGATCAGCCCTAAATCCCCCTCGATGATGCGCGCCTCGCCCCAGATCTTGATGCGTCGCCGGTGAACATAGTCGATCAGGAAGAGATGCGCCTTCGGATTGTCGATAAGATTACCTTGCGTGATGTACTGGCGGTTGCCGGCGAAATCGACGAAGCCGATGGTCTTGTCGTCGAGGACGCGCAGGAAGCCCGGCGGGCCGCCGCGATGCTGGATATAGGGCTGCCCCGCCGCGTTCGCGGTCGCGAGAAAAACGCTCGTCTGGCTCTGGATGAATGCGGCGAGGTCGGGCGTGATCCGGGTCTCCCACGAGCCTTTCGCCTCCATGAGTCCGTAGGAGCGGCGGGAGCCTTTGCGCGCCTGTATCGCCTTGACCGAGGGTGTGAACGCGATATCGCTGGAATAGTCGGGAAGGCGCTCCATGACGGCTATCCTGGGTGGGGTGCTGGTTAGCGGCTCGTCGGCCGATGGCCTGAAAGTTAGGTCCTACCGAAAAATAGAATAAGACCGTATTATCGGGAGTATCCCTTCCGGAATTTGGAAATGGATCGCTTCCGATCGATGTCGGTCTTTGTGAGCGCGGTCGAAGCCGGCAGCTTTTCGGCGGCAGCGCGCCGCCTCGGCATGCCGCTCGCCACGGTGAGCCGCAAAGTCGCGGAGTTGGAGGCCCATCTGGGAACGCGCCTCCTCAACCGGTCCAGCCGCGTTCTGGCGTTGACGGAGGCCGGTCGCTCATACATCCTCGCGTGCAAGCGTATCCTTGAGGAACTGAGCGAGGCGGAGAGAGCCGCGTCGGGGGAGTACCGGGCACCGAAAGGCGAGCTGGTTCTGACCGCCCCGATCGTGTTCGGCCGTCTGCACCTATTGCCGGTGGTCACGGAGTTCCTCGGGGCTTATCCGGAGATCGATATCCGGATCATGCTGTCGGACCGCGTTGCTAATCTTCTTGAGGACAACGTCGACCTCGCGCTGCGCATCGGCGCGCTCCCCGACAGCAGCCTGATGGCCATCCGCCTCGGGGCTGTCCGTCGTGTTGTCTGCGGAAGTCCGTCCTATTTCGCCGGGCGCGGCGTGCCCCGGGATCTTCAGCAGCTTGGAGGGCACGATTGTATCAGTTTCGAAACCCTGGTTGCGCCCGATGCCTGGACGTTCGCGATCGCAGGGGGCGAGGCGCGCGTGTCGATTCGCTCCCGGCTGGTGGTAAACACCGCCGAGGCTGCGATCGATGCGGCGATCGCGGGGCTCGGGATCAGCCGCGTGCTCTCCTACCAGATTGCCGATGCGCAGGCGGCGGGCCTGCTTGCCGTTGTCCTGGAGGAGTTCGAACCTGAGCCCTGGCCAGTCAGCCTGGTTTATCCGGGGGGGCGGCTCCTGCCGCTCAAGGTGCGGGCTTTCCTCGATTTTGCGGCGGTGCGGCTGAGGGCAAGGCTGCAGCAACGGGCGGAATAAGCTGGCGAGGATGAAAAGAGCGCTCTCGCCATAGGAGAGAAAAGGTCTCTTGAGGAATCGCCGCGGTTGGGGATCGCCGGTTGTCTTGCGCCAGAACCGGCTGCATAATTTGGACGGTTGGAAGCAGGGAGTGATAATGAGCAGCTTCGTATGGAACGAGGCAATGAGCGTGGGTATGCCTGCTTTGGACGCCGATCATCGTTGCCTCATCCGCATTATCAACCTCCTCGAGGATGCGGAAGGAAGCGATGTGGAGCGCGTCATCGGCATTGTGCTGGAGACGCTCGACCTCTACTGCCGCTACCATTTCGCTCGTGAGGAGCGGATCATGCAGGCGTGCGGCTTTCCCTCGTTTGCGTTCCATCGGCACGAGCACGAAGGATTTCGCCAGTCTGTTGCCGCCAGGGGCGCGGGCGGGGCGGGCCGCGCGGATGCCCGGGACCTGCTGGAGTATCTGCAAGCCTGGCTCCTTCATCACATCCTGATCCAGGACATGGCCTACAAACCCTACGTCGTGGGGACCCCTGATCTTGACGCCTGGATGGCCGACGGAGAATGCGAACCGGTGGTGCCCGAGCCTGGTGAGCTCCTTCGGCAGTAACGAGCCGGAAGCGGGCGTAGTGGGAATGGGATAAGCGCGGCGCACCGCGAAAGCGCGCCGCCTGCGTCGCGTGGAGCTAAATCTGCGAGAGCAGGGTCTCGGCGCTGGTCTTGTCGAAGCCCGAGGCATCGATGTTCAGCACCTTCACCACGCCATCGTCAACCAGCATGGAAAAGCGCTGGTTGCGTAACCCAAGTCCCTTCCCGGTCAGATCCAGCTGCAGTCCGGCGGCCTTGGTGAAGGCCGCGTCGCCGTCCGCCACCAGCGCGACCGTCTCGCCGCACCCCTGGTCCTTTCCCCAGGCGTTCATGACGAACGCGTCGTTGACCGATGTGCAGACAATCGCGTCAACGCCCTTCGCCTTCAAGGCGTCCGCGCTCTGCACGAAGCCGGGCAGATGCTTTGCTGAACACGTCGGCGTGAACGCGCCCGGCACACCGAAGAAGGCCACCTTCTTTCCCCTGAACAGGTCGTCCGTGGAGATGGCTTCCGGGCCATTTTCGCTCCAACGCATCACCGTGACCGAAGGGATCCTGTCGCCGACAGCGATTGTCATTTCCGCCCCTTTCCCTCGAGGATTTTGACGAAGGCGCTCGATGGCTCGCCTTCCGGCGCTAACATGGTTGCGCCGCTCTCCGATTACAAAGCGCAACGCAGCGCTACAATCAGCGCGACCCGGCGCGATCGAGTGCCGACAGGACAGCGCTCTCGGTCAGCAGTTCCGGCAACGCTTCGCCGGTTGGTATGGCCGGTCCGTAAACCGCGTCAAACGGAATTCCGTAGCGGCCAAAACCGGCGAGATAGTGGGCAATCGCAGCGTCCGGCTGGGTCCAGTCGCCGCGCATGGCGATGACATCGTCTCCTGCCAGGCGGCCAGCGACCGGATCCCGGTTGAGGACGAAGCGTTCGTTCACCTTGCAGGTGAGACACCAGTCGGCTGTGACATTCACCCAGACGGTGCCGCCGCCGGCGACGACTTCGGCGATCCGGGCGGGATCGAAGGGCTGCCAGTTTGCCGCTTCCCCGGAAACTCGTCCGGGCAGGCGCGCCCCGGCGGTGGGATCAGGCGGCACGAGGAAAGCGGCGACCGCCAGCGCCATCATGGCGGCCAGGCCGGCCCGGCGAAGGGGCGGGGGCATGCGACGCCGGAAGACGAGCAGGAGCACGATTGCGGAGACCAGAGCCGCGACCGTGAGCGCCGACGGCCAGCCAACGCTGCCGGCCAAAACCCAAGTCAGCCAGATCGCGGTGGCGATGAGCGTCAGAGACAACACGCGCCGCAGCCAGACCATCCAGCGCCCGGGTTTCGGCAACGCGGTGGCGAGGCCCGGAAAGACCGCGACGGAGAGGTAGGGAAGGGCGAGACCGAAGGCAATTGCCGCAAAGACAAGCGTGATCTCGGCGGGGCCGCGGGCCAGGGCAAAACCAATCGCCGTGCCAAGAAAGGGCGCCGAGCAGGGCGTCGCCAGCAGCGTTGCCAGCGCGCCCGTCAGAAAGTGGCCGACAAGACCGCGCATTCGCGAGGTCTGCTCGGACGCCACTCCGAACAGCCGCGGCAGGGGAACTTCGAACAGACCCCACAGATTGGCCGCGAACAGAGTGACGACGAGGATCATCGCAACCAGAAACCACGGCTGCTGAAATTGCAGGCCCCAGCCGACGGCCGCACCGGTCGCCTTCAGCGCGATCAAGGCCCCGGCCAGCAGCATGAATGAGAAGAGAATGCCGAGTGCCGTCGCGATGAAACCGATGCGAACGTGCCGTCTGTCGCCGCCTCCATGGCTCACCACCGCGAGCAGCTTCATCGAGAGAACCGGCAGCACGCAGGGCATGAGGTTGAGCACCAGTCCGCCCAGCAGCGCCAGCGCCAGAATGGCGATGTAGCCACGCGAAGGCTCCGCCGCCGGCCCGCCGGAGGCCAGGACGACCGCCTGCTCGGCGGCGCGCGCGCCATCCACTACCGTCACCGTGGCCGGCATGCCGACGAGTGGCGCGCTCAGCTCGTCGATATTGCCGATATCGACGCGAAAGACGGCCGAAAGGCGGTCAGCGGCAAAATGGGTCCGAGGCGCGCCGAACACGAGGGGCGGGGGAGCCTCGATAAACACGTCCGGCGCCTCCAGCGGCTCCTCCGCGCAGACCGAAACGGCAAGCAGCGGGCCGCCGGGGGCCGGCTCCACGGCAGCGCGTTCGACCGTCAGCCGGTGCGCCAGTCCCTCGCCAGGCACCTGTGCGCTAGCGCGCGCGATGTCATGCGCGTGAGCGCTTGCGGCTGCGGGGCCGGCCGGCAGATCGAGGGCCAGCTCGGCGACGTACGGCACGCAAATGTCGGCGCATGTCAGGTAATCGACGGTTGCCCGCAGGGCCACCGCCTCGCCGGCCGTCTGCAGTCTCGCCTCCACCGGCAAGATCACCGTGTCTGAATAACCGATGGTTTGAAGGTCCAGGACGGCAAAGCGATGGGGCGCGGGCCAGCGAAGTTCTGCGGACTGAAGGTTGCGTGATCCAACCCACTCTGCTCGCGGGGGGTAGCCCGCGTCGCCGGGGGAGCGCCAGTAGATGTGCCATCCCGGCGCCATGCGAAATTCCAGGCCGAGGGGGACCGTTGCGTCCTCTCCGACGCCCGTCACGGCCGCGATCAGGCGAACGCCTCCGTGCTCGGTCTCAGCCCACGAAGAAGACGCGCTTGATATTGCCGGCGTCGCGGCAGGAACGGAACTTGCAAGAGCGATCGGGATCAGCAGCGCGACAACAAGGACTGCGACCATATGCTTAGCGGTCATTCAGCTTTCAGCGTCCACGGCATGCAGTCAATTCTCAGTATTCGCAAATTCGAAGCGGCATCGCGTCGTGCGGGAGAGTGTGCACGCAAATGCAGTTGCCCGACAAGCCGGGGCGGTTCACAGACAGTTGAGCGGCCCGGCGGCAGTTTGGCGGGTGCTGCTCCGGACGAGCGCCGCCTTGATGGACGTCGCTGCCAGCGGCTATGCTAGCCTTAAGCGCAAGGTCATTCCAATTCTGACGGAACGTCGCATGGTGCATGCTCAAGACCTCGATTGCTACCTGGTCGGTCACCTGCTGATTGCAATGCCTGGAATGCGCGATCCGCGTTTCGCGCGAACCGTCGTCTACATATGCGCTCACAGCGCCGAAGGGGCGATGGGGTTGGTGATCAACCGGGCCCTCGACTCCCTGACCTTCGACGAGCTGTTGGAACAGCTCGGAATCGAGGGGACGGACCTGAGACCGGCGGTTGCCATTCATTTCGGCGGTCCGGTCGAGACCGGCAGAGGGTTCGTTCTGCACTCGCCCGACTATCGCCAGGATGGAACATTGAGCGTTGCCGACGACGTCTCGTTGACGGCGACGGTCGATATTCTGCGGGCAATAGCCGCGGGCGAAGGACCTCGCCACCATCTCCTGGCGTTAGGGTATGCCGGGTGGGGGCCCGGTCAACTGGACGGCGAGATCCGGGCGAACGGCTGGCTGAGCGTCGCTGCGGACGAGCACCTCGTCTTTGATGCCGACCTGGAATCGAAATGGGACAGGGCGATGGAGAAGATCGGGATTGATCCGCGCATGCTTTCGGGTGCGGCAGGACACGCCTGAGGCGGCCGATCGTGCCCCGATCAAAGCCGACACGTATCCACAGCTTTCGTGGATAACCCTGTGGAAAAGGCTTGGCGGATCTCGGCAACCTCCCAGCGCATGTTCCTCTTTCCCCATTCGCCCGAAGGACGAGCGGGCGCGATTGGACGCCGTCCGCTGGCCACAGCGAAGGCAGAAAGGACGGGCAGCAACGGTGCTCCAGGCTGTGAACAAATCACCGGCGTGGCAAGTGGCCCCTGTCTGCGGCATGGCTGACAACAGAGGGAATCCTGTCGCAGCACGCCGGGGCGCCGGTGTGCTGCTGGACTTCACCCGTGCAACGCTTTAGGTCCTGAAGCGGAGTGAAGGGTGGAGCGCGCATGTCGGTCGACGAGCCAATGATTCTGGCACTGCCGAAGGGCAGGATCCTAAAGGAAGTCCTTCCCGTCTTGCAGGCGGTCGGGATTGAACCGGAGGCTGCGTTTGCCGACGACGACGCGCGGCAGCTCCGCTTTTCCACGAGCGTGCCGGGCCTGGATCTCATTCGCGTCCGGTCTTTCGATGTGGCGACGTTTGTCGCTTTCGGCGCCGCTCATCTCGGCGTTGCCGGCAATGATGTGCTCATGGAATTCGACTATCCTGAAATTTACGCGCCGCTGGACCTGGATATCGGCCATTGCCGGCTGTCCGTTTGCGAACCGGCGGGCTTATCGGAGGCGGACGATCCGCGCTCCTGGAGCCACATCCGCGTCGCGACAAAATATCCACGCCTGACCGCCCGCCATTTCGCCGGCCGCGGCGTCCAGGCCGAGTGCATCGTCCTCAACGGCGCGATCGAGCTGGCGCCGGTGCTCGGACTCAGTCAGCGGATCGTCGATCTGGTGTCCAGTGGCGCGACGCTGCAGGCCAACGGCCTGGTCGAGGTTGAACGGATTGCCGGGATCACGTCCCGCCTTGCCGTCAACCGGACGGCCTGGAAGACGCGGCCGCGGCAGATCGGTGGCTGGCTTGAACGCTTTCGCGAGGTTGCGCGTGCCCATACGGCTTGATATTCGCGACAGAGACTTTGAAAGCACTTTTGCCGCGATGCTCGACGCCCGCCGGGACCAGGCGGAGGATGTGGACAAGGCCGTCGCCGCCATTCTCGACGACGTTCGCGCTCGTGGCGATGATGCCGTGCTTGAGTATACCCGGCGGTTCGACGACCCGTCGGTCGAACTCCGCCAGCTGCGCCTGAGCAAGCCGGAGATCGCCGCTGCCTGGGCGGATTGCGGCCCCACCACGCTGGCGGCTCTTGACCTGGCGGCTGCGCGGATCCGCGCTTTTCATGAGCGCCAGCGGCCGACCGACCTCGATATGGTCGATCCCGAAGGCTTGCGCCTCGGTTGGCGATGGTCGGCGATCGAAGCGGTGGGCCTGTATGTTCCCGGCGGCACCGCCGCCTATCCGTCATCCGTGCTGATGAACGCGGTGCCGGCCAAAGTCGCCGGCTGCCGGCGGCTGGTCATGGTGGTGCCGGCGCCCAAGGGTCAGATTTCGCCTCTGGTGCTTGCAGCGGCCCGCGTCGCCCAGGTTGACGAGGTCTGGCGGATCGGTGGCGCCCAGGCGATCGGCGCTCTCGCCTACGGCACGCAACAAATCGCTCCGGTGCACAAGATCGTTGGTCCCGGAAATGCCTATGTTGCCGCGGCGAAGCGCCGGGTCTTCGGTCGCGTCGGCATCGATATGATCGCCGGCCCTTCCGAGGTGCTGATCGTCGCCGATGCTCAGACCGATCCGTCGTGGATCGCTATGGACCTCCTGGCCCAGGCCGAGCACGATGCCGCCGCCCAGTCCATCCTCGTCACCGATGACGACGCGTTTGCCGACGCGGTCGAAAGAGCGGTCGAAACGCATCTGGCGACGTTGCCGAGACGCGCCATCGCCGAGGCGAGTTGGCGGAATAACGGTTGTATCGTGACCGTCGAGACGATCGATCAGGCGCCGATGCTGGTCGACCGGATCGCGCCCGAGCATCTCCAGCTTGCACTGGAGAATTCGGAAGGCTTGCTGGCCAACATCAGGAATGCGGGCTCGATCTTTCTTGGCCGCTTCACGCCTGAGGCGCTCGGCGACTACGTCGCGGGACCGAACCACGTGCTGCCCACCTCGCGAAGCGCCCGATTTTCGTCTGGTCTCGGCGTGCTCGATTTCATGAAGCGGTCGACGTTTCTCGGATGCGATGCGGGCGGGCTTGCGCGCCTCGGGCCGCCGACGGTCGCTTTGGCCGAGGCGGAGGGCCTCGACGCCCATGCCCGATCCGTGTCGATCCGGATGAACACGCTGAGGGGCGGATGACGCAAGAAGCCTGGTACGATGATCGCGCCCTAGCGAGACGCAATTCGGCCGGGTTCTCGTTGCCTCTTACTGCTCCACACCCGCCATCGTGTCTGAAGCCATGGCCGCTGAACTGACCGAAGGCGAGGAGGGGCGGCATTCTGTTGCCGTCAGCGTCCCCGGCCGCCAGAGCAGGGATCGGATCATCAAGTTGCTGCTTGAAGATCCGGCGGGGATCCGGCTCAGCCCGACGGTGGAGCACGAACGTCGCGTCGCGCTTTACGATTTGCTCGAGGACAATGTCTTTGCGGTCAAGGGACCTTTTCATGGACCTTACGTGGTTCACCTCTCCGGCGACGGCGAGCGGCTGACCTTTAGGGTTTGTGATCAGCTCGATCTGCAGCTGACCCGCTTTTCAGTGCTGCTCGGCTCGCTGCGGTCCGTCATCAAGGACTACTTCCTCATATGCGAAAGCTACTTCAACGCGATAAAGACTCTCACGCCGAGTCGAATCGAGGCTATCGATATGGGCAGGCGGGGTTTGCACAACGAGGGTGCTGAACGCCTGCGGGAGAACCTCGCCCCGAAAGTTGACATCGACAAAGACACAGCTCGCCGCCTGTTCACGCTGATTTGCGTGCTGCATATTCGGCGATGATGAGGAGGAGCATTCATCCATGGCACCAGCGGGACGCGAACCTGCCGCTGCACGCTCCTGCGTCGCGGCGCCCGGCCTTCGCGGCCGGACGAAAGCCGCGTTCGCTGACGGTTAACCGAGCAGTTGGCCAGCCGATCGACCGCCGTCTTGTTCGCTTGTACGCACAACGCCGTGCGGTCGGCGATGGCTGAGGGCATTCTGAAGCATCTGTTAGGTCACCGGATTTTTGTGGACTCGGCCGGTGTCCGTCCCGGTGATCTCGACCCCTTCGCCGTACAGGTTATGGACGAGATCGGCATCGATATTGCGCGACACCTGCCGAAGAGCTTCGAGGATTTGGAGGATGACTCGTTCGACGAGGTTATCTCGTTGTCCCCGGAAGCGCAGCACCGCGCGGTGGACATGACGCGGGTGATGGCGTGCGACGTTCTCTTCTGGAACACGTTCGATCCGACGATCGTCGAGGGAAGTCGCGAGAGCCGGTTGGACGCCTACCGGCAGGTTCGGGACCAATTGATGCGGCGGATTAAAGAGCACTTTGACATCACGCCGATGGCTGACCTCTGAAATCGAACTCGATTGCCGGCTGAGCGGAACGGAACGCTCTATATGATGGTTTTTGAGATGGCGTCGAAGCGAGCCGGCGCATAGGCTTTTGGTCGGATCGGGGCCCGGCTCCGGCCGAAGGGACGGGAGAAGAGATGTTATCGAGTGATCTGCCGGTCGGGGATGGGAGCGGCGAGCGGACGCCGCAGCCCAATCCGTGGAAGAAGGCGCGGCTCCCTTCGCTCACTCCTTCGATCACGGCCGAGCAGGCGCTGGCCGACATCGTCTTGAGTTGTGCGGATCATCTGCGCGGCAACGAACGATGCGTTCTCGATCGCTCGCACGAAGAAGGCGTCCATCAGATGCGGGTCGCGGTCCGGCGGCTGCGATCTTGCGTCAGGCTCTATGAGCGATTCATCCCTGAAGAGCAGCACATCTATCTGTCGGGTGAGCTGAAATGGCTGATTGGCGAACTCGGCCCCGCCCGCGACTGGGACGTGTTCGCAGGCGAAGTCCTGTCGCAGGTGATCCGGGAGATGCCGGAGGAGGAGCGGCTCGACGCCCTGTCGCAGCGAGTGGAACAACAGCGGGACGAGGCGTACGTTCGCGCCCAGGCAGCCGTCGGCTCTCAGCGGTACGTGGGGCTGGTGCTGCTGCTGACTTCCTGGGCGGAAGGTCGAGGCTGGCGCGGGCCGGGAGAACGACAGCATCCGGCGGCCATGGTGAAGGCCTCGGGGGTCGCGCGCGACCTGCTGCATGGAATTTACGAGGGGCTCGCCGCCGCCGGATCGAACTTCGAAAACCTCGATCCCGAGGAACGCCACAAGGTTCGCATTCACCTGAAGCAGTTGCGGTATGCGACCGAGTTTTTCTCGACGCTTTATTCGAAGCGCAAGGTCACGCCTTACCTGTCCGCCATGAAATCTCTGCAGGACCAGCTCGGCGTCAGCAACGACGTTGAGGTTGCGCGGAAGTTGCTCAAACGAGCGGTGAAGGGCACCCGCGGCAAAGAGCGCGCCGACCTGTCCTATGCCGCAGGTCTTGTCATCGGTTGGCACAGTCACATTGGAGGCGATCGGGAGCGGGAGCTGGTTGCCGCCTGGCAGCACCTGGTCGTCCGCCCGCGCTACTGGGAGCCGGTCGCGGGTCCAACAGCGGGTGCAGCAGTTGATACAGGCGCGGCCGCCGTGGAGGCAGCGGAAACCGCTTCACAACCCGAGGCCTTGCCGGACAGTGGGGCGGCGCAACCGGCCTGAACCGCACGCCCGTCGGCTGCTCCGCCTGCAGAGTAATCGCCCTATCCCTTGCGACGGGGGGACCGCTAACGATCGAGGCAGAGGTCCAGTGTCGTCTGCCAGCCGGGGATCGAAACCCCGAAGGTGTCCAGCGCGCGGCGCGAATCGAGTGCGGAAAAGCCCGGTCGCAGGGCGGCTGCGGGAAATGCCGCGGAGGCTACGGCGCGCAGCCGGGGCGTGGAGCGTCCGTGCGCGGCATGGTGCGCAAAGACGGCGGCCGCAAAGTTGAAGCGGGAACACCAGCTCTCGCCGGCCAGGTGATAGGTGCCCTCGCTCGCCGCCAAGGCGTCGGTTCCCCCCCGTGCCCACCCGGCGGCCAGAATCTGCGCAGTCGCATCGGCGAGGGACGGCGCCCAGGTCGGGCAACTTTCCTCGTCCTCAACGATCGCCAGCTCGTCGCCCTCGATATCGAGCCGCAGCAGGGCGCCGAGAAAGCCGCGCGCGGTCTTGCTATAGACCCAGCTCGTACGCAGGATCAGATGGGCAACGCCTGTTGCCCGGATCGCCTGTTCGCCCGCGAGCTTGCTGCGCCCGTAGACCCCAAGCGGCTCCGTCGGGTCAGCCTCGTGAAACGGGCGCGGCCGTCCGTTCGCGTCCCGATAACCCGTCTGTCCGAACACATAGTCGGTCGAGAAATGAACGAGGGCGGCATCCAGGCTCTTTGCCTCCTCGGCGAGCACGCCGGGAGCCACGGCATTGACCGCCATCGCGATGTCCGGCTCCCCCTCCGCCCGATCGACGGCGTTGGAGGCGGCCGCATTGACGATCAAAGAAGGCCTGAGCGCACGGACCAGACGGGAAGCCGCCGACGGATCGGCAAGATCCGCATCCCGGCGCCTCACCGCCGTCACCGGTGCCAGCGTCGATAAGCTCCGCCGCAGCTCCCGTCCGGTCTGGCCGTCGGCGCCGAACAGCAGAATCGGCCCCGCGTGTCGCGATGAGGACATGCGACTCATCGGCGACGAACGGGCAGGCCGGCGAAATTCACCGATTCTGCTCTCATTGTCGGGGACGTGATGGCGCGACACCGCATCGGGGGATCATACGTCAGGCTGGTCTTCTGTCGATAATCCACTAGCCTTCCTCTATCGCCGCGGGAAAATCCCCGATGCATCCCTTAGCTTCTGTGCCCTAAGCTGGCTGGCCCCCTCAAACTGTCCGGGACATTTTTGATGCGCCGCATGGCCTGCTCCGCCGCTCCCCCCCGCCTCTGGCTCGTGATCGGGGAAAAGGTCGGAGACAATGCTCAGGTTGAGGTTGTCGCCGACGCTCTCGGCTGGCCGGCAGAGCGCAAGGTCATGCGCTTCCTTCCCCAGTTTCAGACAGGCAAGCCACCGTTCAGGCCCTCGCTCTATCACATCGACAAGGCCGCTTCGGACGAGCTCCAGCCACCGTGGCCGGATCTGGTGCTGACCGTTGGCCGGAGGCCATCCATGGCGGCGATGTGGATCAGGGAGCAGTCGGGAGGGCGCACGAAGGTGGTGATCATCGGCCGGCCTCGGCGTCTGTTGCGTGACTTCGACCTGGTGCTCGCGACGCCACAGTACCGGCTGCCCGAGCGGGATAATATCGTTCGCCTGTCTCTGCCGCTGATGCGGGTTGACCCGGCCCGGGTCGCAGCGGCTTCCGTGGGCTGGGAGGAGCGATTGTCGGATCTGTCGCGGCCGCTCACCGCGGTGCTGGTGGGTGGGCCGACGAAGCCGTTCGTCTTCGATGCGGCGACGGCTCGGGCTTTTCTGGCCGCGTTGCACGCGACGACAGAGGGGGCGGGCTCTCTCTTTGTGACCACCAGCCGGCGGACGCCCGATGAGGTCACTGCGGCGCTGGAGGATGCCCTGCCGGCCGGCAGCAGACTGTACCGTTGGACACCCGACGCCCGCGACAATCCCTATCTGGCGCTCCTCGGGCTGGCCGACCGGTTCGTCGTCACCGGCGACAGCGTCTCGATGCTGGTTGAGGTCGCGCGTCTGCGCAAGCCGCTGGCCATCTTTCCCTTGCCGGTGGAACCGGGCGTCTGGCCGGTGATGAAAAAGCGGCTGGCCGACGTTTTTCAGCCGCGGGCGGACGAGCCCGGCCGCGGTGGAGCGTTGGCCCGCCTGGGCGACATGCTGTACGACATAGGGGTCGTGGGCTATTCGCGGGAGTTTGAAGCAGTTCACCGGACGCTGATCGACTCGGGCCTTGCGGTGTCGCTCGGCGAATCCTTTCCAAGCACCGCATCAGATGTGCCGGACGACCTGCCGAAGGTTGCGCAGCGTATAGCAGCCTTGTTCACGCCGAAGTGAGGTTGACTTGCCGCTCGCCTTGCCTTCTGCTACATCGGTAGTATTGGAATGGCTGAAAATCAGTGGATGCCGCTCGTGAAACCGACCGTGTTTATTCAAACCAACCATAAGCAGATCGTTGGCGCTCTGGTCGCCGAGTACTCGTTGCGGCGGAATTCGAAAAGTCCTGACGCCTTCGATGTCCGCATCATGCACACCAAGGACTTTCCGTTTCTTTGGGAGCGGGAGGGGCAGGAGTACCTGCGCGACGGCGTTACGCGTCAATGGCATATGGAAGACCTTCAGTCGTTCACGCCCACCCGCTTTTTGCCGCCGCAACTGATGGGATATGAGGGGCGCGCGGTCGTCATCGATCCGGATGTGTTCGCGGTCGGCGACGTGTTCGAACTGCTGTCCCGCGACATGAAAGGGGCCGCAATCATGGCCCGGCCCCGCTCCGGCTACAAGGAGAAGAAGGGCGTGATGGCAACGAGCGTCATGCTCTTGGACTGTGCCAAGCTATCGCATTGGAACGTGGAGCGGGATTTCGCGGCGCTGTTCCAGAAGACCCGTGATTACGCCAAGTGGATCGGCCTGCTCTATGAGACACGGGAGTCGATCGGCATCCTTGAGAACGAGTGGAATGACCTCGATAAACTCACGGCGGCGACGAAGATGGTCCATATGACCAAGCGCAAGACGCAGCCATGGAAAACCGGTCTGCCGGTGGACTTCATGCCGCCGGAAAAGCCGTCGGGCTTTGTCGTTCTGGGCTGGATCAACCAGTTCCGTCGCCGGGTGTTCGGCGACTATGCTTTTCTCGGAAACTACGCACCCCATCCCGATCCCAATCAGGAGCGGTTTTTCTTTGGCCTGCTGCGGGAGTGCGTGGAGAAAGGGATCGTGACCGAGGCCCTGCTGCGCGACGAAATGAAGCAAAATCACGTCCGCCACGACGCCTTCGAGGTCCTTCAGAAGACCATTCCGTTGGCTGCCTGAAGATAACTGCCGGCCGTCCCCGTCGGCGGCCGGTAGATCACGACACGGAACCGGCCGGCTCTTGGCATGCTCAATGCTGCCGGCGTCGGACATCCTCGCAGGGGACGCCCGGCAGGAGCCCGGGAAGAGGCGCTACGCACGACGCTCTGATTCCACAGGTAGGCCCGACCGCGGGGTGTTCGTGTTCGGCACGGCGGGAGGCGGCCGCGCCGCCTCCCTAATGCCCGGATGGGCCGGTCAGCCTTCGTACTTGTGGAAGCCGCGGCCGCTCTTGCGGCCGAGGTAGCCGGCATCGACCATCTGCTTGAGCAGCGGGCTCGGGCGGTACTTGGAATCCTCAAACCCCTGGTAGAGAGTCTCCATGACGTTCAGCGTGACGTCGAGGCCGATCAGGTCGGCGAGTGCCAGCGGGCCGATCGGGTGGTTGGCGCCGAGTTTCATCACGTCGTCGATGTCGTCCGGACCGGCGAGGCCCTCGTACAGGCAGTTGATCGCCTCGTTGATCATCGGGATCAGCACCCGGTTGACGACGAAGCCGTAAGAGTCCTTCACCAGGTGCGGCGTCTTGCCGACCTTGCGGCTGGCCTCCAGCACCGCCTCGCAGGTCGCGTCGTCGGTTTGCAGCGCGCGGATCACCTCGATCAACTGCATCACCGGCACCGGATTGAAGAAGTGCATGCCGATCACTTTATTCGGCCGCTTGGTGGCGGCAGCAATCTTGGTCACCGAGATCGACGAGGTATTGGTGGCGAGGATGGCGTCCGCCTTGCAGACGTCGTCCAGTTCCTTGAACAGCTTGGTCTTGAGATCGACGTTCTCGAGCGCCGCCTCGACGATCAGGTCGCAATCTCCGAGCGGGGCGATGTCGACCGCGCCCGTGACCCGCGCCAGAGCGGCGTCCTTGGCCTCACCCGAGATCTTGTTGCGCGCCGCCATGCGTTCCAGGCTCTTGCGGATCGTTGACATGCCGCGATCAACGAATTCCTGCTTGATGTCCCGCATGACGACGTCGTAACCGGAGGTTGCGAACGCCTGTGCGATGCCGTTGCCCATAGTGCCGGCGCCGACCACACCGACTTTGTGAATTTCCATCTCTTCCTCCCCTACGGCCATTCAATTGACTGCTGGTGGATGTCTTTGCCGTTGGCCGCCGGCGCGTTGACCGGGCGCCGGCATCATCTTGCACGGCGCATCGGGATGTGAAAGGAGAAATCTTTGTAGCATGGTGACGGCCGGCCGGCGCGCGACCGCCAGGGAGGGACGCGAGCCGCCCATCCGGTAGGGTCATTGCCGTGGTGAGTAGGGACGAGAAGCTGTTATGGCGCAAACGGAAGAGGCGCATCTGCGCGAGTGGATTGGCAGGACGGAGACCGCGACCGATCGGCTCGATACCGACCGGGTGGTTGCGCTGCAGGCAGCACTCGATCGACCGGAGCCGCGCTTGCGTCCGGGAGACTGGCTGCCGCTGCTGCGGCACTGGCTCTATTTCTGGGTGATCGTTCCCCGCGCAGGCCTGGGCCGGGATGGGCATCCCGCGCTCGGCGGGTTCCTGCCGCCGGTCGGCACGGCGCGGCGGATGTGGGCGGGCAGCCGCGTCCGCTTTCCCGGCCGGCTGCGGCTCGGCGAGGAGGTCGAACGGACCTCGACAATCCTCGATGTGGTGGTGAAGGCAGGGCGGAGCGGGCGCCTGGTCTTCGTGACCGTTCGTCACGAAATTGCCGGCGCCGAGGGTCTGGCCGTTATCGACGAGCACGACATCGTCTATCGCGAGGACCGTGGCGCGGGCGCGTCCGGGCGCGGCGGCGAGCCGGCGCCCACCGATGCACCCCATGTGGAGCGTGTGATCGCCGACAGCACCCTGCTGTTTCGCTATTCGGCGCTGACTTTCAATGGCCACCGCATTCATTACGACCGCGACTATGCCACCACGGTCGAGGGCTACCGGGGGCTGGTGGTGCATGGGCCGCTACTGGCGACGCTGATGATGGACCTCGCCGTTCGATCCTCTCCGGACCGGCCGGTCTCGGGCTTCGAGTTCCGGGGCCATCGGCCGATTATGGACGCCGAGCCATTCACCGTGTGTGCGTCTCCGCGGAACGACGGCGGTCGCGACCTGTGGATTGCCGACCATGAAGGCATGCTGGCGATGAAGGGCAGCGCCGTTTTCGCTGAGCAAGACAATTGACCGCCGACATGGGTCGGGGGCCTTCCATGTCGATCGAAGTGCGTTTGGCAAGGGTGTCTGGCGGGTGCGACGCCGCGGAGGCATCGCCGCGACATAAATGCAGCGGCTCAGCTTGCAATCGGCACGGCGGCGGGTAGCATTACGAATGCCAGACGGCCGGATGGCCGCCTTCGTCGTAGCCGGCGGGGGAGGAAAGTCCGGGCTCCACGGAAGCACGGTGCCGGGTAACGCCCGGCGGGGGCGACCCCAGGGAAAGTGCCACAGAAAGCAAACCGCCGGCCGGGACTTCGCGTCTGCCGGCAAGGGCGAAAGGGTGCGGTAAGAGCGCACCGCGTTCCCGGCAACGGGGACGGCACGGTAAACCCCACCGGGAGCAAGACCAAGTAGGGACGGTATGCCGGCCCGCCGCCTTCGGGCGGATGTGCCGGCGGGCGGGTTTCCGCGTCGCCGTCCGGGTCGGTCGCGCGAGGCGCCCGGTAACGGGCGTCCCAGATGAATGGCCATCGCCCGCTCCGGCGGGAACAGAACCCGGCTTACAGGCCGTCTGGCCCATTGCCGCCACCGGTGGGAGCGGCGGCCGGATGGCGCATCCCATCGTGGCGCTGGGATGCGCCCCTATGAACATAACAAGAACATGCGGTGCCGAGGATTCACTTGCTCCCGGCATCCACCGGGTTTGATTCGCAAATCCTGTAAGCGCAGAGCGACCCACACCCGCATGTAGTGGGGTTTGCTGCAATTGCTGCATCACTTGCCGAATCGTCGCGAATCTTTTCCTCCCTGTGGATAAGCACTTGCTAACCCACCTGAGTCCAGCATGTCCCATTGACGACCATTGCTGCCCATGATATCCCATTACTCATCACTTCGGCCGGGCAGGTGGGGCCGGGCGCCATCAGCCGCCGAAAGACGCAAAACCGTGACGCTAAAGCCGGGGCTTTACCGCGGGAGCCGCAATGCCGTTATTGGTCGGCCAGCACACCAACAAAATCGACCGCAAGGGGCGAGTGTCTGTGCCGAAGCAATACCGCGACTACTACCAGGCAAAGGGCGGCTACTCGGGCATCTATGTTTATCCTTCGCCAAAGCTGGCGGCGATCGAAGGGTGCGACGAACAGTTCATGGAGCGGGTCACTGCAAGCCTTGATGACCTGGCGCTGTTCTCAGACGAGCAGCACGACCTGGCCACGGTTATTCTCGGCAGCGCCCACGCCCTGCCGTTCGATCCGGAAGGCCGTATCGTGCTGCCGCAGGCCCTCGTCGAGCACGCGGGACTGGACGGGGAAGCCCGGTTCGTCGGGCTCGGCAACACCTTCCAGATTTGGAATCCGGCCATCTACGACAAGCGCCATGCCGAGGCCTTTGGCCGGCTGCGCGAACGCGGGGCGACCCTGCCGTTGCGCCGCGGGCCGGAGACGCCGCGATGACCGCGCCGACCGGTCCGACCGGTCCGGGCGCACACGCTCCGGTGATGCTGGCGGAAGTGCTGGACGCCCTGGCGCCTCGCGCCGGATGTCTCTACGTCGATGCCACCTTCGGCGTCGGGGGCTACGCCACGGCGGTGCTTGAGGCCGCCGCTTGCCGGGTGCTCGGCATCGACCGCGATCCCGAAGCCAACCGACGGGCGCAGACGCTTGTCGGCCGCTATGCCGGCCGTCTGGCGGTGGCGCATGGCCGCTTCGCCGACCTGCCGGAGATTGCCGCGGCGCGCGAAATCGGAGCTATCGACGGTATCGCGTTCGATCTGGGCGTTTCCTCGCCGCAACTGGATACGCCAGAGCGCGGCTTCTCGTTCCGCTTCGACGGCCCGCTGGATATGCGCATGGACAGCAGCGGCGGAGCCACCGCGGCCGATGCGGTCAACAGGCTTCCGGAAGAAGACCTGGCCGACCTGATCTGGCGGTTCGGCGAGGAACGGTTCGCCAGGCGCATTGCCCGGGCGATTGTGCGGGCGCGCTCGGCGCTCCCGATCGAGCGGACACGCCAATTGGCGGACATCGTTCGTTCGGTGTTACCCCGCGCCGCCGACGGCATCGATCCGGCGACTCGGACCTTCCAGGCGCTGCGAATTCAGGTGAACGACGAACTGGGCGAGCTTGAGCGCGGCCTGCTGGCGGCCGAGGCGATGCTGGTGCCGGGCGGCCGGCTGGTTGTCGTCGCGTTCCATTCGCTGGAGGACCGGGTGGTCAAGAGCTTCCTGCGACACCGCAGCGGCGGCGATCCGCACGGTTCCCGCCACCTTCCGACGCCGGCGCATCGCGAGCCGCCGGCCACCTTCCGGTTGCTGACGCGCCGCCCGCTGCGGCCGTCGTCGCGCGAGGTGGCGACAAACCCGCGGGCGCGCTCAGCCCGGCTGCGTGCCGCCGAGCGGCTCGCCGCACCGCCAACGGATACAGCCCACGCCAAGAGGAGAGCAGCATGACAGGCTGGTCGACGTTCGTAAGGCAGGCCACGGTCCTGTGCATGCTATTGGCGGGAGCGCTGGGCGTGGTGCTGCTCACTGTCACCCATCAGGTGCAGGGGCTGGAAGAGGACCTTGTCAGCCTGCGCCACGAGGTTGCCACCGAGCAGCAGAAGGCGCACGTGCTGCAGGCAGAGTTCAGCCTGCTCGTCGAGCCGGAGCGTCTGCGCCGGTTGGCGAGCGCCCATTTGGGCTTAGTCCCGGTCGAGCCGGTGCAACTGGGCACCTTCGCGACGCTGGATGAGGTGTCCTCGCTGATCCCAGGTGGCGGGGCCACCGTCTCGGCGCATGCGCCGGCCGGCCGCACCAATCCCGGCAGGGAGCATCACCGATGAACGTCGAACCAACGGATCCAAGCATGGCGCACCAGCCCGCTGCCACCCGTCGCCTCGTCGGTGTCTCCCATCGGGCGCTTGAGACCGCGCGCAACCGGCTGCTCGGTTGTGGCGTGATCTTCGTGCTGGCATTCCTGGTGATGGCGGCCCGGCTTGTGGACCTGACCGTCCTTGGCGGCACTCCCGAGCGCCGGGCGGTGGCGGCACTGGCTGGTGGCAATTCGACTGTGCGTGCCGACATTTTCGACCGCAACGGCGTGCTGCTGGCGACCAGTCTCCCGGCTGCCTCGATCTATGCCGACCCGAAGGAAATCCTTGACCCCGACGAGGCAGTGGACAACTTGCGGCAGGTCTTCCCCGACCTTGACCGCGCGGTGATCCGCGCCCGCCTGGCTAGTCCCTCGCGTTTCGTCTGGGTGCGGCGGGGCATCACACCCGAGCAGAAGCAGCGGGTCAACGCTCTGGGCATTCCCGGCATCAGCTTCGTTGATGAACGGCGGCGCGTCTATCCGCAGGGGCGGGTCGTGGCCCATGTCGTTGGTCTTACCGATATTGACGGCCATGGGCTTGCCGGTATCGAGCAAAGCTACAACCGGACGCTTGCCTCGGGCGGCGAGCTGCACCTAAGCCTGGATGTTCGCGTCCAGCATATCCTGCGCCGGGAGTTGCTGGTGGCGCAGCGGCAGTTCAGCGCACTAGGCGCGGCGGGACTGGTGCTGGACGTCGCGACCGGAGAGGTGGTCGGCCTGGTTTCGCTGCCCGACTTCGATCCGAATGAGCCGGTGCTCGATTCGGAAGATGAAGCGCGGTTCAACCGCGTTACCCAGGGCGTCTACGAGATGGGCTCGACGATGAAGCTGTTCACAGTCGCGATGGCGCTCGACAGCGGCACGACCACCCTCGCCGGGGGATATGACGCCAGCCGTCCGCTGCACATTTCGCGGTTCACCATCAGCGACTACCACGCGAAAAATCGCTGGCTGTCGACCAGGGAAATCCTGGTGCACTCGTCGAACATCGGCTCGGCCCTGATGGCGATGGATGTGGGCACCACCCTGCAACGGCAGTACCTGGCCCGTTTCGGAATGCTGCACAAGTCGCCGATCAATCTGCCGGAGGTTGGTGCGCCGCTGGTTCCCAATCCGTGGCGCGAAGTAAATACGATGACGATTGCCTTTGGCCACGGCCTTGCCATCACACCCCTGCAGCTGGCCAGCGGCGTGGCGGCGCTGGTGAATGGGGGGACGCTGCACCCGCCCCGTCTCGTGTCGGATGACGACCGGGGCGGGGAAGTGATCCAGGCAAGCCTGCAGGAGCCGGGCGCGGCCCCCGCGGGTGGGCAGCAGGTCCTTTCGGGACGAACGTCAAAGCAGATGCGTGACCTGATGCGCGACGTCGTGCTGCACGGCACCGGCACCAAGGCCGATGTCCCCGGTTACAAGGTGGGAGGCAAGACCGGCACCGCGGAAAAGCTTGTGCACGGCCGGTACGTCCAGAATGCCCGGATTTCCTCTTTCGTCGGCGCGTTCCCGATCAACGCGCCACGCTACGTGGTCCTCGCCATGCTGGACGAGCCGAAGGGCAATCGATCGACGGCAAATTATGCCACCGGCGGCTGGGTCGCAGCACCCGTGGTCGCCCGGCTGGTTCAGCATATGGCACCGCTGCTCGGCATCCCGCCGGTGCCCGATGATGAATTGCCGGACGGGGTCCGCCGAGCCAAAACCTCCCAGCCGCAGACCTTCCCTCAGCAGCCGCGCCAGCCGATCGAGGCGGTCAAGCCGCCTGGCGCAAAGAAGCGGGAAAAGCAACTTGCGGCTAACTGACCTCCTGGCAGGGACTGACTTTGGATTGAACTGCGTCGATATCGCCGGCGTCGAGATCACCGGGCTCACCGCCGACTCGCGGCAGGTGCAGCCCGGTTTTCTGTTCGCGGCGTTGACCGGCAGTCGGGCCGACGGCCGCGACTATATCGGCGACGCCGTCGCGCGTGGCGCGGCCGCGGTGCTGACCACCCCCGACACTGTAAAGGAAATCGCGAGCGCGGCGCCCGACGGCCGGCCGCTGGTGATTCTCCACGACGCCAACCCGCACCGTCGGTTCGCGCTGATGGCTGCCAGGTACTTCGGTCGACAACCGACAACCGTCGCGGCGGTCACCGGCACCAACGGCAAGACCTCGGTGGTCTGGTTTCTGCGCCAGATTTGGGCCGCGCTCGGCCACCCCGCCGCTTCGCTGGGCACGCTGGGGGTCACCGCTCCGGGTTTCGTCCGGCCCGGCAGTCTGACCACGCCCGATCCGGTCAGCCTGTACCGGACCCTCGCAGAACTCGCCGACCAACAGGTGCAGCGGCTGGCCATGGAAGCGTCGAGCCATGGCTTGCACCAGTACCGGCTCGATGGCGTGCGCATCGCCGCCGCGGCGTTCACCAACCTCAGCCGCGATCACCTTGATTATCACGGCTCCATGGAGGCCTACCTTGCCGCCAAGCTTCGTCTGTTTGCGGAACTGGTCGACGCCGACGGGGCGGCGGTCATCTGTGCCGACGCCGGGCAGGCCGACCGGGTGCGGCAGGTTGCGGAGGCGCGCCGGCTTCGTGTCATCACCTATGGGCTGAAAGGCCGGGACCTGCGCATTGACGCCGCCCTTCCCGAAGCGGACGGACAGCGGCTGACACTCGCGGTCGAAGGGCGGCGACGTGAGGTCGATTTTCCTCTCGCGGGCGATTTCCAGGTGCTCAACGCCCTTGCCGCCGCGGGCCTCGCGATGGCGACCGGGGGCGACCCGGAGTCCATCCTGGATGCGCTGGCCCGGCTGCAGTCCGTTCCCGGGCGGCTGGAGAGGGCCGCCCGCGTTTCGGGAGCTTCCGTTTTTGTGGATTACGCCCACACCCCGGACGCGCTCGCGGTAGCGCTCCGGGCGCTGCGACCGCTGGTGGCGCGGCAACTCGTCGTGGTCTTCGGCTGCGGCGGCGATCGCGATGCCGGCAAGCGGCCGGTCATGGGGCACGTCGCGGGCACGGAGGCGGATCAGGTGTTGATTACCGACGACAATCCGCGCACCGAAAATGCGGCCTCGATCCGTCGGGCCATTTTGGCAGCTTGTCCCGGTGCCCGAGAAATCGGCGACCGCCGCGAGGCCATCTTTCAGGCCGTCTCGGCACTTCGGCCGGGCGACGTGCTGCTAGTCGCCGGCAAGGGGCATGAAACGGGACAGGTCGTCGGACCGGCCGTGCTGCCGTTCGATGATGCCGCTGTGGTGCGAGACGCCGTCCGGGATCTCCGGCCATGACCGAGGCACCTCCCTTGTGGACCGCCGAGACCGCAGCGGAAGCGACAGGTGGCCGCTTCCAGCGCCACTGGTCCGCCTTCGGCGTCTCCATCGATTCGCGATCGCTCGTGCCCGGCGACGTGTTCGTCGCGCTGCAGGGGCCGAACTTCGACGGCCAAGCCTTCGTGACCCAGGCACTGGACAGAGGGGCGGGGGCGGCGATCGTCTCCCGACACCCCGAGGGCGTGGGCGAGGATGCGCCGCTGCTGCTCGTCGGGGATACCTTCGAGGCGCTTCGGGCGCTGGGTCGCGCCGGCCGTTTGCGAACCGACGCCCGCATCGCGGGAATTACCGGCAGCGTCGGCAAGACAGGCGTCAAGGAGGCGCTCGCGCTGGCGCTATCGCGTCAAGGGGCCACCCATTTCAGCGTCGGCAGCTTCAACAATCACTGGGGCGTGCCGCTTAGCCTCGCCCGGATGCCACGGTCGTCGGCGTTTGCCATCTTCGAGATGGGCATGAACCACCCCGGCGAAATCACGCCGCTGACCACCCTCGTCCGCCCGCACGTCGCGGCCATTACTACGGTGGAGCCGGTGCACCTCCAAAATTTCGGCTCGGCCGGGGATATCGCCGATGCGAAGGCGGAAATATTCGCCGGGCTGGAACCCGGGGGGATGGCTGTCCTCAACCGCGATAATGCCCATTTCGATCGCCTGGTGCGGAAAGCAGGAGACGCGGGGGTGAGTTGCTTCCTCTCGTTCGGGCGCGACCGCGCTGCCGATGCGCGGCTGATCGCAGCCGATCAGGGCGAGCGCGGCTCCCGGATCGAGGCGGACGTACTCGGCACGCGCCTGTCCTTCTTCGTCGGCGTTCCCGGCAGCCACTGGGTCACCAATGTCCTGTGTGTTCTGTCGTGTGCCGCGGCATTGGGTGCCGATGTCCGCGCCGCCGCCGCCGCGCTGGCCGACCTGCAACCGCCCAGGGGCAGGGGGCTGCGGGCGCGGGTACGTCTTGAAAACGGTGAGTTCGAGTTGATCGACGACAGCTACAACGCCAGCCCGCCGTCGATGCGGGCGTCCTTCGAGGTCCTGGGTCGCAGCCGCCCCGGGGTGGGAGGCCGGCGCATCGCCGTACTGGGCGACATGCTGGAGTTGGGCGCGTCGTCGGCGTCCCTGCACGCCGCTCTCGCCGCGGCAGTGGTGGAGAATGGCATCGACCTGGTGTTTACCGCCGGGCCGATGTCGGCGTACCTGCGCGAGGCACTGCCCGCGGCCCTGCGTGCCGACCATGCCGCCGACTCCGCGGCTTTGGCGCCGCTGGTCGCCGCGGCGGTCCAGGCGGGGGACGTTGTCGCTGTCAAAGGGTCGGCCGGCAGCCGCATGCGGCTCGTCGTCGATGCGGTGCTGGCGCTGGATCGGGGCGGCGGCGCCAGTCCGACGGCCGGCGGCACGGTGCACGCTACCGCTGCGTCGAGGGGGTGCTGACAGCATGCTCTATCACCTGCTGGTGCCGCTCGCCGATACCTTCTCGCCCCTTAATGTGTTTCGCTACATCACGTTTCGTTCCGGCGGGGCGCTTCTCACCGCGCTGCTGATCAGCTTCATCTTCGGCCCGAGACTGATCGCCCTGCTGCGGTCGCGACAGCACGGCGGCCAGCCGATCCGCAGCGACGGGCCGGAGAGCCACCTGCTGACAAAGCGCGGCACCCCCACGATGGGCGGCTTTCTCATCCTGCTGGCCCTGACGGTCTCGACGCTGTTGTGGGTCGATCTCACCAACGGCTTCGTTTGGGCCTCGCTGGTTGTCACCATTTCCTATGGCGCCATTGGGTTCCTCGACGACTATCGCAAGGTAGTCCACCGCAACAGCCGCGGATTGCCCGGCCGCGCCAAGCTGTTCCTGCAGGTGATCATCGCCGGATCGGCGGCCCTGTGGATCAGCCAGCTCACGCCGGCGGGACTGCAATATCAGTTGGCCGTCCCCTTCTTCAAAAACCTGCTGATCAACCTGGGCTTCGTCTACATCCTGCTGTCGGTGGGCGTCATCGTCGGTTCGTCCAACGCAGTCAACCTGACCGACGGGCTCGACGGGCTGGCAATCGTCCCGGCGATGATTGCCGCGGGGGTGTTTGCCCTGGTCGCCTACCTGGTCGGCAACACCGTCTTCGCCAACTACCTGCAGATCCACTACGTGCCGGGCACCGGCGAGCTTGCCGTGTTCTGCGGAGCGTTGATCGGCGCCGGCCTGGGCTTTCTTTGGTTCAACGCTCCACCGGCCCGCGTGTTCATGGGCGACACCGGATCGCTGTCGCTCGGCGGCGCCCTGGGAGCGATCAGCGTCGCGACCAAGCACGAGCTGGTGCTGGCAATCGTCGGCGGGCTTTTCGTCCTGGAAACCGTCTCGGTGATCGTCCAGGTGGCGTCGTTCAAGCTGACCGGCCGCCGGGTGTTCCGGATGGCGCCGCTCCACCATCACTTCGAGAAGAAGGGCTGGAAAGAGCCGACGATCGTCATCCGCTTCTGGATCGTCGCCGCAATCCTGGCGCTCGTTGGCCTGTCGACGCTGAAGTTACGCTGAGGAGGCTTCGCATGATCGCTCTGGACGGCCTGCCGAATCGACCCTGGGCAGTGCTTGGACTGGGCGCGAGCGGGCGCGCCGCAGCGGTGGCGTTGCTCGCAGCCGGCCGTACCGTCTGGGCCTGGGACGACAGCGAGGGCGCACGCGCTGTCGCTGCTGCCGCCGGAATTCCCCTGGTCGACCTCGCCGGAAAGGACCTCCGCGAATCAACGGCACTGGTTCTCAGTCCGGGCATTCCGCACACCCATCCCGCACCCCATCCGGTGGCCGCCAAAGCACGTGCGGCGGGCGTCGAGATTATCGGCGATGTTGAGCTTTTGTTCCGGGCGCACCCCCGCGCAGGCTACGTCGGAATCACCGGCACCAACGGTAAATCGACAACCACCGCCTTGATTGGCCACATCTTCGCGTCAGGCGGGTGGGACGTGCGGGTGGGCGGCAACCTGGGACCCCCGGTCCTCGGCTTCGAACCCCTGGACACAAAAACTATTTGTGTTTTGGAGATGTCGTCATATCAGTTGGAGCTAACGCCAAGTCTAGTGTTTGATATGGCCGTGCTACTCAACATATCGCCTGACCACCTGGGCCGCCATGGCGGCATCGACGGCTACATCGCCGCCAAGCGGCGCATCTTTGCCGATGCGCCAGCGGGAGCCACGGCCATCGTCGGCGTCGATGACGAGCATTGCCGGGCCCTCTGCACAGAGCTCAGCCAGGGCGCCCGCCACCGCGTGCTGGTCATTTCCGGACACCGCCGGGTCGCCGGCGGTGTCTTTGTCAGCGATGGCCTGCTGTGGGACGCGATCAGCGGCGAGCCAAAGCCGATTCTCGACCTGCGCCAAGCGCGGGCCCTCCCCGGCGAGCACAATGGGCAGAATGCCGCCGCAGCTTACGCGGTCGCTTCCGCGATGGGGGTGCCGGTCCACACAGCGAGTGAGGCAATCCTGAATTTTCCCGGCTTGGCGCACCGGCAGGAGCGGATCGCCGTGGTCGATCAGGTGACTTACGTCAACGACTCCAAGGCCACCAACGGGGATGCCGCAGCCCGAGCGCTGGCCAGCTACGATCGGATCTACTGGATCGCCGGCGGTCGGCCGAAAGAAGACGGCCTGAGTGCCACGCTGCCCTGGCTCGCTCGCGTCCGGTGTGTGTTCCTTATCGGTGAGGCCGAGGCCGCATTCGCGCGCGAGCTGGATGGCAAGGTGCCCTCCGTTTGCTGCGGAACCCTGGCGGCGGCGTTTGCAGCAGCGCGGGAGGCGGCCGCCGCTGACATGGCGAACGATCCGGTCGTTCTGCTCTCTCCCGCCTGTGCCTCCTTCGACCAGTTCCGCAGCTTTGAAGCACGCGGCGATGCCTTCCGCGCAATGGTTCGGGAGATTGCGCGATGAGCCTGACCTTCTCCCGCACGGATACGAGCCTGCTCGCGCGGTGGTGGTGGACCGTCGACCGCTGGACGGTGGCGGCAATCATCCTCATTGCCGGCCTGGGCATTGTCCTGACGATGGCCGCCTCGCCGCCGGTCGCGGAACGGATCGGCCTCGATCCGTTCTACTTCGCGCGTCGCCAGGCGGCCTACCTGCCAGCCGCGATCATCGTCATGCTGATGACGTCGCTGTTGTCGCCCCAGGGCGTGAAGCGCTGCGGCCTGATCCTGCTCCTGGTGGCGTTTGTCGCCACCGTCGCCACACTGTTTTTCGGTGCAGAGGTGAAGGGCGCTCGGCGCTGGCTCTACATCGCGGGCGTTTCGATTCAGCCCTCCGAGTTCCTCAAGCCCGCCTTTGCGGTTGTCTGCGCCGCGCTGATCGCCAACAGCCGCGGCCGTGAGCAGATTGCCGGCTATCCGCTGTCCGCGCTGCTGCTGTGCGCCGCCGCCGGAGTGCTTCTGCTGCAGCCGGACGTCGGAACGACGCTGCTGCTGGTGGGCGTGTGGTGTCTGCAGATCTTTCTCGCAGGCTGCCCGCTGGCGCTGATTGCCTTGCTCGGACTGCTGTTCGCGAGTGTCGGGATCGGCGCGTACTTCATGTTCGACCACGTGCACCAGCGGGTCGATCAGTTTCTCGATCCGGCAAGCGGCGAAGGCTACCAGGTGAAGCGCGCAATGGAGGCCTTCCAGAGCGGCGGGCTGTTCGGTCGTGGGCCTGGCGAGGGCCACGTCAAGGCGGTTCTGCCGGACGCGCACGCCGACTTCATCTTCGCCGTCGCCGGCGAAGAATTCGGCCTGCTGCTGTGCCTGCTGCTGGTCGGACTGTTCGGCTTCGTCGTCCTGCGCGGATTGATCCGCGCGTTCAAGGACACCGACCTGTTCGTGCTTCTGGCTGGCGGCGCGCTGCTGTCGCTGTTCGGCGCCCAGGCGCTGATGAACATGGCGTCCACCATGCACCTGATCCCGCCGAAGGGGATCACCTTGCCGTTCATCTCCTACGGCGGCTCAGCCACCATCGCGCTGGCCTGGGGCATGGGCATGGTGCTGGCCCTGACACGCAACCGGCCGGACCCGGGAGGACGCCAATGAGCCCCGCTCGCGTTCGCATCGTCCTCGCGGCAGGTGGAACCGGCGGGCACGTCTTTCCGGCGGAAGCGCTGGCCTCGCAACTGCGCGAGCGGGGGATGGAGCCGGTGCTGTTCACCGACCGGCGGGGCGTTTCCTTCGGCGGCGACATCCAGGTGCGGCGAATCCGCGGTGGGGGTCTTGCCGGGCAGTCGGCGTGGGGGCGGCTGAAGAGCCTCACCGAACTGGCCGCCGGACTGACGCAGGCGGCATGGGCGCTCCGCCTGCTCTCGCCCGGCGCGGTCGTCGGTTTCGGCAGCTATGCCTCGGTGCCCAGCGTCCTCGCGGCCAGCGTCCTTGGCATTCCGACCATTATTCATGAGCAGAACGCGCTGCTCGGCCGTGCCAATCGCCTGCTCGCCCGCCGCGCCGGCAGGATCGCGACGGCTTTCGAAACGGTCGCGGCCTTGCCCAAGGGCGTGGAGCACAAACTTGTCCGGACCGGGATGCCGGTTCGGCCGGCTTTCGCCCGCCTGCGCGAGCGGACCTATCAGCCGCCGGAAGGGACCGGCCCCATCAACCTGCTGATTCTCGGCGGCAGCCAGGGCGCGCGGATCTTCGGCGAGGTGGTGCCCGCGGCGATCGATCGGCTGAACGCGCGTCTGCGCTCGCGGCTAGTCATCAGCCAGCAGTGCCGTCCTGAATCGATGTCCGAGGTGGAGGACGCCTACCGTCGCATCGGTGTGGGCGCCGAACTGGCCAGCTTCTTCGACGACGTGCCCTCCAGGCTCGCTTCGGCGCACCTGCTGATCGCCCGCGCCGGTGCTTCAACCATTGCCGAGATCACGGCGCTCGGATGCCCGTCGGTGCTGGTGCCCTATCCCTTTGCGACGGACGATCATCAGGCGGCTAACGCCAGGGCGGTGACGGACGCCGGCGGCGGCTGGCTGATGCCCCAGGACACGCTGACTGCGGAAGGACTGGCATCGCGGCTTGAGGATCTGTTCCTCCGCCCAGCCCAGCTCGCCACGGCCGCGGCCGTGGCGCGGGTGGCCGGGTTCGACCGGGCGGCCGCCCGCCTCGCCGATCTGGTGCTTGAGGTGATCGGCGCGTCGCCTTCGGATACGGCCAATTACAGTGGGAGGCTTGCGGCATGAAAAGCATCCCGCTGGGGATCGGTCCAATTCATTTCGTTGGCATCGGCGGCATCGGCATGAGCGGAATCGCCGAGCTCATGCACAGTCTGGGCTACCGGGTACAGGGCAGCGACCGCTCCGACGGCGCCAACATCCGCCGGCTGCAGGCGAGGGGAATTCCCGTCGTCATCGGCCATGCCGAGGAGAATCTCGGCGAGGCGCAGGTCATCGTCATCTCGTCTGCGGTCAAGGCGGACAATCCGGAGGTGGTCGCCGCGCGCCGCTCGCTCATCCCGGTGGTGCGCCGCGCCGAGATGCTGGGCGAACTGATGCGCCTGAAGTGGTCGATCGCGGTGGGCGGAACGCACGGCAAGACCACGACGACCTCGCTGATCGCGCAGGTTCTCGACACCGCCGGGCTCGACCCGACCGTGGTCAACGGCGGCATCATCAATGCGTGGGGCTCGAACGCCCGCCATGGTTCGGGCGACTGGATGGTCGCCGAGGCGGACGAGTCCGACGGGACGATGGTGAAGCTGCCGGCGACGATCGCGGTCATCACCAACATCGACCCGGAACACCTCGATCATTACGGCACGTTCGACGCGCTGCGCGAGGCGTTCGTTGCCTTTGCCGCCAACATCCCGTTTTACGGCGTCGCGGCGGTGTGCATCGATCATCCCGAAGTGCAGGGAATTCTGCCGCGGCTTCTGGATCGCCGGATCGTCACCTACGGCTTCAGCCCACAGGCTGACGTGCGCGGAACGGACGTGCGGGCCAATGGCGAAGGCGTGCGTTTCTCGGCCGTGGTCAGCGATCGCAAGACTGGCAGCAGCCGGACTGTCCCGCAGCTGTTCCTGCCGATGTTCGGCCAGCATAACGTGCAGAATGCCCTGGCCGCCCTTGCCGTCGCGAGCGCCGTCGGCATCGACGATGCGACGATTGCCCGCGCTTTCGCCAGCTTCGGCGGCGTTAACCGCCGCTTTACCCGTTGCGGTGAAGTGGACGGAATCACCGTCATCGATGATTACGGCCATCACCCCGTGGAGATTGCGGCCGTGCTGGCCGCGGCTCGGACCGTCGGGCATGGCCAGGTGATCGCCGTCGTTCAGCCGCACCGGTACAGCCGGCTGGCGAGCCTGTTCGATGGCTTCTGCTCCTGCTTCAACGATGCCGATGCGGTGATTGTCGCCGATATCTACGCCGCCGGCGAGGAACCGATCGAAGGGATGACACGGGATGCGCTGGTCGACGGCCTGCGGACGCACGGCCATCGTCAGGTGATCCCGCTCGCCGAGCGCGACTCCCTGGCGCAGACCGTCTCCGATGTCGCCACGGCGGGGGACCTCGTGGTCTGCCTCGGCGCCGGCAACATCAGTCAGTGGGCGCACGCGCTGCCGCAGGAAATTGCCGAGTGGCGGCGGCGTTGCGCGGGGGCCGCGGCATGATGCCGGAACGCCGCGTCTCCGCGCACCTGATCGACCGGCTGCCGGCGGTGCGTGGCCGCTACCGCGAGGACGTGCCCCTGGCGCCGATCACCTGGTTCCGGGTCGGCGGTCCGGCGGAAGTGATGTTCCGCCCGGCCGACATCGAGGATCTCGCCACATTTCTCGCCGGCAAGCCCGCCGACGTCGCCGTCACGGTGCTCGGTGTCGGGTCCAACCTGCTGGTTCGGGACGGCGGCGTGTCGGGTGTCGTCGTCCGGTTGGGGCGCGCCTTTGCCGATCTTGTAGCGGACGGCGAAGCGATCCTCGCCGGGGCTGGCGCGCTGGACGCTAATGTTGCGCGGACTGCGCAGGACGCGGGGCTGGCGGGGCTGGAGTTTCTCTCGGGCATCCCGGGCACCGTCGGCGGGGCGGTGCGGATGAACGCCGGCGCCTATGGCAGCGAGATGAGAGATGTGCTCGTCGAAGCCGAGGCGATCGATGGCCGGGGCGGTCATCATCGCCTGGCGCCTGACGAAATGGGATTTGCCTACCGCCGCTGCGGCTTGCCGGAAGACTGGATTGTTGTTGCCGCGAAACTGCGCGGCGCTGCCGGGGACGGGGACGCAATCGCCCGGCGCATGGACGAGATCCGCACCGCACGCGAAAGCACGCAGCCGGTGCGCTCGCGGACCGGCGGCTCGACGTTTGCCAACCCGCCGCAAGCAAGGGCGTGGGAGCTGATCGAGCAGGCCGGCTGCCGGGGCCTCATTCGAGGCGGCGCGCAGGTGTCTCCCCAGCACTGCAACTTCCTGATCAACACCGGGACGGCGTCCGCCGCGGATCTGGAGGCGCTGGGCGAGGAGGTTCGCCGTCGCGTGCTGGCGGAAACCGGTGTCGTCCTTGAGTGGGAGATCCGCCGCATCGGCGTTCCACACGAGCAGGGCCTGCGGGAGGTGTCGCGATGAGCAGGCGTGTCGCCGTGCTGATGGGTGGCTGGTCGGCGGAGCGCGAGGTGTCGCTGGTCAGCGGCGCGGCCGTGACCGAGGGGCTGCGGCAGGCCGGCTACGACGTCCGCGCGATCGACGTCCTTCGCGAGCCGCGCCATTTGCTGGATCAGCTGACGCCTGCGCCGGAGGTGGTCTTCAACGCCCTGCACGGCCGTTGGGGCGAGGACGGAACAATCCAGGGGCTGCTCGACATCCTGTCCATTCCCTATACGCACTCCGGCCTGCTGGCGTCGGCCCTGGCGATGGACAAGCCGCAGGCCAAGCTCGTGTTCGAGCGGGCCGGCATCCCCGTGGCAGAACACGTCGTGGTCAGTCGGCGACAGCTCGCGGCTGGCGACCCGATACCGAGGCCGTTCGTGATCAAGCCGATGAACGAGGGCTCGAGCGTCGGCGTCCACATCGTTCGCAACGGCGCCAATCTCTGCACGCTCGACGACGATTGGCACTTCGGCGACCGGGTGATGATCGAACGCTTCATCCCGGGTCGCGAATTCACTGTCGCCGTCATGGGCGACCGGCCTTTGGCGGTGACGGAGATCTCCACCGACCGCGGCTTCTATGACTATGACGCCAAGTATGCGCCCGGAGGGTCGCGGCACGTCGTTCCGGCGCAGGTGGATCCGGGCGTGTATGCGGAAGCAATGCGCCTGGCGCTCGTCGCGCATCAGGCGCTCGGCTGCCGGGGCGTCTCGCGCGCGGATCTGCGCTGGGATGGCGAGCGGCTGTACATGTTGGAAGTGAATACCCAGCCGGGGATGACGCCGACGTCGCTGGTGCCGGAGCAGGCGGCTTCGGTCGGCATCTCCTTTCCGCAGCTGGTGGCGTGGATGGTCGAGCACGCGGAGTGCGATCGATGATGGCGTCGCGCCTCCGCGTCCAGCGCAAAAAAAGCCAGCCGCGCGCCCGCGTCGTTCCGCTATGGCGGTCCCGCCGCGCGCTCCCGGTCTGGAGCGCGGTTTTCGTCGTCGCCCTCATCGGCTCGATCTGGCTAGCGTGGGAGGCGAGGATGCCGCAGCGCCTCGCCGCCGACGCCGTACAGTCGATGATCGGCGCCTCCGCCCGAATGGGCTTTGTTGTCCGGGATGTCTTTGTCGTCGGCCGCGGGGAGACACCGAAGGCGACACTGCTGGACGCGCTGGACGTAAAGCGCGGCACTCCGATCCTTGCGGTCGACCTGGAGGAGGCGAGGCAGCGGGTGCAAGCCTTGCCATGGGTACGGGAGGCATCGGTTCGGCGCGTGCTGCCGGACAAGATCGTCATCGAGATCGTGGAACGGCGGCCGCTCGCCCTGTGGCAGCATGACAAGAAGTTCGCGCTGATCGACGAGGCAGGGGAGGTGATTCTTCGCGACGAGGTGGGGCCGTTCGGCGGGCTCATGGTCGTGGTGGGGGAGGATGCGCCCGCCAATGCAACGGCGCTGGTGCAGATGCTGGCCAGTGAGCCTGAGCTCATGATCCGTGTCAAAGCGGCAGTGCGGGTCGGCGGCCGCCGCTGGAACCTGCACATGGCTGATGGGGTCGATGTCAAGCTGCCGGAAAAGAACCCGGACGCGGCGTGGCACCGGCTCGGCGACTATCAGCGGCAGCACCGCCTGCTGGACAAGCACGTTCGTGTTCTGGACCTGCGATTCGAGGATCGGCTCGTCGTCCGGCCGGCACCACGAGACAGCGAGGGCGGCAGCGATGTTTAGGCCATCCACTCTCTGGACATCCACTCTCTGGCGCCGGTCGGTGCCGACCCGTCCGGGACAAGCGGGCGCGCCCGGCGTGCATTCCCAAAACCAAGGGACGACGAGGACAAAAGCGTGAAGCGACACAAGGCGGCCGCACAGGTGAAGGCGCGCAACGGGTTGATCGCAGCCCTCGATATCGGAACATCGAAAGTCTGCTCTCTGATTGCCAAGCCCGCGGAAAGCGGCGATACCTTCCGCGTCGTGGGCATCGGCCATCACGCTTCCCGGGGCATGCGGGCCGGAGCGCTGATTGATCTCGATGAGGCCGAGGCGACGATCCGCACCACCGTCGAGGCGGCGGAGCGAATGGCCGGTGAAAATATCCGGGGCGTCGTCGTCAACGTCTCGACCGGCACGCCGCGCTCGCGGATGGTGGCCTACGAGGTCTCTGTGGCGGGCCACGAAATCGGCGAAGCGGACCTGCGCCGTATTCTCGACCCTGCCGGCTTTGCCAGCGCCATTCCGACCGACCACGACGTCGTCCACGTCATCCCGGTCGGATATTCGGTGGACGGTTGCCGCGGCGTGCGCGACCCGCGCGGGATGTTCGGCCAGCGGCTGGGCGTCAACCTCCACCTGATCACCGCGGCATCCGGTGCCGTGCGCAATGTCGCCACCTGTGTGACGCGCTGCCATCTGGAAGTAGAAGGTAAAGTGGTGTCCCCGTACGCCGCGGCGCTCGGTTGCCTGGTGGACGACGAAACCCAGCTTGGCATCACCCTGATCGACCTGGGAGGTGGCACCACGTCGGTCGCCGTATTCTTTGACTCCGAGTTGATCTACACGGACAGCATTCCGCTCGGTGGCCTGCACGTGACCCGCGATCTGGCACGCGGGCTGTCAACGCCGGTCACCCAGGCAGAGCGGATCAAGACGCTTTACGGAAGCTGTCAGCCGTCGCCCTCCGACTCCCGGCAGATGATCGAGATCCCGCCGATCGCCGACGACGGTGCCTCGGAGAGCACCATCGTGCCGCGCTCGATGCTCGTCGGCATTATCCGGCCGCGCATGGAAGAAATCTTCGAGATGGTGCGCACGCGTCTGCAGGATGCCGGCTACGACCGCGTGGCTGGTCGGCGCGTGGTCATCACCGGGGGCGCTGCCCAGCTTGCTGGCGCGGCGGAGCTGGCCAGTCAGGTTCTCGACAAACAGGTGAGGGTCGGCCGTCCACGCGGCATCGAGGGCCTGCCGGACGCCGTCGCCGGCCCGGCCTTCGCGACCGTCGCAGGCCTTCTCTGCTTTGCGGCCAAGCGACCGCACAACGGAATCGAGCCGGTATACCGGCCAACGACCACCGCTCAGGGCCGGTTCGGCCGGTTCGGCCAGTGGCTGCGACAGAACTTTTAAGGGGCTGCCCGATCGGACAGCTCCGACACCGAATAACCCAGTGCGAACGGAGGCTCGCCATGTCGATCAACTTAAGTATCCCCCATATCCAGCACACGCCGGAACTCCGGCCGCGAATCAGCGTCATCGGCTGCGGCGGCGCCGGCGGCAATGCGGTTAACAACATGATCCGCGCCCATCTGGAAGGCGTTGAATTCATTGTTGCCAACACCGACGCGCAGGCCCTGGCCCAGTCGAGCTGCGAGCGGCGCATCCAGCTCGGCACGACGGTTACGCAAGGCCTTGGCGCCGGCTCGCGGCCGGACATCGGCCGCATCGCCGCCGAAGAAGCGCTGGAAGACATCATCCAGGAAATCCGCGGCTCCAACATGGTGTTTATCGCCGCCGGCATGGGCGGTGGCACCGGCACCGGCGCCGCTCCGGTAATCGCCCGCGCCGCCCGCGAGCAGGGTATCCTGACCGTTGGCGTCGTTACCAAGCCCTTCCACTTCGAGGGCCAGCACCGGATGCGCATCGCCGATCAGGGCATCGAGGAACTGGAGCAGTTCGTTGATACGCTGATCATCATCCCCAACCAGAACCTCTTCCGCATCGCCAACGAGCGCACCACCTTCGCCGACGCATTCAAGATGGCCGACGACGTGCTGTACTCGGGCGTGCGCGGCGTCACCGACCTGATGGTGATGCCGGGCCTGATCAACCTCGACTTCGCCGACATCCGCGCGGTGATGAGCGAGATGGGCAAGGCAATGATGGGCACCGGCGAGGCCACCGGCGAGCGCCGGGCACTCGATGCGGCGGAGGCGGCGATCTCCAACCCGCTGCTCGACGATGTCTCGATGAAGGGCGCCCGCGGCGTGCTCATCAACATCACCGGCTCGCTGGACATGACCCTGTTCGAGGTGGACGAAGCAGCGAACCGGATCCGCTCCGAGGTCGATCCGGACGCCTTCATCATCTTCGGTTCCACCTTCGACGACACCCTCGACGGCCGGATCCGGGTCTCTGTGGTGGCGACGGGCATGGACATCGCCGCCAGCGCGGCAAAGCCGGTCCCGACGAAAGGGGTCGTCCACAGCCTCAGCGAGGCTCGCCAGAATCAGGCGTCGCGGGGCCGTGAAGGCGTCGCGGCCGAGGCTCATCCGGAGCACGTGGCGGTCGCGACCGCTGCGGACTTCTCCCGTGCCCAGGAGGGGCGGGCGGTTGCCGAAGCCGGCGGCGGCCGGGAGCCGGTGTTTTTCGCGAATGCCGAGGGCGCCGCGCCGTCAACGTCGGGTGGAGGCTTCGTTCCGCCGGCATTGCTCGGCCGAAGCGCGATCGAGTCCCGTTCTGCCGGCGACCTTGCGGCCCACGGCGGCATGAATGGCGGACGGGCCGGGGACGGCGAATCCCAGCGCGGCGTCATGGCAAACCTGTTCGCTCGCGTCATCGGCGGCGTCCCGGCAAGGCCGAGCAAGGCCGAGATGATCGAGTCGGAGGCGGCGAGCGCACCGCGACTCGTCGATGAGCGTCTGCCCTCGACTCAGAGTGCGGCGCGGGACGACTTGCTCGACATCCCGGCGTTCCTCCGCCGCCAGGCGAACTGAACATAAACGAAGTCGAATGAGCCTCCCGGCGCGGGTGTCGAAGCACACGGCACCCGCCGCCCCTCGCCGGCGCGGGGGCTTGCCGCCGGGTCATGCCGGGGCTTTTTGCTTGATGCGTCTTTGGCGGTTTGCCATACAGGATCGCGCCAGCGGGGGGCTGGTTAGACAATGACCGCCGCAGATCCGGAGTGCCCCAGCGGCGGCGCGGAGTATCATCAGGCAGTGGAGACGCTCGCGTACAATAATTTCCGGGTTCGGCTGGCGGAAACCTCCGCCGAACTGGATGCGTCGCAGGCCCTGCGCTATCGCGTCTTTTACGAAGAAATGAAAGCCAGCCCGTCGCCGGAGATGCGGTCCTCTAAGCGGGACTTCGATTCGTTCGATGAGATCTGCGACCATCTGCTGGTGATCGATACGGACCGCGCGAACGGTGTGCCAGGGGTCGTCGGCACCTACCGGCTGCTCCGGCGCTCGGTCGCCTTGCGGCACAGCGGTTTCTACTCCGCGCAGGAATACGACCTCACACCGCTGCTGCAGTGGGACGGGGAAATCGTGGAGCTGGGCCGCTCCTGTGTCGATACCGGCTACCGCAGCCGGGCGGTCATGCAGATGCTGTGGCGTGGCCTCGCGGAGTACGTGCGCGTGCACGATCTGGAGCTCATGTTCGGCTGCGCCAGCTTTCCCGGCACCGAGCCGGCACAGCTGGCCGCACAGCTGTCTTATCTGCACCACTACCATCTGGCACCGCCGGCCTTGCGCCCCCGGGCCCTGGCGCACCACTATGTGCCGATGGGCATCCTTCCCCAGGCGGATTTCGATGCCCAGGCGGTGCTCGCCGAACTGCCGCCACTGATCAAGGGCTACCTTCGGGTGGGCGGCTTCGTCGGTGACGGCGCCGTGGTCGACCACCCATTCAACACCACGGACGTGTGCGTGATCGTCAAAACCGACCAGCTGAGCGACAAATACGACAAGCGGTATCGCCGGCCCTCGAGCCCGGCGGACAGCCTCTGAGCTTGCGCACGTCACGCCTGAGGGCGCTCTACCGGTTTGTTGTAATGGTGCTGGTGAACGTGGTGCTGATGACCGCATACGCGCTCAGCGTCGGCCCGGCACGTCGGTGGCGGCGCCCCTTGCAGGCGACATGGTGCCGGACGCTGTGCCGCACGGCGGGATTGCGGCTGAAGGTCACCGGGGTTCCGCGGAACCAGGGCCCGACGTTGTTCGTCTCGAATCACTGCTCCTACCTGGATATTCCTGTGGTGGCGCGCGAAGCGGACGCAACCTTTGTCGCCAAATCTGAGGTGGCGCGTTGGCCCCTTTTCGGGCAAGCCGCGCGCCTGACCGGCACCGTTTTCGTTCAGCGGGTGGGAGCCGAGGCGAAGGCGCAGGGGCAGCAGCTTCTGGCGCGGCTGGGGCGCGGCGAAAACCTGATGCTGTTCGCCGAAGGAACCAGCACCGATGGCGAAGGAGTGGCGCCGTTCAAGTCGTCGCTGTTCGGCATCGCCGAACGGGTGCCGCCGGCGATTGATCTGCAGATCCAGCCGGTGTCGATCACTTACTCACGCGCCCTGGACGGCACGCCCCTGACCGGCCCCTTCCGTGAGCTTTATTGCTGGTATGGCGACGCGACGATGCTTCCGCACCTGTGGCGGATGCTGACTCTGAAGGGGGCGGAAGTGGAGGTGCGCTTCCTGGAGCCGATCGTCCCCGAGGGTCTCGATCGCAAAGCGCTGGCCCGGATCACCCACGCGGCGGTCGCCGGCAGTGTCGCCGCCGTCAACGGCAGGCTGGCGGGCGAGGACGTCGAGGCACTGAGAGTGTCGGGCCCGCCGATGGAACCCGCGTCGCCAGCGGCGTAGCGGGGAACCCCAGATGTAACGACACGTTCTGGCAGCGCGGCAGGAATGGGGCTCAAGGAGATTTGTCGTGCTGAATCAGGCGCTCGCGGAAAAGGAAAACGGGCCTCGCGGTGAGCGGGCGAGCAGCCCGCTGGAGATCCCGAAGCAAGGGTGGAAGGACGTTCTGCTGCGGGTCAAGGAGCAGATCGGATCGGACAATCTTTCCCTGGTGTCGGCGGGGGTTGCGTTCTTCTCCCTGTTGGCGATCTTTCCAGGGATTACGGCGCTGGTGACGCTCTACGGTCTTATTATGGACGCGGCGCAGGTCGAGCAGCAACTCTCGCCGCTCCGGCAACTGCTGCCGGAGACTGCCTTCGCGATCATTGCGCAACAGACGCGCCAAGTTGCCTCGGCGGCAACGAGTTCGCTCAGCCTTGGTCTTCTCTTGAGCCTGTTGTTGGCTATCTGGAGCGCCAACGCAGGCACCAAGTCGATCATCACGGCGCTGAACATCGCCTACGATGAGAGCGAAAAGCGAAGCTTTATCAACCTCAATCTGTGGTCGCTGACGTTCACGCTGGCCGGCATCCTGTTCATGATCGTGGCGCTCATCGTCGTTGCGGCAGTCCCAGCGGTGCAAGCCGCCATCGGCGGCGGCGAAGGCGAGGGTGGGCTGGCGCACTCCGTGATATTGGCCTTGCGCTGGGTGGTGATGGCAGCACTGACCCTGCTGGCGCTCGCCATGCTGTACCGCTACGCGCCGAGCAGGAACAATGCCCGTATGCAATGGGTCAGTGCCGGAGCGGTCTTCGCAACCGTCTTCTGGCTTCTTGCGTCGATCGGCTTTTCGCTCTACGTCCGCTATTTCGGCAGCTACGACAAGACCTTCGGCTCTCTGGGGGCGGTCGTCATTCTGCTGATGTGGTTCTACATCTCGACCTATGTGATCTGCATCGGCGCGGAGGTCAATGCCGAACTCGAGCGGCAGACCCACAAGGATTCCACGATCGGGCCTGAAAAGCCGATCGGCAAGCGCGGCGCCTATGCCGCCGACAACAAGGCAACGTGAGACAACTCCCTGTGCGAGCCCATAAGCTGCGGCCGGCAAGAGATCTCTCCCAAGCTTGCTTTGCCAGTCATCAAGCGTGTATCGCGCGTCGCGTGGCTCGCTAAAGATTGAGGACATGTTGTGCCCATGCCGCCGCGCCAATGGCTGCGGCGTCTCCTGAAAGCTCGGCGACTTTCACGTCGAAACTCTTCCCGAAGGATGGCATGACCTGCGCCCGGAGCGCCGCGTCGATTTCCTCCCGAAACAGCTTCGGCATATCTTCGACCAGCCCGCCGCCCAGCAGCACGGTATCAGGGGCAAGCAAATTGACCACGCCGGCCGCGGCCCAGCCGATGGTGCGGGCAGCGTCACGAACGATGGACTCGACCACCATGTCGCCGGCTTTAATGGCGTCGGCGAGAACCCGGCTGCGGATCGCCGCAACGTCGCTGCCCGCCGACTGCATGAGATGCGGCGCCTCGCCCCGGATCGCGGCTTTTGACGCATCGGCGGCGATGGCGAGCCGTCCCGCCACCGCCTCCAGGCAGCCGCGCCGGCCGCAGCCGCACAGAGGGCCCCCGCGGATGACGGGGATATGTCCGATTTCCAGGCAGGAGCCGCGCCGGCCCCGCACTATCCGGCCCTCGTATACCGCCCCGCCACCAATCCCGGTTCCGACGAACACGCCCACCACACACCGCGCGTCGCGGGCGCTGCCGTGGCGAAATTCTCCGTAGACGCCGGCGTCGACGTCATTGGCCAGAACCGTGGGACAGCCAAATGCCTCTTGCAGGGCTGCCTGCAGCGGTGTTTTCGTCCAGCCGAGATTGGGCATTTCCAGCACGATCCCGCGATCGAGATCGAGCGGGCCGGGACAGCCGACGCCAATGCCCCGGATCTGGTCCGGTGCCACCTTCCCGTCCTGGAGCAGATCCCTCACCAGGCCGATCATGCGCTCCAGGCCGGCCTTGGCGCCGGCGTGCGCATGGGTTCGTTTGCGCTGCCTGGCGATCGGGCGAAGCTTATCGTCGAACAGCACCGCCAGCATTTTTGTGCCGCCGAGGTCGAAACCGACCCAGAAGCGGTCTTTCCTGTCAGGTGCCATCAGGCGCGCTCCGCGTATGGATACAGCTCTGCACCACAGGTTTTAGGCGAAGCGCGGCCGAAAAGGAACGCGAGTGATTGCCCCGTGGGGTGGCAGGAGCGCCTCGCGGCGCAGCACGCCGGCGTCATCAGCCTGCGGGCGGGCATTGGGCCGTCGCGCCCGGTGCGCGGTCCGATTTCCCGGACGCAGAAGCGGCTAGTTCAGCTCCGCGCGAAGCTTTTGGCGGAACCAGTCGATCGGCACTGGCCGGCCCTTGACGTGGGCGTACCAGAACTGCCAGCCGTTGCAGGCGGGAAGGTTCTGCACCTGTGCCGCGACCTGATGGATCGAGCCGCGAATGTCGGCGGCCACGATCGAGCCGTCCGCCGCAACCTTCGCCGTCCAGCGCTTGCGCTGATCGAACAGCACGTCGCCGGGCCGGAGCCAGCCGCGCTCGACCAGCCAGCCAAACGGAATGCGCGGCTCGTCGCGGGCGGCGCGGGTCGCCACCAGTGCGGGGTCTTCCGGACCGGAGATCGCGGTGACGCGCGCGCGCGCAAGCTCGGCATAGGCGGCATCGCGCTCGATGCCCAGAAAACGCCGGCCGAGCTTCAGCGCGACAGCGCCGGTGGTGCCGGTGCCGAAGAACGGGTCGAGCACAAGGTCACCCGGGACGGTCGAAGCCAGCAGCACGCGATGGAGCAGCGCCTCCGGCTTCTGGGTCGGATGCGCTTTGCGGCCATCGACTTTCAGCCGCTCGCCGCCGCCGCACACCGGCAGCAGCCAGTCCGAGCGCATCTGCAGGTCGTCGTTCAGGTTTTTCATTGCCCAGTGATTGAAGCGATGCCGGGCGTCGCGGTCGCGGGCGGCCCAGATCAGCGTCTCGTGCGCATTGGCGAACCGACGGCCGCGAAAGTTCGGCATCGGGTTGGTCTTGCGCCAGACCACGTCGTTGAGGATCCAGTAGCCGAGATCCTGCAGGATCGATCCCACCCGGAAGATGTTGTGGTAGGAGCCGATCACCCAGAGGGTCCCGTCCGGCTTCAGCACGCGCCGCGCCGCCGCGAGCCAGTCGCGGGTGAACCGGTCGTAGGCGGCGAGATCGTCGAACCGGTCCCAGCTTTCGTCCACGCCGTCGACGCGACTGTTGTTGGGACGATGCAGCTCGCCCTCCAGCTGCAGATTATAGGGGGGATCCGCAAAAACGGCGTCGATACTGCCGGCGGGAAGCCTGGCCATGATCTCGATGCAGTCGCCCAGCAGGATCCGGTTTGGCTCGAATGGAGATGATTCAACCATACCGGGCAGAATGCGCGAGCCGGGACTCCGCGTCAAGTGTGGCCGGGAGGACTCACTTCCAGCACCGGGAAGGCAAGCGAGAGCTGCGCCAGAACCGCCTGCACGGAAGGGAAGCCCATCCGGTGGTGGGGAGTCGGCCCCAGCGCCTTCAAGGCTGCGCGGTGGCCGGCGGTGCCGTAGCCCTTGTGCTGCTCGAAGCCATAGCCCGGGTATTCGTGCGCCAGCACCCGCATCATGCCGTCACGCGTGACCTTGGCGATGATGGAGGCGGCGGCGATGGAGAGCGACAGGGCGTCGCCGCCGACGATGCAGCGAACCGGGCAGGTGAGCGGCGGCTTGGCGTTGCCGTCGACGAGCGCCAGCTCCGGGCAGGCGCCCAAGGCCTGCACGGCGCGGAGCATCGCCTGCAGGGAGGCCCAGTAGATGTTGAGCTTTTGGATCTCCGTGACTTCGGCGATGCCGATGCCGATGCGGGCGTAAGCGGGAAGCTCCGCCGCGACAGCTTCGCGATTCGCGCGGGTCAGCTTTTTCGAGTCGTCGATGCGGGCGGCCAGGGGAGCCGGCAGACGGGGTCGGTCGAACACGACGGCGGCGGCCAGCACCGGCCCCGCCCAGGGGCCCCGGCCGACTTCGTCCACACCGCAGATCACGTCGCAACCTGCCGCCGCCTCATAGGAAAAATCGGGCATTTCCTTCGTTCCCCAGCCGACGGATCCGCTGACTTCCCCCCGCTTTCAGGCCGATCGCCGGGAGACACGCGGAAAACTGATGCGAAGGCGGGTGCCTTTTCCCTTTGGCCACTGCGCCCCGCCGCCGAGCTGACTTGCCACGGCCTCGATGATCTGCGTGCCCAATCCCGGGGAGACATCGTCGCCGATCCCCGGCCCATCGTCCGCCAACAAGAGTACCGCGTTGTCATCGTCAAAGGTAATCTTTGCGGAGAGCGTTCCGCCGTCCTTAAAGGCATACTTAAAACTGTTGGTTACGAACTCGTTGATGATGATCCCAACGCTCTGAGCCTGGTCCCGATGAAGATATCCATCCTGGAATTCGGTGACAATGCGCACCCGATTCGACGAATCGGACAATTGGGAAAAAATCCTACCGCAGATTGCTCCGGCGTAGGACGGTACATCAATCAAATCCAGCTCATCTGATGGGTTTAGGAAGTCATCAATCGAGGTCATCACCAGAATTCTGTTGGTAACGTCATTGAGCGCATGTGTCACTTCCAGCATTTTGGCGTTTTTCTTTTGAAGATTGAGCATGGATAACAACATCTGATTGTTGTTTTTTGTGCGATGTGCCAGCTCGCGTAAGGACAGCTCGAGTTTCTTCGTCAGGGTAAAATTAGCTACGGCCAGCTTATTCTGCGCCACGACAAGTGCCAGAATATTTGCAAAACCCTGAAGGATATCGATATCAGACGATGTAAAATAACCTGACCTGACACTGTCTGCTTCCATGACGCCGAAGGTAAAGTCGCCGCTTTTAATCAAAACATTGACGGCACTTTTCACTCCATGATCCTTCAGGAACTTCGGTATCCGAAAGCGGTCTTCAGTGCCGAGATCATTTGCCAGGGTAGGCTTCCCGGTCTGCAGGGTGAAGCCGGCTGCCGATTCCAGCCCTGCGGCGATCTTGATCTTGCCAACGATCCCGTCCCGCCAGCCGACGCCAGCCCGGACGAGCAGTTCGCGCTCGGCCTCGATGTATTCGAGGATCTTGACATGCGAGACCGCGACCGCATCGGCGACCTCCTTGCAGGCGATCGCGAGAAGTTCGTCTACGTCGGGAAGCTCCGCCGCGTGTGCGCCGAAAGTGCTAAGACGGTCCGACAGTGACTTACGACGGGGCATGAGATCGCTCGGGAAGACTCACAGGGAATGCGCCATCCTTCCCGTCGATGACGCTTTTTGCAAATGTTTCTCTCGCACGCTCCGGAGTGTCGCCTCCCAGAACCGGGAGGCGGAACTCGGGCCGGTTCGGTAGCGTTCCCTGGGGCAAGCGTAACGGCGCCAATCGGTACGACGGAGTATCGAGGAAGACGACGCTCCGAGGACGCACCAGACACTCGCGCGGTTCGCTTCAGGAGGACTGAAATGGTAGCACAAGCATCAGCATCTTCGGATTCGGGAAAAACGTCCGGCACCCGTGCCAAGGCAAAAGTGGGCGGGCGCCACTCACGGAAAGCAACACGGAGCGCGGCCAAGCCGGAAGACGCCATTAAATTTCTGAAGAGCGATCATAAGCAGGTGAAAGAATGGTTCGATGAGTTCGACAAGACGGACGACGATCGAAAAAAAGAAAAACTGGCTCGCGAGATCTGCCGAGCACTGACGATTCATGCCCAGATCGAAGAGGATATTTTCTACCCGGCGGCCCGCGATGCCGATGTAGATGAAGATTTGCTTGACGAGGCCGACGTTGAACATGCCAGCGCCAAGCATCTGATCGCACAAATCGAGGCGATGGACACCGGGGCTCCGCTCTTCGACGCCACCGTCAAAGTCCTCGGTGAATATGTCAAACACCATGTGGCGGAAGAGGAAAACGAACTTTTTGTAGAATGCCGCGAGAGCGCGATGGATCTGACCGCGCTTGGCAGGAAGCTGGCGGACCGGAAGGCGCAGCTGATGGCCGCGGCTTAGGCCTTCGCGGCCCTGCCCGCGGTCGCGCTGCTGGCGGATCTGCCGCCGAAACGGCCATATTCAAGCCATGCGAGCTCTGGCTGGATTTCTTGTTTGCGTGGTGCTCGGCACCGCTCATGCGGACGTCGTTCCGGATCTGTACAGAGGCGAAGCGATTGTCACCGGGCAGGAGAACCTTGAGGAGCGGGAGCGCGGCTTTCGGGAGGCTCTGGCCGAGGCTGTGGTCAAGGTGTCGGGCGACGCCCGATTGCCCGGCGACCCGCGCCTCACTTCGGCGCTACAGGAGGCCGGAAGCTTCGTTGACCGATTCGAGTACGAGGACCGGCTGGCAAAAAAGAAGCTCATGGATGAGCAGGGCACGCGCGAGCGCAGCTATTTCCTGAGGGTTGACTTTAATCCGGTTGCCGTGAACCGGCTGCTCGCGGAACTTGGCGCGCGGCCGTGGCCGGCGGACCGGCCGCGGGTGCTGGTCCTGCTCGTCGTGCGCGACAGCGTCGGCCGTTATCTCCTCGCCGAGGACGGGGCGCGCGGCTGGGGACAGCGGGAGACTCTGGCTGCCATCGGGCGGCGGCGCGGCATTCCGGTGGCGTTGCCGCGGAGCAACGTCGTGGCAGAAGCAGAGGCCGGTAGAGGGGAGGGCCAGGCTCCGGACGGTGGCGAGACCCGGCAGTTGAAGGATGCATACGGGGCGGTCGCTTCTCTCTACGGCGCAATGACGATGCGGGACGATGGGATGTGGAACACCGGTTGGACGCTGCAATCGGCCGAAGTGCAAGGCTCCTGGCGCAGCGACGATACCACGTTCGACCGGGCGATCGCTTCGGGAGTGGAAGGCGCAGCGCTGCGGCTGGCCGGCCTGCAGTGATGTCTCTGGCGGATCGGGAGACGGGGCGGAGCCCGGCGTCATGTCTGCTCGGTGATCGACAACGGGGTCGCAGGCGCTCCGGAAGCCAGGTCCAGTTCGACCTCCATTACGTCGTCGTCCGGCACGCGCCGGCTGGTGAATCCGAGACGCTGGATCAGGCCGAGCATCTTGCGGTTGTCCGACAGCACCAGGCCGACGATGCGGCGGGTGCCGCGGGACTTCGAATAGCGAATGATTTTGTCCATCAGCTTCCAGCCGAGACGCTGGCCCTTCAGATCGGACCGGATGAGAATGGCGTACTCGGCCTTGTCGTTGTGCAAGTCGGTGAAGGTCCGGACGACGCCGAGCGTCTCCATGCCGCCGCCTTGGGGATTCGCCGCGACGGCGACGAACGCCATCTCGCGGTCGTAGTCGATCTGCGTAAGGCGGGCCATTTCCGAGTGCGGCAGCCGGCGGACGAGATGGAAGAACCGCAGTCGAAGATCGTCGGGTTTGCACTGTGAGATGAACTCGTGGTGCGCCGGTTCGTCCTCTGGCCGGATTGGCCGGATCATGACCATTTGTCCGTTCGGAAGCTCGAATTCTTCCTCCAGCTCCGCGGGATAAGGACGGATCGCCAGTCGGCGCTCCGAGGCGTCCGTCGCCGGGGCGATCAGGATTTGTGCATCGAGTGCGGAGACGCCCTTTTCGTCAACAAGCACCGGATTGATCTCGATGGCGGCGATTTCCGGGAGTTCGATGATCATTTGCGACACTTTGATCAGTGTCAGGCACAGCGCATCGATATTTGCTGGGGGGCAATCGCCAAAGCCCTGCAGGAGCTTGTACACGCGGGTGCGCGAAATCAGTTCACGGGCCAGGCTCATGTTCAGTGGCGGCAGAGCGACGGCCCGATCGCCGATCACCTCGGCGGCCACGCCACCGTGACCGAAGGTAATGACGGAACCGAAGATCGGATCCTCGGTGACGCCGATCATCACCTCGTGGGTGCCGGGGAAGCGTGCCATCCGCTCGACGATTAACGTCTTTGCATTCGCGCGACGGTGACGATCCAAGGGGGCGAGCATGTCTTTCGCTGCCTGGCGGACGTCGTCGGCATTCTCCAGGCAAATATCGACACTACTCGCGCCACCATCGGCGTCGACATCTCTAGCCGCTGCCCGCGCTGCCCGCCGCATCGCCACTGGAAATCCCATTTCCTGTGCCGCCGCGACCGCATCATCCGCCGTCCGGGCCAGCCGTGCCTGGGCGGAAGGGATGCCGTATGCGGCAAGCAGCGACATAGCCTCAAACCCTGCGAGAAAGTTCCGACCGCCCGCGAGATAGTCGTTGACCATCAGCCGGGCGGCCTCCGTCGCCGGCGTGAACTCTTCCGGGGCCGATGTGGGGGTCTCGATCAATATCTCCTGGTTGCGGCGATAACGGGTCATATGCAGGAAGGCGTCGACCGCCTGATTGGGCGTGTCGAATGTCGGGACGCCGGCGTTTGCAAACAGGCGGCGGGCTTCGGCGACCCGGCCACCCCCCATCCAGCTGGTCAGGACACATCCCTTCTTCTGCTTTTGCGCCTGGATGACCGCTTCGGCCGCCTTGCTGCTGGAAATCGAAGCCGACGGTGCATGCAGGACCATGACCGCATCCACCTGACTGTCGCCGAGCAGTGCCTGAACCACCGCGCCGTAACGCTCCGGCGGGCTGTCCTCGTCGAAGGTCACCGGGTTCAGGCGCGCGCGCCCTGTCGGCAGGACCCTATCCAGAGCGGCGACCGTCGCATCGCTCAGCCGCGCCAGTTTGCCGCCATTCAAGATCAGAGAATCCACCGCCATGACGCCCATGCCACGGCCATTGCTGAGAACGGCCAGCCGCTCGCCCCGCAGCGGCTTCACTCGGGCAAGCGTCTCGACGGCGGCGAACAGCTCGTTGAAGCCGTGCACCCGGAGCATGCCGGCGCGCCGTATGGCGGCGTCGTAAACGGCATCTGCACCATCAGCGGAGACATCGCCGAAGGCGGCGAGTTGTCCCTCTGCGGTTCGGCCGGACTTGATCACCAGGATCGGCTTGTTGCGGCTGGCGCCGCGGCCGGCGGACATGAACGTCCGCCCGTTCTGAATGGATTCGACGTATAGTAGGATCGCTCGCGTCATCGCATCATTGCCGAGATAATCGATGACGTCGCCAAAACAGATGTCCGCAGTCTCGCCCAGCGAGACGAAATGGGAAAAACCGATATCGTGCGCGCAAGCCCAGTCGAGCACGGCGGTGCAGACGGTTGAGGATTGCGAGACAAAGGCGACACCGCCCGGTGCCGCGGGGGTATGCGCCGTGCTGGCGTTCAGCCCGATGCCGGGGACGAGAACTCCCAGGCAATCCGGTCCGAGCAACCGGACGCCGGTGCGCCGCGCTTCCTCACGGAGAGCGGTGGCGACCGTTCCGAGGCCGGTCAGCCTGCCGTCGGCCTTCTTGCCGGCGTCATGAGACAACAAGATTGCCGCATGCGTTCCCCTGTCGCCGAGCGCCCGGATCGTCGCAATCGAATCCATCGGCGGCGTGCAGACGACCGCCAGGTCGGGCGTGATGGGCAAGTCTTCGACGTGCGGGTAAGCCAGGACACCCGCAACCGCGCGTTCACCGCCGACCGGAAGGATAGGTCCCTCGAAGCCCCCCTGCAGCAGGTTGTGCATGGCGACGTGACCCACCACGCCATCGCGGTTGGTCGCGCCGACCACAGCGATCGAACGGGGGTAGAACAGCTTGTCCAGATTTAAGATCGGCATAAGGTAGCCACTCGGCTCATATGACAGTTACCGGGCTCCTCGCGAAAACCCAGCACGCTCCCACCCTTGCCTGCCCAGCATTCGCCATCCGGCGCTGCGCTTCCGTTTATTTCTGTCCATGTTAACTCAATTTTTGCCGGAGGCAATCACCAATGTTGCATTGCACAATTTGATTGCGCGGCAATCCTTACATGGTCACGCCCGTCGCCGGGCAGCGCGACCTGCAGGCGATGCACCGCGACTTGCCGGCCGCGTCTGCCGATGCCGACCATCTCAGCATCGCCCAGTTCGTGCTTGCGGACGAATTGACCGCAGGTTCGGGCGCTGACTAGGACCGGCGCGCCGTCGCCGCTGCCGGCCTGCTGCAGCTTCGCCGCAATGTTCACCGCGCCGCCGATGACGGTGTAGTCCTTGCGCGCCGGCGCTCCGATGGGGCCGGCCAGGACGGTGCCGGTATCAATGCCGATACCGATGCGGACGTCTGGATGGCTGACCAACGGCTTGCAATGGTTCCAGGCGGCGATCTTCCGCACCATGCCGGCTGCGCATTCTACCGCCCTGTCGGCATCGTCAGGGCTTGGTGTCGGAATTCCGAATGTCGCCATCAGTCCATCGCCAAGAAGCTTGTCCACCGTTCCCCCATTCCTGTGGACGCATGCAATCATGAGGGTCAAGAACTCCTCGAGAAGGCGGAGGGCGGCAGGAGGAGCGAGGGCTTCGACCAGTTCCGAAAAGTCACTCATATCTACGAAAAGTATTGTCGCCGACAGGCTCCGGACGCCATAGGAGACCCGCCCGGAGGAGCGCAGATCGAGAGCCAGTTGCGGGTGGACGAAGCGTGCCAGGTCGGCGCTGGTCCGTCCCAGGGACACTGTCTCCGCGGCGTCGCCGTCGGTGCCTGCGCCCGGTTCGAGCGGCCGCGGATCGGAGAGGTCGTCCGTCACCGGGCGATCCCCAGGAAGGCGCTCTTGGGAAAGCGCAAGGTTGGGCCGCCCCGCCGTCGCCGATCACGCTGCACGGTCCACGCTTTTCGCATATCCTTTTGCCTTGATGGTCCGCAGCCCATGGGAATGCGGATTGGAAAGGAGCGGAGGAGTGCGATAAATGGGCATGCCGTCCAGCTCGATTTTTGTATTTTTGCCCCCGGCGCTTTAGATTTGGTTTACGCGACCGGCAGCTGTGGCTGGCCGAGCAGACGAGCGCTGCCAGAGTTGCTCAGGTGGATGGATCCGGGCGGAAGGGACAAAGCTTGAAACGGGCGGGAGACGAGGCGCCGGAAGAGGTTGGCGCGGTGGAAGTTACGGAGATCCCGGTCGCTTCACCTTGTGTTGGCGTTTGCCGGCTCGATCCGCTCACAAAGCTTTGCCAGGGATGCTTCCGCACCGGCGAGGAAATCGGCCTTTGGCGCGATGCGAACAACCGCTGGCGCCGCTCCCTGCTGGAGCGCATTGCCAAACGCCGCGCCGAAAATGGTTGCGGCAGGGCCTCTTCACGCCAGACTCCATAAAAGACTGATCGGGCCCAATGACTCGATCAGCCGAAATCCGGCAGTCAAGAGTTAGACGCGACGCTGCGAGTTACCGTACCGCCCTTGTCCGATCGCAGCGGCAGCCGTGGCCCTCTGGGGTCAACGTCTGATGGCGACGGTCAGCTCTTGCTTTTGCCGCGCGCAGCAGGCTTGCGGGCCGGAGACGGCGGGGCAACTGACGCGACCGGCTTGGCCTCGGCGGCAGGCTTTGTCGCCGCCTCAGCGGGCTTGGCTTCCTTGGGCGCTTCAATCGCTGGCTTCGGCGTCGCAGTCGGCTCCACCTGAACGGCCGGTTTTGCTGGGGCGACCGGTTTTGCTGGGGCGGCCGGCTTTTCGTCATCCCGTCGTGGGCTTGGCATCATGCGCGATGCTGCTGCGTGCAGCGTCGACATCACTTCACTCTCCGCCTTCAGCCAATATTCCATCGCCATTCCTTGCTGGCGTCCGGCTGACTCCCACATCAGGTAGGCGACTTCGTTGATCCGCGCCTGGATATCCTGGGTCACTTCCTGGAACTTGTTGCTCATCTAATCGCGCCCCCGTAGACAAGAACGAATGCGGGCCACAATCTAGCAGCGTATAACGGTGATGCACCTACAAAATGAGTCAAGGGTCTCCACAGGGGAACTGTGTCGCGCGGTCGGGAGAAATATGTCGAGTGCGGTGTTTTGCTTATCGTGCCGCCTGATCCGCTGGCATCTCTCTAAGAAGATGGAGACATTTCGCTCATGACCCAGCGCCACCCAATCAAATGGCAGCAATCTGACGGTCGGGCCATATCCTGCGAAGAAAAGCTGAAAGTTTTGAACGAAAATCTGGCGGAGATCAGGCAGATGTGTCAGGACGCATTCGAGGATGCACTGCTGATGGGGTGTGACGAATCGCAGGTTCGAGGGGTGTTCGCCGCCGTCATAGATTCTCTTCACAATCCCTACGGATGCGGCGACTAAGGCCGGCGGTTTCGGGTTAGCGGGAGCGCAAATCGCGAATCACGGGAAACGACACCGTTCGAGTGAGACATTAGCTGAACCGCGGGGGCCGGCCGCAACGCTGAGGCGATACTCGCGGTCGCCATCGACAATCGAATGCTGCAACGGCAGAACACCCTCGCTGTCGATGGCTTTGCCGTTCCGCAGCGTGATGCGCAGGGTGACCGGCCGGAGCGGGTCGAACCACGGCTCCGGATCGCCCTTTTCGTTTTTCGCCGAGTTGCCATCGAGCAAAACGCCGAGCGTCCCCCCGGCGAGGGCGGTCGCGGTGCGGGCTCCCCGAGCGATTGGTGTCTGAACCGGGACGCGCCGCACTTCGGAGCGGGACTCACAATCGCGACGCGTTCCGATCTGGCTCAGGAGCCAGCGCAGCCGTTGCGGTTCGACGCCGGCCTCAAGTCTCGCTTGCAGCATCGGGAGGAGTTCCCGTGCTTCGCCGGCAAGCACATCGCGCTCATACCGTTGACGCCACTCCTCAGCGGCGGCCCGTGCGGCGGCCAGCTCGGCCTGCTGAGCCTGCAACTGGGATTTGAGGCCCTCTATCTTCGCCCTGAACGCGACGATCTGTTGCTCTCGACCGGCCGCATTCCTTTGCGCCACGCGTTCGCCAGTCTGGAAAGCATACGCACCGAGCACCACCACAGCGGCACCCACGAGGAGCCAGCGCACGACGGCCAGCCGCGCACGCCGTCGCCGTCGCCGTCGATCCTCGCGAAAGCCCAGAGGCATTGACCCACTCCCGCCGTCCCGCGCGCCGGCTGATTAGCCGTTCGCCATCACGAAAGAAAGCCGGGCGGCAAGAGCGCGGGCAAAGGCGGAGTATTCTCCGTCAGACGGAGGGGTCAGACGGAGGGAGCGTGATTGCGCGACCAGTCTTCGCACCAGTCGAAAAAGGCATCTGCCGCCAGCGGGCGACCGAAATAGAAGCCCTGCGCCAGATCGCAGCCACGCCCGCGAATGAACTCCAGTTGTTCTGCGGTCTCGACGCCTTCCCCGATGACTCTCATCCCAAGCTGGTGCGACATGGCGATGATCGTTTCGACGACCGCCGCATCACCGGCGTCGTGTTCGGCGCCGGTGATGAACGACTTATCGATCTTGACTGAGTCGACAGGCAACTGCCGAATATAGCTCAGGCTCGAGTATCCCGTTCCGAAATCATCCAGAGCAAGGCGGACGCCCATCCGGTCGATCACCCGCAGGGCGGCCAGCATCTCGTCGAAGTCGCTCATCAGGCAGCTTTCGGTTATCTCCAGCTCCAGTGCTTGCGGCGGCACGCCATGCGTGACGAGCGCCTGGGTGACGGCGTCGACCAGTCCCTTGCCACGCAGTTGACGGGACGAGATATTGACCGACAGGGTCAGCTGCGTGAATCCGCCGCGCCGCCACCGCGCCAGCTGCCGGCAGGCGGTGTCGAGGATCCAGCGGCCCACGGGGATGATCAGGCCGGTGTCCTCAGCGAGGGGGACGAACCGGTCCGGCGGGAAGATGCCAAGCTGCGAATTCGCCCAGCGCAGCAACGCCTCGGCGCTGACGATCTGCAGGGATCGAAGGTCGATGATCGGCTGGAAGTTGAGGACAAACTCGTCGCGTTCCAGGGCGCGCAGCAGTTGCCCCTCGATACGCATCCGCTCCGTCGCCTGTTGATTCAGCTCTGTCGTGAAGTACTTAAATGTATTCCGGCCCACTTCCTTCGCCCGATACATTGCGGCGTCAGCGTTCTGCAGCAGGATGGCCGGGTCGGTGCTGTGGTCCGGGAAAATCGTCACACCAATGGAAGCCGTCACGAAGGCCTCGTTCACCCCCAGTACAAAGGGCTCGGAAAACGCGTTGAGAATTTTGTGGACGACAGGCTCTGTGTCCCAAGGAGCATCGATTTTGGGCAGGACAACGGCGAATTCGTCGCCGCCGAAGCGGGCAACGATGTCCTCTTCGCGAACGCTGCCGCAGATGCGCTCGGCGGCCATCCGCAACAGTCGGTCACCGGTGGAATGGCCCCACGTGTCGTTGATCTTCTTGAACTGGTCTAGGTCGATAAACAGAACGCCGCCACAGTGATTGTGACGCAACGCGCCCAGCACCGCGCCACGCAGCCGGTCTAGCACCAGAGACCGGTTGGGCAATCCGGTGATCTCGTCGAAGTTTGCCTGCCGGTGCAGCCGCTCTTCGTAAGCCTTGCGCAGGGAGATGTCGGCGACGGTGGACTGCAACGCACGGCTGCCGCGCCAAGTGACGGCCTGCGTCTGCATCTCGATCCAGATAACGGTGCCGTCTTCCCGCACGCACTCAAATTCGTGAGGGCCCGGTACGCTGCCGCTTTCCGCCAACGCGACCAGCCTCTCCAGCCGGTTGTGCTCGGTTTTCGCGAACAAGTGCCGGAGGGACGGCAGTTTCAGGACGTCGGCAACGCTGGCAAGCCCGAAGATCCGTGCGAACGTCTGGTTGGCGAAGATCGGCGCCCCGTCGCGCTCGATGACGATGCCGAGGATAGAGCCCTCGATGAGGCTGCGAAAACGCTGCTCGCTCTCGCTGATTTCCCGCTCCACGCGCTTGCGCTCGGTAATGTCGACGCAGACGGTCACCACTTGCTCGGTGCCGCCGCTCCGACCGAGCGGCGCTTTTGTCGTCAACAGCACGCGCTGGGACCCGGTATGGTCCACCACGGCCTCTTCAATGCCGAGCATAGGCTCCCGCGACTCGACCACGCGGTGATCCCACAGGCGGTGCCGCTGATAATACTCCTCCTCCGCACCGTTCTCAGGCGGGGGGGATTCTTCCCATTCCTTGAAGAAGCTCTCGTGCGCGGTGTTGTGGAAAACGAGGTTGCCGCTTACGTCAGTGACCCGGAGGAGCGCAGGCACCGAGTTCATCACGCGGTGGAGGTAGCGCTCGCGCTCTTGAAGCGCTTCGGCATGCTGGAGGGTTTGCGCCGCAAGCTCGTCTTCCAGGGAGGACGCCCGTACGGTGAGGGCACGCTGGTAACGACCGAGTTTCACCAGGTTTCGTGCGCGGGTGCGGAATTCATGTCCATCAACCGGGCTTAGCAGGAAGTCGCTGGCGCCAATATCCAGTGCTCGATAGCGATATTCGCGATCTTCAAATGCCGTCACCACAATGATCGGCACCAGGGCAAGGTGAGGCATCCGCCGACAGCGAAGAACGAACTCTTCGCCGGAGATAGTAGGCATGACAAAGTCAGTAACAATCAGGTCTGGAATCTGCTCAGCAACCGAGTCGAGCGCATCTATTGGCGATGTGAATGTTCGTATCTGGACGTTGATACTGATATTCTGAGCGAAACGCTCGAGTATTCGCAGATTCAGCGGCTGATCGTCGACGATAACGACAGTGATCGAGGCGCTGTCCGGCATCCGTTCGACCCCCCCTAACGGGTGAACGGGGGCGATCCACGGGAGCACCGATTCGGTCATATCCCCGCCTTGTGACTACGACTCTCCATCAAATTCGAAGTGCCGTTGTTGGCGATCTAATTGTTTTTCACCTGAATTACCCATATGGGCTAATTAGGTCTCGATGGCAATCGGACCAGGGTATAATGGGTCGTGGCATGAAATCGCAATACATGAATCTCGCGCCTGTCGCGAACACGAAGGAGGGAAGTAAATGTCGTACATCGCATATCAGCCGTCGGGATGCTCGGCGCCTTCGGCTGGCAGTGCGCTTGCCCCTGCTCCGGTCCCGGAATCAATGCACGCATCCGCTATCCCAATTGCTCCCTCGTTCGAAGAGATGATAACTGAGCATGATCCCGCCAGAAAAGTGCTCTGGCAGTACATGCGACCAAAGGACCGTCCGAGCTTTACGCCCGGTCTGCTGCGTGACATGACGCGAACACTTGACTGCGTCGAGTCGGCGTTTGCTGCTCCAGGCCGAAAACCAGACATTGCATTTCTTGTGCTGGCATCCCTGATTCCGGGAATCTTCAATCTCGGGGGTGATCTCCCTCACTTCATTCGGGCGATCGAGCGCCAGGATCGGGAGCAGTTGAGCTGGTATGCGCGCGTTTGTGCAATCGGCCAGCATCGGCGCGCCATCGGCATGAATCTGCCGGTCTGCACGGTGGCATTAATTCAGGGGGACGCACTGGGCGGCGGCTTCGAGGCGGCACTTGCCCATGATGTGATCATCGCGGAGAGAAGTGCCAATTTTGGTCTGCCCGAGGTCTTGTTTAATCTGTTTTCCGGCATGGGGGCCTACAGTTTCCTTGTCCGCCGGGTGGAGCCAGCGCGTGCGGAGCGGATCATCCTCAGCGGGCGCATCTGGTCCGCGGAAGAACTCTATGACTTGGGTATCGTCGATCACCTCGCCGACGACGGCAGGGGAGTCGAGGTGGTCCATGACTTCATCGAGGAATTCGAGAGGGCTGCCCCGGCTCGAAGGGCTCTGCTAAAGGCGCGTCGGATCGTCAATCCGGTCGGACTGCATGAGCTGACCGAAATCGCCGAGCTGTGGGTAGAGGCAGCGCTGCAACTGGGAAGTAATGACTTGCGGAGAATGCGCCATTTGGCGCGGGCGCAGGATCGCCGCATCGCGGGGAGCGCGGCTTCTGCCGGGACCAGACGCGCTGCCACAGAAGCCGGCAAGGCCTGAAGACAACACGCGCGGGCCGTGCGGATCGGGCGCGGCCGCGAACGCGTTTGTCTTCGTTGGCGCCTATCGCTGCTGACGAGGGCGCAATAGCTCTACGCCCTCGGCGAGGTCCTGGCAAAACCGCTCCAGGTTGTCCCGCAGACGCCGGAGGATGGCCGGGCCGGCCTCCACCAGCCTCTCGTTGGTGACTGCCTGATACTCGCGACAGAGTCCGCACATCGCGGTTGCACCGACGTTGCCGGATGTTCCCCGCAGCGCGTGCAGCCTTTCGCGCAGTCGCTCCGCATCGTTCAAACTGATGGCCTCGGCTATCTGATCCACCAGCTTCTCGGCGTTGCCGTGATACTCCTCCAGTGTCTCGATGACGAATTCGCTGTCGGTGTACTGCGCCAGAGTTTCAAGCGCAGCCCAGTCGATCGCCGGGATTGCTTCCTGGCGGTAGCGGGGATGCTCGGCGATTGGTTGAACGAACGGTTGTTCGATCGGCGGCACGGGCGAGGCTTCGTCCGGCGCGCCGCTGGGAGGCCTGCAACCGTGCTGGCGCCACTGGTAGTCCAAGGTGTCGAGGAGACGGCGGGGTTCGACGGGCTTGGTAAGGTAGGCATCGACGCCGGCCTCTTCCGCTGCACGCCGGGTGTCGGCCGTGGCGTCGGCGGTAAGCGCGATGATTGGCAGGTGCTGTTGTCCGAGAGACCCCATGCGATAGAGCTTGACCGTGTCGAGGCCACCGAGCCGAGCCATGTTGATGTCAACGATGAACGCGTCGAAAGACGGCATTTCAAGCGCGTCCAGTGCGTCCTCACCGTTGTCAACCACCACCACGCTGTGCCCGGCCCGCTCCAGCAACCGCCGTGTCACCTTCTGGTTTACCGGGTTGTCCTCCGCGACGAGCACCCGCAGACCGGTTGCCCGCGGCGACTCTTGTCCGTCGGCGCAGAAATCGTCTTCGCGAGCGCGGGTCAAGGCTGTCGCTCCCTGTAATGCGCAGAGGATCGCCTCGGTAAACTGCCCGTTCTGCATCTCCGCACCGGCACGCAGACCCGTACGGATGATGATTGCACAGAGGCTGGAAAGCCTGTCGGAGGGAATATCGTCGTCCACCACCAGAACCACTCCGGTTGCCGCCAGATCACCGGTCGCAAAAAGCTCCGTCGCAGCATGCCTGCCTTCTTCCGAACGCATGTCGATCACCAGGGCAAGGCGCTGATGCCGACAAGCCATCATCGATCGCGCCTCCCCAGCGGTGCTCGCGCGGATGACGCCGGGTGCCTCAGGTGACGCGCGAAGTGTCGAACATGCGTGATTGACGAGGTCCTCTAGCGGCGGGTCGGCGAGGACGACAACCTTCTCCGGAAACTTCTCGGCCGGCGTTGCCAGCGGGCGCACAAAGGGAATGTTCACAGTGAACGTGCTGCCTCCTCCGGCCTTGCTCTCGACACTGATGCTTCCACCCATAACCTGAACGAGGCCGCGGCTGATGGCGAGACCGAGACCGCTGCCACTGTAGCCTCGTTCCCTGGTCTGCTGGGCCTGGGTAAAGCGGTCGAAGATGGTTGCCTGTTCTGCGGTGGGTATGCCGATGCCGGTATCCGTGATCCTGAATTGCAGGCCGACGGCCAGGGAAGAAGCCGGTAGCGTGGTGCAATCCACCGTCAAAACGATCTTGCCGTGCTCGGTAAACTTGAGTGCGTTTGAAATCAAGTTGATCAGGATCTGTTGCAGGCGCGCCGCATCGCCGCGAAGCTGCCGCTGCACCTGCGCGTCCACAAAGAACACGAACGCGAGACCCCGGCTGGCAGCCTGCGCGTGGAACATCGCGAAGATATCCGCCAGGCTCCGATGGACATCGAAGCTGGTGTCGAGGATCGCCAGCTTCTCGGCCTCGATTCTCGAAAGATCAAGAATATCGTCGATCATCGACAGCAGCGCTCCGCCGGACGAACGAATGGTGCGAACCATTTCCTTTTGGTCGGCATCGAGCCCTGTGCCTGTCAGAAGCTCGCTCGTCCCGATGATGGCATTGAGGGGGGTGCGCAGTTCGTGACTCATCGTCGCGAGAAATCGGCTCTTGGCGAGGTTGGCGGTATCCGCCTGCTGTTTCGCGTCGCGAAGTTTTCTGATCAGGGATGCGGAATAGCTGGGCAGAATGATCAGGGTCGCAAGGAGGCCGAGCCCCAGCGGCATGCTTGCCCGCCAGAACTCCGTCGTCAAAATAACGATTAGAAAGCCACTGGTTGCGATGAACACGGCCATGGCGAGGTAAGAGACGCCGTAGCGAAACCCGTTGCCGAAGGTCACCCAGAGATAGAGTGAATAGAGCGGGGCGGCAGCCTCCCCGCCAAAGTGCATGAACGCCGAGATCGCCGCAAGGTCGGTGGTCATGGCGCAGAGCCGGCGCGTCGGCGAGATCCTCGGCTGAATGATAATCGCCACCAGGTAACTCGCGGAAACTACGAAATACCCGATTGCGAGCCACGCGCTGATTCGCATCTTCTGGTCGGGGTGGTGAAGCGCGCTGAAGCCGAGAAGGAGGAGAATCAGCAACCCGACGATGACGATACGGATCAGCGCCTGCTCGTGCTCACTGTCGGCGCGATCCTGCAGGCGGCCTGCCAGCCTTGCGAAGGCGGTCGTGGACCTGGCGTCTGACGGGTGACGATTGCTTTTCTTGATATCTCGGGAATCCATCGGCGCCCCCTTCCGCGGACCTGGCCCAGAATACTCCGATAGAGCCGTAACCGCGAGCCCAGGGGTTCCGGCGCAGCGCCAAGTTCCAGCGATGGTCAACGAACATCCGTCCTACCGAGGATTTTGGCGGATTGATGGCGCCCGAGGTCTTGCTGAGCAGACGCCTTCGATCGATTGAGAAAATCGCTATCGGCCGCGCCGCAGCGCCTCCGGACGGAGGATGGGGGTGGCTCCGGAGGAGGGATTCGAACCCCCGACCCAGCGGTTAACAGCCGCTTGCTCTACCACTGAGCTACTCCGGAACAAAACTGGAGGCGCGGACCGGATTCGAACCGGTGTACACGGCTTTGCAGGCCGCTGCGTAGCCACTCCGCCACCGCGCCTTGGCACCACCGGCGCAAACCGATGAAGCTGCGGACCCGAACCCGCCGCGCGGCCGAACCTAACCCAGCGTTCGCACCGCGGTCAAGATGATGAGAGCGTCGTCGAACGGTCGTCGGCGCGTGGGCTTGCAGTGGGCTTGCGGCCTGAGTTGTGCAGGCGGCTTTCCCCCGGTATATAGCGGGCGGCGCATCACGTTAGGTCATCGAGGTGGAAATGGATTTTGCCGCCGCCCGGTACAGGATGATTCAGAATCAGCTCCGCACCAACCGGGTGACCGATCCGCTGATTTTGGAGGCAATGGGGGAATTGGAGCGGGAGCGCTTCCTGCCCGAGGCGATGCGCGGCATTGCTTACGTTGACGAAGATGTTGTGCTGGGCGGGGGCCGTTTCCTGATTGAGCCCTTGGCCGCCGCGCTGTTGCTGCAGGCCGCGAACATCGACGCCGACGACGTTGTCCTCGACATCGGCTGCGGCCCTGGCTACCTGAGCGCCATCATCGCCCGCAAGGCCAGCGCCGTCGTCGCGCTGGAGAGCGACGCCGCGTTCTGCGCGCAGGCCAGCGCAACCCTTGCGGATCTGGGCCTGGACACGGTGACGGTGGTCAACGGACCGTTGGGTGCCGGCTGGCCCGGGCAGGCACCCTACGACGTCATCGTGATCGGCGGCGCCGTGTTTGACGTTCCTTCCGGCCTGCTTGACCAACTCGCCGATGGTGGTCGTCTGGTTGCGGTGACGGCTGGCGAGAGGGGGGGTGTCGGGCGGGGGACGCTCTTTCTCCGGCGCGCCGGGTCGGTTTCACGCCGTCCGCTGTTCGATTCGTCCATTCCTCTGCTTCCGGAGTTCGCTCCCCAGCCGACCTTCCGCTTCTGAACAAGATTCGCCGCCGCTTGAACGGCGGTGCGGGGACGCGGGGCGCGGCGGCATCGGCCGTCGCCCATGGCCGACGAAGATGGAGACCCGATGCGCAGATTATTGGCAGCGGCGCTGTTCCTTTCGATTGCGACGCTCGCCGATCGATCGGCAGCCCAAACCCTTGAGGAGGCGCTCGCCGAAGCCTACCAGTCGAATCCCACCCTGAACGCCGAGCGGGCGCGCCTTCGGGCGACGGACGAGCAGGTCCCCCAGGCGCTCTCGGGCTACCGTCCGACGATCACGTCCGGTATCCAGGCCGGCGGGCGCTGGATCGATTCGAACCAGCAGTCGGTCACCGGCCAGCAGGACGATGCCCTGTTCGAGAGGCGCTATTCCGCGTCGATCGAGCAGCCGCTCTATCGCGGCGGCCAGACGGTCGCGGCGGTCCGCGGCGCCGAGAACACCGTCCGGTCGGAGCGCGCGCGTCTGGACTCGGTGGAGCAGACCGTGCTGCTCGATGCCGTGACCGCCTATTCGGACGTCTATCGCGACCAGGCGGTCCTGGAACTGACCATCAGCAACGAGCAGCGGCTTGGCCGCCAACTGGATGCCACCCGCGACCGCTTTCAGGTCGGCGAGGTCACCCGAACCGACGTTTCGCAGGCGGACGCTCGCCTATCCCGCGCGGTGGCCGATCGCATCGGCGCTGAAGGCGACCTCGCCCGGTCGCGCGCGGTTTACCGCAACGTCGTCGGCACCATGCCGGGCCTGCTGCCGCGGCCGCCCTTGCCGGATTCACCGCCGACCAGCCTTGAGGCCGCCAACAAGGCGGCGCTTGACTGGAATCCCGACGTCACGGCGGCGGCGTTCCAGGAACGCAGCGCCCTCGATGCGGTGGATCAGGTGAAGGGCGAGCTGCTGCCGTCCGTCAGTCTGATCGGCCGGGTGTCGCGGGACATGGACGTCAGTCGCCAGGACTCGCGCCTGGATACCGCCGAGGCGTTGATCAACGTTGAGGTCCCGCTGTACCAGGCGGGCGCCGTCTATTCGCGGCTGCGCGAGCGCAAGCAACTGGTCATCGAGCAGCGGCGCCGGCTAGACCAATCGCAGAACGACGCCGTCGAGGGGGCGACGCGGGCCTGGAACGCGCTGGAGACCGCGATCGCCGAAATCCGCGCCCTGCAGAAGCAGGTTCAGGCCAACCAACTGGCGCTGGAGGGGGTCGAAAAAGAGGCGGAAGTCGGCGCGCGCACCGTTCTCGACGTGCTGGATGCGCAGCAGGAACTGCTCGACTCGCAGGTGACGCTGGTGCGCTCGGAGCGAGATGAAGTGGTCGCCGCGTATCAGCTCCAGTCCTCGGTCGGTCATCTCACCGCGCGCCGCCTGAATCTGGCCGTCACGCCCTACGAGCCGAGCCAGCATTACCGCGAGGTCCGTGACGCCTGGTTCGGCGGGTCGAGCACCGGCGGCTCGTCGGAAGATTTTCAGCGGGCGGGCGGACGATAGACGCGACGGCTGGAGACTTCGCCGTCCGCAGTCGCAATCTATGGTGTCATGCAGTAGTATGGCAGATGCCCCAGTTGGGCGGATGAGCATCTGATGGCGGAACCGAGCGGCAAAGCGGACGCGCAGGAACCCTCCATGGAGGATATCCTGGCGTCGATCCGTCGAATCCTTGCGGAGGACGTGGCCCCGGCCGCGGAGGAGGCGGGAGCCGCGTCGCCGCGCCCGGCGACCTCGCCCCCGGCACCGCTGGAAGAGGTTCCTGAAACGGAGGAGCAGGCGATCGCACCCCCACCACCATCTCCTTCCGCGGCCTCGCTCGCGGAACAGCTTTTCGATGCCTCCCCCGCCCCTTCGAGACCGCTGGCCCGCCCTTCCGATGAGTTGACGGACGACGAAGACGTGTTCTTGCTATCGCCGGACATGCGCATCGATCAGCGCAAACTGGTTTCGGAGCGGGTGGCCGAGGATTCTGCCGATGTCCTGTCGCAACTGGCCCGGGCGATCCTCGATCGGCGCGACATTCACGTGACCAGTCGTGAGGTGACCCTGGAAAGCATGGTTCGCGAGATGCTGCGCCCGCTGTTGCGCGAATGGCTCGACCGCAACCTGCCGTACCTGATCGAGCGTCTGGTCAAGAAAGAGATCGACCTGATGATCAACCGCGCCGAGCGGCTGGAGGATTGACCGGACCCGCGACCGGCGGCTAAGTCCTTGGGCCGCGCCGCTTGGGCGCGAGCGCCCGCCGGTTCCGGACACTCCGATGCTTGATAAGACCTGCTCCTTTCCCGAAATCGAGGCGGCTTGGTATGGCCGCTGGCAATCTTGCGGGGCGTTCGCCGCCGGGCGGCGCCCGGACGCGCCGGCTTACGCCATCGTCATCCCGCCGCCGAACGTCACCGGAAGCCTCCATATGGGGCATGCCCTGAACAACACCCTGCAGGACATCCTCATTCGCCGCGCACGCATGCAGGGCCGCGACGCGCTGTGGCAGCCCGGCACCGATCACGCCGGCATCGCCACGCAGATGGTGGTCGAGCGCAAGCTCGCGGCGGAAGGGATCGGGCGGCACGACTTGGGCCGCGAGCGCTTCATCGAAAGGGTCTGGCAGTGGAAGGCCGAGTCGGGCGGCACCATCGTTGGCCAGCTGCACCGGCTGGGCGCGTCGTGCGACTGGTCGCGCGAGCGCTTCACTATGGACGACGGGCTGTCGGCTGCCGTCCGCAAGGTGTTTGTAGACTTGCACCGGCAGGGACTGATCTATCGCGACAAGCGCCTGGTGAACTGGGATCCGCTGTTGCACACCGCGATCTCCGACCTCGAGGTGGAATCGCGCGAGGTGCGCGGCAAGCTGTGGACGATCCGCTATCCCGTCGAAGGCGAGGCGGGCCGCTTCCTCGCCGTGGCAACCACGCGCCCGGAAACCATGCTGGGCGATACCGCCGTCGCCGTGCATCCGGATGACCCGCGGTATGCCGATCTGGTCGGCAAGCGCTGCATCCTGCCGCTCGCCGACCGGCCGATCCCGATCGTGGCCGATAACCACGCCGATCCCGAGAAGGGAACGGGTGCGGTGAAGATCACGCCGGCGCACGATTTCAACGATTTCGAGGTCGGCCGCCGGCACGGCCTTGCGATGATCAATGTGCTCGACCAGAACGCGGCGCTGCTGGCCTCCCCGGAGGTGCCGGTCCGCTTTCACCGGCTCGACCGCTACGAGGCGCGCGATGCGATTGTCGCCGAACTGGAAGGGCTGGGCCTGCTGCAGGGCATCGAGGATCATACGCTGATGATGCCGTACGGCGACCGTTCGGGCGTCGTCGTCGAGCCGTGGCTGATGGACCAGTGGTTCGTCGATGCGGCAACGCTGGCGCAGCCGGCAATCTCCGCGGTCGAAGAGGGCCGGGTGCGGTTCGTGCCGGAGCAATGGGCGAAGACCTACTTCGAGTGGATGCGCAACATCCAGCCGTGGTGCGTCTCGCGCCAGATCTGGTGGGGCCACCAGATTCCCGCCTGGTACGGCCCCGATGGCGCGATTTTCGTCGAGATGACCGAGGACGAAGCGCACGTCGCCGCTACGCGCCACTACGGCCATCCGGCCGAGTTGCGGCGCGATCCGGACGTGCTCGACACCTGGTTCTCATCGGCGCTGTGGCCGTTCTCGACGCTGGGCTGGCCGGAGCAGACCCCGGAGCTGGCGCGCTATTACCCCACCGACGTGCTGGTCACCGGCTTCGACATCATCTTCTTCTGGGTTGCCCGGATGATGATGATGGGTCTGCACTTCATGGGCGACGTGCCCTTCCGCACCGTCTACGTGCACGCCCTGGTCCGCGACGAGAAGGGCCAGAAGATGTCGAAGTCGAAGGGCAACGTCATCGACCCGCTGCAGCTGATCGATGCCTATGGCGCCGATGCGCTTCGCTTCACTCTGACGGCGCTGGCGGTGCAGGGCCGCGACGTCAAGCTCGCGGAGGCGCGCGTCGCCGGATACCGCAACTTCGCGACGAAGCTGTGGAACGCCGCGCGCTTCTGCCAGATGAACGGCGCGGCTCCGGTGGACGGGTTCGATCCTGCAACCTGCCGCGAAGCGGTCAACCGCTGGCTGGTCGGCAAGCTTGCCGAAACGGGGGCGCGGGCCGGTGCTGCGCTCGACGGCTATCGCTTCAACGACTACGCCGAGACCCTTTACCACTTCACCTGGGGCACCTTCTGCGACTGGTACCTGGAGTTCGCCAAGCCCATGCTGACCGGCGGGGACGCGGCGGCACAGGGCGAGACCCGCGCCACTGCGGCGTGGGCGCTTGATCATCTGCTGGCGCTGCTGCATCCGGTGATGCCGTTCGTCACCGAGGAGCTTTACCAGCAGATGGGCGACCGCGGCGGGCGGCTGCTGGTCGACGGACCGTGGCCGGAGCTGGGGGTGGGCCTGGAGGACGCCGTGTCGGCGGCCGAAGTCGACTGGGTGGTGCGGCTGATCACCCAGGTTCGCGCCTTACGCTCCGAGCTGGGCGTGCCGCCCGGCGCCCGCGTGCCGTTGCTGCTGAAGGACGGGGACGAAGCAGCACTGGTCCGGCTCGACCGCTACCGCGAGCTGATCACCACGCTCGCCCGGTTGTCGTCGGCTGAGCCCCTGGCCGGGCCGGAGCCGAAAGGTGCGGTGCAGGACGTGATCGAGGGGGCCACGCTGCTGCTGCCGATTGCCGACGTCATCGACATCGCCGCCGAGCAGTCGCGGCTCACCAAGGAGATCGGCAAGCTGGACGTCGAGATCGAGCGCACCGACCGCAAGCTCGCCAATGCCGGCTTCCTCGCCAAGGCGCCGCCGGAGGTGGTGGAGACGGAGCGCGAGCGCCGCGGCGAGGCGCTTGCCGCCCGCGCCCGCCTCGACGCAGCCCTGCGCCGCCTGGCAGCACTGTGAGGAGCGGGGGGAGTCGTCCGTCCGCCACGGCCGACCTCATCAAGAAGGCCATCATCCTCCTCGCCGCCGCCGGTACCCTGGCCTGGCTGATCTGGCTGATCGACCTGCTGGCAACGACCTCCTAACCTGTAGCCTGCATGGAGCGAAGCGCAATGCGGGGCCCTTTGTGACGGCCAAACCCGTATTCCGCTTTTGCTTCATACGGGCTACATTCATAGCGTGCGCATCAATGATCAGTGGCGGATCTGTTTTGTCTGGAGCGAAGGAGGACCGGGGGATGTCGAGATTGTCGATTACCATGACTGACGATGCGCGGCTGCCGAAACTAGGGTGGCGTTGAGCGGAAGCGAAACCCGCCATCTTGGACCGAACGAGCGCGGTTGACTTTGCTCTCCTCGCTCTACCCCTACTGCCCACTGCTCGCGTTATAAGGTATAATATATCCGCCGCCATGCGTCGGGAACCGAGGCACCATAGGGAGGATCACGCTTCGCTTGGATCCTCCCTACACTTTGACCCGTGCTACGCGAGCTGTAGCATCGACAGCTCGTTGACTGCGACATTTGAAATCTGTCGCGAGGACAGGGAGGACACTTATGGAAGCATCCGCCTATTCGCTCGTGCTGGACGAAGTATCCCTCATTGAAGTCGAAGAAATCTCGGCTGGACTTCCGCCCGCAGATGTCGATGTGCTCAGGCCGACGGATGACGACGAGACGCATGGGGAACTCGCTACGATCCTGGTTTTGACGCTTACTCCAATGGTGCTGACTGCAATGTCAATATGGATGCTGCGCAACCATGCCGGCGAGACAATAGAATACAAGGTTAAGATTCGGAGCCACGACGGCTCTGAGAAAGAAGTATATCTGAGAGCCGTTTGGGAAATCGAGGATGGGGCCTTGCGGTGGTGGGAGCGGCGTGATTCAAGCTTCGGATGTGGACGAAGCAGAGCCGGGGTCGGATGGCCCAGATCGCCAGAAAGACGAAACGGTATCCGTCG